>Ga0105092_10000762_pt1 | contig 16976 bp, 17 predicted proteins | sample PPLLak2March2015_FD_87021 | JGI IMG/M metagenome (GOLD analysis project Ga0105092, IMG submission 87021) | Freshwater sediment microbial communities from Prairie Pothole Lake near Jamestown, North Dakota, USA - PPLs Lake P7 Core (1) Depth... | ecosystem: Environmental > Aquatic > Freshwater >... | reverse complement strand
TCCTTCAACCACAGGTCAGCCTGAACCTGCTCCTTTGTCTTTCCACGCGGCCACAATCGATCGACAAGTACTCGAAAGCCGTCCTCTGGTTCCGACGGTTCGTAAACACGTTTGATTTGAATATCCATCTCAATACGTCCCCATACTATGCGTTATCTTCCTGGATCAGAATGTTTAACCGCTTGATAGCGTCCAGCCGGTCGCGTTCGCCAACTTTGGCGCGCTGAACGGCATTTTTCAGCACATGGATCGATAGATCGTATGTCTCCCGGTCAACCGGGTAAGGATGTCCGTCTTTACCTCCGTGTGCAAAGGAAAAGCGTGCCGGATCTCTGAACGAAGCCTTCGCGCCGTGAATAACCTCTGAAAGTAAGGCAAGCGCCCGGATTGTCTTTGGTCCGACGTTTGGCGTTCCGAGAAGCTGTTCAAAGTTTTGCGGTTGACCCTCGTATGCAGATAACAATGTGCTGGCGATCCGGTCAGGGTTGATATCCTTCATCAGAACTTCATGATGTTTGGGCAGTTCCAACCGCTGTAGTTTCTTTAGCTCGGTCAGGTTTTTCCAGGGTTTTTCCAATGCCAAGGTAACACTTGCCTGACGCGCAGAATCTGATTCATGTGCAACCAGGTTGAGTGGCTTCGTGGTAGCTGCCGAGATAATGCCTGCATGCGGTTCATCCACAAAATTTGCAACGGATTCACTTAACCAATGATAACGGCGCGCCCAGCCGTTTTCCTGGTTCATTCCCTGCTGGATAACCCCCCAGCGCCCTGTCCGGTCGAAGATAAATGAGTGATGATAAATCTGGTAGCCGTCCTGCAGGGCGTTGTTATCAACCTTAGCACTCATACGGCTGGCATAGACCAACCCACTGGGTGGAATCTGGAGTTCGGGGGCCAGAGATTCGATTTCGCTCGGCGTTTTCCGGGATGTCGCTCCTTTACCTCCAGCGATAAAAAGACCCATATCTTTCGAAATCGGCTTCCAAGCTTCCTTGACAGCCCCGCAAACAACGGTCGTGACTCCGCTCGAATGCCAGTCGTAACCAAGCACGCATCCAAAAGCCTGAAACCAGAATGGGTCCGCAAGCTTGCGCATCAGTTCCAGTGTTCCGTATTCCTCTACGATTGCCGTTGAAATTTCTCGCCCAAGTTTCACCATCCGCTCAAATAAATAGCGGGGCGCCTTACCCCCGTGCAGGGGCAGATGAGCTGTACCAGTTCTCATATTTTATCCACCTATCCATTTCCTTCTATCCGATTATACGTTAGGTAGAACCGGATTGCGACATTTTCAAGTATTTCTATGCTGCGCGAACGAATAATGTTATAGATATAAAAGTATAATTACGTTAATCAACATTCTTTACATATGTGTGATCTCGCCTTTGGAAGAGAAAATTCTACAAAAACAAATAATGAAGTTTCCAGGTTAATTAATTGCGATAGGATAAGTTTATGGATAAGAAACCGAAAAAAATCTCTGTACGCTACTGATGAATCTAAGCTAGAGGTGAAACCTATGAATACTTTCGTTTCTTACGATTTCGTGACCCAGATAGGGCAAGAGATGGCATTCATGCCTGAAGAAGAAGCTCCCGCTTTAGTAGAACAGATGCAGCAGGAACAACCGGCATTATTGGCTTATTTACTAGCTAGCGAGGGATATGGTCTCTCACAAGAAGAAATCGAAGATATCTTCTACATCGGAATTGTTGTCTGGCAGATCATGAAACGCGGTCACCCGAATTTACGAAGAGTTTCAATAAAGCAGGTAGAGCAGGCGGATGACGAAAATATCAAGACCCTGGAATTTATGAGACATGATACCGAAGCCGACTTCATGAGCGCTACGATGGAGATGATCGATGCATATCCCGAACCTGAAGTGTTGAGGTATATTGTTGAAGCCATCATGGAAGAAAATGAAGATACCGTCGATATCTCAGATGAAAACAAAGGAGCTTTTTTTCTGGTTCTGAAAACCGAGCTGGATGCGCTTATCCTTGCTGCTTCTCGTGGATCGAAGCATAAATCAAAACGGCTATCATCAAATAAGCCATAATCGAAATATGTCCAAACTATTCCCCGATACACACCCGATGCAGAAGCTATCCTGATCCGGCTCTTACGCGAAGCTCCCCCTTGGCGCAAGCTTGAGATGGTTGGGGAGATGAATAAAACTGTAAAAACAATGATGCTCAGTGGATTAAGCGAAAGGTATCCCAACGACCCACCAGCTCTATTGCATAGGCGTATGGCAGATTTGCTTCTTGGATCTGAGTTGGCAATTCGAGTGTACGGACCACTCAAAGAGAGGGAAAATGCTACCTGAACCGCTGGTTTGCTCCAAAGAGCTCTGAAAGAAAGCGAATAAAAAGCCACCCCTAAGAACCGCAAACAGATTCCATGCAAAAATAGCCGGAGTTTCTATTTCAAACACCCGGCTAAGTTGATGCTATAGATCAATTCAGATTATTAGACTCTTGCGTTGACTTCTTTCAGAAATGCTTCGGCTTTTTCCTTTGTCAATCCAAATTGGGCTGCCTGGGGCATGGCAAGGAGCATATTGATCGACATTCCTCGCGCCATTGAGAGCATTGGGTTCGTAGAAGCCCCGGGGACATACTGATCGAGGAGTTTTTTAGCCTGTGGATTATCTAATATTTGACCAACCGTTGTTTCGAGTGTGAATTCCATGTTTTCCTCCTGATGAATATACAATCTCGAAATTTTGATTCCTCACCGAACTTGAGGATTTTAATACAGTAGAAAGAATAGTTATTCGTCAAGCACCGGAGATCACTTCTGCCTCAACGGGCTCAGGTGTTCCACCTTCCATCCGGCCCGAAGTACCCTGGAAAAGTTCCCAGCCCTGGCTCAGAATGACTACCTGAGCTATCAAGAGCCAGAACAGGAACAGACTCAACCCGATCGCCGAAGCGTTCAGTATCATCGGTAAATTAGCTCGAATATTGGTCAGGGTCAGTTTAAGATTGGCCATCGAACTTTCAGATTGCCCGATCATGGATTGGTATTCCCCCAGGCTCTCCGAGATCAGAGCAACGCTGTCCGACATTGTTGTCAGGTTGTCCTTAATCAAAACCAGGTTGTCATCAGCCTTATCGATGTTGACAGACATTTCTGTAAAAGTAACCGGCATCCCTTTCAGGTTTTCAGCCAGCTCGCCCAATGATTCTTCCAGTGATTTTTCAGGATTATATGGTGGTTGGCTTGGGTCCACGAAAGCCGATAAAAGAGGGGCACTCCCCAAGACGAAGCGGAAAGCATCCAGGGACTTAATGGAGCTTTCAAGGACACCGGCTGCCTCCTGGGCTGTCTTGATAGAGTCGGTCGCCGACAGGAGGGCAGAAGGAAGAGTGTCGCTCATGACAGTGGTTACCTGGATGAATACAGGCTCGGTGTCTTCGATTGAATCGGCGCTCGTGCCCAACATTTCAGAGAGAGCATCGACGCTTGCAATCGTCGCTCCGAATGCTTCATGGGTAATATCCATCACATTTTGGCTGGTCGTAATACTGTTGTCGAGGGTATTGATGGTTTCATTTACCGAGCTGGAAACGACGGGTTTATACAGCCACACCGAAACCAGGCCAGCCAGACTTAGAACCAGGCCTAAAATTCCAGCGATCATGACGATGATACCCAACAAACGGCGTAGAGCCTTCATCGCTTATACCCTCCTTAAGTTCTGTCAAAAGCTTTTACTGGTTAGAAGAAAGTTAAATTTATTATACTCTCATACAATACCTTGAAACATGCCTAACCTGTAATAACATCACAATGCAAGATTGAGTAGATCTCAACATCGTGGTGCCGGCCTTTGTTATACCAGGCTCCTCGTGCAGTACCTTCATGTTGAAAGCCGCATTTTTCCGCCAACCTGCGAGAAGCTTTATTATCAGGGTGGATGACTAAACGGATCCGGTTGACACGTTTCGTCTCAAACAGATACTTTACGAACAAATTGACCGCCTCTGATGCTGCGCCTTTACCTCGCTGCTCCGGAATATAAACATGGTATGAGAGTTCATATTCGTCCAGATAATTGACGGTTTTGAAAAACTCAATATGCCCCACGATCTCATCCGTAAGGGAAACAATGATGAGCGTGCCTTCGTCGCTACTCCAAAATCCGTCCTCCTCGTATTTCTTTCGGAATTTGGACAGGGAACTTATGCCTCGCGGGAAAAATTCACCCCGATTGTCGATGTCAACATGGTATGCATACAGCTGGTCAAGGTCAGTTTCTCGAATAGGTCGAAGTTTGATTGTTTTACCCTTAAGCATTGGTTCCCTCCTCTTACGAAATATGCATGCACGAGCAGTAAAGACTTAGCTGGCAGTATAATCTATTTCGCTGTAGCCTGGGATCTCATGATGATCAACATAAAGCTGTGGGTTGTATTCCTCACCCTCCTGCTAACTGCCTGTCAGCCGGCAAGTAAACGAGCCCAAACCATCTCGTTCGAGACCGCTACCTAACTGATCAGTTGTTATTTTAATCACTCACGACCAGTCGAGCCTGCAACTGCCGTAAGAGATCCGACGATAAGGAAAATTACGCCGGTAAATAATGCCCGATCAAATGAGACATCCAGGAATATTTGCAGGTCGGTTTTATCGAAGCCAGCAACATAGAACATGAACAACGGGATCAAAAAGCTGATGGCAGCGGCTCCGAGTATAACGGTTACATGCAATGGGATCTGCTTTATTAAGCGGAGCATTCCACCAATCAACAGAATCACTCCCACCACGAACACAACGCCCCAAAATTGTATCAAAGTAAAGCGGCTGACTCCATAACGAATCAAATACACGAGGATATCCAACCGGAAGTTGCCATTTAAGATCGATGCTAGAAAGGAATTTGTGACAATACCAATCTCATCATTCGCTATCCACGACAGGCTGAAGTAACCCCAAATTGCGGCGATGACGGCTATTGGAGCCGCCCATGCTAAGAATGCCCGTCTCGGACCCCGCCAAAAGACAATCGTACCTAATAGGAGTACTCCCAGGCTTACCGCATAGCCAATACCTTCAGGCCTGGTCCAGACAGCAAACCCAATCAATAATCCGGAAATCCAGAAAGTGCTGGTTCGTTTTGAAGTCAATGCGTATACAGCGAAGAATACACCAAGAATCAGGTAAGCCGTAAATATTAGATTACCCCAACCGAGAGTTGAGTGAACAAAGATCTCAGGGGTAGATAGTATGAGGGCAGCACCAAGCAGGGAGAGTATCCGATTGACGCCGTGTCGCTGCAAAAAGATATAACAACCAAGCAGGAGTGAGATACAAAAGGACGGAAAAAGCATCTTCGAACCCGGAAAGACATCCCCATCAGCAAGCCGAAACATGGCGATCAGTAAGTGGATGTTCTGGGGGTAGGAAAGTACATGTCCTCCCCATCTGCTTCCAGCGGTCACTGAACCTGTCTCTGCAATTGCGTAACCTTTGAGAGCCCAATTGGCAATTCCATCATAGAGAGAATAACCACGTGCAACCGAAATGACGATCGACATCCCAAAGAAGATTGCGAAACCAGCGAAGATTACGACAAACAAGATCGATGAGCGCTTCGCCTTAAGAAATTCGATCGGAGAAAAGGCTGGCAAGGAAGGGAAAATATTTCTGTGTGTTATGAGCCGGAAGGTAGTGGTTCCAGCCAGAAGGACTACCATTACTATCAGGTACAGTGAAAATGTAATCGAGATTCCGACCAGAGAAAAAATAAAAATAGAAAAAGTACTGGATCCTGCTCCAACAGGAATACCGAGGACAATGAGATCTTTCCATCTCAGTTGTGAGTCGATGGAATAGGAAATGGATGCACCGGTCAGGAAAAGGAGCAGCATGATCCCCAGGTCAATAAGAAAAGCCTGGATCAGGGGCATCTCCATATGCACGAAGGGTTCAGGATTGGTTACCGAAGTGGATATAGGAACATATATGCCATGGTACCAATCTGAGCTCGGGAAGGGGATAAAATCCTTCTTGTCAGCTATAGGGTGCTCAGGAGGGAAGGATCCTAAGGATGGAATAACTCGGTCTGGATCTAACAGGCAGGCGGTGCACGCTTCCGTAGATATCTCATCGTGAAGAAACGCTGGGCAGTCACAGCCAACGATCGCCCTGGGGAAGAGGAAGAACTGCAGCAAGCTTTGGGTGGAGAATACATCGTATCCATTCGGCAAAACGATCGGGCTGTCAAAAGGAACATTCTGCGAAATGAACTCCATAAACTCTGCACCGTTATTCCCATATAAAAAAAGAACATTCCTCTCCATCGATGTCAGGCTGCGTGTGCGCCATGCCCGGCTAAGCCATTGACCTGCATAGTTCGTGAAGACCGTATAGACCTGGAATGAAACGATGGCGAACAGTGCGGTTCCAATAATAACGGTTAAAAGTGTTGGGTATGACCTGAGTTTCTTCATCTATCCACCGGGGAGATCGGGACTCGCATCCAATATAGAATGCCTGGTTCTATTCGCAGTACTTCTTCTGGTCTGGTAATTTTACTTCCTTTACAGCCTTTCGCACAGCCGAGGGTCAACCCAAAAGCTGCTCGCATACCTCTCCTGCCTGTTTCAGCACCCGGAGCACATTAAGCGTGATCCATTTGCTGGGCTGGTTGCGCCTCTCAATGGGCCAGGTACGCGAGCCGGAACCGCAGGACCACCTTCCTTGCTCGTCCTGTTTATTTAATATCAGTTCAAGCAAAATCGCAAACCGGCAGTCCGGTGCATAACCATGTGCCGCCAGTGCTTTTAGCGCGCTGAGCAAATCCCACGCGCGAGGTACACCGAATGTAAGCCAGCGTTTATGCTCACCATCGAAATCGTACCTGGCAATCAATAATGTGTTCGCTAAACGCTTCACAACCTCCTTGGTTTGTTCTGAACACAAATCTGCTGGGAGCACAGCTAATCCGTTGAGTGCCGCGATGGCGCCCCATAAGCAATCTTGATGCTGGTAGCGTCCGCAGTTGAGTGCATCCTCAGTAAACATACTTTCAATGAGAAAAGTAAAGGCAGCCTTTACACGCGGTTCGTTCCCCAGCCCGAAATACACGAGAAATGGAAGATGTTCGCCAGTCGTACAGGGGAAAATCCCGCTGCGAAGTTTTTTCGTCAGTGAAAAACCGCCGCTCTCGTGCTGGCAGAATTTCAGGAAAGAATCGCAGCCAGCAGTGGTGCGCTCGTTAGGTGGAACACCCAGCATATGCAGTAAGGAAAGAACAGCAACTGCCCCCTGTGCAGTGTATGGTTTGGTTTCATCCTCACCCCAATAACCTTCAGGATGCTGGAGTGCGAATAGCTCTTTTACCAGAGGCTGCCGCATGATCGCTGCTTGGGTTTCCTGCACTTCTTGATCATTTGTAAGACACTCGAGAATATCAACGAGAGTCCAATAACGGACGGATGGATTTTCAGGATCAAGTAGCCAGGGAAGTGGATCGCCTTTGAGAAGTTTTTGCCAATTCTGCACTGCATACCTTTCAAAATATACTGAACGGTTCTCAATACCAGCCTGACGAATAAGAATAGATGCGGTGTGGAAAAAAGATGATCAGGTCAAAATCAGCGTAAAGACTGTGTAATATGAATTGATTGTACAACGAAAAAACTACCCAGTGCAAGTAGGGACTCACAATCCCGGAAAGCTGCTAAGCTGAGCTTTCATTTTCAAAGACCGGAACCGGTCTTTGAATATTTGGCGAAGTTCCTTCGGGGAAACATCAACGGCAGTCTCAACGGCTCACGTTAGGATATCTGTTAAGGCTTCCACTTTTGAGATTCTTTTCGAAGATTATCAAGTTGAGTCCAGTGCCGCTCAATGGCAATTCGCCCCTTATCTGTAATCTGGACTTGAGTATTTGGCCTTTTATCAACAAATCGCTTTTCGACCTGTATCAATCCACCTTCCTCAAGTTTGGAGATGTGACTGGAAAGATTTCCCCCCGTTAAACCGGTCAATCGTTGAAGAAAAGTATAGTCGGCGCTCTTGCAGGCAGCAAGAGCTGTCATAATGGATAAACGGGCAGGTTCATGAATTAGTCTATCGAGCCCGGCCAGTTCTTCAAATGGCGTGGTCATCAATTATTCTCCACCCGACCTGGTAGTGCATTTACCAGGAAGATATGCCCCCAGATACCAGCGATCATTGTAAAAATCGCGATTACTGTCGTTATACCAATCAATTGGTTAGCTATGCCAAATACATACCACCAATTTGAAACACCGAGAGCTGGTAAAACACTCACTCCTGCCATCAGAATAGCTCCCAGAGGGTAATAGAGAAGAAAGTGCCCCTTTACCAACCAGGTTATTCTTATGTAATCAGCCAAAAGGCCTGCAGAAAAAACTAATCCTAGCATACTGACGGGCAGTTTGTATGAAACATCTAACAAAAACGCACCCAGAGCGAGAATTCCTCCCACTACTGAGAACAACCATTCAAATCGTCGGCTTTCTGGAGTTCGCTCCACCCGACCAAAGGTGTGCGAATAATAACGGTCAATTACGAAAAGAACCACCAATGCACTTGCCAGACCTAAAGTTGGCACCAGAAAATTCCTGGCTGGGCCATGTAAAGTATTAGCCCAAAGACTCACCAACAAAAGGAGGAATCCTAAAGGTACAGCCCTTAGTCCTTGTAGGTTATAAAAATTCGTAGCAACAAAACGGATGTTTTTGACGTTTTGCATGGCAACCTCCTTGCTATACAATATAGTTTGTAATAAAGACTATATTGTATTATAGAATAGTTTTATGTAATTGTCAATCCCATGTTCGACAGTTACCCCGCTGCGTGCGCTGAGAATAGCTGAATACGAAGCAACCGGCGCTTCTCACCTGATGTTCCACCTGAGTCCATCGACTCCGGAAGGTTATGTGAGGCTGGCAAAGGCAGTGGAGTTATACCGAAAGAACAGAGCTATACATTTGTGATTATAGGTTGATCCATGTTCACAGAATATGGGATGTAACCATGTATAGTTTGCTACAGATTCAAACACAACTTTGACTTCTCACTTTACGAGGCTCGCGTACCGCGAAATGCAGCAGAAGCCAACTGATCGCTCCAATGATCATAGATAGGACAAACATAAAACGGTAATTCATGACTCCGGCCAGCCAACCGCCGATCAGCGGTGCAACCGCTATGACAATACCAGGTATGGTGTTGGCAAGGCCAATATATGTAGGACGATTTTCAGCTTCGGTGAATTCATAGACAATGGATATACCCGAAATGAAGGATCCTGCGCTGACGGCTCCGCTCAGGAAAAAGATGGGATAAAACCACCAGGGATCGGGGGCTAGTATCGCAAGAAAGAGTGACAGAACATTTAACAGCCAGCAGATTTCCAGGCTCAATTTGTGCCCCTTACGGTCTGCCAAAAATCCCAAAAACAGGTACGCCATGGTCAAGCCAACCTGCAAGGCGATCATAAACGCACTGCCTTCTGAATCGGGTAGATTCCAGGTCTGTACGGCATAAACAACCAGAAAACCAGCAGCCATCCCGCTCAGCGCAAAGATAATCTGCGATATCAGGTACATTCGGAAGTTTCGATCTCTGCGCAGGATTTCCGGCAAGGAGCGAATGTAATCCAATTGAGATACCGTTGGCTTGCTGCTGTATACCGCAGGCTCGCGTGTGAGCGAGAGAAAAAACCATGAAAGGAAGAGGAACAGAGCGGTAACAGCAAAGCAAAATACATATCCCAATGGGAAGGTGTATTTTTCGAGGATGAATGGAACAGTAAGCGCACCAAGAACGCCGGTTCCGTTGCCGATACAATTTGATATGCCAAAGAACCGCCCTCGTTTTTCTACCGGGACCACCTTCGCGATCATATCCTGCCAGCCCACCGAAATCGTACCTGCTCCAAAGTTGTGCCAGGTATACAACATGAAAAAAAGGACCAGCGTCAACACCTGCTGGCTGCCCGCCAGGAGATAAATCATAGGCGCGAGCAGGAAAATTGGCAGCCTTTCGAGGAAAAAGCCGAGAGTCACCGGGAAGAATTTCTTTCGGGGTGCGCGCTCCACTGCATTTGCCATAAATAACTGGGGTAAGAAGATACCTCCCCAGCCGATGAATGAAATCAGGCCGATTGCAAGTGGACTGGAAGTAAAATGACTCACAAACAAAGGGAGAATGATCTTGGAGGAGAAAAAGCTCATCCCTAACACGAAACTCGCGCCATCCAGGGTATTGACTACAAAATTCCAGCGGAAATTTCGTTCAATCTCTTGCTGGACAGACAGATTGCTGTCGATGATTTCCGTCATATAGATGATTGGAACAACACCAAGATAGTATTCGAAGGATATAAAAAAAGGGATATCTATCTAATCAAAGTAATCAATGCACTCGGGTGTTAGGATGGTTAATGAGGTAATTATTTCATCATTCCCTTCCCCAGAGTTTCTTGGGCAAATTAACTTCCAGTTCGTTCCGTCGCTCATTGTCGTTTCGTCCTCATATGACTTCTTCTGCAAAAAAGCTGGTATGCAATACTTACTAATCCTGGGTTCGAGATGGCACATCCGACTGATGATAGGCCAGTGAGAAGGAGGGCTATGAAGGCCTGGCTTAAGAAGAATTTTAGGTTTCGTACATTTCTCATTGTTCATCTGCAATTGCAAAAATAAAACATTTTATTGATATATGGATGAAATCCATTATAGTGTATATAGCTTATTTCACAAACATCAAGAATACTTACAGGGCTTTACACAATAAGCGAAAACTTTAGTACGGACGGAATCAAAACCTCTCGCTCGGTTAAGCTCAACCTTGCACATGTTAACCTTTACTTATATATAACCTAATACACTTATCTGCTGCCGTAAACGGCTCAACCACAAATACTTTCACGTATATACGTGTTTTACTTGTTTACGTGATATAATTAGTTTGGAGGCGCTTATGGAAACAACTCAAAATGTAACTCTGGCAATTCCCAAAGATATTTTGCGCAAGGCTAAGATCCTTGCCGTTCAGAAAAATACTTCGCTTTCCGGTTTGCTGACTCAGACGTTGTCGGAACTGGTAGCCCATCGAGAAGCGTACGAGCAGTCGCGGCAGCGTAATTTGGCCCTATTATACAAGGGTCTCGACCTGGGGACACAAGGAAAGATCACCTGGGAACGGGATGAACTGCATAATCATTAATCCACAGGTAGATTGTTTTATAGATACCAATATCCTGGTATATGCTTTTGACCGTTCAGCAGGTCAAAAGCATGCCGTTGCAGCTCAACTGCTCGAAGATCTTTGGGCAAACGAAACTGGTAATATCAGCATCCAGGTATTGCAAGAATTCATTGTTATCGTTACCCATAAGGTTGCCCCGCCGCTAGATCAGCACACGGCGCGCCAAATTATTGCTGACCTGGCACACTGGCGTGTACACTCACCTAACGTGACCCATATTTTCGGTGCTCTGGATCTTCAAGAACGCTATCGTCTCTCGTTTTGGGATGCGATGGTGATTCAAAGTGCAGCATGTTTAGGATGTAAACAATTGTTATCTGAAGACTTGAATCACGGTCAGGTATACGGTGATGTGCAGGTAATTAATCCCTTCAGTGAAATAGATTAATGGACCTCTTTACTCACGCCATGCACGATCGGATGAAAGACGAAGCGCCGCTCGCAGCGCGTATGCGGCCGCGCACCCTGGACGAGTACGTCGGACAGCAGGACATCATCGGCCCCGGTAAGCTCCTGCGCCGGGCTATCGAAGCTGACCGGCTGTTTTCGTCGATCATCCTATGGGGGCCTCCGGGTACCGGTAAGACTACCCTGGCGATGGTGATCGCCAACCAGACTAAAAGTCATTTCGAGACCCTCTCAGCAGTCATGTCGGGGAAGGCCGATTTGCGTGATGTGATCGACAAAGCTCTCGAACGGCGTAAGCTGTACCAAAAGAAAACCATCCTCTTCGTGGACGAGGTCCACCGCTGGAACAAAGCCCAGCAAGATGCCCTGCTCCCCTACGTGGAAAACGGCACTTTCACGCTGATCGGCGCGACCACCGAAAATCCCTACTTCGAGGTCATCGGTGCGCTGGTTTCGCGCTCGCGTGTTTTCCAACTCCGCCACCTTACCAACGACGATGTGCGCGCCCTGCTTCAACGAGCCCTGACCGATCCCGAACGCGGTTACGGCAAGTTAAAAATCCGGGTTGACGAAGACGCTACCATCCACCTGATCAACGTTGCCGGCGGAGATGCACGCAATGCCCTGAACGCTCTCGAGCTGGCAGTGGAAAGCACACCGCCCGGAGATGATGGAACGATACATATCACCCTGGATGTCGCCCAGGAGTCGATCCAGCGTAGGGCGGTTCTATACGATAAAGATGGCGATGCCCATTACGATACCATCTCAGCTTTCATCAAGTCGGTGCGCGGCTCCGACCCCGATGCAGCCCTTTATTGGCTTGCAAAGATGCTCTACGCCGGAGAAGACCCGCGCTTCATCCTCCGCCGGCTCCTGATCCTGGCGAGTGAAGATATCGGCCTGGCAGATCCGATGGGATTGGTTGTTGCCAGCGCTGCCGCTCACTCTTTTGAATTTGTAGGGCTTCCCGAGGGGTTATATCCCATTGCCGAAGCGACACTCTATCTTGCGACTGCGCCCAAATCCAATTCTGCAGGTGCGTACTTTAAGGCTTTTCAACTGATCGAGAATGAAGGCGTGGGCGATGTCCCGCAGCACTTGCAGGATGACAACCGCGATGCGAAGGCGCTGGGTCATGGCAAGGGATACCAGTATCCGCACATGGCAGAAGATCACTTCCTCCCGCAGCAGTACCTGCCTCGCCAGCTATTGGGCACCTACTTCTACAAACCTTCGAGCCAGGGTTATGAAGCTGAGGTGAACGACAGGCTGCAGAGATGGCGTGAAGCTCAGCGAAAAGCCCTGGAGATTACCAGGACAGATGAAAGGCCTGACCTGCCTGAGGATAAGATCAAAGAGATCAAATCAAAGCACAAACCAACATGATTTTGTCAGACTGCTCCTGATATTAATAAATATCCTATAGCAAAACCTGCAGAAACATAAAAAAATCATATACAATAGAAGAAAATTTTGACCAGGAAAGGATAAGGGGGGTTATCAAATCATGCCCATCATCGTACTCATCAGACATGGGGAAAACGAGTTTGTTAAGAAAGGCCGGTTAGCTGGAAGGCTGCCCGGTGTCCACCTGAACGATAAAGGAAATGCCCAGGCGCAAGTCGTAGCTGATTTCCTCTCAAATAAGCTCGCAGAAGTGCCCATCAAAGCCATTTACAGCAGCCCTCTTGAAAGAGCAATGGAAACTGCTGCTCCATTGGCAAAAGCTCTGGGTGTTGAAGTAATCCAGCGGCATGGATTAATCGAAACTGACTGTGGAGAGTGGCAAGGCAAAACACTCAAAAGCCTCAACCGGCAGAAAATATGGAAGGTCGTTCAGCAGACTCCATCCATCTTCACCTTCCCGGGTGGCGAAACCTTCCGAGATACACAGCACCGGATCGTAAACGAAATACAAGAACTGGCAAATCAGCACGAACCAAATGACGTCATCATCTGTGTTTCCCATTCTGATCCCATCCGCCTGGCGATTGCCTACTTCCTGGGTCTCTCCATGGATATGTTTCAGCGGTTGATCGTTGCGCCAGCATCAATCAATGTACTCACACTGAGCCCTCACGGCGCCGGGTTATTGGCACTTAACTACTCGACAGAATTTGCTTTTCCTAAACCCACAGATAAAGAGAAACCTGCATCAGGAAATGGCAAGTCAGAAAAGATGGACAAAGGTTAAGGCATGAATAGACCAGAATCAGCGAAAGCACGATTCTGGTATACTTAATGGGGACCGGGAGGAATTATATATGCCGGGTAATGAAATCGATATTCATCCAGTTTCTCATATAACTACTGACGCAATTGGTCAGCCGGGCAAACGCGTCTTTTATCTTCAGGGTTGGCAAGAGGAGCGAACAATTACCCTGATTATTGAAAAAGTCCAACTTCAATCACTTGCAATTGGTCTGGAACAGTTTCTGACGGAAATAAACGAAAAGTTTCCGGACCTGCCTGATGCGTCTGGAGATTTTGAAGAAGATAAAATGCACATTCACCCCCCTGTAGATCCGCTCTTTCGGGTTGGTGAAGTTGGTTTGGGATATGACGCCGAGAATGACCTCGTCGTCCTGGTTGCTCGTGAACTGATGCCCGAAGGCCAGGAGCAGGATGACGCAAGTGTCGTCCGGTTTTGGTGTACGCGCTCGCAGCTCCGAGCAATGACCCGCTGGGGGATGGAGGTATCATCAAGAGGACGTCCTTTGTGTCCTCAGTGTGGACAGCCAATGGACCCTGAAGGCCATTTTTGTCCAAAGAAAAACGGGCATAAGCACTAATTGTACGAATGACATCATCGGACGAAAAATCTTTAACGGTACTACAACAGGGTGTATTAACAGTTCAGGGGGAATTCCTGTGGGGATCGAACTACACGTTCTTAGGAAAGGTTGAATACCAGGGAGAAACCCTTCAAGCTGTTTATAAACCTACCCGTGGCGAACGGCCATTATGGGATTTTCCCGCTGCCACACTGGCAAGGCGGGAGGTAGCCGCGTACCTTGTCAGTAAGTATCTGGGATGGAACCTCGTGCCTCCTACAGTTTACCGCAGGCATGGGCCCATTGGCCCCGGTTCGCTCCAATTATTTATAGAGCACGATCCTGAATATCATTACTTCAATTTTACAGAAAGAGACCGGCAGCGGCTGCGCAGTTCAGCTCTCTTTGACGTGGTGGTTAATAACGCAGATCGGAAAGGCAGCCATGTCCTTTTGGACAAAGACGATCACATCTGGCTGATCGATCACGGTATCTGTTTTCATGAAGAAGACAAGCTGCGGACAGTTATCTGGGACTTTGCCGGTGAATCCTTACCCGACGAGTTGTGCCAGGAAATGGACAGCTTTCGGAAGCTCCTGGTGGAGAGTTCAAAAGTCGTCAAAGAGCTGCGCCCATACTTGAGCCAGATAGAAATTAATTCGATGATCTCGCGGATAGAACGGATTATTGCTGTCGGTCATTTCCCCAACCCAAATCCTAGCCGCCGGTTTCAACCCTGGCCTCCATTATAGATCGGGAAGAATCGGCTTCGAAAAAATCAACCTGAAGGAGCATCATGCCGCATTACAATCTTGCATTCATTGGTTTTGGTAATGTTGGACAGGCGCTTGCCCGCCTGTTGATTCGCAAACGAAGCGAGCTGCGCGCCAATCACAACATCAACTATTCGATCACCGGCATTGCTACCCGCAGCCATGGGATTGCGATTGACCCGGATGGCATCGACCTGGAAAAAGCGCTTTCCTTAATGGAAACAACCAGGAACAAGACCGGAAATGGAAAAGCATCTCCTCCACTGAGCCGGCTATCAGCCATGCCTGTGACTGAAAAAGCGAACATGCTCGATTTCATTCGCAATTGTGCTGGAGATGTCCTGTTTGAAAATTCACCGGTTAACTACCAGACAGGTCAGCCGGCAATGGACCACCTGGTGAGTGCTTTAGAGAACGGGATGCATGCCATCACGGCAAACAAGGGACCAGTTGTCCACGGATACCGCAGGCTCACAGATCTGGCAAGGTCAAAAGGGTTAAAGTTTTTCTTTGAATCCACGGTTATGGATGGAGCGCCGATCTTCTCCCTGTTTCGAGAAACGCTGCCCTCCGCGCGCTTGCTTTCATTCAACGGCGTATTGAACTCGACGACCAACCTTATCCTGACTCGCATGGAAGCCGGGGAGACGTTTGACGAAGCAGTACAGTATGCACAATCAATAGGGATCGCCGAAACCGATCCCAGCGGAGATATCGACGGTTGGGACGCAGCGGTAAAAGTTGCCGCTTTGGTGACTGTACTCATGGGAGTACCGGTCACTCCTGATCAGGTGAGTAGAATTGGAATCCGAGATCTCACTCAGGAGGATATCCGGACGGCGTTGGGAGAAGGAAAGCGCTGGAAGCTGGTGTGTACGGCAAAATGTGCAGGGAAGCAGGTGGAGGCCGTCGTCGCTCCAAAGTTGGTTTCTTCCGATTCACCTCTATACAGCGTAAGCGGCACCAGCAGCCTGGTTACATTTGAAACGGACGTCCTTGGACCATTATCGATCTACGAGTCTGATCCCGGACCGGAAACAACAGCCTATGGCTTGTTTGCAGACTTTGTAAACGCTGTCAAATAAAGGAACAGCTATATGGATCAAAAGATGGAGGGCGTTTCTGCTCTCCATCTTTTTTACATGGTGACCATCTATTATGTCCGACCGGTAATAGCGTGGCGAAGCTCAGCAGCGACCTGCGGCCACTTGATGGCAGCGCTGGACAGTAGCGTTTCAGGACGGAAGAATCGGGCTGACAGCAGGACAATAACATATGTCGTGACAGCCAGGCAAGCCAAACTAACAGCAATCTGCCAGAACGGCACCGAGACGCTTGCCAGGCGTGTCAACATAGCTGCTGGTGCAGTGAGCGGGAACAAACTGAAGAAGGTTACCAGAGATCCGTTCGGCTCCGAGACAAATACGGGATTCAGCATCAAAGGAATCATCTGCGGTACCATCAATACAAAGGTGAATTGGCTGGCTTCACGCAGATTAGGCGCCAACGCACCGATCGCCCCCATCAGAGATGCATATAACAGGAAACCCAATATGAAGAATAGCACGGCCCACAAGAGAAAGCTGTCGGGCAAATTTATTTCAGCCAGACCGGCAATCATGTTTTTACCCTGGTCCAAAAACAGGAGAATTCCTCCCACCCAGGTTATCATCTGGAACAAAGCTACCAGGCTGAGGCCCAGCAGCTTGCCTGCCATCAGTTCTCGTGGTCGCAAGCTGAGTAAGAGTACTTCTGC
>Ga0105092_10000760_pt1 | contig 16998 bp, 18 predicted proteins | sample PPLLak2March2015_FD_87021 | JGI IMG/M metagenome (GOLD analysis project Ga0105092, IMG submission 87021) | Freshwater sediment microbial communities from Prairie Pothole Lake near Jamestown, North Dakota, USA - PPLs Lake P7 Core (1) Depth... | ecosystem: Environmental > Aquatic > Freshwater >... | reverse complement strand
GGGAGCAACAGACGTGAAGGAGGACGAGATGGTGCTGACGAAGAGCATGAAGAACCCAGCGGTGAAACGGTTCCAGCAGTGTCTGCTCGATTGGAATGCCAAGGCGTTGCCGAAGGACGGAGCTGATGGCGTTTTCGGGAGCGAAACCGTCGAATGGGTCGGGCGGTTCCAGGAGAGCTTCGGGTTGGAGAAGACCGGCGTGATCGACGGTGTTACGGCAGCCCTCCTGGTCGCGCACAATAAGTAGGAGTCATCGATCAAGATCTTCCTGAGCTACCGGCGGGACGACACCGCGGGACGCGCCGGAAGGCTCCGCGACGCCCTGGCCTCGAACTTCGGCTCCCGCAACGTATTCATGGACGTGACCGCGATAGCGGCCGGCACCGATTTCGTCGATCAAGTGGAACGAGCCATCGCGACTAGCGAAGTCTCCCTCGTCGTGATCGGACCGGAATGGCTCAGAGTCACCGACTCCGAGGGTCGTCAGCGCCTCGACGATCCCGAGGACCACGTGAGGTCCGAGGTGCGCTCCGCCCTGGCCTCGGCCAACCCCGTGGTGCCAGTGCTCGTCGGTGACGCATCGTTGCCTTTGGAAGACCAACTGCCCGACGACATTGTGCCTTTGGCGCGCCGGCAGGCTGTCGAGTTGCGTGACGAGACGTGGCCTCAAGACGTCGAGATGCTGGTCAGGCGTCTCGAAGGCAAGGAGACGGTGAGGGCGCCGCGTAGAATGCTCCTCCCCGTCGCCGTCGGGTTGGTAATCCTCGGCGTAGCCGGTGTCGTACTGTGGCAATCGCTCCGAGATTCCGGTGGCAACGGAGCCATCACCGGGTGTCCCGGTATGGACGCGACATGGACCACGATCGAACCGGCGGCCGACGCCACGGACGTCGAACAATTGTCCGGCGACCGAGCACTCCGCTACACGGTGGACAGAACGGATTTCAGGGATGAATCCGAGCAGTGGTACGTCGTCCTCCACGTGAGGTTGGAGAATCAGTCCGTAGACGTCCCGGACAGTAACGAGGACCATACCGGGTATGGTCCAGACAACTTCGATGCGCTTCTTGTCGATCAGGTGTCGGTGGGCCAACCGGAATGTTTCGATTATGCGAGCGGCGACATCATTCTCGCTCCGGGAGAGGCGGCCATCGCCCGGGTTGGATTCCTCTCCGGTCTGGACCCCACCGAGGCAAGCCTGATGCTCGAGACCGATGGGCCCCTCTTTATCGAGATCACCCCGGGCACCTGAGCTCAGGACCGGTAGCATCCGTCCGTGGCGACCGTCCTGTTCTCGGGCCACATGGTGGATGCTCCGGGCCGCCCGTCTCCTCGCTTCCCACCCGAGCGAGTACCTGTCGTGCGGCAGGCGATTGCGGAAGCCATATGGCTCTTCGACGACGCCGACGCGGAGGGGATCTCGGGTCTCGCCTGCGGCGGCGACCTCCTCTTCGCCGAGGAATGGCTAAAGACCGGCCGGCCCTTGCACGCCTACCTGCCACGTGAGGAGGCGGACTTCCTCGACGAGTCGGTCCGTTTTGCCGGCTCGGAGTGGGTGGACTCGTTCCGTGAAGTGACCGCTGATCCGAACCTGGTCCTGATCGGTCCGGACCAAGAGATGCTTGGCTTGGACGATCCGCACACCGCGAACAACCTCCGCATGCTCGATGCTGCCTTGCTGCGGCCTGGCGCCCTCCACGGTCTGTTTCTCTGGGATGGACAGGGAGGCGACGGTCCGGGAGGCACCGACCATCTCGCCTCCGAGGTGGTCGAGGAGGGGGGAAGTGTCACCGTTCTCCGCCCTTAGGTGTCGACGAGGAAGCTGTCCTCCCGCATAAGGTTGAAGGATGGGATTTCGCCTGGCACTCGTTCAGCCGGTCGCCCACCGTCCGCCGGACGACGAGCGGAATGTGTCGGACGCCCAGCGGCAGGTCTCGTATGCCGCCTCTCAGGGTGCGGAGGTCGTTGCGTTTCCAGAGACGTATCCAGGCCCGTGGCGCACGCCGATGACATTCGACCCCACGGAGGCGATGGCCGCCGTAGCGAAAGAGCACGGTGTCACGATCCAGTTCGGAACGCTCGAATCCATAGCGGGTGAACCCCAGGCGGCTTACAACGTCCTCAAATTGGTCGGACCGGACGGAAGCATCAACGGTGTCTACCGCCGCACTCACCCCCCCGGGCCGTGGATCTATGCCGGAGGGATCTGGGATTTCGACTATCGGGTCGGCGACGAGTACCCGGTGTTCGAGAGCGAGCACGGCACTGTCGGGCTGGCGATGTGCAGTGAAGCGTTCATGCCCGAGGTCACCCGTGCTCTGGCGCTGCGAGGGGCCGAGATCATCTTCATGCCCGCCGGAATCGACAAGAAGAAGCTGTGGGCCGCCTGGCGAAACCTGATCTGGGCGCGGGCGACGGAGAATCTCGCCGTCGTGATCACGACACAGAACCTCTTCGACGAGTCCGAGCGAGGTCTGGCCATGGTGGCCCAACCCGAAGAGGTGGTTTTCGAGGATGACGGCCCCGGCACGTTCCTGATCGACGTAGATCTCACCAGGATTCGCGAGATGCGTGAACAGGAGGACGGTCCGAGGTCATCGGAGGAGTACGGCGCGAAGCCTGGTGTGCTCACCCAGTGGCAAAGACCTGAGATGCAGGACAAGGTCTATCCGTCCGTGACCCGCCTCTAGGACCCGCCCTCGATGGCCGCCGGGGGCTCGATCCACTGCAGGACCGTTCGGTAGTCGGCGGCGGCCCCTTCGGCGATGAGCGGGTCTCGCTCCGGTGGGAGCAGACCACGCTCGACGTCTTCACGGAATCGGGCCATTTCGCCCAGGCTGGCTCCGACGCGGTTCCGCTCGACACTGCCGAGGAACCGGGCGGCTGCGGATAGATCACCTTCCGCCAGAGCAAGACGCAGGGCCTGTGCGGGGATCCCTGCCTGGACCTCTCGATCGAAGAGGAGGAGACGGTGGGCGGCCGACGTGAGCTGGACCCTGGCAGCGTCGAGGTGCCCTTGATCGAGGTGGCTGCGGATCGCACGGGCGCCCGACCGGGCGGAGCAGGGGAGATCGCCCACCTCGGCCAAGATCTCGGCCGCCTCGTCCAGGTCCTCGGTTGAAGCTCCCAGTCCGAGATCCTGGGTCACCGCCCCGTGGTAATAGAGGGCATGGCCCAGCCCGTGACGGGATCCCAGATCACTCAGGATCTCGATGCTCTGGCGCAAGTTGGACAGCACCCACTCGTCGTGACCGGATCCGATGTGGCCGGCCGAGGTCATCATCGACGCCGCCGCCAGATATCCGTCGCCGACCGCCAGTGCCTTCGAGATCGCTTCTTCGACGTGCTCCCGCCGCTGTTCCGGAGGACCGGCCTGTCCGAAGGCGAGCATGAACTCGACGATCGCCTGATCCCACTCCGGGTCCCACATCGGTGGATCCCGGAACTCCGTCAGTATCTGCCGACCCTCCTCCATCCACGTGCCCGCGTCCTGATGACCCACGAGGTTGGAATAGGCCATCCCGCGGGTCAGCGTGAGCCACCCGACGAGCGCGTCGTCCCCTGCCCTCCGGGCAGATTCGAGACCCAGGTCGGCGTAGCCCACCGCGGCCGGGTCGGTGAGGAAGGTCGCCAGCAGCGAAGCGGCCACCCACGCCCTGGCCGCCATGGCCGGCGAGGCTCGATCGCCATGTGAATGGAGTGCCGCCACCAACAGATCCCGGCCCTCGACCTGGAGACTCGACTGGGCCCAGAACCAGGTCAGATCGAATCCGATCTCGAGGAATCGGTCGATCTCCCCATGGCCGAGCAACGTCGACATGGCAACGCGGATGTTGTCGTTCTCCAACAGGAGGTGGCGGTTGGCCTGACGCTGGTCGGGACCGCGCAGGCTGGGGGCGATTTCCGCCACTGCGGAGGCGTAGTGCCTGGCATGGAGTAGCCGTACTTCGTCTTCCTCGCCTTCACCGACCAGACGGGCCTGTCCGTATTGGCGGATCGGCTCGAGGAGTCGGAAGCGGGAAGACCGAGCTTGCGGGATGGGCACCACAAGGGACTTGTCCACCAGCTGGTCGAGCAGACCGAAGACATCGGCGGTGTCTGCGAGGTTCTCGGCAGCATGCAGATCGAACCCGCCGGCAAATACCGAAAGACGTCGGAACAGTGCCGACTCTTCCACGCTGAGCAGGTCATACGACCAACTGATGGTGTTCTCGAGGGTTCGCTGCCGGCGCACCGTCGTCTTCGAGGCGGCGGTGAGAACCCGGAACGACGTCTCGAGCTGGTCGGCTAGGTCGAGGAGGGTGAGTGTGCGGACCCGTGCTGCAGCCAGTTCGATGCCAAGAGGGATCCCGTCGAGACGACGGCAGATCCTGGCGATGGCCTCCAGGTCGGCGTGGGAGGGGGCGAGATCCGGCTTCATCCTGGCGGCTCGGTCGAGGAAGAGACGTACCGATTCCGATCGCGCCAGGTCCGATCCTTCTCCGGGCAGGCCAAGCGACGACACCCGGAACACGATCTCCCCGGCGGTCCCGAGGGTCTCCCGTGATGTGGCCAGGATCGACATCCCGGGACTGGACCCGAGCATCTCGGCCGCGATCGCCGCAGCCGCTTCGCGGAGGTGCTCACAGTTGTCCAGCAGCAACAGGAGCTTTCTGCGGGCGAGGTGAGCCTTGATCACCTGGATCAGGCCCATCCCGTCGCCGGGGCGCAGACCCCAGACGTCGGCAACCTCGTTCACGACCAGGGCCGGATCGGCGATGTCGGCTAGCCCGGCCATCCACACGCCATCGGGGAAGTCGTCTCCGAGAGCTCCGGCGACTTCCAGGGCGATACGGGTCTTGCCGGTCCCGCCCACCCCGGTGAGGGTGACCAGCCGGTTTGATTGGAGCAGGGCTTCTACTTCCTCGAGGTCCTCACGCCTCCCGACGAATGAGGTGAGTTGCGCCGGGAGATGAACCAGATCGATCGGTTCGGTCCGCAGTGGTTCGGGTACATCGGGCAGAGCCGGGTGGAGCAGCTCGAAGAGCCGCTCCGGGCGTTCCAGGTCCCTGAGCGGATGGACCCCCCGGTCCTGCAGCTCCATGGGGGCTTCGACCAATCCTGCGGTCAGCTCGGCGGTGGCTCCCGACACGAGAATTTGCCCGCCGTTCGCCGCGGCCATGACGCGTGCCGCCCGGTTCACATCCGGCCCGAAGTAATCGCCGGCCCGTTCGTACGAGGTGCCGGTATGGACCCCAATCCTGACGCGGATCGCGGGCCCATCCCAAGCTTCGTCGAGAAGACCGAGCTGGACCCGAATTGCGGCGCCAAGGGCGGCCAACGGCGTGGTGAAGGCGGCGGCAAATGAATCCCCGGCGCTGGAGAAGACGTAGCCACCGAGGTCAGCGATGGCGGACTCGAGAATGCGGTCGTGTGCGATAAGGCTCGCCGCCATCCCGTCACGGTCCGCTTCCCAAAGACGGGTCGAACCGGCCACGTCGCTGAAGAGAAACGAGACCGTGCCGGTGGGCCTGGAGTTCACCGCAGGAGGGTATCGGGGTCCCACCCGGGCCGCTGAGACGTCGGGCTCTATCGCGTCGGCAAGAACCAGTGGACGTAGCCGCACTGGGCACAAACGACGCAGGTGGCACTCTGATTCAGCCAATCCAGATCCAGGAAGGTCATCCCTGTGGTCTGGATCTTCCCCTCCCGTTGGTAGAACTGATCGTGATGGCAGATCTCGCACCGCATTGGGTTTCCCAGGATTGCGAGCGGCCCGGCCTCGTCTCTGGAAGCTCCCATGTCTCCTCCGCCCTCAGCGCGTTGCCGTGAGCCAGCCTGGCTCCGGATCGCCAAACGCCTCCAACAGGTAGTCACGCGATGCCTCCACCGCCCGGCGTGGCGCATCGAGCGAAGCCTTGAGCTTGAAGTCCTCCTTGAGCACCTCGCCGTCGACCAGGACGGTCTTCACATTGGAGATGTCGGCCGCGCAGACCACCGCACCCACCGGGTCGATGATCGGCGCGACGTTCACAGCCGACCCGTCGATGATCACAACGTCCGCCTTCTTCCCGGGTGTGAGCGACCCGGTGCGGTCGGCGATGCCGGCCACCTCTGCTCCGCCGATCGTTGCCCAGGCCAGTGCCTCACGGGCGGTGATGAGGCCAGGGGACGCCTCCAAGCCATCCAGGTCGTCGTCCCAGGCCTCCTGGTGCTTGCGCCCGCGCTCTGACCCGAAGACGGAGTGCATTTGGGTGAATTGATCGGCCGATGCGGTAGTTGCAACGTCCGATGAGAGCCCGATCGGGACGTTGTACTCGACTGCCGTGACCGCCGGCGCCCACCCGTGTCCCATCTGGATCTCGATCTGCGGGGCGAAGCTGACGTTCCCCCCCGAATCCCTGACGAGTTGCCATTCCTCGTCGGTGAAATGCGAGGCGTGGACGTACGTCGTGCCGGGATAGAGGAGGTCCATGTCCCGCAGCGCGCTGATCTGGCCCTTCGTATAGCCGAACCGGTCCATGGCGACATGGACCGTGATGTTGATCCCGAGCTCCTTGGCCAGTTCCCAGTCGTGACGCACGACATCGGGTTTGCAGAAACCGGGTCCTCGCGTGGCCAGGCCCATGGTGACCCGACCCTCGTCCGAGCTGAAGTACTGCGACCGCATGCGGCGGGCCTCGTCTCCGTCCGAGGTCAGGACGCTGCCGGTGTAGTCGGGGCCGAACCACCAGTCCACGAGCGAGGTATTGGGGAAGCCGAATGCGAAGACCGACCTGATGCCCGTCGCCTGGAGCGCCGCCACTGAGGCGTCGGCATGTTCGGGCGTGTTCATGATGTGGGCCCAGTCGACCAGGGTCGTGATGCCGGCGTTGATACATTCGAGGGCGCCCCACTGAGTCGCCGAATGGACGTCCTCGGGCCGGTAGTGCGGGGCGAACTTGTCGAGGATCGCGCTGAAATACGTGATCAGTGCGAAGTCCGGGGCACAAGTCCGGATGCACGTCTCCCAGGTGTGGCGATGGGTGTCGATGAAGCCGGGGATGACGATGTCACCGGTCGCATCGATGACCCGGGCATCTTCGGCCGGCAGGTCGTTGCCGACCGCAACGATCTTGTCGTCCTCGATCAGGACGTCCGCCTTCGACAGCTCGCCGAGCTCAGGGTCCTGGGTCAGCACGATCCCGCCGCTTATGAGGATTCGATCAGTCACAGCCTCTGCCTTTCTCCTTCGCGCCCCGGTCCGGATCGTAACCCCTCCAACCAAGAGGCTTCCGAGCAGCATGCCTCGGTCAGCAAGGACCGACGCAGACCGCCTGAAAAACTGAACCGGTTAGTTGTCGCGTCGGGTGGAGAGAGCTTTTTCGGTCAGGGCGAACACCTTGACCGGTCGCTGTACCCCCTTCATCACCAGGTCCTCGACCGGAACCCCATCGACGCGGTCCTGGACCGCTGCCATCGTCCGCTCCGAGACGAGGATCTGGCCCGGCTCGGCAGCCGTGGCAAGTCGAGCCGCCACATTCACGTGGTTTCCCACCACCGTGTAATCGGTCCTCGTCGATGAACCAATGTTGCCCACCGTGACATAGCCGGTGCTTATCCCGACGCCGACGGAGAGCTCCTCCTCAGAACGCATCCACGTACCGCGCAGGTCCTCCACCCTGGCCAACATCTCGAATGCGGTCGCCACGGCCCGTTCGGCATGATCCTCGAACGGAATGGGATCTCCGAAGAAAGCAAGCACCCCGTCCCCCAGATACTTGTCCAGCGTGCCGCCGTTGGAGAAGACGATGTCGGTCATGGCGCTGAAGTACTCGTTCAGGGCATCGACCAGCTCCTCGGGCTCCATTCGCTGGGCGATCTGGGTGAAACCCCGGATGTCCGAGTAGAGGATCGTCAGATTGCGTCGGACCGAGGCGAAGGCCACCGGCTCGTCCCCGGCGAGTATCGCGTCCGCCACCTGCGGGGAGACGTATCGCCTCAGCTGCTCGGTCCTCTGGAGCTGAGTGACCTGTTCTTCGATGGTCTGCTCCAGATTGGAATTGAGCTCGCTCAATCCCTCGTACAACGTGGACAGCTGTCTGCTCGTCCGGTTCAGATTGACCGTCAGCCTCCCGAACTCATCACGGTTGGGGACTTCTACTTCCTGGCCGAAGTCGCCGTCGGCGATCCTTCCCAGTGCCAGATCGATCTTTCGCACTGGGCGCACCAGTGACCACGACAAGATGGCTCCCATCGCGAGAGCCGTGAGCAGGCTGACCCCGGCGAACGCGGCAACAGTCACCGTGAGGAATCGCCGGTTCCCTCGGAAGTTCTCGAGCTCTGAGGCGATGCTCTCCTCCAGCGAGTCGATCATCAGGTTGAGATCGTCTTCCAGCTCATGTGAGATCTCGTGCTCGGCCGATATGTGGACATCGGTGGCTCGGGCCATGTCGCCGGCCTCATAGAGCGCCAACACTTCGTCGCTGGCTTCCGCGTACCGGACGTCTGTGGCCGATATTCGATCGACGATGACCGCCAGGTCTTCATCCGCTCCGTCCCTGATTGCCTCCATGTCGTTCGTGAAGTTCTCTTTGGCCTGGACGATCTTGTCGTTCCACGAGTCGACCTCGGTGATCAGAGCCATAGCCCGGTAATGGCTCTGCGCTGTCACCGCATAGATGCCTTCCTGTGCCAACTCCAATTGCTCTTGGAGCTCGATCACCTGGTCCATCTGGCGGTTCATCGCGTTGATCACGACGATGCTGAAGACGCCCATGGCAAGAAGGAGCAGAGCACTCAACAGGAAGCCGGCGAGCAGCTTGGTGTGGATCGTCGCTGGTGCACGCGCCACCATGTCGATGAGCGGGCGCACCCAGCGGACGGGGAGTGGATCTGGATTTGCTTCCGGCGCGCCCTTATTGACCGCGTCTGTCATGTGCCTCCCACCTGACCGATGCCCGGCTTTAGAGCGATGAAGCCTATTCCCTCGAACTGATCGTCGTAGGGGTGTTTACCCCCATGCCAGCGGGGTGCGAGATCGGAAACAGCGCTACCGGCTAGGCCAGCCGATGCTCGTAATGAATCAAAGTGATGTCGGGGAACACGGTCTCACCGACTCTCACAAAGCCAAGCCTCTCGTAGAAATGCTGATTGCGGGTGGCGTATACCGGTGTGTCCAATGTCCAGACGGTCGCCGGAAACGTCCGCTCGATGAATCCCATCGCCTGAGTGCCGATGCCTTGGTTGTGGTAGGCGGGTTCGATGGCGAGGACGCCGAGATGAAAGTGCCCTGCACCTTGATCGATGACAGTCATCCCTCCGATGATCTCGCCATTCAATGAGACCTTGTAGCACTCCCCGCGGGCAATTGTGACCAGAGTCTCTTCCACCGAGTCGTAGCCGGGAGGGCCGCCGATCTCGACCCCGGGATAAAGCCGAGCATCGTCGTGGAAAGCTGCGATCTGCACCTCGACAAGGTCCTCGGCGTCGGCGGGAGTCGCCAGTTCGAAATCGATGTTCATCGACGTTCCGCCCGGAAAATCAGGACAGGATCGGCGATTCCTTTCAGCTCGAATTTCCCGATTTCGGTGAGCCGGAAGCCGTCGCCTGAGACGATCCGCGCCACTGGCTCACCGACGTACACCTCCGCCGCGTCAGCCTGGGAAGCGATCCTGGCGGCGAGATTGACAGTCCTGCCGAAATAGTCACCTTCGTCGTACAGCATCGGCCCGGCGTTGACCCCGATATGAGCGTCGGGGAGTCCTTCGGAGGGTGCGCTGTCGACCATCTCGAGTGAGGCCATCACGGCATCGTCGGGATCGCGGAACCTGAGGAACACGCCGTCGCCCAGCAACTTGATGACGCTGCCCCGATAATCGGCAGCCACCTCGGTCGCCAGTTGGGCAAAGGTGAGAGCGACCTCTGCCGCCACATCGTCGCCGGATTCCTCGGTCAGTTCCGTGAAGCCGGTGAGGTCGGCAAACACCGCGGTCTCCACCTCGTGTGGCGGGCGTCGCCGGACACCGGCCTGCTCGAGGGCGGTCTCGACGTGTCCGAACTGGTGCTCGGTGGCGAACGTCTCCGAGTGTCGACGGAACAGCCAGCTCAACAGGTCCTCGCCCGAGCGACCCACTCGGAGTCCGACTTCACGAAGAGCCGCCTCGTACGCGGCATTGTCGTTGAGACCTCTTTGCCGGAACTGCTCCTCGACTGTTTGATGGAAGTAGTGGGGTAGGTATTGGGCGACCCGACGCGTGCTGTCTCCCCAGACCCGCGCCATTCGGATCACGTCTCGTTTATCCAGACCAGCGGCGAAGAGGATCCGGACCTCCCTCAGGGCTTCGAGGTCCTCTTGGCGGACGAACTCGTCCGCCTCGGGCCGGGGCAGGCCAAAGGCCATATAGATGCTGTCGAGGGTGGGAAACGGGATCCCGATCTCTTCGGCAACGCCGGCGAAGGTGACGTCCGACCTGGGGAAACGCCGGCCGGCACTCTCGAGGTAGCCAAGAGATAGATGACCGGAGGCGAGCGCAGCGGCCAAAGCCTCCTCTTCGATTCCCATCTCATCGAGCTGACGTACCACTCGCACATGCATGACGTCCCGACGCTCGAAGGCGCCGTCCTCGGATTGGAGGATGCCGAGCTCCAAGAGCCTCCTGATGTGCGCAGGAGTGGTGCCTGATCGATCGGCGAGCTCGTCTTCGGAGAGGCGGTCGGTCATCCGACCACACTTTCAGTCGGCGTAGGCGAGTGGATCGGTCATGAAGACGTCGTGGCAGACCTGGGAGCAGAAGTAGTAGGTCTTTCCCTCATACTCCGCCGTCGCCGCGGCGTCATCAGTGTCGATCTTCATCCCGCATACAGGGTCCGTCACCATCGCCATCGACAACCTCCTGAGGCCAATCTCTTCGTCATACCCGAGCGTATTGACGTGGAAACCGCAACGCATCGGCCGGCATGGCCAAGCACCTACGCTCCATCCGGTGTGAGGGCAGTCGTCTACGACCGGTATGGGCCTCCCGATGTGCTTCGACTCGAGGACGTGCCATCGCCGATCCCGGGAGCCGGTCAGGTACTCGTCGAGGTGGTGGCGACATCGGTCAACCTCTCCGACTGGGAGTGTTTGCTCGGTTCTCCCTTCTACGCCCGGTTCGGGGGCCTGCGAAAACCGCGACGCAGGACTCTGGGCTCCGACATCGCAGGCCGCATCTCGACTGTCGGCTCTGGCGTAACGCGGTTGCGACCTGGTGACGAGGTGTACGGCGAGATTCCGATGGGGGGCTTCGCCGAGTACGCCGTGGCACCCGAGTCGGCCCTGGCCCACAAGCCGGGGGCGCTCACCTTCGCCCAGGCTTCGACGATTCCACAACCCGGGCCTATCGCCTTGCAGGGCACGGCCACGGTGAAACCCGGGCAGCGGGTCGCGATCAACGGCGCCGGTGGTGGATCGGGCTCCTTCGCCATCCAGCTCGCCAAGCGGGCCGGTGCACACGTGACCGGAGTCGACAATGCCCAAAAGCTCGATCACATGCTGACGATGGGCGCCGACGACGTGGTCGATTATCGAACTCAGGACTTCACCACGCTCGAGCCATTCGACCTGATCCTGGACATGGTTGCCCATCGCTCTGTGTTCGCCTATCGACGGGCATTGGCCCCGGGTGGCCGATACCGGTGTGTCGGCGGCTCGGTCCGGGCATTGCTGCGTGTCCTGACGGTCGGTGTCGTCATCGGCCGGCTCACCGGTCGCCGGCTCGGGGTGCTCGCCGTGAGACCGGGCCCGGCCCACTTCCGGCCCCTCGCCGACCTCTGTGTGTCAGGAGACATCCGAATCCACATCGACAGGATGTTTTCGATGGATGAGGTGCCCCAGGCGCTCGCTCACGTCGGTGAAGGGCGTGCCCTCGGCAAGGTGATCGTCGAGAATTCCTGATGGCGACCCGCGTAGCCTTGTCCCTATGAGCTACGGCTGGTGGAAATTCATCCATCTCGCCGGAGTCGTGGGCTTCGTTGCCGCTCACGGCACCTCGATGGCGGCCACCGTCTTGATGGGGCGGATCCGTGAGCCGCAGCACGTGGCGGGAATCCTCCAGCTCAGCGCGGCCACGGTCAGCGCGTTCTATGTCTCGACCTTGATTCTGCTTGTCGGCGGGATCGGCGCCGGGGTGGTCGGTCAGTGGTTTGATCAGGGGTGGATCTGGTTGTCATTGGGCCTGCTGGTTGGCGTCGGGGTGCTCATGTTCCCCATGGCCCGTCGTCACTTCCGCCGGGTCCGGATGATCCTCGAGCTGATGGAGACCGGGACTGCCGTTTCCAAAGACGATTTCGCTCGGGTTCTCAACTCGGGCAACCCGGTGCTAACCGCAGGCACAGGCTTCGTGGCCATTCTGTTCATCCTCTATCTGATGGTCCTGAAACCGTTTTGAGCGCCTACCGCAGGATCATCGTCGGGGCTCATGGCTCACCTACCTCGGCAGTGGCCGAGGAGGTCGCTGCCCGGCTCGCCAAGCAACTCGGAGCAGAGCTGGTCCTGATCAATGTCGACGACACGGGGAGCGGCGAGGACGTTCTCCGGGCCGCGGCAGACCGGGCCCGCACCCTCGGCGCCGAGGCGCAGACCCAGCATCGCGAAGGTGCGGTAGCCGAGTCGATAGTCGCCGCCGCGGCCGAGCTTCGTGCCGACCTATTGGTCATCGGAGACCACGGAATGGGACCGGACAGCCGGTTCAGCCTCGGTGGCATCCCAAGCCAGGTGGCACATCACTCACCAGTCGACATCCTGGTGGTGAGAACCTCCGACCCCACGCGGGATCACACCTACCGCCGGGCCCTTCTCGCCACCGACGGCTCCCTCACCGCCCACCAGGCGACCCGTCACGGTGACGCCCTGGCCCAGGCGCTCGGTGCCGAGGTCGCTCTGATCTACGTCGGTGACGAGCTGATCGGTGACATCGTGCTCCGGGACACGGCCGCCCGACTCGATCGCGATGGGATCGGGCGGATCGTGATCAAAGGCAACCCGGCGGCGCAGATCTCGAAACACGCCGGCGACCATGACCTCGTAGTGGTGGGCAACAAGGGGATGACCGGCTCCCGGCGGTACATCCAGCGGGCGGTGCCCAGCCGGGTAGCGCACGAAGCCGCGTCAGATGTCCTTATCGTTCGGACAGTGAGTCGGTCCTTTTTCGATCTCCGCCCCGGCGAGGGCGCCGTCGTCGAGGTCGATGGTGAGAAGGTGGCCGCCTATCTCGACGACGACGGGACGACCTACGCTCTCTCCGCCCGGTGCCAGCACATGGGATGCATCGTCGACTGGAACAGCCGGGCCCGGACCTGGGATTGTCCCTGCCACGGCTCCCGATACGAATATAGCGGGGCGATCATCAACGGGCCGACGACCAAACCGCTGCCTCCGGTCCAGACCTGAGAGACGCCGGGCCCGAAATCCCTACCCTTCAGGTGACGGCCAGTCAGGCCGGAGTGACGGGGTGACGAGATGGAGCACCCGACGACGTTGGGTCGCAGCAGTCTGAGGGTTCCGCGTCTTGGAGTCGGCGCCATGACCTGGGGCGAGCCTCGTGGGCTGGCGCGATTCCATCCGGCGAAGTTGGCCTACGGCGGCGCCCACGGATACGAGGAGGAGAATCGCGCCATCAAGGCGAGCCTGGAGGCGGGTGTCGACTTGATCGACACCGCTGCCTTTTACAGTGGCGGGGCCTCGGAAGTGCGCGTGGGCGAGCTGGCCAAGGACAGAGACGTCCTGATCGCCAGCAAATTCCCGTCCGGAATCCGGTTCAAGGCCGACGACTTTCCGGGCGAGCTGGATGCGAGCCTGAACAGACTGGGACGTTCCCACCTCGACCTCTACCAGCATCATTTCCCGGGACGTGTGTCGATAGCGGATTTGATGAACCACATGGCGGATGCTGTTGAAGCAGGGAAGGTAACGGCGGTCGGAGTCAGCAACTACTCGGCGGAACAGATGCGTGAAGCTCACGCCGCGCTCGCCGACCGCGGCGTGCCTCTCGCCTCCAACCAGGTCGAGTACTCACTTCTGCACCGACAACCGGAGACCAATGGTGTTCTCGACGCGTGCCGTGAGCTCGGTGTCACTCTCATCGCCTACACCCCGCTCGCCGGGGGAATGTTGACCGGGAAGTACTCGGCTGAGAATCGGCCCACCGGGTTCTACCGACGTGTCCTGCCCCGATATCGCCGCAAAGCCCTGGACGCCATACAACCCGTGGTCGGGCTTCTCCGTGAGATCGGCGATCGACATTCGAAGAGTCCGAGTCAGGTGGCCATAAGGTGGCTGATCGAGGACCCGATCGTGCTGCCCATTCCCGGCGCCAAGAACGGCAAGCAGGCCATGGACAATGCGGCCGCCCTCGGCTTCTCGTTGGCAGCCGACGAAGTCGCCGCCCTGAGTGATGCGACTCGGGCGTGGAGGACTTAGCCCGCCGTGAATCCTGTCAGGTCGATTCATGGGTGCCAGGTTCGAGCCTCGATGGCCGCAGGATCACGAGACGACTACGTAGCGTTACTCCTATGAGCAACAGTGCAGGCGCTGTTGGCGGTGGAGCGATCTACGGCCTGGGGATCTTCGGGGCTTTGGTCTACTACTGGCAGCAAGCCGACGTCTTCTGGGAGTACCTCCTGTCATTCGTACAGGGGTTCTTCTGGCCGGCCTGGATGGTGTACGAGATCTTTGCGACTCTCGGAGGTTGACCCTCGCAAACCGCGGCCGCCCATTCTGACCAGACCACGCACCGCGTATGGGTCGAGTCTTGGCGACGCTCCGGTTTCCTGAGGGCGGGTCAGCTCTTCTTTCTCCGCACGATCGAGCGGATCACCAGGGCGGCAATGATGCCGAAGATCTGGCCCATGATCACGATTCGGCTTACGTCAACGGCGGGAACCCAGGTGACTCGATCACCCTTGATCTGATAAGCACCGACCGGACGCGCGGAGACGGTCATCCCTCCACCGCGACCGGCGGGAGTGTCTTCTGACCCTTCACCTTCGCCACCGCCGAACCCTCCCCGCACCGAAGCTGCTGGGATCATGGTGACCCCATCTGACTGGTACGGCTCGCCGTAGACCCTTTCAACGGTGAGGGTGTCTTTGGCGTCGGCGACCAATTCGGCGAGATTGGTCATTGAGGCTCCTTCCTGTTGGCCTGGAAACCAGGTTGTCCGGATTGCGCCCTCTCCGATAGAGGCAAATTGCCCTTCCTCATCACGACGGAACCTCACCTCGAGTTGCCGGTTGTTGTGGTCTCACCCGGCCCGGTGACCAGATCCGCCGACTCGACGACGTCAGATCACAAGTGACCTTGGCCTCTACCCCCGCAGCGTCGGGCGATCCAATCTGGGCTGAGGAGGTGTGCTGTGTCTCTCACGAGCGGATGGACCGAGTTGGACTTGAACGGTGCGAGGCAATGGATTTCGGTTCGAGGGGAACGTGCCGCACCCATCCTTCTCTTTCTTCACGGTGGCCCGGGGGGTGCCGAGTACGGACCTCGTCGCCACTACCTGAGGAGACTCGAGTCCGACTGGTGCGTCGTCGATTGGGATCAGAGGGGCGCCGGCCGCTCGTACAGCGGCATGGAGAGCCCGGTGAACCTTTCGATCGACATCATCGTCGACGATGGGATTTCTCTGATCGAGCGTTTGAGGTCGGAGTTTCCCGAGAACCAAATCGTGCTGGTCGGCCACTCATTCGGCACCGTCCTCGGTCTGCTGATGGCGTCGAAAGCGGCGCCTCAAATCGACGCGTATGTGGGTGCATCGCAGGTCGTCAACTGGGCCCGGCAAGAGCTCACGTCGTACCAATGGGCCCTCGCCGAGGCGACCCGGATCGGGAATCAAAAGGCGACAAGGGCCCTTTCGGCTATCGGGGTCCCGGAGCGGGGTTGCTATCCCGGTGGAACGGCATCTGTAGAAGTCCAGCGGCGATGGCTCGGCACGCTGGGCGGCGTATCGGGTGATCCTCGTTTCTTGACGCGTTGGGCACTCACCATCTTGTTCGCGCCCGACTATCCACTCCTCACAAAGCTCCGATTCACGAAAGGCATGGCCCGTTCGATGGACATCATCTGGCCCGAACTCGGAGAGAGGATCGACTTCCTGCGCGATATCACCAGTGTGGATGTCCCCGTGTACATTTTCGCCGGCGAGCTCGACCGCATCACCGATCTTGCGCAGATACAGGGCTGGTTCCACGCATTGAAGGCGCCGCACAAGCGATTAGGGGTGATCGAGGGTGCGGGCCACCTGAACCTCTTCGAGGCGCCCGAGCGCTTCTCGGCGTTCCTGTCGGTGATCAAGGATGAGCTGACGGCCACCAGGAGTCGAGGCAGCATGGTCGACCTCGGTGAACGTCCGTAACCCAAACCACGAGTCGAATCTCTTTTTCGACGACGGGTAGGTTCTCATCCAGAGCGATCGGCCCGCGGCTGAACGATCACATTCGATCCCCTCGGTACGAGTATCGGGCTCACCTGGCGTGACGGTCAAGGCCAGAGTCATCTTGGAGCTTTGCAACGCACCCGGATTCGAATTCCGGTCAGTCGGCGAAGAACCGAATCAGCTCGCGATTCATCGCCTCAGGATGAGCAAGGGCCGCGATATGGTGTGCGTCCGGGATCACGGCCACCTTCGCATGGGGGATGAGGGCTTTCCCGGCCTGGATCGCTGAATCGAGATCGCCGTAGATGACCTCCCGGTCACCGAAGACCAGGAGCACCGAAGCGCTGATGTCCGCGAACTCGTCCCGGTCGTAGACCCGTGGGAAGACCCTGTTGAGCAACTTGCCGTGCTTCATGGTTTCGTAGAACAGCGGCTCCCACAGCTTGTCGCGGGGCAGACCCGCATGCATCCAGTCGACACTGGAGCGCATCAGCCGTTCCGAACCTGGCAGCCAGGGCAGCGCCAAATACAGCCCCTTCGGCAGGAACATGTGGAACATGAAAGGAGTCATCGAGTGGATGGTCGATGCCGGGCCGATCAGCACCAGTTTTTTCACCCGGTCAGGTAG
>Ga0105092_10000759_pt1 | contig 17002 bp, 10 predicted proteins | sample PPLLak2March2015_FD_87021 | JGI IMG/M metagenome (GOLD analysis project Ga0105092, IMG submission 87021) | Freshwater sediment microbial communities from Prairie Pothole Lake near Jamestown, North Dakota, USA - PPLs Lake P7 Core (1) Depth... | ecosystem: Environmental > Aquatic > Freshwater >... | reverse complement strand
TGGCCGGCGCTTCCGCCGACGGTGACGCGCGCCTTGAGACGGTCGAGGTCGTCCTGGATCTGCTGGCGCGAGCGCCGGGTGGTCCCGCGCATCAGCATGTCGGCGGCGAGCTCCGCCGCAGTCGCGCGGCCCTCGAGGCTCTTCAGGTCGCCGAAGCGGAGGACGACGAAGCCGACGACGGTCTCACCGCGCGTCTTCTTCGGCAGCAGCGCGAGCTTCATGCCGCCCGGGAGCTCCGAGCGCTTCGTCCGCGAGTCGATGTGGGCGGGGGACGCGTCGAAGATCTCGCCCGCCGCGAGCGGAGGATCCCCCTTGTACCCGTCGACGAGCGCCGCAACGGCCGGAGGCGGCGGGATCTCGGCGCGGTCGGGTTTGGCGGTCGGCAGAAACGTTCCGACGGTGCGATTGGAAGGCTTGAGGTACGCCGCCGCCGCCGCTCGAACGTCCTCGACCGTGGCGGCGCGCACGCGGTCGCGATTGAGAAAGAAGAGGCGCCAGTCGCCCTGGCCGATGTACTCGGAGAGGAGCATGCCCACGCGTTGCGCGTTGTTGAGCGTCAGCTCGTAGTTCTTGAGAATCGTTCCTCGCGCCCGCTCGACCTCCTCCGGGGTGATCGGCGAGGCGCCGGCCGCGGCGTCGAGGGTCGCGAGAAACGTCGCGCGCGCGTCCGCGATCGGCTGGTCCTGGCGGATCTCGGCGCTGAACATCAGGTAGCCGGGATCGTGGAGGTCCATGGAGTAGCCGCCGACGGACGCCGCCTTTTTCGTGTCGACGAGCGCCTTTTCGAGCCGTCCCGACGGCGCGTCGCTCAGCACCCTCTGCAGGATCGCGACGGCTCCGGAATCGGGGCTCGCGCCCGATGGGATGTGGTACGCGGCGGCGAGGGCCTGGACGTCGCCGACGCGTTCGAGGACGATCTGGCGCTCGCCGTCCTGCGTCGGGTCGAGCGTGTAGAAGGCGGGCAGCCTGCGCGCGGGCTTCGGGATCGCCCCGAAGGTCCGCTGCACGAGAGCGAGCGTCTTGGCCTCGTCGAAGCGCCCGGCGATGAGAAGCACCGCGTTGTCGGGCTGGTAGAACGTCCGGTAGAACGCCTGGAGTCGCTCGATCGGAACGTTCTCGAGATCACTCTTCGCTCCGATCGTGGACTTTCCGTAGTTGTGCCAGAGATACGCGGTCGAGATCACGCGCTCCTGGAGGATCGCCGCCGGATCGTTCTCGCCGGCCTCGAACTCGTTGCGGACCACGGTCATCTCGCTGTCCAGGTCCTTCTTCGCGACGAACGCGTTGACCATCCGGTCCGCTTCGATCTCCAGGGCCCACTTCAGGTTCTCCTCGGTGGCCTGGAAGGTCTCGTAGTAATTGGTGCGGTCGTACCAGGTCGAGGCGTTCGACTGCGCGCCGTGCGCTACGAGCTCCTGGTTGAAGTCGGGATGCTTCTTCGTGCCCTTGAAGAGCATGTGCTCGAGGAGGTGTGCCATGCCCGTCTCGCCGTAGTTCTCGTGGCGCGAGCCGACGAGATAGGTGATGTTGAGGGTGATCGTCGGCTTCGTCGGGTCGGGGAACAGCAGCACGCGCAGGCCGTTGGCGAGGCGGTACTCGGTGATCCCCTCCACCGACGCGACACGGACGGGAGCGGCCGGAGCCGCCTTCCGGGCGGACGGAGTCGGTTTCGCGGCGGTCTGGCCGCCGAGAGCGCCCGAAACGAGGAGCAGAACGAGGAGCGCGGCGGCGCTCCGACGGGGCGAATCCATGCGCATGCGTGTCCTCCTGAGGCGGCCCCGGAAACCCGGGAAAGAGCGCAACGAATACCACGCTCCCCGGATTCCGATCTCCGGGGCGAGCCTCAACCCGTTCATGGAAAAGGGTTTCGGGCCCCTGAGGTGAGAAGCCCACTGATCCGCGCGCGCGGACTAGGATTCTTCTCTCGGAAAGGGGTGCCATGAAGAGACTCATCGCGTTCCTCGGGATGGCCGCCCTGCTGGCCGTTCTCCCGGCGACCGTGGATGCCCAGCATGCGGACATGCCGGGGATGTCCCCGCCGAAGTCGGCGGCGACTCTGCTCACCGGGACCGGGTCGCATCGCCATCCGATCGCCGCCTCGAACCCCGAGGCGCAGAAGTTCTTCGACCAGGGCATGGCGATGGCCTACGGGTTCAACCACGAGGAGGCCTATCGCTCCTTCGCGAAGGCGGCCGAGCTCGACCCGAACGCCGCCATGCCGCGCTGGGGAATGGCGCTCGTCCTCGGATCGAACTACAACGATCCGGCGCCCGTCGACGAGAGGCTTCTCAAGGCCCGGGCCGAGGTCGAAAAGGCGCTGGCCCTCGCGGCCGGCGCTCCGGAGAACGAGCGCGCCTACGTCGAGGCCCTCGCAGTGCGCTACGTCGCCGATCCGGCCCATGCCGACAAGCCGAAGGTCGCGAGCGACTATGCGGCGGCCATGAAGGCGCTCTCCTCGCGCTATCCCGACGACCTCGACGCGGCGACCCTTTACGCAGAGAGCCTGATGAACCTGACGCCGTGGAAGCTCTGGTCGCCCGCCGGCGAGCCCGGCCCGAACACGGTCGAGATCGTTGCCGTGCTCGAGTCCGTGCTCAGGCGCGACCCCAACCATCCGGGCGCGAACCACTACTACATCCACGCGACCGAGGCGTCGAAGAATCCCGAGCGCGCGCTGCCCTCGGCCAAACGCCTGGAGACCCTCGTTCCCGCGGCCGGGCACCTCGTGCACATGCCCGCCCACGTCTACGTCCGCACCGGCGACTATGTCGCCGCAGAAAAGTCCAACGCCGTCGCCGCCGAGGCGGACCGCGCGTACATCCGCGAGACGGGACCGCAGGGGATGTACCCGGTCATGTACTACAACCACAACGTCCACTTCGAGTCCTATGCCGCGACCATGGCCGGCCGGCACGGCGCGGCCAAGCGCTCGGGCGATCGGCTCTTCGACGAGGTGCTTCCGGTCGTCTCGATGGATCAGATGCTCGAAGGCTTCCTCCTGCAGCCGGCCTTCGTCGCGGTGCGCTTCCGCAAGTGGGACGACGTTCGGAAGATGCCGGATCCGGGCACGAAGCTGCCGCTCTTGAGGGCGGGCTGGTTGTGGGCGCGCGCGATGGCCGCGGCGGGCTCGGGCGAGGTGAAGAAGGCGGAGACGGAGCGCTCGGCGTTCGCCGCCGCGCGAGCCGCGGTCCCGGAAAAGAGCCTGGCCGGGCCGCAGAACGGCGCCGAAGCCGTCCTCTCCGTGGCTGCGAACGTGCTCGACGCCCGCATCGCCGAGGCGAAGGGCGAGTTCTCCGCCGCCATCGCGAGCTGGCGGAAGGCCGTCGAGGCCGAGGACCGGCTGGCCTACGACGAGCCACCGGCCTGGTACTACCCGACGCGCGAGTCCCTGGGCGCCGCGCTTCTCCGTGCGGGCCAGGCGGAGGAAGCCGAGGCGGTCTTCCGCGCGGATCTCGACCGCCACCCCCGCAACGGCCGCTCGCTCTACGGGCTCTCGAAGAGCCTGGAAGCTCAGAAGAAGGACGCCGACGCCGCGTTTGTCCGCGCGCAGTTCGAAACGGCCTGGAAGGACGCCGACACGCCCGTCCGGCTCGAGGATTTGTAGCCCGGGCTAAATCCCCATCTGCTGCGACGCCATCGCGTTGCCCTCGACGCGGGCCTGGATCTTGGCGAACGCAATGTCGCGCGAGGTGGACGTGTCGTCTCCGAAGGGCGAGAAGCCGCAGTCGTCGGTCGAGCCGAGGTTCGCCGGGTCGATGAACTTCGCCGCTTCGAGGATCCGGTCGCGGACCTCCGAAGGCGTCTCGACACGCGGGGTGATCGGGTCCGTGACGCCGACGAAGACGCGGCGATCCGGTTTCGCCTTCGCGTGCGCTCCCAGGATCTTCAGCACGCGCGGGCGGTCGGCCTCGCTCGCCAGCTGGACGAAGAAGCTGCCGACGTCCACCCGGAAGAGCGCGGGCAGCAGCTCCGCGTAGTCGACGTCGGCGCTGTGCGTCGAGTCCTGGTCGCCGCCCGGGCAGGTGTGGATGCCGATCTTCGTCTTCTCGTCGGCCGAGAAGCCGGCGAGGACGCGGTTGTTGAGATCCACGAAGGCGTCGAGCAGCTTCTTCGATGGGTCGAGCTTGATGCAGAGGCGTCCCTCGGTGAAGTCGATCTGCACCGTCACCCCCGCGGCGAGACACCGGCGAATGTCCGTCTGCGCGTCCCGCACGAGGTCCTCGAGGAACTGCTCGCGGGGATATCCCGGGAGGCCCGAGGCAGGGTAGAGAAGCGACAGCGCCGAGGCGGAGATCACGGCCTGCTTCAGCGGCCGGGTCGCGTACTTCTGCGACCCCTCGAGGTAGCTCGCGGCGAAGGTCGTGTAGAGGAAGGGCCCCGCGGAGAGCAGGGGCAGCTGGCGCGTGTGGCCGTCCTTGAAGGGAATCGTGACGCCGCCCGGAGCGAGGTTCGTGGCGCCGTGGATCGGGTACGTCGCGAAGCTCGGCTTCCTCTGCTCGCCGTCGGTGACGACGGGAGAGCCGGTCTCTTCGAAGCGGCGGAGCGTGTCGCGCACGGCGCCGTCGTAAAGCGCTTCGAGCGCTTCGCGGCTGATTCGGCCCGCGCCGAAGGCGGCCATCCCTTCGATCAGCTCCTTGGGTCGTGGAATACTTCCGACGGGTTCCGTGGGCAACGTCATGCCCGGTAATCTATCCAACTTCGGGAGGTCCACGATGCGTCGACTCTCGAGCGTCATCCTGTGGCTGGCCGCGACACTCCTTCCGGCCTCCGCTCAGTCCCTCGACCCCTCGCTCTACGCCGACCTCCGCTGGCGGCTCGTCGGGCCGTTCCGCGCCGGCTGGGGAACGGTCGCCGAGGGCATCCCCGACGATCCGGCGACGTACTACCTCGGCAACGCGGCCGGCGGGGTGTGGAAGACCGAGGACGCGGGCCGCACGTGGTCTCCGATCTTCGACCAAGCGGGCTCCTCGTCGGTCGGCGCGCTGGCGCTCGCGCCGTCGAACCCGAAGGTCATCTACGTCGGCACGGGCCAGATCCAGGCGCGCTACGACATCGGCTCGGGCGACGGGATGTATCGCTCGGACGATGCCGGCGCCTCGTGGCGGCGCATCGGCCTCGCCGACTCGCGGGCGATCGGCCGGATCCTCGTCGATCCGACGAACCCGAACGTCGTCCTCGTCGCGGCCCTCGGCCACATCTTCGGTCCGAACCGGGAGCGCGGGATCTTTCGCAGCGAGGACGGCGGGAAGAGCTGGAGGCAGGTCCACTTCGTCGACGAGAACACCGGAGGCGCGGATCTGGCGGCCGATCCCGAGAACCCGTCGATCGTCTATGCCTCGCTCTGGCAGGTGCGCAACTATCCGTGGCTCTCCTACTACAAGCCCATGGTCGGCCCGGGAAGCGGGCTCGCCAAGTCCACCGACGGCGGCCGCACGTGGCGGCGTCTGACGGGCGGCGGCTGGCCGGCGCAGAACCTGGGCCGGATCGGCCTCGCCGCCTCGGCGGGCGGCCGTGTCTGGGCCCTCGTCGACGCCGCGGATGCGCCGGGCAAGCCGGCCGCCGACGGCCTGTGGCGCTCGGACGACGGCGGGGCCACGTGGTCGCGCGTCAACGACACGGATGGGCTCGGCTCGAGCTACATGAACCGGCTGACCGCGGATCCGCGCAACCGCGACGCCGTGTACGTGATGGGCCAGTCGATCCGCCGCTCCGAGGATGGCGGAAAGACCCTGCACTTCTTCCGCGGCGCGCCGGGCGGCGACGACTTCCACTTCCTCTGGATCAACCCGAAGCATCCCGAGTTCATGGTCACGGCCGCCGATCAGGGAACGATCGTGACGGTCAACGGCGGGAAGTCGTGGAGCGACTGGTACAACCAGCCGACGGGGCAGTTCTACCACGTGGAAACCGACGAGCGTTTTCCCTACAAGATCTACAGCGGCCAGCAGGACTCGGGCACCGTCGGCGCGGCTTCGCGCAGCGATGACGGGATCCTGACGTACCGCGACTGGCGTCCCGTCGGCGGCGAGGAGCGGGGCTGGGACGTGCCGGACCCGAGGAATCCGGACATCGTCTACGGCTCGGGCCTCGGCGGAACGATCACCCGATTCGACGCGCGCACCAGCCAGGTGAAGAACGTCTCGCCGGTCGCGGAGAGCACGTACGGGCGCCGGCCGGTGCCGGGGGCGTATCGCTGGGCCTGGGTCTTTCCGATCGCGATGTCCCCGAAGCCGCCGCACGCCCTCTACGCCGGTTCGCAATACCTGCTGCGCTCGCTCGACGACGGCGCGAGCTGGGAGAAGGTCAGCCCCGATCTGTCGGGCGCCGTCCCCGGAACGAAGGGTTGCGAAGGGGACGTCACGGTGGCAGCCGCGCGGCCGTGCGGATTCGGCACGATCTTCACGATCGAGCTCTCGCCTCTGAACCCGCAGGAGATCTGGGTCGGCACCGATGACGGGCTCATCCACCGCACGCCCGACGGCGGAAAGACCTGGAAGAACGTCACGCCGAAGGGCCTTCCGGCGTGGAGCAAGATCTCCACGCTCGACGTTTCGCCGCTCGAGCCCGGCGTCGTCTACGCCGCGGTCGACGCCCATCGGCTCGACGACTTCACGCCTCACGTCTACCGGACGCGGGACGGCGGCGTGAGCTGGCAGGAGATCTCGGCGGGGCTGCCGCCGTTCGGCTTCGCGATGGTCGTGCGCGCGGACACCGTGCGCCGCGGGCTTCTCTATGCCGGCACGGACACCGGCGTCTTCGTGTCCTTCGACGACGGAAATCGCTGGCAGTCTCTCCAGGCGAACCTGCCGACCGCCTGGGTCTCGGACCTCAAGGTCCACGGCGCCGACCTCGTGATCTCGACCCAGGGGCGAGGCCTCTGGGTTCTCGACGACGTGACCCCGCTGCGCCAGCTGACCGCGGCCGCCGCCTCGGCGCCGGCCACGCTCGTGACGCCCGCCGAGACGATCCGCGTGCGCGCCAACCAGTATCGCGACACGCCCCTGCCGCCGGAGGTTCCCTTCGCGCACAACCCGCCCCCCGGGGCGGTCATCGACTACGTGCTCGGAACGCCTGCGAAGACGCCGGTCCGGCTCGACATACTCGACGCGCAGGGGGCGGTCGTGCGCGCATTCCGGAGCGACGATCCGCCCGAGAACCTTCCCGCGCGCCGCTACTTCACGGACCTGTACCTGCATCCGCCGGCGCCGCCCTCGACGGCGGCGGGGCATCACCGCTTCGTGTGGGATCTCCGCCATCCGCGGCCCAAATCCGAGCGCTACGACTACATGATTTCCGCCGTCGCGGGCGAGAACACGCCCGTCGAGCCGCGCGGCCCGCTCGCTTTGCCGGGTCGCTACACCGTGCGGCTGACGGTCGACGGCGCCGTGCACGAGCAGCCCCTCGTCCTCACGATGGATCCGCGCGTGCAGGTCGCGCCCGAGGCTCTGGCGGCGCAGCTCGCGCTCCAGCAGAAGCTCGTCTCGGCGATGGGCGAATCCTTCGCCGCACTGGAGAAGGCCCGCGGCAAGCCCGGGGAGAAGGCCCTGGCCGCCGTCAACGAGACCCTGGGGACGATCCTCGGCGCGCTCGACGGCGCCGACGCCGCCCCGACCACGATCCAGACGGAGGCCTTCACGCGCGCTCGAGCCGATCTGGATCGGTTGCTCGCCGGCAAGTCGGCGCGCACCCCAGAACTTTCCGAGGATTCCGGTCCCACGGGGCCTTAACCCTCGGGCCGTTTCGCCGTAAAAGGGTGGCGAGGGCTTTGATGGCGAACCGCAAGACGACTCCGAACGCGCCCCCGCCGCCGGTGCACCATGCCGGCTTCATCCGCAAGTGCGACGAGGACGACTACCTCGACCGGCACTTGCCGCTGCCGACCCGCATCGTCTCGAACGAGGAGTACGACCCGCTGCCGCAGACTCCGGCGCAGCGGCGGGTCGAGCGGCTGCTGCTCGAGTCGGCGGACGCGCACGCGAAGCGGCTCGGAATGGCCAGGCGCGAGTTTCTGCGGACCTCCTGCGGGATGGCCGCGGCGTTTGCGGCGATGAACACGGTCTTCGGGCGGTTCTTCCGCGTCGAGGCCGCCGAGCTGACGGAGACCCTCGCCGGAGACGCCACGAAGTACTTCGTCTTCGACGTCCAGACGCACCACGTCGACCCGCGCCGCAACGCCCCCACGGCGGACCAGGAGTTTCTCGACTACCTCGTCATGGTCCGGGACTACGGGGCGAAGCTCAACCCCGAGCTCGCCGGCAAGAAGGCGTCCATCGAGCAGCTGTACCGGCTCAACTACATCAAGGAGGTCTTCCTCGACAGCGAGACGGCGGTCGCGGTGGTCAGCGGCCTGCCGCAGATGACGCGCGAGACCTACATCATCAAGCCCGAGGAGATCGTCAAGACGCGGACCGAGGTCAACGAGCTCTCCGGCTCGCGGCGCATCGTCGCGCACGGCACGATGTCGCCCGAGCTCGGCGCGCAGGGCTTCGACGCGATGCGGGCGCAGGCCGAGAAGCTGAAGATCGACGCCTGGAAGGGATACCCCGGTCAGCCGCTCGGACCGAACGGGGCCGGATGGTGGATGGACGACGAGAAGGTGGGATACCAGGCGCTCGAGCTCTCGCGCAAGCTGAAGATCAAGAACATCTGCGCGCACAAGGGGCTGCCCGCGCCGGGGTTCTCCGCCGAGCACTGCCACCCGAAGGACATCATGAAGGCGGCCGTGGACTTTCCGGACCTCAACTTCCTCGTCTACCACGCCGGGTTTCGCGGCATCGACGAAGACCTCGTGAAGGCGATGGAATCGGGTTTCACGACCTCCTCCGCCGTCCCGTGGGTGACCGAGCTCTGCGAGTGGAAGAAGAAGAACCCGAAGGTGCAGAACGTCTACATGGAGCTCGGCGCCACGTTCGGGATGACCGTCATCACGTTCCCGCTGCTCACGGCGCACATGCTCGGCATGATGATCGACGCGTTCGGGGCCGATCACGTTCTCTGGGGCACCGACTCGATCTGGTGGGGCTCGCCGCAGTGGCAGATCGAGGCGTTCAAGCGTCTCGAGATGCCCGAGGCCCTCGCGAAGCGCTTCGGCTACAAGCCGCTGACGCCGGAGGTGAAGCGCCAGATCCTGGGCCTCAACGGCGCGCGCGTCTACGGCATCGACCCCGGGGCCCTCGTCAAGCCGGTGCCGTCGGACTACGTCGACCGGCTCAGAAAGACCTACAAAGAGTCCGGCCTCGCCGCGCCGAGCCACACGCAGTACGGCTGGGTTCGGCCCGGCCCGCGCGTGGGCTAACTCTCGCGGCGGCCGGGCCGGAACGCGTAGATCAGCGCGCCGGCCGCGAGAGCGATAGCGCCCGCGATGAAGACCTTCGTCTCGACGGCCGCGACGAGACACCTGCAGACGCGGACGGCGGCGATCGGGATGACCGGCCCTCCGGGCAGGCGGAGCGTCTTGGCAGTGTCGGGGAGCCTGCGCCGCAGGATGGGCACGGACAGACAGGTACCGAGATACGACACGAGCCGCGCGATGATCGAGATCAGGGCGAGCTCCTCGGCGACGCCGAACGTTCCCGGCGACACCGAGTGGACGACGGCGTCGGCCGCGATGAGCGCCAGCGCCAGGCCTCCCTGCGCGAGGATCGCGACGTAGGGCGTGCGATAGCGGGGGTGGATCTTCGCGAAGGCGCGGGGGAGCCCGCCGCCTTCGGCGAGGGCGTAGAGAAAACGAGGCCCCGAGAGGATCATCCCGTTGTTGGTTCCCAGGACCGAGATCGCGGCGCCCAGCGTCAGGAGAACGCCGCCCGCGGGCCCGAGCAGGACGCGGCCCGCGTCGGACAGGGGCGTCTTCGCGAGACCGAGGTCGGGGACGGTGCCGATCGCGACGAGCTGGACGAGCGTATAGAGGGCCGTCACCGTGAAGAGCTGGGTGATCAGGGCGAAGGGCAGGTTGCGCTGCGGGTCGTGGAACTCCCCCGCCGGAGCGGAGATGCCCTCGAAGCCCGAGTAGGCGTACAGGACGAGGAGCGCCGCCTCTCCGAAGTAACGGGTGTCCGGCAGAGGCACCGGCAACACGCGGTCCCAGGGCAGCTTGAAGAGACCAGCGGCGACGAGAACGAGAAGCGGCACGAGCTTTCCGATCGTGAGGACGACGGTCGTCCGCGCTCCGGCCTTGACGCCGAGGATGTTGATCCACGTCATGAGGACGAGCTGCAGAACGACCGTCAACGCCAGGCCCGGGCCGGAGCCCGCGGCGGGCCAGAAGTAGGCCAGCACCCGTCCGAAGAAGACCGTGAGGCTCGAGACGGCGGCGACCCGGGCCAGCCAGCTCATCCAGCCGACCTGGAACCCGGCGAAATCCCCGAAGGCCGCGCGTGCGTAGAGGTAGGCGCCTCCGGGCCGGTCGAAGCGGCTGCCCGCCTCCGCGAAGCACAGGACGATGAGCAGAACGGCCAGGCCGCCCGCCGGAATGGCCCAGACGCTCGAGGGTCCGAGCAGCTGCGCCGCGGCCACCGGAAGGACCAGGTAAACGCCGCTTCCCACGACGCCATTGACCGAGATGGCCACGATCTCCCAGCGGGAGACGGCGCGCAGAAAGTCCGGGGGAGACGGAGACATGGAGATGTGGGCGGGCACGCTGCGCGGATTGTAGACGGACGGTGCAAGCCGACTTCCGGAGGCGGAGGGGATTGCCTGCCCGGGGAGATTACCGCCGTGCTTCGCGCGACGCTGCCTACCGCTTCGAAGTCTGCCTCTGGTGGTCGGCTCGAACCTGCGAGTTGGCCTGCCCGGGCAGATTCGAACTGCCGACCTACGGCTTAGAAGGCCGTTGCTCTATCCGGGCTGAGCTACGGGCAGCCAGAGGGATTATCCGACAAGACATCGCGGCGTAGTCGCATTCGAGTTACCGCCGGCCTTCGGCCGGCGTTGCCTACCGCTTCGAAGTCGTCCTCTGGTGGTCGGCTTGACCTCGGTGTCGGAGGAGCGTAGAACATGAACCGTATAGGCGAAGCGACCCGGCCCTCTCTGGACAGGAGGTGTGCCTTGAGGACCTTGCCGACGTTCTCCGCCGTTCTCATTCTCTCTCTCGCCGTCCCGGCCCTCGCCCAGACTTCCGCGGCGGACGAAAAGGACATCCGCGCGATCGGGGCGCAGCTCCAGGAGGCGTGGAACAAGGCGGACGCGAAAATGCTCGCCCACCTCTTCCTGACCGATGGCGACTACGTCAGCTCCACCGGACGAACCGCGCGGGGCCGGGCGGAAGTCGAGAAGGCTTTCGCCCAGCAGTGGGCAGGCATTTACAAGGGGACGAAGATCACGGCGACGACGACGACGGTGCATTTCGTTCGCAAGGACGTGGCGATCGCCGACGGTGCCTTCGACGTGACGGGCATGCGGGATGCTTCCGGAAAGTCGCTCGGCCTGCGCAGCGGCCTCTCCACGGTGGTTGCCGTCAAGAAGGGCGACCGCTGGTATGTCGCGGCGCTGCGCGGAATGGTCCCCTCCGTTCCCGAGGGGCTGCCGAAATAGCCGCCGCGCCGCGGCCGCCGCTCCGCTGCAGGAGGATCGACTCGGACGATCCGGACCGATGTGTCTTTCGGGTCACGGAATCGGATGGGCCCGCTTCGCTCGAGAGCCTCGAGCGGGTGGCGCGCATCGCCGAGCTTCTTCTCCGGGAGAACGAACTGCCCGGCCGGTTTCTCGTCGCGGGCCCGGGGGTCCTTGCGCTCGAGCTCGCCGCGGGACAGCGCACGTTCTTTCACAACGGGATCGTTTTTGCGGCGCTCGACGCGTTCAACGATCCCGTGAAGAACCCGACCCTCACGCTCTCGGCCGACGGCTCGGGCTAACCTCCGAGGCTCCCGCGCCTGCGGAGGTGAGCGTAGAGAGAGTCGTAGACGAAGGACGCGCGTTCGAGGATCTCGGCGTCGTCGGTCGCGACGTCCGTGAATCCCTGGCTGATGGCCCAGAGGCCGGCGGATTCGCGGGTCGTGTCGATCTCCTCGGGGAAGTCGGCGCCGTGGACGATGCGCGCCATCGCTTCGAGCGCCGGATCGTGCGACAAACGGGCGTCGACGAGCTGCTCGAAGGAACATCGCCCCGCGGCGTCCTTGTGGGGATGTCGGGCGCCCGGCGCATCGAAGCCGACAGCGCCGAGGTCCGCCTGGATCGAGGCGACCTCGTCCGGCTCGACGAAGAGGATCTCGGCGCCGGGATCGAGGAATCTCCGGATGAGCCAGCCCGTGGCCGTGCGGTTGACATGGATTCTCTTCCGCGTCACCCATTTCATGCGGACTCCTCCTTGGCCGGCGGCGAGGCCGGCAGAAAGCGAGCGGCCCAGAGCGTCCCGGCCACTCCGAGAGCGCCGGCGGCCAGGAACGTGAAGGCGGGGCGGATGGTCCAGAGCGCGCCTCCGACGGCGGCGGCGCCGGCGACGGCGAAGCCCCGGATCGCGTAGTAGGTCCCGACGGTGCGTCCGCGCGCCGCCGGATCGGCCAGGTCCACGATCAGGGCCTTGCGCGCAGGCTCCCCGATCTCCCGCAGCCCGCCGATCGCAAACGCGAGGAGGAGGGCCTCGAAAGACTTCGACACGAGGACGGCCAGAGGAAAGAGCGTGAAGAAAACGTAGGTCAGAATCACGAAGGGCTTCCTCTCCGCTCGTCCGGCGAGCGTCGCCGCGGGCACGTAGGACGCGATCGCGGTCGCCATCCGAACGGAGGTCAGGAGGCCGAATTGCACCGGCGACACCTTCACGATCTCGATCGCCCAGACCACGAGGAACACGTCGGGCAGCCCCTCGCAGAGGCGGATCAGGCAATCCGCGAAGAGCAGCTGGCGAAGCGCCGGCCGGAGACGGACGCGCGGCTTCGGCTTCGCGAGCGGCGGGGTGCCGGCGCTCGCGGCCTCTCGCCGGAGGGCGCGCGCAAGGAAGACGAGCATCCCGATCGACAGGACGATCGACACGGCGAACCCGATTCGCATTCCGTGGACGAGGCCGAAACGCTCGAGCAGGAGGCCCCCGAGAGGCGGCGCGAGCATGATCGGCACCCGCTTGAGGATCGACTGGAGCGTGAAGCCGATCACGCGGCCCCCGCCCTCGAGCTCCTCGCCGACCAGCGAGAAAGTCGCCGGGAGCCCGAGCGAAGCCCAGGCCATGACGAAGAAGAGAGCCGCGTACACCGCCACCGGCGACGTCCACGCGAACAGCACCGCAAAGCCGACCGTCGTCAGTCCGCCGAAGAGCAGGAGGGCGTTTCGCGTCCCCAGCCGGTCGGAGAGGACTCCGCCGGGGTAGGCGTAGGCCGCGTCGAGCAGATCCTTCAGAGTGCCGAACAGGCCGAGCCCGAGAGCCGAGACGCCGAATGCCCGAAGGTACTCGGGAAGGTATCGGAACCACAGCTCCACGCCGAACCCGAAAACGAACAAGGCGACCGCGAGAGCGGTCGTCCGGCGCGAGGCCATCGAGTCAATGTATCAACCGCAACTTCCCGGAAGACATGTCATGATCCGCGGCAATGTCGCCGAAAATCATCCGGAACCGTGCGGCCCGGGGCCCGCGCCTCTCGGCCGCGTGACGCCTCCGCCCACTTCCGGGAGCCCCCTTCGGGCCTTTCTCGGCCGCTGGCCCGCCGCCATCATCCGCTACCGGTGGGCGATCGTCGCGGCCTGGTGCGTGGCCGCGGCGCTGATCATTCCCAACTCGCGCAACATCGAGAACCGCCTCGAGGTCGCCGCGCGCATGCCCGCCCGCCAGGCGTCGGCCGTGCGGACGGAGCTCGAGAAGCGCTTCCGTTCACCGTTCACCGACCGCGTCCTCCTCGTGGCGCAGGGAATTCCGGGACCGCGGACCCGCGAAGGGCGCGCGGCCCTCGAGGCGATCGTCGGTGGCATCCGGAACCTTCCGGGTGTCGCCGGGACGCTCTCCTCGCTCGATACGAACAATCCCCTCTTCGTGGGCAAGGACGGCGGCGGCCTCGTCATCGTCGGGCTCGACGCCGGGCCGGCGCCGGTCGAATCGCTGCTTCCGCGCCTGCGCGAGCGCACAGCCGAGCTCACCGCCCAGCTCAAGAAGAAGTACCCCGACGTCTGGCTCGGCTGGACGGGGGAGGCCCCTCTCAACGCGGATTTGCGGATCGCCAGCGCGGCCGACGTTCGCCTCGCGGAGGCCCGTGTCCTGCCGCTGTCTCTCATTCTGCTGCTCTTCGCCTTCGGAACCGTCGTCGCATCTGTTCTCCCGGTCGCGATGGGGGTCCTGGCGATCGCGTTCTCGATGGGCGCGGCCGCCTGGCTCGCGCAGTACTTCACGATCTCGATCCTGATCCAGACGCTCGCCTCCATGATCGGCCTGGGGCTCGGGATCGACTACGCGCTGCTGATGGTCAGCCGCTTCCGGGAAGCCTCCACGGCGATGAGCACGGCGGCCGCGGCGGAGGAGGCGGCGCGGCGCGCCGGCTGGACGATTTTCCTCTCCGCCTTCCCCGTGTCGATCAGCTTCGCCGCGCTCCTGATGATCCCCCTCTCCGAGCAGCGTTCGATCGGCGTCGCGGGGCTCCTCGTCACGCTCTTCGCACTGGCGCTCTCGGTGACGCTATTGCCGGCAGTGCTCTCCCTCCTCGGCCCGAACGTCGACCGGCTCCGCATCCGGCCGAACCGGCCCGCACGGGTCGCCGAGGGCTCGGAAGGCTGGCGCCGCTGGGGCCGGCGCGTGACCTCGCGGCCGCTCTTCGCGCTCGTCATCACGAGCGCGCCGCTTCTGCTTCTCGCGTACCAGGGCCGCCGACTCGACACGACGATGCCGCGAGGCGACTGGCTCCCGCGAGGCACCGAGGCCGTCGAGGGCTATCACCGCCTGAAGGGGATGGGTCGCGCCAACCTGGTCCATGCCATCCGCGTCGTTCTGGATTTGCCGCCCGGAGTCACGATCGAGAGCGAAGCGGGCTGGGCGGCGGCGACGCGGCTGTACGACAAGCTGGCCGCCGACAAGAAGGTCGAGCGCGTCGAGTGCCTCGTCTCGCTCGTCCGGGGGCGCGACCCCAAGTATCTCGCTCTCGTTCCTCCCGGCGTGCGCGGCAGCCTCCTCTCCACCGACGGCCGGGCGGCCCTCTTCGAGGTGATCCCGGCGACCCGCCTCGCGCCGGCCGAGCAGGTCGAGCTCGCCCGCGTCGTCCGGACCTGGAACGTGGAACGCGTCACCGGCCTGCCTGGCACGACGATGCGCGTCGGCGGCCAGCCGGCCTTCGACGCCGACTACGAGGACGTCGTCTCCGAGTATTTCCGCCTCGTCATCGGCCTCGTCGTCGGATGTACCTTCTTCGCGCTCTTCGCCGGGTTCCGTTCGTTGATGATCGCGGTCAAGGCCGTCCTTCTGAACCTCCTGTCGGTCGGGGCCGCCTTCGGCGCGCTCGTCCTCGTATTTCAGGAGGGCTGGGGCGCGAGCCTTCTGGGGCTCGACGGGCCGACGGGAAGCGTCTTCCCGATCATTCCGGTCATCGTCTTCTGCATCGTCTTCGGTCTGTCCATGGACTACGAGGTCATCCTCGTGGCCCGCGTGGCCGAGGCGCGGCGGGCGGGATTCGACGAGTCGCCGGCGATCGCGGAGGGCCTCGCGCGCAGCGCGACGGTGATCACGAACGCGGCCGCCATCATGATCGTCGTCTTCGCCGGCTTCACGCTCGGCAAGTTCCTGCCCATCAAGATGCTCGGCTTCGCGCTGTCGGTGGCCGTGCTCGTCGACGCGATCGCCGTGCGCATGGTCATCGGTCCGGCGCTCCTGCGCCTCGCGGGACGCTGGAACTGGTGGCCGGGCGGGTTGCGGTGATCGGGGACTCTTCGGAGCTCGGCCGGGCCGGCTGATGCTCGTGGCCGACGCGGGCGATCCAAACCCGGTCGGCGAGGAGATCGGCCGTGTCGAGACGCTGGCCGTCCTGGCGCAGCCGCTCGTCTGGGCCGGGATCGGGCGGCGGTTTCCCTGGGCTCTCCTCGGGCTGGAGGAGGAGGCGAAGCTCGGCTGGGGAATCCTGGCCGTGCTCCTCCTCGTCTTCGGCCTGGCCGCGGCGCGATGGGTCCGTGCCACGGCGAAGCGGCGCGCGGCCCTGTCGCGGTACGCGGTGATCCTTCTGTGCCTTTGCCCCGTGCTCACGGCCGGATTCGACTTCCTCTCGAGCCGACACTTCGCCCGCTTCGGCTATGGGCCGCCCGGAGCTCTCCTCGCGCTCGACGCAGCGATTCTTCTCGCCCTCGTTCTGTGGCTCCGGTCGCCGCGGCACCCGGGTCGCGGCGTCGTCATCGTGGCGATCGCGGCCGCAGCGCATCGCCTCGGCTCCGCGATCCTCTTTCCTCTCGACCCGCGCCGTTCCGACATGCTGGAGGTGGTCATGCACGCAGCCGGCGTAGCGAGCGCCGGCGGCCAGCCTTACGTCGACACGCTCCCGCAGGGCCTGAAGTACCTGCCCGGGACCTGGCTCGCGCACGCTCCCGCGGTCCTCGCCGGTATCGACCCGCGGATTCCGGGGGCGCTGCTCGTGCTCGGCATCGGCCTCGCCCTGGCGCGCTCCCTCCGCGGGGCGCCCGCCGGACGCACCGGCCTCGCCGGGCTCCTCACGATGCTCGTGCTCCTCAATCCCTACCATGCGTTTCGCCACGACCTGTACTTCGACGCGTTTCTCGCTCTGACGGCGGCGATCTTTCACCTCGGAGCGCGCGGGGCAGGAACGCGACGTTCACTTCTCTCGATGGGGATCCTGGTCGGACTGGCGGTGGCGACGCGGCAGTGGGCGTGGGTTTACGGTCCCTTCGCGCTGCTCGCCGCGGCGATCGGCGTTCCCGGCGCGGCGGCTTCGAAAGGCCGCCGCGTCGCGATCCTGAAGAGGCTGGCGTTCGCGAGCGCGGTGGCGGCCGTCGTCGCCCTGCCCGTCGTCGCTCCGTGGATTCTTCAGGACCCGGCGGCGTTCTGGAGGGGAGCGTTCGCCTTTGCCGGTGAGAGCTTCAGCGAAGCATGCCTGGG
>Ga0105092_10000758_pt1 | contig 17010 bp, 17 predicted proteins | sample PPLLak2March2015_FD_87021 | JGI IMG/M metagenome (GOLD analysis project Ga0105092, IMG submission 87021) | Freshwater sediment microbial communities from Prairie Pothole Lake near Jamestown, North Dakota, USA - PPLs Lake P7 Core (1) Depth... | ecosystem: Environmental > Aquatic > Freshwater >... | reverse complement strand
GGCCAGCTCGGAAACCCCGACGAGGGTGCCGACGCCACCGAGTGCTATGAGACTCAACCCGAAGCTGCCTTCCAGCCACCCGCCGAGCACGACCAGTAGCGACTCATGAGTGAAACCGAACAGCGCCACCGTCACCAGGACCAGCGCCACCTGACGACCCGGGCTGTCCGGGGCCATGACACCGGAATCCGAGTCGTCTCTCCGGTCCAGGAAGAACAGGGCCAGCCCGATGCCGAGGAGCCCGACGGAGCCAACCACCCAGAACGGGGCCTTCCAACTCCAGTTCTCTATCAGCCATCCGGCCAGCGGGGCGCCGATCAGCAGCCCGCCGGCCCATGCAATCTCCAGGATCCCGAGGTATCGAGCCCGCTCCCCGTAGGCCACTCGTTCGGAGACATACACCTGGGAGCTGACGTCGATCATCGGTTTGGCCAGGCCGACCAGGGCAAAGCCGATCACCGCCCCGACATACACCCCGGTCCATGCGGTGACGATCGAGCCGATTGAGAAGAGCGCCAGTCCTGCGACGAGAAGGCGACGGCTTCGCCCTCGAGTTCCGGAAAACGACATGACGCCGGGCGTGGTCAATGCACCGGCCCAGCGCACCGATACAAGTGCACCGGCCTGCGTCAGGTCGATCCCCAGCCCTCTGGCTATGGCGGGCAAGAAGGGATAGACGAAGCGAAAGCCGATGTTGGCCACCAGCTTCAGGAAGAGAAGGGTGGCGACGGCGGGGCGGAAGGGCCGTGCTCGGACGGGTGACTCGGCTATGGCCCCATCGTAGGTTCGGGCAGATCCGCCTCCACGGGACCCGAAGCGACCATCCTGGCGGGTGAGATGACACTCATAGTCGTGGTGCTGATCGCAGTCCTCGGAGGCTTGGCCGGGGCCCTCCAGTCACAATTCCTCGGAGTGATGGAGGAGCGAGTGGGAACGCTCGCCTCGACTTTCGTCACCTATGCCGGAGGCGGATTGGCCGTGGCCCTCCTCATGGTGGTCTTTCAGGGGAACCGGCTATCGGAGTTGAGAGAACTGCCGTGGTGGGTGTTCGGGGCCGGACTCATGGGGCTCGTAGTCGTGGCCTCGCTGGGAGTCAGCGTGGCCAATCTGGGGCTGGGAGCCGGACTGACCTTGTTTACTGCAGCCACACTCATCCTCGGCGCCCTGATCGAGCATTTCGGCTGGTTTGGGGACGGGCGCTCTTTGGACGCGATGCGCGTTGTCGGCATGGCTCTCGTCATCGGGGGGACCTGGCTGGTGGTCCGAGGCTGATCGTGGTCAGCCCAAAGCGATGGCTGCCATGGCCACGATTGTGAGAACTAGGCCGACGATCTGTCGTGAGCGGAGGTGCTCGGCGTTCACCAGCCGGGCGAGCAGCACGGTGACAGCCGGGTAGAAGGAAGCGGCGACTGCGGCCAGGGCGAGAGAGCCGGCCCGCACGGCGAGCAGGAGAGCGACGTTGCCGCTCACGTCGAGGACGGCATTCCCCAGGACCACGCGCCGGGGCACCGAGCCAAATCCGACGAGCTTCCAGACGCCGAGGCCTGTCAGGGCCAGAACCGCCAGCATGGTCGCTGCCCGCGACGTGATGAGTGGGAGCAGATTCGACTCTGGATCGGTGAACCCGATGATCGCGGTGAAGCCACCGAACCCGAGGCCGGCGGCCAGCCCATATCCGAATCGACCCCGTGGTGTGTCGCCCGGGTCCGCCACCCACGAGCTGAGGACGATCGCCGGGACCGCCACCGCCACACCGACCCAAGCGAGGGTGCTGGGTCGCTCGCCACCAACGACCGCCACGATCACCGGTAGCACCGCGGCCACGGCGGCCGCTGTTGGGGCGACGGCAGCGGCGTTGCCGCGACTGAGCCCGGCGAACAGGGACACGAGACCCATGGCGCCGGCGATCCCGGCTGCTGCCCCGAGCAGGAGGTCGACGCGCCCGGCAGCGCCACCTACGACCAAAGCGACGAGGAGGATGATCGGGAAGCTGATCACTCCCGCCCAGAGGACGATCGCCGCGGCCGGAGCGCGCTTGGCCCCCTCTCCACCCAGGAAATCGGCGACTCCGTAGAGAAGGGAACTGATGCCCCCGAGGATTACCTCCACCTAGCTGCTGGCTCCGGGCAGACCCATTGCAACGAGCTCATTGCGAATCGCCCCGGCGGCGTCGTCGAGGTCCTCACGCTCGACCGAGGAGGCCGCATTGGAGAAATCCAGATCGTGCATCCCATCCATCGGTACTACGTGGATGTGCATGTGGGGAACCTCGAGACCGGCGATCATCAGACCGACCCGTGTCGGCTGAAAGACGTTCTGGAGCGCCATGCCGATGTGACCGGCGACGGTGAACAGGTGATTCGACAGCTCCGGCGGGCAATCGATCCAATGGTCGATCTCCAGCTTCGGCACCACGAGGGTGTGCCCCCGCCGCAAGGGGTTGATGGAGAGAAACGCGACACATAGATCATCCCGCCACACGAATGCGCCGGGTATCTCTCCATCGATGATGCGGGTGAACAGTGTCGGCATCGCGCCGAGAATATCGGCCCCCGGTCAGCCGCCGGCAACCACCTTCAACAGCTGGTTGGTTGTGGTGACATACACCTCGCCCGCCCCATCCACACCGAAACCGGTCACTTGCCCGGGGACGTCGACCTGCTCGGTCCAGTCCCGAAGCTCGGTGGCAGCGCCTTCTGCGAAGAGAAAGCTGCGCAGATACCCGCCGCAATAGTCGGAGTAGAAGTAGTGGCCGACCAACTGGGGAAGAGACGCTCCCCCGTAGACAGGCCCACCCGTGATGGAGCAGGTGCCGGCGTCGCCGTGCTCGACCTCGAGGACGGGAGTCACCATCCCGGACCCGTCACAGTCGGACGTACTGAAGCAATTGAGGCCCTCTAGAACGGGCCATCCGAAGTTGTGGCCGGGCTGCAGGGGGACGACGGAGACCTCCTCATACGCGTTCTGACCGACATCGGCGATGTAGATGGCCTCCCCGTCGATCCAGAAACGCCACGGGTTGCGGAGCCCCATCGCGTACTTCGTCGGGTTGGGGTCGGCACCCTCGACGTCGATGCTCACCAACCCGCCGAGGAGCGTGTCCGGGTTCTGGCCGTTGCGAAACCCATCCCCTGCCCCGCCACCGTCGCCGAGCCCGAGGATGAGGGCGCCGTCCGAGGCGAACTGGATCATCCCGCCGTTGTGATTGGGAGCAGGCTGATCGACCTCGAGCAGCACACGTTCGCTGGCCGGGTCGGCCTGCTCCGGGCTGGAGAAAGTGAACTCGGAGACGACTGTGTCTCCCGAAGTGTCCGAATAGTGGAGATAGAAGCGTGCCGGATCCGTGGGGTGAAGCGCCATGGCGAGCAGGCCCTGCTCCCCGTCGTTGCGGACCCTCTCCAGGATGTCGAGAACAGGCGCCTCTGCGATGTCACTCCCGTCGTAAAGCCAAATGCGCCCGTCCTTCGTTAGGACGTAGGAATGCGCCTCTCCGGCCCGGGCGGTGAGCTGAACCGGGAAATTGAGATCGGCCACGGGCTGATAGGCGAGGACCGTCTCGTCCAGGGCGACGGTCGAGGTGGTAGCCGCCGCACTTGTCGTGGCTTCTGCCGGGGCGGACGTGGACGGGGTCTCAGGAATGGTGGTTTCCGCACTCGTCGACGTAGTGACAGCCGGGATGGTCGAAGGATTCGGCTCCGGCTCTGGCTCCGCCGTGCATGCGGCCACGAGGCATAGAAGGGGAATGAGAAGGCGGCGCATGCCGGACACGCTAGGTATAAGTTCCGCCAATCGTGGCCGCCGAGCATCAGAACGATCCGGGCAGCATCCGGGCCTGGATCACCTATGACTGGGCCAACTCGGCCTATGCCACCACAATCCTGGCCGCCGTGCTCCCCGCCTACTTCGCCGCCGAGGTCGTGGGCGAGGGCGGCTTCGACCTCGTCGGTCGCAACTGGACCGGTCAGGACCTCTGGGCCCTCGCCGTCGGTGCCGGGCCCCTGATCATGTTCCTGGCTACACCGGTGCTCGGGGCCATCGCCGATTTCTCGGGATCGAAACGGCGCTTTCTCGTGATATTCGCCACGTGGGGTGCCATCTTCACCTCACTCCTCTTCTTCGCCGCCACCGGCGACGTGCTGCTCACACTCGGTATCTTCCTCCTCGCTCACCTCGGGTTCGTCGGCGCAAACGTCTTCTACGACGCCTTTCTCCCCGACCTCACGACCGAAGACACCATCGACATGGTCAGCTCGAGGGGGTTCGCCTGGGGATACCTCGGTGGTGGGCTCCATCTCCTCCTCTCCCTGGCGCTGATCCAGCTCAGCGACGGCCTCATCCCCATCGACACCGCCCTGGCCACGAGGATCGCCATCGGATCGGCCGGGCTCTGGTGGCTGGGGTTCGGGGTGGTCGCCTTCAAGCGCTTGCCCAGGGTCGGTATCGCCCAGGAGCTAACCGGTGGTGTCAGTCCAACCTGGGGGGCATACACCCGGTTCGGGTTCAGCCGTACGTTTGCCACCCTGAAAAAGGTGGTCCACAACCGACCGCTGCTCGTGTTCATCATCGCCTTCATGCTGTTCAACGACGGGGTGCAGACCACGATCGCGCTTGCGGCGATCTACGCCACCGAGACATTGGACCTCGACATCACGATTGTGATCGTCGGAGTGCTCCTCGTGCAGTTCATCGCCTTCTTCGGCGCGATGGGCTTCGGGCGTCTCGCCGACAGATTCGGCACCAAGCCCGCACTTCTGGCCAGCATCGCTGTCTGGTCGGCGGTGACCCTTGCTGCCTTCTTCCTTCCGACCGGCAAGGCCGCGCCCTTCCTGGCCCTCGCAGCGGTGATCGGCTTCGTCCTCGGCGGTACCCAGGCGTTGTCGAGGAGTCTCTACGGATCGATGATCCCCGAGGATCAATCGGCGGAGTTCTATGGCTTCTATTCGGTGTTCTCCAAGTTCAGCGCGATCTGGGGGCCTTGGATGTTCGCCTTCGTCCGCCAGGTGACCGGCTCGGCCCGCCTGGCGATTCTCTCGATCGCCGTCTTCTTCATTGCGGGCGGCATCCTGTTCAGGTCGGTCGACATCGAGGAAGGCCGTCGTAATCGGGCTGCGCTACGAACCCCGGCGGCCATCACATAGGATCGACCCGATGACCGACGAGCATCAGGACCCGTTCCCGGTCGAGGAACAGCCCCCTGCGGAGCCCGACGCAGTCGAGGCGCCGACTCGCGGCCCGGAACCCACGGGGATCGCGTGGGGGGCCATCCTCGCCTTCGCCGGGATCGCCTTGATCATCGTCTTCGCCGTCCAAAACACCGATCCGGTGCCGGTCAGGTTCCTTTGGATGGAAGGAGAGCACCCGCTGGCCATCGTGATCCTGATCACGGTCGGCGTGGTAATCCTGCTGACCGAGCTCATCGGCGTCAGCTATCGCAGGCGACGACGGCGGCGGCGCGAGGAGAGAGATGAGCTGCGGAGGCTGCGGGACGTGTGAGCACGCCCGCCGGGGCTCTGGCCCTGGTCATCCTCCTCTGTGCCTGCCAGTCACCGGGACCAGGAAACGTGAGCTCGGACCCGCCCGACGACCTCATTCCCGGGCGCGTCGTACGGGTGAATGATGGAGATTCCGCCGTAGTTGCCACCGAAGACTCCGACATCGAAGTGCGGCTGATGGGCGTCAACGCCCCCGAGCAGGACGAGTGTCATTACCAGGACTCGACAGACCATCTCGCCGGCCTGATCGACGGCGAGTCGGTCGCCCTCGAGGTGATATCGACCGACCAGTTCGACCGCACCCTGGCCTATGTCTGGCTAGATGGCCTACTGGTGAACCAGGAGCTGGTGAGTGGCGGTTTCGCCATCGCCACGACTCCATCGCAGGACGGCGTTCCCCACGGTGAGGTGCTCCTCGCGGCCGAGGACGTCGCCTTCGAGGCGGGACTGGGTCTGTGGTCCGAGACGGTCTGCGGCTCGACCGGCCCGCTCCCGGAGGTCGTGGTCGATGCCCGTGCGTCCATGTTCGACCCGTCCGGGCCGGATGAGGACGTCCTCGGCGAGGAGTGGGTTTCGCTCACCAGCGTGGAGACCGTCGATGCGGGAAGCTGGACCGTCCGTGACGAATCGTCGCAACATCGGTGCCACCTCCCTACGGGCACCACGATCGCACAGGGCGCAGGCCTCACCGTGACAAGCGCCGACGGCTGTTGGGACCCGGGCGGCAGCCCGGTGTGGAACAACGGCGGAGACATGATCCTGGTGCTCGACGATTCGGGCACGGTTGTAGAGCGACATCGTTACGGTCCATGATGCGAACGGTCGACCACATCCGGGTTAACCGGACATGTCAGACTGGTTTGCTTGATTCCCGATCTGGATAACAATGGCCCGGCACAGGCAACCTGTGCCCTCATAGGAGTTGAAGAATGATCTTTGGTTATCTGGACCCGGGCTCAGGCAGCCTGATCCTGCAGGCCGTCATCGGGGGCCTCACCGGCATCGGTGTCGCCTACAAGGCCTACCGCGCCAGACGCGGCCTCGGCAAGGTCGATCCTGATTCCGAGCATGAAGGTGACGAGGAGAACGCTGGAGACGCGGCGCTTCCCGCCGAGTCCTGACATCCCTTCATGAGCACGCCCGACCCCGGGTCGTTCCGAGACCCGGCCTCCCGCGTCGTCATCGACGACGACAAGGTGATGCGTCTACTCGACGAGCGAGGGCTCGAAGGATGGCGCGCCCTGTCCGCGACGGATTTCTTCCGCAAGGCGGTGGCCGACGGCCGTCTCATCGACTCGCTGGAGATCGATCCACCTGACGGCAGCGCCGGTGCATTGAGGCACCCACGACTCGATCTGATCACCTATCCCTACGAGTGGACCTTCTCGATGCTGCGAGATGCCGCCTTGCTCCAGCTCGGCCTGCTCGAGGAAGCGCTTTCTGCCGGACTCACGATCAAGGACGCCACGCCTTACAACATCCAGTTCGTCGATGGGCGGCCGATGTTCATCGATATCGGCTCGTTCGAGACTTATCGCAAAGGCGAGCCCTGGATCGGCTATCGACAGTTCACCCGTCAGTTCCTGTTCCCGTTGATGCTTCGGGCTTGGGTTGGCGTCCCCTTCCAGCCCTGGCTCCGCGGAGACCTGGAGGGACCCACCCCCGACCAGATGTCGAAGCTGCTGGCAGGGAGGAAGCGCTTCAACACCAGCGCAATGCTCCATGTCCGGCTCCAGGCCCGCATGGAGTCCCGGATGGCCGATCGCGCCATGCGTCAGGAGTTGAGCGAGGCCGGCTTCAGCGCCGATCTGATCCTGGCGAATGTCAGGAAGCTGCAATCACTGGTCGGCTCCCTCGAATGGGATGACGGTGAGCAGGGATGGTCGACCTACGTCGATTGCAGCCACGTCACCCGTGACCGGACGGCGAAGAGCGAATTCCTGGATTCGGCCCTGAAGAAATTCGTGCCGGGGCGGGTGGTGGACCTCGGGGCGAACGACGGCCATTTCTCCCGTATCGCCGCCGAGAACGGGGCACTGGCGATCGCCATCGACAGCTATGAGCCCGTGCTCGACGAGGTGTATCGGGGCAGTGCCGGCACGGGGATCGCCGTCGCCCTCACCGAACTGGCCAATCCATCACCTTCCCAGGGTTGGGCTGGGAAGGAGAGAGCCTCGTTGATGGAGCGCGCCCGTCCCGACCTGATCATCGCCTACGGGGTGATCCATCATCTGATCTACGGAGCGAGCATCCCTCCCCGCGAGGTGGTGCGATGGCTGGCCTCGTTCCGCTGCCCCGTTGTCGTCGAATTCGTCTCCCCTTCTGACGAGATGGTGATCAAGCTCGTCGGCAACAAACTCCCTCACGAGCTTCACCCCGGAGGCGACGAGTCGGAGTTCCGGGGGATACTCGACGCGTCATTCGTCACTGTTGACGAGATCGGTCTCTCCTCGGGTACGAGGATTCTTTTCGCACTCGAGCCGCGATGAAGCCGGGGCGGCTGGGCTCGGCGCCCTGGTTGACGGTGCCTTTGTCGCTGGCAGCGGTGGGTGCATTTGCCCTGGCTCAGCCCGTGCTCGACCTCCTCGGGAGAAATCCGGAGTTCTTCATCGCTCGGGGCTTCACCGCGATCGATGTCATCCTGTTCCCGGCCCTGCTGCTCTTGTTGCCCGCGCTGCTCTCGCTTCCGGTCCTTGCGCTCCGCTGGATCGGGCCCCGTACCGCAGGCATTGGGCACGCGATCGTCATCGGGGCGCTCTTCTCCCTTTTCGTCGCCAACGCCTGGGTCGCCTTGTTCGGGAGCGACACCTCCACCCCTCTCTTCGGGGCGGCGGTCGCCGGCGCCGGGATCGTCTTCGGCTGTGCGTTCCTCGCCTTCCCCGTCATGCAGACCGGGACCGTCTACGCCGCCTGGGCCGTACCCGTCTTCGCCGCCTGGTTCCTCTTCATGACCCCTTCCGGCGATGTGGCAATGGCCCGATCCGGCGACCTGCCCGAGACTGGTGAGATCCAGAACCCGGTGCCCATCGTGCTGTTGGTATTCGACGAATTCCCGGTGGCCACGTTGATCGATTCACAGGGCAACCTCTTGGGCGACCTCTTCCCGAATCTCGCCGAACTGGCCGGTGACGGGGTTTGGTACCGGAACGCCGTCGGGGTGCGGCAGCAGACCGAGGAAGCCCTGCCCAGCATTCTCAGCGGTGTAGGAGCCGACGAAGGGAGCATTCCCATCTCCTCGGACCATCCGCTCAACCTGTTCACCTTGTTCTCGGACGCCTACGACATCGCAGCAGTCGAGACCGTCACCAACCTCTGCCCGGACTTCGCCTGCAGCAACTCGAGCAGGCGGATCGCCCCCTGGCTAGAGCGATGGACGGGGCTCGGCGTCGATATCGCCGTGGTGTACGGGCATCTGACGACACCGCGCGAAGTATCAGATGATCTGCCGCCGATCGACCAGACGTGGGGCAATTTCACCACCGGCGAGAGCTCGGACTTCGACATCATCGACCGCTTCCTGGCGAACGTCGACGACGATCGAAGGCTCGAGGTGGATCGACTCCTCGACACCTTCCAGTTCGATGGGGCAGAGCCGGCCCTTCGCTTCGGTCATTTCCTCTATCCCCACCACCCGTGGGAGGTGACTGCCGATGGGCATCGGACGGGTGCGGGCAGCTCGCCGGGAGGCGAAGGGATGGGTTGGACCAACGACAACTGGCTGGTGGGTCAGGGCTATCAGCGGCACATCCTCCAGACTCAGTATGCGGACACCGTCGTCGGGTCGGTGATGGATCGTCTGCGCGAAGAAGGCGTCTACGACGAGGCCCTGGTCATGGTCGTGGCCGACCACGGGATCACCATCGGTCCCGGAGTGGAAAACCAGCGGTTGATCACCGAGGACACGATCGGAACCATCGCCGCAGTCCCGATGTTCGTGAAATACCCCGCCGGACAAACAGGAGTCGAGCCGGGGACCATCGACGACGTGAGAGCCGAGACTGTCGACATCCTCCCCACGATCAGCGATGTCACCCGGACCGAGGTCCCATGGACCATGGAAGGGATGTCGCTGCTTGACCCGGAACGGGCCGGCCGGACCGAATCGGTCATGGTGGGACGGGAAGGCCCGGTCTCCATTGGAGTCGGCGGTGAGGAGAAGCTCGCCGCCGCCGCCCTCAAAGAGAGCTGGTTCCCTGGAGGAGATCCTTGGTTACTCATCCCGCCGGGTTGGCAGGGGTGGATCGGTCGCCCTCTGTCCGATGCCAACAATTCCGAGGACAGAGAGGACGTAATGGTGAGTGTTCGACAGCAGGATCTCTTGGACGACGTCCCACCTGACCCGGACCTCCTCCCGGTATTCATCTCCGGGAGCGTGACACTCGATCGGGAAGCGACCGGCCAGGAGATCTTGGTGGCGTCGGTCGACGGCGTTGTGAGAGCAGCGACCCGTGTTTTCGAGCCCGATGGGCGTTCCGCCCGATATGAGGTGATGATCCCGCCCGAGCTCCTTCATCCCGGTGACAACGACGTGGTGGTCTGGCTGGCCGAAGGTGACTCATCAGATCCTGCCTTCGTCAGATAGCTGGCCGTCGAACCGGCGGCCTCGCTCCCGTCACCTACGATTGGCGACGCCCCGGCTCGAGAAGGGACGTGAGATGGGACTTATGGACACCATCAAGGGATGGTTCGGGACTGCCAAGGATGAGGGAGCGGACCTCGCCGACAAGAGCATGGATCAGGCCTCCGAACTGGTGGACAAGGCCGAGCCCTATGTCGAGAAGACCAAAGACTTCGCCGAGGACACCGCGGACACGGCCGGAGCCAAGCTCGAAGAGCTCAAGGACTCGGGCTCGGATTCAGTCGACAGTGCTCAAGACGAGGCAGCCGACGCCCTTGACAGCGTCCAGGACAAGGCAGCCGAGGCCGTTGACACGGCCCAGAACGCCGCCGGAAACGCGGCCGATGCAGTCGAAGGTGCGGTGGACGACGTCAAAGACAAATTGGACAGCTGACCGAGCAAGCGCCCGACCAGGATCCCGTGACCCACACTGAACGATGAAACGCGCCTCAGACCGTCTCAGCAGCATTCCCCCATCAGCCACCCTCGGCATCAGCGCACGAGCCAGGGAGCTGCGCGCCGAGGGCCTCGACGTGATCAGCTTCGGTGCGGGTGAGCCCGATTTCGCCACACCCGAGCACGTCGTGGCCGCCGCAGCCCGCGCCTGTTACGACCCGGAGAACCACAAGTACACGGCTTCAGCGGGTCTCCGGCCGTTGCGCGAAGCCATCGCCGAGGACGTCGGGCGATATTCGGGGGTCGAAGTCGACTGGTCGGAGGTGATGGTCACCAACGGGGCCAAGCAGGCTGTCTTCCAGGCGTTCGCGGCCCTTCTCGACCCTGGCGACGAGGTCCTTCTCCCGTCGCCCCACTGGGTCACCTACCCGGCGGGCATCGACCTGGCCGGCGGGGTCACTGTCTCCGTGCCGACGAGGATCGAGGACGAGTTCAAGGTCGACGTCGAGAGCCTCGAGCGTGCTCGGACAGACCGCACGAGGCTGCTCGTGTTCGTGTCTCCTTCCAACCCGACCGGGGCTGTGTACACGCAGGAGGAAGCGCGTGCCATCGGGGAGTGGGCCAAGGCCAACGACATCTGGGTGATGGCCGACGAGATCTACCAGCGTCTCACCTACTTCACTGATGTCGCACCCTCGATAGCTGCGGTGACCCCACGCTTCGACAACTGGGTGCTGATCAACGGGGTGGCCAAGTCCTACTCCATGACCGGTTGGCGAGTGGGTTGGATGGTCGGCCCGTCCGACATCATCGATGCCGCCAACAGCCACCAGTCCCACGCCACGGGCAACGTCGACAATGTCGCCCAACACGCCGCCCTGGCTGCCCTAAGGGGACCTCAGGACACGGTGGATGAGATGCGTCAGGCGTTCGACAACAGACGCAAGTTGATGCTCTCGCTGGTCAGCAACATTCCGGGTGTCAGATGCGTGGAGCCCCAGGGCGCGTTCTATGTCTTCCCGGACGTGACCGGAGCCATGAAGGGACGGTGGGACTCCACCTCCGACCTGGCGACGGTGATCCTCGAAGAGGCGGGTGTGGCGTTGGTCCCGGGTGAGTCGTTCGGGGTGTCCGGACACCTGCGACTCTCGTATGCCACCGGAGAGACCGAGATCGAAAGAGGAATGGAGCGAATCGGCCTTCTACTGGCGGGTTGACGGGCGTCATCTGAACCGGGTTTACACTCGCCGGCGATGGAAGGCACGACTGCGCGGGCCATGATGCTCGTTGAGCCTCGTCACTTCTCGCTCACCGAGTTGCCGGCCAGACCCGGCCTGGACGGGGGGTGGCTCGCAGTCGAGGCCACCGGGATCTCCGGGGCAGACGTGCAGGTGTGGAAGGGCGAGGCCAAGGACGTCGTGTACCCGTTGATACCCGGGCACGAGGTAGTGGGGAGGATTGCCAGAGGTGGCCCTTCCATACCGTTCCCGGTCGGGACGCGGGTCGTGGTAGAGCCCAGGATCCATTGTGGAGAATGTCATCGTTGCAAGCTCAACCTGGCGACCTGTGTCCGCCGCCGACCTTCCAACTCCTATGGCTTCATCCCTTCGATCGAGCCTCCTGGCCTTTGGGGTGGTCTCGCCGAGTTCCTCTATATCGATCCGGCGGCCCGGCTGCACCCTCTCACCGACGATGTCCCCGCCGAAGTCGGGACCTTTGTCCATCCTCTGGCGGCAGGCCATACCTGGGCGGTGGAGCTGCCCAATCTCCAGAACGGTGAGAACGTCCTCATCCTCGGCCCCGGCCCTCGAGGGCTGGCTTGCCTCATCGCCGCCAAGGCGGCCGGCGCCGGGTGGGTGGGTGTCACCGGGCTCTCCCATGATCGTGACCGGCTCGAGCTGGCCAAGCGCCTCGGAGCCGACCTGGCCATTGACGCGGAGAAGGAAGACGTCGGCGGCGCCATCGCCGAGGCGATCGGACGAAGGCCGGACATCGTTGTGGATGTGACCTCCGACGACCCGGAGGCACTCTTCACGGCACTCGACCTGGTCCGTAGCGGCGGACGGGTCATATTGGCGTCGACCAAAGGCAACCGGGCCTTCCATTTCATCAGTGACGTCCTCGTGGCCAAGCAACTCACGATCAGAGGCGCCATGGGGGCTTCGACTGTCGGGTACCAGTGGGCATCTCGCCAGATCGACACCGATCCCCGAATCGATGATCTCGTCTCGCATCAGTTCCCGCTCTCCGAGTCATCCCGCGCGCTACAGGCAGCGGCCGGGTTGCTCGGACGTGAGGAGCTGATATCAGTGGCCGTCACGTTCTGAAATGATCGGCTGACATGACCGGTCGCGGGGAGGCCCCGGGCCGGTTGTCCGTCTGGTCCTGGGTCTTATACGACCTGGCCAACACCATCTTCGCCCTCGGTGTCATCGGGCGGTACTTCCCGGAGTGGCTCATCTCTGTCGGCGAGCCAGACAGTGCACTCGCCCTGGTCGAGGCCTGTGCGGGGGCATTGGTGATCTTCCTGGCACCGTGGGCCGGGGCAAGAAGCGACGTCCGGGGCACCAGGGTGCCGACCCTGGCGCTGACAACCATCGTCTGTGTGGCCGCCACCGCCCTCCTCGCATCGGGCCCTGCCAACCTCTCGCTCGCCCTACTCGGCCTGGCCCTCGTCGCGTTCAATGTCGGCGCGGTCGTCTACGACGCCCTCCTCGTCGATGTCAGCACGCCGGCCAACCGGGGCCGCATCTCCGGGCTGGGAGTTGGCGTCGGCTATATCGGCTCGTTCATAGGCCTCGGCATCGGCTTGGTCACCCTCGACGTGCTCGGCTGGTCGTACGCCGCCACGTTCCTGATGCTCGCCCTGGCATTCTTGGTCCTCGCACTACCCGCGTTCTTCTTCATCGACGAACGGGGCGGTCACGACGACGCACCTCTGCCCGCCCTACGGGACATCGGGAGAAGGTTGGTCGCCTCATGGCGGCTGGCCGGCACCCACGACGGCGTAGTCCGATTCCTGGTCGGCCGGTTCCTCTACACCGATGCCATCAACACTCTCATCGGCGGCTTCCTGACCATTTTCGTCATCCAGGAGCTGGGCCTCGACAGCCAGTCCACCACCAGGTTGCTCGGAGTGGCCATCGCAGCCGCCATCGTCGGGGCGTTCGCAGCCGGTGGCCTGGTTGAGAGATTCGGGCCGATCCGCGTGTTGCGCGCCGTGCTTCTGTTGTGGATGGTGGCGATCGGCGCCGGGATCGCCGCCGCGGTGACCGGTGAGACCGGTCTGGCCTGGGCGATCGGGCTGCTCGGCGGCATGGCTCTGGGAGCGACCTGGACCGCAGATCGCGTGGTCATGACCCGGGTCTCACCACCACGCCACCTCGGTGAGTTCTATGGGCTGTACGCAACCGTGGGTCGATTCGCCACCATTCTCGGACCGTTGACCTGGGCGTTGATCGTGGACGTGATCGGACTCGGGCGCCGCGTGGCGATGGCCGCCCTGATCGGCTTCATCGGCATCGGATGGTGGGTGTTGCGACGTGTAGACGACTCGGAACGGGCTTGGGCCCCGGCCGATCTACCGATTGTCAATACAGCCCCTGACGCTCCCCTGATATGAGGTGGTGCTCCACGGCATAGGGGATGGGCAGATCCCTGGTCTCGTTGGGCCCCCGCACCAATCTCCTTCCGATCTCGGCGAACCACGTGTCATTGGCGAACGCCCAGGGCCAGGCGCGAATCCCCACCCGGGCCCCAACTATCCCGCCGACCATGGCGGCCAGCGGGCTACCTGCGAGCCTCGCCGCCTGCTCCACCGGGAGATGCGAGCGGTCCACAACCGGAGCCGAGAGGAGCAGACCTGCCCTCACCAGGTCCCAAGGCGCCGGATCACCTCCATCGCTGATGACTGCCAGCGCCTCGTCACCGTCGATGACTCCGACATGCCCGGCAATCCGCCGCAACCCGTCGACAAGGTCCCCGGGTTCTGCGCCCGAGACAGGATCGGGCTCCAGGGTGGCCGCCGCCGGTTCGGCGATCTCGACAATCCCGGTGATGAGATCGCGCCCCGACTGTCCGAAACAAGAGGCTGCAACGGCTCCAGCCGCCACCACACCGCTCAGGATCGACTGGGGATCGTCGTGGAAGAGCCTGCCCAGCGCCAGGGCCTGATCACGGAGACGATCCGGATGGCGTCGATGCCTGACGCCGAGCGGGACCGCCCTGGGCGCGGCATCGAGAGACGGATCCTCCTCGGGCACCGGCCGTCCGGCCGCGGCCCGGTCGAGCCATGCGCGGAACTGGGGGCTTTCGGCCCGATACACCGGCTCCTCCTCGTCCGACCCGTCCAGCTCTCGCAGCGCGGTGACCACAGCATCGAGATCCAGCGTGTCACTCTCGATCAGTTGATAGGCGATCACGGTCGCCTGCTCGGTGATTGCGCTGTAACCCAGCTCCCAGAGCCCTCCGGCGGTGTCGCCGGCGGCGAGCCCCAGCATTGCACCATCACCCTCGCCCGATACCAGCGAAAACCTCGGTCCCGAGTCCGTCACGGTGCGGGAGGGTAACGAACGCAGGACCATCGGTTGTAGGCTCCCACGTCAATGGACCGCATCGTGGTCGTGGCCAATCCCTCGGCGTCACAATTCACCGGTGGCGCCCATCGGACGGTGATGTCGGTACTCGGGCGGGTCGCGGAAGTCGAGTCCGTTTGGCCCGAAACCCCGGCTGACGCCGAGATCAAGACGGCACAGGCTGTTGAGAACGGTGCCCGCGTCGTCGTCGCGATGGGCGGGGATGGCATCGTCCACCATGTCGCGCAAGGCCTGGTCGAGACCGATGCAGCCCTGGGCATCATCCCGGTCGGGACGACGAATGTCATAGCCCGGTTGCTGGGAATCCCGACCAAGCCGGTCAAAGCCGCCCGTCTGATCGTCGAAGGCGAGGAGCCGCCCCTGACGATGGGGACGGCACGGATGATCCTGACCCGTGGCTCAGTCGAGACCACGCACCACGCAGTCTTTGCCTGTGGTTTCGGACTGGATGCTGCGGTCGTGCTCGAGGCGGAGAAAGATCCTTACCGGAAATATCGATTCGGATCGCTCCACTATGCCCGCACGACCCTGGGCGTCGCCTTCAAGGATTTCCCGCGCAGAAAGCCCCACGTTCGGGTGACGCATGGCGACAAAGAGGAGATGGGCATCGCCGCCCTCCTGCAGTTCCGCCAGGTCTATACGTACTTCGGGGCTATCCCGCTTCGGGTCTCGCCGGAGCGGCCCGACCCGATGACCCTGCTCATCATCAGCCGGCTGCGACGCCGCCGCATCCCGGGCATCGTCACCAAGCTGCTCCGCAACGGTGAGCTCGACGCAGTCCCCGAGATGGACGTCGTCCCCCACGTCAAGCGGATAGAGGTCACCGCCGACCCACCGGTGGCCGTCCAGGCCGACGGAGAGTCCCTGGGCCTCGTCGACGGCGGGATGGTGGAATGGGTCCCGGGCTCGCTCCGGATCGTGGCCGGGCCGAGACCCCTCGACGACTGATATCAGAGGATTTCGATGTCCTCGTTCGCGAACCGGTTCTTCAACCGGCGCAAGGCCTCACGCTGAACGGACCAGCGTTGCTCGGCCACCGTGGTGAGCCGAGCCCGGATCAGCACGCCGGAACCCACCAAGTCCTGCACTCCGAGCATCTGCGGCTCCTTGGTGATCATGTCCGACCAGCTGGGATCGGCAGACATGCGCGCCAACTCGTCGAGCATCACCTCCATCGCCCGGTCGACATCGGCCTGGTAGCCCACTCTCACATCGATAGACGGCGATGCATAGAGACTGGTGAGGTTGGATGAGACGGTGATCTGTCCGTTCGGGACGTAGTGGACATTGCCCTCACCGTCACGAAGCACGGTCACGCGGAACTGGATGTCCTCGACCTTGCCTGTCGTGGCGGCGATGGTCACTGTGTCTCCGATGCGGTATTGGTCCTCGGCGAGGATGAAGAAGCCGGAGATCACATCCCTGACCAGGTTCTGGGCGCCGAACCCGAGTGCGGCGGCGATGGCCGTGCTCACAGCAAGGAAAGGAGCCATGTTCAGGCCCCATATGTCGACCACCATGAGGATGACCAGGACGACGATCACGATGAGGATCACGCGCCTCACCATCACCCAGAGAGTGGCCACGCGGGCGACCGATCCAGGGTTCCGCTGCCTTACCCGCTCGACGAATCTGGCGCCGGCGGCAGCCAGGATCAGATAGAGGACGACTCCGGTTACAACGATGATCGCGGTCACCAGCGGAGGGTTCGCAGCGGTCGCGTTCATCCCGGGCGAGGCTAGTTAGCCGGACCTCCGCTCTAGATCTCCCAGCGCCAAGGCGAGATCAGTGATCGCGGCGTGGGCCCGGCCTCTCTGCACCAAGAGGTCACGGATGGGCCCTCCAATCTCCAGGTCGACCCTGGCCACCAGATCCTCGCGGTCCATTCCCCCACCTTCATGAGTGTCGC
>Ga0105092_10000757_pt1 | contig 17015 bp, 11 predicted proteins | sample PPLLak2March2015_FD_87021 | JGI IMG/M metagenome (GOLD analysis project Ga0105092, IMG submission 87021) | Freshwater sediment microbial communities from Prairie Pothole Lake near Jamestown, North Dakota, USA - PPLs Lake P7 Core (1) Depth... | ecosystem: Environmental > Aquatic > Freshwater >... | reverse complement strand
GTGCTGCTTTTCTGGGTTGCGGGGGGAAGCGATCCCGGAGCCGTGGCAAGGTCTCTTTCGGAGTGCGGTGGCCTTGACACCGCTTTGTGTTCGCCGGCCATGCCGGCGGCCCTAGAGAGCGGCGATCCTAAAAGGGGCCGCCGGCATGGCCGGCGAACACAAAGCGGTGTCAAGGGCCACCGCACTCCGAAAGAGACCTTGCCACCAATCCGGGATCGGTTCAGAGGGTGCGTGGCTCCGTAAGCGGATCACCGGCTTTTTCGGTCGGCCTCCAGGCTCCGGCCCGCCAGGCCTTCGATCCTGGGCCAGTCCAGCCTCTCCGAATCCTTTTTCAGCAGGACCGTGAATTCCTGGTTGCCGAAGGACAAATAGTGTCCGCCAATGGAGCGCGCGAACTCCTCCGGATCCTTCCACCTTTCAGCGACGATGTCCGGGCGAAGCTGACCAATGGAATAGGCGTAGTCCCACTTCAAATGACCTGGGTAAAAACCAATGGGAAGGCGGCGCATCGGCAAACGGGCGATCTGCTTGTCGTTCTTTCCCAGCATGTCGACACAGTTCCGTTCGGAGAAGTAGGGGACGGCGCCGGCCGCTATTATGGCTATCCTCGCTTCCGGCAGCGTAATGTACTTCAAAAGTAATGCGATATTCACCGACTGTTGGTTCTCTCTCACATGCAGCGGCGGGCTGAGCAGCAAAAACTCTCGGATTGACGGCAAGCCGGCTCGCCAATTGAACCAAACGAGTGCAACGGGAACAAGTATCGCCAAGAGTATCGGGCGCCATCGATGTTTCAAGTGAGAGGCCAGTGCGAAAACTGAATAGGCGAAGAGGACGAAAAAGAGCGGCATGGCGATCGCCACGTAGCGGTTAGCTCCGGCCGTTGTCTCCCACGCGTCACCACCCACGTAGATCGAATAAAGAACCTGCATCAGCAGGATTGAACCGAGCAGATAGAGGTCGGCGCGCTTCTGCCGCCAAACAACGATGAAAGGCACAACGACCAACAACGGGTTCATCCTGTAGACAAACCAAGCCGTGACCTTGAACCCGCGTGCAATCCGGTCCAAGACCGGATAGCCGACCACCTTCAGATAGTACGTATTCGGCAGAAGCTCGCCGTAATAAGACCAGCGAATAATCGTTTGAATGCCAAGAAAAGCGGCTAGGTACGCGAAGCCCAACACGAGATGCCGACGACGATGCTCCGCTTCGGTCCATGCCAGGGTCAGGCAGATCGCAACACAAATGAGTACCGCATCCAGCCGGATCAGCGACGCGGCCGCCAGAGCCAGATAGAGCAAATGTATCGATCTGTTCGATCGTCCTGCACTGATTGCAAAGAGAGCCGTGGAGCTGACTACCAGGGCGAGCAGCCCGACCTCCATTCCCTGTAAGGACCAGTCATTGAGCGGGTAGTAGAAAGCGACGAGCAGAACGGCGACGAAACTCACACCGAACTGGTTGTTTGAAACACGCTCCGCGAGGCGTCGCACGACCTGGAGGTTCAGCAGCAAAAGGGCGGCACACGAGATCTGTACCAGCAGGCTGATTTTCGCCGCCGATACGGGAAGCAGATGGAGCAGGCCCATGTAGAGAACCCAGAGGGGCGTCGTAAATCCCTCGACGGGCTGGTCCCCGGGGTTCCACCTCAAGCCCTCGCCACTCGCAAGGTTGCGCGCGTATTTCATGCCGACCATGGCGTCGTCGAACAGCGAGAAATACCTTACGCCGTCAGCGACAAAGCTCGTCCGGTAGATGAAAATGCCGGCATAGGCGCAGAAGAGCGTAAGAAGGACGATCCACAAAACACGGTGAGCCGTGGAGTCGGGCTGACGAGAGCTCGATTCGACAGTGCTGTTTTCCCATGGTGATTCAGGCATTTAGGCCTCGGTTGCAGCTCTTTTCAGCTGCAACGATTCCATTCGGTGGCGGAGAGATCGATACGACAGCTTGAGGATTTCCGCAGCCCGCGTCTGATTGCCCCCGGCAAGAAACAAAGCTTGCTCGATCAGCTGTTTCTCGATGTCCTTCAGGTAATTCTCCAAGTCCAAGCCCTCCTCGGCAGAAAACGACGGCATGGCCCCCTGCCGCGGCGCCTCCCCACGCTGAATGTGCTCCGGCAGCTGTTTCTTTTGAATGAAATCCGAGAGCTCGAGAGTAGCGGCACGCTCGATGACGTTCTCCAATTCCCGTACGTTGCCCGGCCAGCGATAGTGCTCGAGGCAGTCCAGGGCTTCCTCTGTGATCCCCTTGATGGTCCTATCCAATTTACGGTTGTATTTCTGGAGGAAATGCCGGACGAGCGGCAGGATATCCGCCCGCCGGTCACGCAACGGCGGAATGCCGATTGGGATGACGGCCAGCCTATAGTAGAGGTCTTCGCGAAACCGCCCGGCTTCGATCTCTTTCGCAATCTCCCGGTTCGTGGCAGCAATCACCCGGGCATCGAAGGCCGTTTCTTGTGTCCCACCTACCCGTCGTATCTTCTTGTCCTGCAGGGCACGAAGCAGCTTGACCTGCATCGCCGGTGACATCTCCGCTACTTCGTCGAGAAACAGAGTCCCGCCAGCCGCTGTCTCAAACAGACCCTTCTTGTTGTTGATCGCGCCGGTGAAAGCTCCCTTCATGTACCCGAACAGTTCGCTCTCGAGCAAAGTCTCCGGAAAGGCGCCACAGTTGATCGAAACGAAAGGACAGTCCCGCCGGGGCCCGGCTTTGTGAATAGCCCTGGCCACCATTTCCTTCCCGGTACCACTCTCCCCGGTTATGATGACGGTACTGTCCGTCGCCGAGATAGTCCCGATCAGCTTGTAGATGTCGAGCATCGGGGCGGAAGTGCCGACCAGCTCGCTCCCAAGAGGCAGTTCGCTCTCCAGCACACGGACTTTGCGCTTCAGATCGCGAGCCGTAATTGCGTTGGAGACCAGATTCTTCAGTTTGTCGATTTCAAAAGGCTTTGTTATGTAGTCGAAGGCACCCAGTTTGAGCGCTTCAATCGCGGTCTCCGAGCTTGCGTGTGCCGTAATGAAAATGAAGGGAGTATCAGGATCAAATGTCCGGGCGGCTTTGAGGAACTCCAATCCATCCAAACCCGGCATCCGGATGTCGGAAATGACAAGATCAAAAGCGGGATCCCTGGTGATCAATTTCAGGGCCGCGGTTCCCTCCAGGCTACCTGTCACCTCGTAGCCTTCTTTCTTCAACATGTACTCAAGGAACTCGACCATGCTCTTTTCATCATCTACAACAAGAATTCTCGCCATAGGATTACGTGCAAGTGAACCAATGTGCATTAGAGTCGGACGCCCCCGATTATAAGCAACTCCTAACGATTTTTGTCAGCGAACTGACAGAAATCGTCACACTGTCGCGCACGCGGCCGATCCCCGGCGGGCGTCGACCCACTGTTCACGCGGTTTTGGCCGAGCGGTAGGAATTGGCACACCAGTTGCTTAGTAACAGACGACCTGATGGGGTCTTAATATGAACGGAGGGAGGGATTTCATGCGACAGAACAGAGGATTCTCACTCATCGAATTGTTGATCGTCGTAGCGATTATCGGCATTATCGCTGCCATTGCTATTCCCAACTTCACCAGCTCCCGAATTGCAGCCAATGAAGCGGCGGCCATTTCCGCAGTCCGCACGATTTGTACCGCGCAGTTCACGTACGCGGCCACAATTGGCAATGGGTCATTCGCAGATTCGGTCTCAACGTTAGGCGGGACGAGCCCACCCATGCTTGATCGGGCGCTGTCGACCGGCAATAAGCTGGGTTACGGCTTTGCCATTAGCGGCGTTGGTGCAGGCGTTTTCTTGGTCACCGCCACGCCGTTGACTGCCAACGTAACCGGCGTCAGAACGTTCACTTCCGATCAGCAGGGAGTCATCTACGCTGGAGGCAACGTAGTTGGCGGGTAGTCTGTAATTGGGGCATTCAGCGTAAGAAAAAAAGGGCAGCCATTTGGCTGCCCTTTTTTTTGGCTCGAGTTAACCGCTCAAATAAGGGCCTTTGCCCCCGTAGGGGCAAAGGCCCTTATTTGAGCGCTGGCCCGGGAGACCTCGCCTGGCCACCCGGGCCCTGTTTTGGTTACTCTGCTTCCAGTTCCGCTCCTTCTTCCAGGTTGTCTTCCGGAGTCTCTTGTTCTTCTCCTTCGACTCTCGGCACATCTTCCAAGCCGAACTCCTGTTCAAAGGCAAACGGTTCTTCTTCCTGCTGCATGTCGGCTAGCGCGTTCTCGACCTCGATCCTCCGGTAGAACTCCATGCCAGTTCCCGCCGGAATCAATCGGCCCATGATCACGTTTTCCTTAAGGCCGCGCAGGTAGTCGATCTTGCCGCTGATCGCCGCTTCCGTAAGAACGCGGGTGGTCTCCTGAAAGGAGGCCGCCGAGATGAAGGAATCGGTGCTCAGCGACGCTTTCGTGATCCCGAGGAGCAAGGGACGGCCAGTCGCCGCCTTTCCGCCCTCCGTCAGCACGCGGTCGTTCTCTTCCTGGAACCGGAACTTGTCCACCTGTTCCTCGAGCAGGAACTCGGTGTCTCCCACGTCCTCGACTTTGATCCAACGCATCATCTGCCGGACGATGGTCTCAATGTGTTTGTCATTGATGTTGACGCCCTGCAGCCGGTACACCTCCTGGATCTCGTTGACCAGGTACCGTTGCAGTTCCTTCTCACCCAGAACCCGGAGGATGTCGTGCGGGTTACGCGGCCCGTCCATCAAAGCCTCGCCGGCCCTGACATATTCGCCTTCCTGCACATTCACGTGCACGCCGCGCGGCAACAGGTACTCAGCCCGTGCCCCGCTCTCATTCTCCACCAGGATCTTCCGCTGGCCGCGACTAATGCCACCGTACTTACAGATACCATCAATCTCAGTGATAACGGCCGTTTCCTTCGGCTTCCGCGCTTCAAACAGCTCAACAACGCGGGGCAGACCGCCGGTGATGTCCTTGGTCTTGGTCGTTTCCCGAGGGATCTTGACCAGCGTGTCGCCCGGATAGACCTCGTCACCCGCATCGATCATGATGTGCGCCTTGGACGGGATGAGGTACGACTTGATGATCTTTCCGTGGGCATCCTTGATCTGGATTTGCGGCTGTCTCTTCTCGTCGGGCGATTCGGTAATGACCTTACGCGAAAGGCCTGTCACTTCGTCCACTTCCTCCTTCATGGTCACGCCTTCAGTAATATCCTTGAACGTGACCGTTCCGCCGACTTCAGTCAGAATCGAGAAAGTGTACGGGTCCCATTCGACCAGTTTCTGACCCGGTTCAATCGTTTGGCCATCCTTCGCCATGAGACGCGCGCCATAGATGACGGAGTACCGCTCCTTCTCGCGTCCCCGCTCGTCCTGCAGAATCAGGCTTCCGTTCCGATTCATGACGACCAGATAGCCTTCCTTGTTGGTGACCGTCTGGATATTGAGGAACCGGACAACACCGGAGGTCTTCGACTCGACCGTAGACTGCTCCTCAATTCGGCTCGCGGTACCGCCGATGTGGAATGTTCTCATCGTCAGCTGGGTTCCCGGCTCGCCGATCGATTGGGCAGCGAGGACGCCGACCGCCTCACCCATCTCGACCATTACGCCACTGGCCAGATTCCGGCCGTAGCACATCTGGCACAATCCCCGCTTCGACTTGCACGTGAGTACCGAGCGAATCTTGATTTTCTCGACACCTGCCCCCTGGATGGCCGCGGCCATGTCTTCGTCGATGTCCTGGTTCAGATCCACCAGCGTCTCGCCGGTAAAGGGGTCGACCACCCGCTCGAGAGCCACGCGGCCGATGATACGGTCACGCAGGGACTCGATGATTTCGCCGCCTTCAACCAGCGACGTAACCTCGATGCCGTCGAGCGTCTCGCAGTTTTCCTCGGTGATGATGACGTCCTGGGCTACGTCGACCAGACGACGTGTCAGGTAGCCGGAGTCGGCCGTCTTCAACGCGGTGTCGGCGAGACCCTTGCGAGCGCCGTGCGTCGAGATGAAGTACTGCAACACCGTCAAACCTTCCCGGAAGTTCGCTGTAATCGGCGTTTCGATGATCTCGCCCGAAGGCTTGGCCATCAGACCGCGCATTCCGGCCAACTGGCGCAACTGCTGTTTGCTGCCGCGGGCGCCGGAGTCAGCCATGATGTAGATGGAGTTCAGCTCCTGGCTCGACTCTTCGTACGATCCCATCGCCTCGAACATCTCATCGGAGATCTTCTCGGTGACGTCCGACCAGATGGCGACGACTTTGTTGTAGCGCTCGCCGTTGGTGATTGCGCCGTCGAGGTACTGCTGCTCGACCTCGATAACTTCCTCTCTCGCCTTGTCCACCAGGGCTTCCTTGTTCTCCGGGATGATCAGGTCATCGATGGAGATCGTGAAGCCTGCCTTCGTGGCATACAGGAAGCCAAGATCCTTGAGCTCGTCCAGCATCTGGACCGCGGTCTCCAGACCAAAGCGCAGGTAGCAGTAATTACAAAGCTGCTGCAGACCCTTTTTCTTCAAGAGACCGTTGATGTACGGCATCTCCTCGGGCAGATGATCGTTGAAAAGGGTACGACCCGCCGTCGTTGAGATCATCTGGTTGTGCACATCCTGAATATCGGCATGCACAACCGCCTGCGTGTCGTACTGGGTCGTCAGGTCAATCAATTTGCCGCTGTAACGCAAAAAAATCTGGGTGCGCAGTTCGACTTCGCCCGCCTGCAGAGCATGGTGGACGTCCTCGACGTTGGCAAACGATCTCCCCTCGCCTTTCGCCCCACGCTTGGAGCTCGTCAGGTAGTAGCACCCAAGAACGATGTCCTGGCTCGGCGTGGCGAGCGGCTGCCCGTTGGCCGGCGACAGGATGTTGTGGCTCGACAGCATCAAGACTGCGGCCTCAACCTGCGATTCCTGTGACAGAGGAATGTGGACGGCCATCTGGTCGCCGTCGAAGTCGGCGTTGAATGCCGTGCAGACGAGCGGATGGATCTTGATCGCCTTGCCTTCGACCAGCACCGGCTCGAACGCCTGAATACCCAAGCGGTGCAGTGTGGGGGCGCGGTTCAACAGGATCGGATGCTGCTTGATAGCCTCTTCCAGAATGTCCCAAACGATCGGCTCCTGGTTCTCGACCATCTCCTTGGCGCCCTTGATCGTGGTGGCGTGCCCGTCCTTCTCGAGCCGGTTATAGATGAAAGGCTTAAACAGCTCGAGCGCCATGATCTTCGGAAGCCCGCACTGGTGCAAGCGCAACTCCGGACCGACCACGATAACGGTACGGCCGGAGTAGTCAACGCGCTTTCCAAGCAGGTTCTGGCGGAATCGTCCCTGTTTCCCTTTCAGGGTATCGGACAGCGACTTCAAAGGACGGTTCTTCACGCCCCGCAGGACCCGGCCACGCCGCCCGTTGTCGAACAGCGCATCGACCGCTTCCTGCAACATGCGCTTTTCATTCCGGATGATGACTTCCGGAGCGCGCAGCTCCATCAGCTTCTTCAGCCGGTTATTCCGGTTGATGACACGACGATACAAGTCATTCAGATCCGAGGTGGCAAACCGGCCACCATCGAGCGGGACCAACGGGCGCAGTTCCGGCGGAATGACCGGGATGACATCCATGATCATCCATTCCGGCCTGTTTCCGGACTTGCGGAACGATTCAATGACTTTCAGCCGCTTCGAGTACTTGAGGCGCTTCAGCTGAGACGTCTCGTTCTTCATTTTGAAGCGGAGATCAATAGTCAGAGCGTCGACGTCGACTCGACGCAGCAGTTCCTTGATCGCCTCGGCGCCCATTCCGGCCTCGAACCGGCCGGCGAATTCAGCCTGGAGTGCTCGATAACGTTCCTCGGTCAGAAGCTCGCGCTCTTTAAGCGGCGCTTCGCCGGGGTCGATAGTTACGTAGGCCTCAAAGTATAGAATCCGCTCCAGGTCGCGGAGAGAAATGTCGAGCAGGTGGCCGATTCGGCTTGGGAGCCCTTTGAAGAACCAGACGTGGGAGCACGGACTGGCCAGTTCGATATGCCCCAGCCGCTCGCGCCGGACTTTCGACAAAGTCACTTCGACACCGCACTTGTCGCAAACGACACCGCGGTGCTTCATCCGCTTGTACTTCCCGCACAAGCACTCCCAGTCAGTTACCGGGCCAAAAATACGGGCACAAAACAGGCCATCGCGCTCGGGCTTGAACGTCCGGTAGTTGATGGTCTCCGGTTTGGTTACTTCTCCGCTCGACCAGGACCGAATCTTGTCCGGCGATGCCAAACCGATTCGGATGGCCTCGAAGTTCTTCAAAAGCTGTGCTTTGTCCATTTGTTCGCGGAATATTCTCAAGTCGTATTCCTCCGTTACCGGTTATCCGGTTACTCGGTTATCCGGTTTTTCGGTTCCCAGTTTTCCGGTTCTCAGTTCGGGGTCCTCAGTTTGCCTTTAACTGAGAACCCTGAACCGAGGAACTCTGAACCGTTACTCGGCCTCGGCCTCTGCAGCCTCTGCCGGGATGCCGCCGCTCAAGGCGGCTTCTGCCTGCGCCAAAAGCTCGGAGCGGCGGCGCAGCTTCTTTTTCGGTTTCTCGATCAACTCCACATCCAGTGCCAGCGACTGAAGCTCGCGAATCAGAACGTTGAAAGACTCAGGGATTCCCGGGTTGTAGGTCGATTCGCCTTTCACAATCGCTTCATAGATCTTGGCACGGCCCTGAACATCGTCAGACTTGGCCGTCAGCAGTTCCTGGAGAATATTCGCGGCTCCATACGCCTCGAGAGCCCAGACTTCCATTTCTCCAAAACGCTGGCCTCCGAATTGGGCCTTTCCGCCGAGCGGCTGCTGGGTGATCAGACTGTAAGGCCCGATCGAGCGGGCGTGGATCTTGTCGTCGACCAGGTGACTGAGCTTCAGCATGTAGATGTAGCCAACCGTGACCTTCTGGTCGAATCTCTCACCGGTCATGCCGTCGAACAGAACGGTCTTGCCGGTCAAAGGCAACCCGGCCTTCTTCAGTTCTTCTTTGATCTCGTTCTCTCGAGCTCCGTCAAAAACCGGGGTCGAATAGTAAAGCCCGAGAACCTTTGCCGCCCAACCCAAATGGGTCTCAAGGACCTGTCCGACGTTCATACGGGAAGGCACGCCGAGAGGGTTGAGAACGATTTCAACCGGGCTGCCGTCGGGCAGGTACGGCATGTCTTCTTCCGGGAGAATCCGGGCAATGACGCCCTTATTCCCGTGACGGCCTGCCATCTTGTCACCGACCGACAGCTTCCGCTTCATCGCGACGTAGACCTTCACCATCTTGATGACGCCGGGCGGCAGCTCGTCGCCTTTGCGCATCCGGCCCAATCGTTCCTCGTGCAGCGAATGGAGGATCCGAATCTGCCGGTCCGTTCTCTGCTCCACTTCAACGACTTCGGTGGCGACTTCCTCATCTTCAATCTTGATCCGCAGCAGATCTGCATAGGTCAGGTCTTGCAGACCCTCCTTCTTGAGGACTTCGCCCTTCTTGGCGAGCTCGTTTCCATCGGCATCCGTGATCTTGCCTTTCACTTTCTGCCCGACCAGGATGCTGATGATCCTCTCGCTGCTTTCTTCCTTGAGGATGCGGATCTCGTCCGCCAGGTCCTTCTCCATCTTGGCGACTTCTTCGTCTTCGATCTGCTGCGCGCGCGCGTCTTTAGCAACGCCCTTGCGGGAGAAGATCTTCACGTCAACGATCGTGCCCTCGATTCCGGGTGGAGCATAAAGCGAGGCATCCTTCACTTCCCCGGCCTTCTCGCCGAAGATCGCTCGCAGCAATTTCTCTTCGGGAGTCAGCTGGGTCTCGCCCTTCGGCGTGACCTTGCCGACAAGGATGTCGCCAGGCCGCACCTTCGCACCGATCCGGATGATCCCGCTTTCGTCGAGATCAGCCAGGACCGATTCGCTCACGTTCGGGATATCACGCGTGATTTCCTCGGGGCCGAGCTTGGTATCCCGCGCCTCGATCTCCATCTCCTCGATATGGATGGAGGTGTAGTGGTCTTCCTTGACCAGTTTTTCACTGACCAGGATCGCGTCCTCGAAGTTGTAGCCGCGCCAGGGCATGAAGGCGACCAGCACGTTGCGGCCGAGAGCCAGCTCGCCTTTTTCGGTGCAGGGCCCATCGGCAATCACCTGCCCCTTGAAGACGTGCTGCCCCCTGAAGACCAGCGGTTTCTGGTTCATGCAGGTGTTCTGGTTCGAGCGCTTGAACTTCGTCAGCTTGTAGATGTCGACGCCGGCCTCGCGGGTCTCTTCGCCATCCTCTGGGACGACACGGATGATGATGCGTTCGGCGTCCACGCTGTCCACGACCCCGCGGCGACGGCAGACCAGCACGGCGCCTGAATCGCGGGCGGCAATGTATTCCATGCCAGTGCCCACAAACGGGGCCTCGGCCTTGACGAGCGGAACGCCTTGCCGCTGCATGTTCGATCCCATCAGAGCGCGGTTCGCGTCGTCGTTTTCAAGGAACGGGATCAGGCTCGCGGCCACGCTGACGAGCTGCTTCGGGCTCACGTCGACGTACTCGACTTCGGCCTTGGGAACGAATACGAAGTTGCCCTGATAGCGGGCGCTGACCCGGTCATTCTGGATCCGTTGCTGTTCGTCAACCTTGATATTCGCCTGGGCGATAACGTGCTTGTCGCCCTCCCAAGCGGTCAGATAGAAAGCATACGGTTCATAGTCCGCGCCGCGCTTGCCGGCCTCAACGGCCCGCTGATTGGCAGCATCCACTTCATCCTGCGTGTAGTAGTTCCCGACCTTGAAATCGGTGTCGCCCGAGCTCGCAATTTGGACGTAGTCGATGATCTTACTGTCCACGACCTTCCGATAAGGCGACTCGATAAAGCCGAACTCGTCCACACGCGCGTAGCAGCTGAGCGATGAGATCAAGCCGATATTCGGACCTTCCGGGGTCTCAATCGGGCAGATGCGGCCGTAGTGAGTCGAGTGAACGTCGCGGACCTCAAATCCGGCACGTTCGCGGCTCAGACCGCCCGGACCAAGTGCCGAAAGACGCCGCTTGTGCGTGATCTCGGACAATGGGTTGGTCTGATCCATGAACTGCGAGAGCTGACTGCTGCCGAAGAACTCTCGGATCGATGCCATGACGGGCTTGGCGTTGATCAGGTCATGAGGCATCGCAGTCGCCATCTCCTGATGGACCGACATCTTCTCCTTGATCGCGCGCTCCATGCGGACCAAGCCGATCCGGAACTGGTTCTCGAGGAGCTCCCCGACGGCCCGCACGCGGCGGTTGCCCAGGTGGTCGATGTCATCGACGCTGCCGATGTTCTTGCGCAGCTTCAGCAAATAGGAAATGACTTCGTAGAAGTCGCGCGGAGACAGGGTGCGCTCATCCAGCGGAGTATCGAGCCCCAGCTTGATGTTGAACTTGAGCCGGCCGACCCGCGAGAAATCGTATTTGCGCGGATCAAAGAACATCCCGTGGAACAGGGCGGTCGCCGTCTCAATAGTCGGTGGATCTCCCGGCCGCTGTTTTCGATAGATCTCGATCAAGGCATCGTTGGAATTCTTAACCGGGTCCTTCCGCAACGTATCTGAAAGGGTGGCTCCGATGTCGTCCAGTTCAGCGAAAAACACGCCGAATTCCTGAATTCCCGCCTCGATCAGCGTGTTGACCACCGCTCCGTTAATGGGCGAGTTCGACTCGACCAGCACTTCGCCCGAAGACGGATCCACGACTTCCGCCACGGAAAGGCTTCCCTCGAGGTCCTCAATCCCGATCTCAACTTCCTCGACCTGCGCCTTCTTAAGCTGCGCGTAGGCGCTGTTGGTGATCTTCCTTCCGGCCGCCACCAGCACGCCTTTCTTCTTGCTCGGATCCACGATGTCCTTGGTCAGCTTGTGGCCGATCAAGTTCTCGTCCAGCTTCCAGAACAGCAGGTTATCGCGCAGGCGGACGGAGGAGACGGAGTAAAAAGTCTTTAGAATCTCTTCGTCGCCATTCAGGCCGAGCGCCCGCAGGAACGTGGTGGCCAGGAACTTGCGCTTCCGGTCGATCCTGACGTAGAGCAGATTCTTGGCGTCAAACTCGAATTCCACCCAGGAACCGCGGTACGGAATGATCTTAGCCAGGAAATAAGTCCGCTGTGCGCCGGCCTCGAAGAACACGCCCGGCGAGCGGTGCAGCTGACTGACGATGACGCGCTCCGTCCCGTTGATGATGAAGATGCCGTTCTCGGTCATGAGCGGGATGTCTCCGAAATAGACTTCCTGCTCCTTGATGTCGCGGATGGCCTTCACCTCTGTGTCCGGATCCTTGTCCCAGACCACGAGCCGGATGGTCACCTTTAGCGGAACGGCATAGGTCATGCCCCGTTCCTTGCACTCTTCGATGTTGTATTTCAGGTTCAGCTGGACGGGATCGCCGCAATCATCGCAACGCGGAACATCATTCGGATTCCGGGAGCCGCAGTTACGGCAGATGATGTCCTCAATCCCGAAGGGAGTGAGGACAAGCGTCTCGCCACAGTTTCGGCAACGTGAGCGCAAGTGTTCCAGGCCGCTCAGCTTGCCGCATTTGCATTCCCAGTTACCGATGGAGTACTCAACAAATTCAAGGGAGGACGTTCCCCTGAAATCGGTGATGGGGAACACTGAGTTAAAGACGGATTGCAGGCCAATATCTTCGCGCTCGGAGGGGAGCAGGTCCATTTGGAGGAAGCGCTGATAGGACTGCTTCTGTACCTCGAGCAGGTTAGGAATAGGGAAAACCGTCCTGATCTTGGCAAAATCAACTCGTTCCCTGTAAACATTTTTGATGAAATCGGACATGCCTGAAAACTCTCCCTTTATGTGGTTCTCTTTGAACAAGCCGAGTGGGCAGGCACGGCGGGTGAGCGACGCGATTCAGGCGGCGTCGGCTCGGACATCGACCGTGTCTTCTTGAAACCCTGTCCCCGTCTGGTGCTCATTGCGACCAACACGAGTCCCTCAGAAACAGAAGCAGAAAAAGAGGAAAGCGCGGATCCCAGTGCAGAAAAATTGTTGACCCGATCTATGGTCATCAACCAGATCCGAGGCCCCGCGAATTGGGTCCCTTACGTGCTCAGGTCGTGCTGGAAAACGCAAACGGCTCCTGAGTCAAACCGTTTCTCCCAGGACCCCCAAAATAGAAAACAACAAAAGGGGACACTTCGCCCCTTTTGTTGTTTTAAACAAACCTAAAATTTGAAGGCCCGCACTGAGGCCTTACTCTAGCACAAACCAACGTCTGTAGCAAGAGTGCGGATGTTCCTTTTTTGATCGGCGTTTTCCAAAGCCACTGACAAACTGACAGACTGACAAACTGACAAAAAGTTGCAAACTGCCAGCCTTGTTTGTCAGTTTGTCAGTTTGTCAGTTTGTCAGTTCAGAGCCTTGAGATTGACGGCCTACTTAATCTCGACAGTCGCCCCGACTTCTTCGAACTTCTTCTTGATCTGCTCGGCTTCTTCCTTGGGGACGCCTTCCTTGATCGGCTTCGGCGCGCCCTCGACCAGGTCCTTGGCTTCCTTCAGCCCGAGGTTCGTGACTTCCCGGACGGCCTTGATCACGTTGATCTTCTTGTCGCCAACTACGGTCAGCACCACGTCAAACTCGGTCTTTTCCTCGGCAGCCGCTGCCGGAGCTGCTGCTCCACCGCCGGCGCCGGCCATGGCCACCGGGGCAGCCGCTACCGCCGTGATGCCAAACTTCTGCTCGAGATCCTTGACCAACTGGTTGATTTCCAAAATCGAGGCCTGCTCGATCCAACCCAACACTTCTTCTCTACTGATAGCCATTATCCAATCCTCCGAATCCTTCTTTTTTATTTCGCTTTTTGCTCTTCCAGCTGCTTCAAAGCAATCGCCATCTTGGTAAGAGGCGAGTTGAGAGCGCCGGCCAACCGGGCCACCGGGGCGTTGAGCAGATATAAAACCTTGGCGAGCAAGACCTCTTTCGAGGGCATCTCTGCCAGGCTCTGACATTGAGCGGGGGTTAGAACACTCTGTTCCAGCACTCCGCCCTTAAAAGTCAGTGCCGGATGAGTCTTGACAAAATCCGTGAGAATCTTGGCGAGCGCGATTGGGTCACCTGACGTACAGACCACCGCCGTCGGTCCGGCGAAATGCGGGGCCAGCTTGGCAACCGCCGTGTCTTCCGCCGCCCGCAGCGCCAGCGTGTTTTTCACGACGCGGTAGTTGCTTCCCGACTGGGTGATCTTCCGGCGAAGCTCGGTCACGTCGGCGACGTTCAAGCCGGAAAAGCTCATCACCATGACGCTTTTGTTCTGGTGAAAGGCGTCGCTCAGCTCGTCGATTATTTGTTTCTTTCCTGTTTTATCCATATGAAACCTATAGAAGTCAGGAGTCAGAAGTCAGGAGTCAGAATAAACGCAGCGATCGGTAGCGTTTCGGCTTTTCTTCTAACTTCTGGCTTCTGTCTCCTGGCTTCTGTTTTCTACTTCGCCTCAACCTGAGACAGATCAAGTCTGATTCCCGGACCCATGGTGGACGAGAGCGTGATCGATTTTATGTAGCGGCCTTTGGCCGCGGCCGGCTTGGCCCGGACGACCGCCTCGATCAGGCTCTTGGCATTCGCCACAAGCTCCGGCTTTCCAAAGGAAGCTTTGCCGACAGGCGCATGGATGATGCCGTTCTTGTCGACTCTGAACTCGACCTTACCGGCCTTGATTTCCGATACGGCCTTGGCAACCTCGAACGTGACCGTTCCCGTCTTGGGGTTGGGCATCAGCCCTCGAGGACCGAGGACCCGGCCGAGCTTACCGACGGACTTCATCATGTCCGGTGTGGCGACGACCGCCTCGAAGTCCATCCAACCGCCCTGGATCTTCGCTACGATGTCCTCACCGCCGACGATGTCAGCGCCCGCCTCTTCGGCTTCTTTCACTTTCTCGCCCGAGGCAATCACACACACCTTTACGCTCTTTCCCAGTCCGTTAGGGAGAACCACGGTGCCCCTCACCATCTGGTCGGCGTATTTCGGGTTGACGCCCAGGCGCATGGCCATCTCGACCGTTTCGTCGAACTTGGCGAACTTGACGCTCTGCATCAGCTCGACCGCGTCTTCGACGCTATACGGCCGCGGCTCTACCTTCGCTTTTGCATCTGTGAATTTCTTTCCCGACATTTGCCTCTCCTTGCTCCTCCTGCTTGTGCAAGTCGCCGTCCAGGCGGCAGTCCCACTGACCGGCTGACCAACTGACCGACTGACCGCAGATTCGCTTTTGGTCAGTGGGTCAGTTGGTTAGTAGGTCAGTACCCTTGCCTCCGGCTGCGGCAGTTGTTATTCGCTTACTTCCAGCCCCATGCTGCGGGCGGTACCGAGGATGATCTGCTTGGCCGCCTCGAGGTCATTCGCGTTAAGATCCGGCAGTTTGGTCTTCGCGATTTCTTCGACCTGTTTCATGGTCACCTTGCCGACCTTGTTCTTGTTGGGTTCCGGAGACCCTTTGGCAATTCCCGCGACGCGCTTCAGCAGAACCGCCGCCGGAGGCGTCTTAGTGATGAAGCTGTAGCTCCGATCCTGGTAGACGGTGATCACAACCGGGATGATCAAACCTTCCTGCGCCTGCGTCTTGGCGTTAAAAGCCTTGCAAAAATCCATGATGTTGACCCCGTGCTGACCCAAGGCCGGACCAACGGGAGGAGCCGGAGTCGCTTTTCCTGCCGGAATCTGCAGTTTGACCTGCCCAATTACCTTCTTCGCCATTTATGCCTTACCTGTTTCCTTTGATGAAACCCACTTACAACTGACGACTGACAACTGACAAAGAACGGTCGGTAAGGGCTTTGTCGGTTGTCAGTCGTCAGTTGTCAGTGTTTCAGACTTTCTCCACCTGGATGAACTCCAGCTCGACCGGAGTGGGGCGCCCGAAAATGGTCACCATGACTTTCAGCGTGTTCCGCTCCAGGTTCACGTCCTCTACCACTCCGGTAAAGTTCGAGAACGGACCGTCGATGATTTTCACCGATTCTCCGCGTTCGAATACGAACTTCGGCTTCGGCTTCTCAGCGGTCGTAGAGACGCGGTGCACGACTTGGTTGACCTCGTCCTCGGTCAAGGGTGTCGGCTTGTTTCCCTGGCTGACAAAACCGGTGACCTTGGGCGTATTGCGCACCAGGTGCCAGGTTTCGTCGGTCATCTCCATCTCGACCAGGATGTAGCCGGGAAAGAAGAGCTTCGAGCTCACGACCTTTTTCCCTGCCTTCATCTCCACCACGTCCTCGGTCGGGATAAGGATCTGGCCGATCTTCTCCTGGAGCCCGTGAACCTGCACCCGGCTCATGAGACTCTCCGCCACCTTCCGCTCAAACCCGGAATAGGTGTGGATGATGTACCATTTCTTGCCTGTCGTCGTCGAGCTAATGGCTTCTTCTCCCAAACTGTCCCGCTTTTCCTATTTGAAGAAATTGAAGACGTGGGTGACCCCGTAGCTGAGAATGAGATCAACCAGAGCCAAGTAGAATCCGAAGAAGAACACGGTCACAATAACGACTACCGTCGTTCCATAGACCTCTTTCTTGGTCGGCCACGTCACTTTCTTAAGTTCTGTCTTCACGTCACCGTAGAAATTGATGAAATTCCTCGGCGCGTCTTTAACGCTCTCCAACATATGATTGCCGACTGTCCTTTCGCGGCGTGTAGCCGCCTAGGAAAAATGGTGGCAGGCCAGGAGGGACTCGAACCCCCAACATCCGGTTTTGGAGACCGGCGCTCTACCAATTCGAGCTACTGGCCTGCACTCTCCTCCCGCACCTACTTGATCTCCTTGTGCGGTTGATGACTTCGACACCACCGGCAGTACTTCTTGAGCTCGAGCCGGTCGGTGACATTCTTCTTGTTCTTGGTGGAAACGTAATTCTTCCGTTTGCACACCGTACACTGAAAAGTAATATTTTCCTGCATATCGCTACTCGATAATCTCTGCAATCGCACCGGCGCCTACCGTTCGGCCGCCTTCGCGGATGGCGAAACGCAATCCTTTTTCCATGGCGATCGGCGTAATCAG
>Ga0105092_10000756_pt1 | contig 17021 bp, 15 predicted proteins | sample PPLLak2March2015_FD_87021 | JGI IMG/M metagenome (GOLD analysis project Ga0105092, IMG submission 87021) | Freshwater sediment microbial communities from Prairie Pothole Lake near Jamestown, North Dakota, USA - PPLs Lake P7 Core (1) Depth... | ecosystem: Environmental > Aquatic > Freshwater >... | reverse complement strand
GTCAGCGGTCAGCCGTCAGCCGTCAGCCGTCAGCCGTCAGCGGTCAGCCGTCAGCGGTCAGCGGTCACCGGTTCCCCGATGATTTCGATGCCATTGATGAGCGGATTCTGATGCCTGGGGATAAATCTGATGTCCAGCTTTCCGTCGTCGACCTCGATGTCTCGGAACTCCTTGGTCACAGCCGTGTGCATCGCCCCGGCTTCCTTTAGAATGTCAAAGCCCTTGAGAACTTCGCTATTTTCGATTTTGATATCGAAAACCCTCGGACCTTCTTTGTCGATCCCATCCCAGGTCTCGGCGAAATGCAGGATGACCCGGTAGCGTCCATCGGGGACTTCCGCAGCGAATCTTTCGACTCCCCAGTGTTCGGTCTGGTAAATCCGGGGCTCATCAGTCCCTGCAATTTTTGCACTCCAGCCGCGGTCTACCTTGTCCCCGTAACTCCGCACAAACCCGTACCCTTCACGCCCGTACTCGCGGTCCTGTTCCCAGATCTTGCCGTTGAGGTCTTTGTAGCTCGCGCTGTTTCCGGCGTCGACCCGCAGTTCGAAGCCCGCGGACGAGCCCTCCCGGTGATGTTTGCAACCGGGGCCCATCGCAAGAAGAGCCAGTAGCAGAATTGGCACGATCGTCTTTTGCATCTCAAGATCCTCCTGCGATTCGGTCCAGCAGCCCCAGGAACTTCTCGATCTCCGGCTCGGTGTTGTAGTGCACCAACCCTACCCGCAACATCCCGCCTGTCTCCTGAAGGCCAAGTCGTTCCATCACGGCAAGCGCGTAGTAGTTGCCGTCCCAGGTGTAAATTCCTGACTCGGCCAGCCGTGCCGCGAGCGAACGAGGATGCCAGCCGTCGAGCGTAAACGAAACGGTCGGCACCCGCTTTGCCAGCGACTCCTCATTCGCAATTCCCCAGATCGTGACGCCGGGTATCGACATCAATCCCCGAATGAGCCTCCGCTGCAGACCGATTTCGTAGGAACGAATCGACTCCAGCGCCGCCGTCACGCACTCACGACGCCCGGCACCGGCCGACGCGCCGCGAGCACCCAACTGTCGACCCAGACCCTCCAGATACTCGACCGCTCCCAACGTCCCGGCGATCCCTTCGTGGTTCTGGGTCCCAGTCTCGAACTTGCCTGGAGGCTCATCGCTGGCCGGGCGGACCTTGTACGCGAACAGACGGTCGAGCAGATCCAACCGGCCGTAGAGAACCCCCAGGTGCGGACCAAAAAACTTATAGGCGGAACAAACCAGGAAATCACAATCGAGATCCTGAACATCCATCAGGAGGTGAGGGGCAGCCTGAACGGCGTCCACGAAACAGAGGGCGCCGACCGCGTGAGCTTTCGCGGCAATCGCCCGGACATCGTTGATAGTGCCGACGGCATTCGAGGCGTACCCGCAGGCTACGATTCTTGTCCGAGCGCTCAGTTGCCTGTCCAGGTCCTCCATATCAAGAGTTACATCCTCCGGCTGTATATCCACCCAGCGGACGGTCAAGCCCCGATCCTCGGCGATCGTCAACCAGGGGGCAATATTGGCGTCGTGATCCAGCCGCGTAACGATGATTTCGTCGCCAGGGTTGAGTGTCTTCGCAAGAGATCGGCTGAGCATGAACGTGAGGGTGGTCATGTTCGGGCCGAAGACGATCTCATCCGGAGACCGAGCGTTGAGAAAAACGGCAAGACCCGCGTGAGCTTCGGCAAGAATCTGGTCCGATTCGATACTCGTCTTGAAAGCTCCGCCATGATTGGCATTGCAGCCCAGCAGGTAGGAGTTGATTCGATCCAAAGAGGGCTGAACTATCTGGGTTCCGCCCGGGTTGTCGAAGAAAATCGCCTGCTGACAGCGAACTGAGGGGAACTGAGATCTAACCTTGTCGACGTCGAACATAGCTTTCGGCGGGTGATTGTATCACCGGGGAAAGCGGGGGCGAAGGCCGAAGGGACGAAGGGTGTCAGGACAAAAGAAAGCGTCCCAAGTAACCTCTTTATACGGGGTGTCCCATAATCTTACCGAGCCTTTCGGCCTGGCTCGTGAGTCACCCACCTTGCAGCCACTTGGGACGCAATTTCAGTCTAGCGCGCCCCGAAAAGCAGCTCAAGAGAAGCGCCTGCAACCACTGCGACCCACTGCTGATCCTTGCCGGCTGACGCGCAGCTGACGCTTCCCCGCCGACGTGCCATAATCATGCGCACGCGCCATGGAACACGAACGCCTCATCATGCATCTGGACATGGATGCTTTTTTCGCGGCCATCGAGCAGCGCGATCATCCTGAATATATGGGCTTGCCGGTCATCGTCGGGGCAGAGCCCGGCACCCGCGGAGTCGTCTCCACCTGTTCATACGAAGCCCGGGCTTTTGGAGTCAAATCGGCCATGCCGATCTCCGAGGCCTACCGGAGGTGTCCGAAGGCGATTTACCTTCGTCCCGATATGGCGCGCTACCTGACCGTCTCCCGACAGGTCATGGAGATCCTCGCTACGATCTCTCCTGTGGTCGAACCGGTCTCGGTCGATGAGGCTTTTCTGGATATAACCGGTTTGGAGCGCCTCTTCGGCTTGCCCGACCAAATTGGACTTCTGGCCAAGAGGAAAATCTCATTACAGCTGCGGCTGACCGCTTCGGTCGGCATCGGTCCAAACCGACTCATTGCGAAACTGGCTTCTGATTATCGGAAGCCGGACGGTTTGACGGTCGTCCCGCCGGAACAAGTCCAGTCATTCCTGGATCCGCTTCCCGTTTCGAAATTAAGCGGGGTCGGCAAGGTGCTCGAAAAGAAATGCCACGAGGCGGGAATCGAGACCATCCGTGATTTACGTTTCTTCGGGCTTTCGGAACTCCAGAAGCAGTTTGGCGAGAAGACCGGTTCTTCTCTTCACGAACGTTCGCATGGAATTGCTTCGGCCGAGATCGGCCTGAGCGAGGCACGGAAGTCGGTCTCGCGCGAAGTCACCTTTAACGAGGACACCAGCAACATACAGATCCTGCATGACACGCTCCTTCACCTGTCCTCGGACGTCGGCCGGCTGGCCCGCAGCGAGGGTTTGGCCGGCCGGGTCGTGCACGTCAAAATACGGCTGAAGGGGTTCGAGACCCACACGCGTCAGTGCCGGATCGAGAAGGCAACTCAAAGCGACCGCGAAATCTTTCATATCGGCTGGGGGTTGTTCGAGAAGAGCGGCTACGCCGGATCGCCGATACGGCTGATCGGTGTTGGCCTTTCCGACCTCGAGGCCCCGGCTGGTTCAGCGTCATCCCTGTTCGACAGCCAGGCCGCTGAAAAGGAAAAGCGGCTGTTTGCGGCCGTCGATCTGATCAAGAGGCGACACGGCACCCGTTCCATACATCTCGGGCATCGGACCGAAGACGACGAAGATTCTGACCGCTGAGGCCACTTTTCGCCCCCAGAAGGCTCTCCAATCCTAATTTCGTGGCAGTAATCACTGGATTTCCCGCGTCAGGACTGGCACAATCAGAACTACAGGTTGGAGGATTCCGGTACAACGCGGGTTCGGAGAGGGATTTGGAGCAGCCCGGAGTCCCGGTTTTGCCGAAATCGCGAAACCATCTGAACGCATTTCAGCTTTGTCAGGGGTTCAATTCACAATTGTCGTAATCACCTGAAGGAGGAGACGTTTATGAACAAGACGGAGTTGATCGACGCAATCGCCAAAGACGCTAAGATCAGTAAGAACCAGGCGAACGAAGTGATGAGTGCTTTGGAGAAGAATCTACAGGGCGCGCTGAGCAAAGGCGACAAGGTCACCTTGGTCGGTTTTGGGACTTTCTCGGTTTCGCAGCGAGCCGCCCGCACCGGGCGCAACCCGCAGACCGGCAAGCCAATCAAGATTGCCGCGAAGAAAGTCGTGAGATTCGCCCCCGGCAAAGCCCTCAAGGACGCTGTCGCGAAGTAAGAGCCTCCGGGCGTCACAAAGCTGTGAAAGGACCTAAAGGACCTCAAAGACATCAAGGACCGAAACGAAAAATTCGTTTTGGTCCTTGATGTCTTTGAGGTCCTTTAGGTCCTTTTACTAGTCACACCCCTCGCTTTTCCCCCCACAGGATTTTGTGCAGCTGCACCTGCAACCGAACGGGGAGCCGATCCTCCAGGATCCAGTCGGCCAGTTGAGCCGGCGACAGGCGGCCCCAGGCGGCCGAAAACAGAACCATGTGCCGGGCGAGCGTCTTGTTGCCGGTGACCAGTTGCCTCGCCCACTCATAGTCCTCGCGGGAACTGATGACGAACTTCACCTCGTCGTGGTCTCGAAGGTGGTCGAGATTCTCCCACCGGTTCTTCTCCACCATCCCGCTCCCGGGGCACTTGATGTCATAGACAATAACAGCGCGGGGGTCGACGACCGAGATGTCAACGCTTCCCCCCGTTTCTATCAGAACGTGCTTCCCGGACTCGAGTATTCGCGAAACCAGAGGATGAACAGATTTTTGGAGCAGCGGTTCTCCGCCCGTGATCTCCACAAGCTGGGTCGGGTAGCTGAGAACCCGGGCAACGATCTCGCCGACCGTCATCCAGCTTCCCTCGTGAAAAGCGTATTCCGTGTCGCAGTAGGTGCAGCGCAGGTTGCACGCCGTCAGACGGACAAATGCGCAGGGCTGCCCGGAATAGGACGATTCCCCCTGTATGCTGTAGAAAATCTCGTTGATCAGCAGCCTTTCATCGCCCGTCACGGTCTTCATTATAGCCAATTGGTCCCGGAACGGCGGATGGCAGGTGGAGCCCTGTGCCCGGCACCCGCATGATCCGAGTGCCAAGAGCCGTATGCTAAAATTCGACTGAGAAATTGAGAAATAATGAGATCGACTGAGAAATAACGAGAAAAACTATGAAGAGCAGAGGGGTTGTCCGCTTTTTCGCAGCCATCCTGGCCATTGCGCTGTCTGGTCTCCTGTCTCCCCTTTTCGGAGGGATCAAGAAGGAGATCCAGAATGAATACGTCCAGAAGTACAAGAACCGCGCGATGTTCGTTAAGATCCCTGTCCGGGGCATGCGCCAGACCGTTTTTGTAGGGGGGACGTCCGGGATAGATCGTAGCAATGCCAGCCAGCCGATCAGTTTCAAGGTCGGCGAACAGGTCAGAATCACCGATCTGAAATTCGATGACACCAGCATCCTCTTCAGGCTGTCTGCTGTCGACATGAGCAAAGAGAGCGAGCTGATCTACCGGTTCTCCACGGAGTTGACCGACGATTTCCCCCAGCAGGCTGCGTTCGATGCGGCACTGAATGACACACTGACGCAAGGCCTTTCCTATACGGAGATCGATTCGGCCAAAGAGAATTTCATCAAAGACCAGTTCGACGATTTGATCCAGCAGTTCGCGGCCGGCACCGGCACGACCGCCGACTACGTCATCAAAACCATCTCTGAGAAGAACCCCGAGTACCGGCAGGCGAAGACCGAGTCGCGCGACGCCCGGGCCAGGATGCAGGAGGCCGAACAGCAATTGCGAGACGAGTCCAAGGCACGGAAGGACTCCGAGGCCGAGGCTCAGACTGCCCGGCGGGAACTGAACCAGCTCAGGTCGAATCTCAGCACTACGAGGGATGAGCGAAATCAGCTTGCCTCCGACAAGACCGGCTTGCAGCGCGAGGTCGCGCAACTTCAGGCCAGGAACCAGGAGTACGACCAGCAGGTCAACGAGCTGATGCGTCACCTGGGCGTCCAGACGGATACCAAGGCAAATCTCGGGAAAAGGGTCGAAGCGGTTAATCGAAGTTTCGAGTCTCTACGGACCGAAAGATCAGGTCTATCACAGAAACTCGGCCAGGTTACAACGGAGCTTGAGAACCTGCGTTCCTCCAATCAGAAACTGGAAACCGCCCTGAAGCAGGCCGAGAAACAGAACTCCCGGCTCTCGTCGGAGCTCCATTCGCTCACCTCGGACCGCAATTCGCTCGAGGCTCGCTACATCAGGACGCGCCGAGAACGCGAGGTTCTGCAGAATGCCTCGCTTCTGGCCCGTGCCCTCCGGCTCGAAAAACGTTCCGAGGAGAAGGACGACGGAAATTACGAAGTCGAGGATGTCTACCTGCTCACCAAGAAGATCGGGACCTTCAACATTCGAGTACCCCAGTATCCCGGGGACAGCGCGACCGCGGTTTTTTCGGTGGCCTCGCCCGACACGGTGGAGTTCACCGAGGAGGAACGAGATCTCTATCAGTTGCTTGGGGACAAGCTGAAGATACAAAGCTCGTGGACAACGAACAGCCCAAACGTGAAGGCTGTGCCCGAGAACCCGACGCCCCTTCAGGAAATCGCTGTTCGAGAGCAGGGAAAGTGGTCCTGGCGTTTCGAGGGCGAGCCAACGGGGCCGGAAAGAACTGTTTTCCAGGCCCAGCTGACTGACAAGAACGGCCAGAGCATGCCGCTGGCCGCCCAGGAATTCTGGCTGTACCCCACCAGCACCTGGGACCGGATCAAACGATCCTTTTCCTTCCTCTGGTTTGGCGCCGGAGCGGTGCTCGCCGCTGGGCTCCTGAGTATTTTCTGGCTGGTCACCGGCAGCCGTTCAAAAGAGACGCGAAGCCTGGCCGCCCGCGAGCCAGACTACGTGGCGCCGAAAAGGCTGTAAGGGCACGAACTACCACGGACTACCACGGACGAACACGGACAGGCACCGAATCATGCCTGTCCGTGTTCGTTCGTGTTCGTCCGTGGCAGCGACTGATGGAAACCGGACCCTTCCGCCGGTATAATGGCAGCTTTTATCTCCATTTCTGTTTGAGATTGGAACCCGGGACCGGCAAGTGACGATCCGGGTGAAAGGCATCATAATCTAGATATGTCGAATGGGAATCAGGCCTTGCGGGTCTGTATGTTGTCGGCTGAGGCTCGGCCGTACGCGACCGATGGAGGGCTGGCTGATGTGGTCCACGCCCTGCCGGCTACCCTGGCTCATCTCGGGGTCGAGGTCCGGGTCCTCACGCCCTTGTACCGTCAGGTGCGGAAGACGACTAAGCTCAAGAAGATTCTTGACCTGGCCCCGGTCCGGATGGGATCAGTCGCCTATGCCAGCGCCGTTTGGGCGGACGAACAGCAAGATCCTCATTGCAACTACTTCATCGAGAACGACGAGTTTTATGACCGGGGGGGGATCTACAACCAACCGGCAACCGGCGAGGGCTACCCGGACAACTTCGAGCGTTTCAACTTCTTCATGTTGGCCGCCCTCGACGCGCTCAGTCAGATGCAATGGGCTCCCAATGTTCTCCATTGCCACGACTCGCAGACCGGACTGGTCCCCGCTTACCTGAAACTCGCTCGTGTCGGTGACCCGTTCTACCGCAGTATCGCCACTGTTTTTACAATTCATAACCTGGCTTATCAGGGGGTGTACGAAAGGTCGAAATTCGCCCTCACGGGTCTGCGCGACGATCTTTTCTACGCGATGGGGCCTTTTGAATTTTACGGGCACCTGAACCTGATGAAGGCGGCCATCTGCTACGCCGACGTTCTCAACACGGTCAGCCCCCAGTACGCCCGTGAGATACAGACGCCCGAGCTGGGCTACGGGCTCGACAATGTCCTGAGGACCCGGGAAAAAGATCTGTACGGAATCCTGAACGGCATTGACACGCGGCTTTGGGATCCATCCAACGACCCGCTTATCTTCGCCCCGTACTCCGCCGAGGAACTTGCCGGGAAGCGTGTCAACAAAGAGAAGCTGCAGGATCTGTGCGGCTTCGCCCTGCGCGATGTCCCTCTCATCGGAATGATTTCGAGGCTGGCCGATCAGAAGGGGTTTGACCTCTTTCTGGCTCTGAAGGACCAACTTGACCGGATCGATTGTCAGTGGGTGATCCTGGGCACGGGCCTCAAGAAGTACCAGGACGCGCTCCGGGAACTGACCCGCGAGAGCCCTGAGAAGTTTTCGGTTTTCCTCGAATTCAACAACGCCTTGGCGCACCGCATAGAAGCCGGTGCAGACATGTTTTTGATGCCTTCCCGGTACGAACCCTGCGGTCTGAACCAGATTTACAGCATGCGCTACGGGACGGTCCCGATCGTACGGCACACGGGCGGCCTGGCTGACACCGTCCGCGACTTCAACAGCAAGAACGGACTGGGGACCGGCTTCAAGTTCAATGAATACAGCTCGACAGAACTGCTGAAAGCCATCGTGCGAGCCATCGAGGCCTGGCGCGATCAAGCCGTCTGGCAAAGGCTGGTTCGAAACGCCATGGCCGAGGACTTCTCCTGGGAGAGAAGCGCGCGCCAGTACCTGGATCTCTACTCCAAAGCCATTACACACACATGACCAAGGAACCTGTTTACGTTGGAATTGACCTTGGAGGCACCACCTTTACGATCGGTCTCGTTCGCCCGGACGGGCAACTGGTCGCCTCCGCAAATTTCGAGACGGCTATAGAGCGCGGCCACGAAGACATTATCGACCGGATGGCCCAGGAGACGGTCAGAGTGTGGGAGCGGCACGGATATTCCCGTGACGACATCCTGGAAGTGGGAGTCGGTTCTCCCGGACCTCTGGATTTGAAGACCGGTACCGTCATCACCACCCCCAACCTGAAATGGGTCAATGTTCCCCTTCGCGACATGATGTCCGAGCGCCTGAAGCTTCCCGTTACCATCGACAATGATGCGGTTTCCGCCACGTTCGGGGAATTCTGGGTCGGGGCCGGCAAACCCTACAACGACGTGGTCGGCATCACCCTCGGGACAGGAGTTGGCGGCGGTATCATTCTTGGAGGGCGGATTCTTCACGGAGCGCAGGACATAGCGGGCCATGTCGGACACATGATTATCCAGCTCGACGGACGGCAGTGCGGATGCGGAAATCTCGGCTGCCTGGAAACTTACGCCTCCGCAACCGGAATAGTGGCGAGCACCGTCGAGGCTTTGAAGACCGGCCGGCCTTCCCTCCTTCATTCCGTCACCCCCCTGACTTCAAAAAGAGTCTGGGAAGCCGCCGTCAAGGGGGACAGCCTGGCGCTGGAGATCTTCGACCGGACCGGCTATTACCTGGCCGCCGGCATCAACAGTGTGCTCAACGTCATCAACCCGGAAGCGGTGATCTTGATGGGGGCAGTGGCGAACGCCGGCGATATTCTTATGAACCCAGTCAAGCAATATCTGAAGAAGATGTCCTTCCCCAGGGTCTATGAGGAAACCAGGATTCTGCGGGGAACGCTCGGGGATCAGGCGGGTGTAATCGGCGCGGCCGGATTTGCGAAATTCCGGTAGTTTTATCCACGAACCAACACGAACCAACACGAACCAGACGTCTGGTTCGTGTTGGTTCGTGTTGGTTCGTGGATAAAACTTTCTCGTCTAGTCGGGCTTCTTCTTCTGCTCGTCGGTCAGCTTGAAGCCATTTTCTTGATACTTCCTGCCATCATCGGTGAGTTTCTTGTCTTCGTCTCCCGCCTTCGGGATATCGGTGTGGCAGAAGGTGCACTTCTTGCCGGTTTCTTTCTTGTACTTTAAAGTCGCTTCGGCCGTAAACGAATAAAGACCGATAAAGAACACAAGTAGAAGTGCAGTGCTTACCAAAAGCTTGATGAATCTTCGCATCTACCGCTCCTTCCTACTTATAGAGATGAATTCTAGCACGGATAGTTTGGCATTTTTGTGAGCGCTCCAATGCTATGATGTCAGAATGATGGCGGTCAGACAGGGAGCGGCCAGTGCGAAAGCTCGCGAAGCCGAACGCCTCCGTGAGATACTCCGGAGACTCGCCGACTCTTATCCGGACGCTGTCTGTGCGCTTCACTTCACCAATCCGTTTCAGTTACTTGTAGCCACGATTCTGTCTGCCCAGTGCACGGATGCCCGGGTCAACATGGTCACCCCGGCCCTTTTCGAGCGCTACCCGGACGCCCGTGCCATGGCCCAGGCGGACCCGGAACAGCTCCAGGAGATGATCCGGTCGACGGGTTTCTTCAGGAACAAGACGAAGAGCCTGATTGGCGCCTCTCAGACCCTCGTTCGCGAATTCGGCGGCGAAGTGCCGCAGTCGATGGAGGAAATGCTGCGGCTTCCGGGAGTGGCCAGGAAGACCGCGAATGTGGTTCTGGGAACGGCGTACGGGATCACCAGTGGCGTGGTCGTCGACACCCATGTCGCCCGGGTTTCGGCCAGGCTTCGGTTTACCAGGCATGCCGAGCCTGAAAAAATCGAGAACGATTTGATGCGGAAGGTCCCGCGTGAGGAGTGGATCGCCTTCGCTCATCGACTCATACACCATGGCCGGAGAGTCTGCAGGGCTCCGAAGCCCAAGTGCCAGGATTGCATGCTCACGGACCTCTGCTACTACTACCGGACGGAAGTGGCCGGCTGACGCTCCATCATGCTGCTGAATCAGAAATACTCCAAGATCTTCTTTGGTTTGGTTTTCGTCCTCATCCTGTTGATCTTCTACAAGATGCTGGAGCCCTTCCTGGTCACCATCATTCTGGCCCTGACCCTGGTCTCCCTCTTCTACCCCAACTACCGGCATCTGAGAATCAGGCTCAAGGGGCGAAACGGAATCACTTCCCTGATCATGTGCAGTGTGATCACGATCCTGATCATCATCCCGTCGTTTCTGTTCTTCCTCGCGCTTTTTGACGAGCTGAACACGGCTTACGACACATTTCGGGAGCAGCTCGATAAACAACCGGTTCAGAAACAGGAGTACCTGGTTCAAAACCCCGTGATGCGGGAAGTGTGGCAACAGATCAACCGGTACCTGGGAGTCGACAGCGGTAACCTGCGACTGACCTTCTCGCGGCTCATTGATCGGGGGGTTCGCTACCTTCTCGAGCATTACTCGGCAATTCTCGGAGGCATCGGGTTCTTCCTTTTCAACTTCTTCATCATGATTTTCAGCATGTTCTTCTTCTTCCGAGACGGCAACGAGCTCCTAAAGGAACTCAAGAAGCTCGTGCCGCTTGCCCCGGAATACGAGGAGATGCTGATAGAAAAGCTGAAAGAGGTCATCTACGCGACCTTCTTCGGAATCTTCGCCACCGCCGCCTGTCAGGGAGTCGCGGGCGGCCTGATTTTCTTCGGCTTAGGGCTTAGCAATCCCGTTCTCTGGGGCACGGCGATCGCCATTTTTTCGCTGGTCCCGATGGTCGGTACTGCCATCGTCTGGGTCCCGATGGCCGTCTACCTGCTTCTGACCGGGTCGGTGGTCAAAGGCATCGTCCTGCTGTGTCTTGGGGCACTGGTAATCGGCCTCGTCGACAATCTCGTGCGGCCGATCATCATTGAAGGCAAATCCGAGGGGATGCACGTTCTCCTGGTTTTCTTCGGCCTGATCGGCGGACTGACACTCTTCGGCGTCCCGGGCTTAATCCTCGGCCCGCTTGTGGCCGCTCTGCTGGTGACCTTCCTCCAGATTTACAAGATCGAGTTCAAAGACGAGTTGAAGTGAAGGGCGGTTGAGTGACTCGCCCCAAGCGGGCGAGTCACTCAACCGCCGCTGGTTCTGCGTTCACCAGATCAACTTTACGCCGGCTCAAGTCATAAAGGACGTTCGCGCCCTGGCTCTCGAAATGCCTCACGATCAGATCACGGCGGGCCAGGACCGCCCGGATCTCGCCGCCATTCAGATACCGTCCAAGGTGTTGCTTCAGCGTCTGGAGGTCCAGCTGCTTCAGGCGGGCTAACAGGGTGCGATCACACCGGTTAAGGTCTGCCACCTTTCTTAGCTGGTGATCGAGGCGGAAGGCCCGGGAATGGTCAATCATCCAGACCTTCCAGTCCTTCGTGATCAGCAGATTTCCCTGATTCCGGTCAATATTCTGTATGAGCTGATCGAACACGCGCACGATTCCAACCTGGTAGTTCCAGTCGACTTTGTCGGGCGGCTCGATCTTCTTTTCCTGCCGCTCTTTCTCGTCGAACATCACATCGTCAATCCACCAGGTGAACGCGGCCCTCTGCCTCTCGTAGGAGCGCTCTACCGACGGCGGAACATTGTCCAGACCGAGGAGCAATGCCAATCGATAGGCCGCGATGTTGAACTTGTAGCTGTCCTTGAAATTGAGCTCGGTTCCGCCTATGGTCTGGAAGACCGCTTTGTGGAAATCAATGCACTGAATACTCGCGTCGTGTTCCAAGGGGCCCTCGCGCAGCGTGGCTCTGCTGGTTCCAGTGATGCCCGCCTTCGCAGATCGGGCTTTCACAATACGGGCCTTTTTCAAGAAATTTTCCTGCTGTTCAAGACCGATGGCATTCGAAATCGGGGCGTTCTGGCTCTGCGCGGCGGCAGGCAGCAGGATGCAGGCCAGCACGCAAACACAGAACTGTCTTCGAGAACGCAGACGCAACGGGCGGGTCCGGAATTCCATGACAACCTCCGGCCTGAAGGATGGGCCCTAACGCAAATGGTAATAAACTACTGTATGTTAATTCTTCTGTCACCGTCAATTGGTCGGCGCATAGTCGTTGCAAGTCTGGGCCGGCAAGGACAAAATGGGGGCGTTTAAATCCGGGAGGAGAAACGACATGTCATTCGGCGAGCGGGTCAATCGGCCTGTCCCCATCGGGGTCCTTTTTCTGTTCTTGTGCACTTTCGCGGCCGGTCAGGCGCCTTCTCAACAGAGCGAAGTGCTTAAACTGCAAGCCGAGGTCGAAGGGCTGAGAACCCAGGTTGAGTCCCTGGCGAAAGCCGTGGACGACGTCCTTTGGTTCCAGCGCGTCGGCGATGTGGCGGAAATCGACAAGATCATGTACGCCGGGCCGCCCAATCCGAAAGGGCGCGAGATCTACGGCATTAAGAACGAGAGGCATCCCCTCCGGGTCTATGCCTACATCTTCGTCCCACGCAAGCTGGACCGCACGGCCAAGCACCCGCTCCTGATACTCCCGCACGGAGGGGTGCACGCCGACTTCACCACGTATCACACCCACATCATTCGGGAAATGATGGATCGTGGCTATGTCGTGTTCGCCCCCGAATACCGGGGGTCGACCGGTTACGGGAAGGAATTCTACGAGGCCATTGACTACGGCGGGCTTGAGGTTGAGGACGTCGTGGCAGGGCGCGACTGGGCGGTCGAAAATCTCCCTTTTGCCGACGAGAAGAGGATCGGAATCATCGGCTGGAGCCACGGCGGTTTGATCTCGCTCATGGCGGTTTTTGGCCACCCGGACAAGTTCCAGGTGGCGTATGCGGGGGTCCCGGTTTCGGATCTGCTGGCTCGGATGGGCTATTCGACTCAGGACTACCGGGACGAATTCTCGGCGAGGTACCACATCGGGAAGACCGCGAACCAGGACGTGGCCGAGTACCGCAAGCGCTCGCCAATTTGGAATGTCGACAAGCTGAAGACACCCTTACTGATTCATACCAACACGAATGATCGAGACGTCAACGTGGTCGAGGTGGAAAGCCTGATCCAGGCTCTTAAGGCGGCCGGAAAAGACTTCCAGTACAAGATTTATCAGGATGCGCCCGGAGGGCATAGTTTCAACAGGATAGACACCGCCCTGGCCAGAGAGTCCCGCCGGGAAATCTACGACTTTCTGGGGCAGCATTTGAAGCGCTGACCCGGGTTCGCCGTTCACCGTTCAAGCGTTCAAGCGAAGGTCCGAACCCGGAACTTGAACGGTGAACGGTGAACGGCGAACGGGGAACGGTCCGTCGTCAATCCCACTTCACCTCGTACACCTCGACCGGCTCGGTTCGGCCTTTTACGGAAATGAGCCCGACTGGAGCGACTTCAAAGCGGTTCCCGAGCGCCTGCTTCACCGAATCGCTGATGATGATCTGGCCGGGTTTGGCTTGTTTCTCGAGCCGGGCCGCCAGGTTGACCACGTCCCCGACAGCCGTATAGTCCGTCCGCTCTTTGGATCCGATATAGCCCACCGTGCCCGTCCCGTAGTTAATCCCAATGCCGACTGAGATGTCTGCCAGGGTTTCCTCCTTCAGCTCGGCGCTCAGTTCCTGTAACCTCCGCTGCATGGCGATGGCCGTCGCCACTGCGTTCGCTGCCGCGTCTTCGCTCTCATAGGGAACGCCAAAAAGAGCCATGACGTTATCGCCCATGTACTTGTCCAGCAGACCCTGGTGTTCAAAAAGGATCGGGGTCATTTCGGAGAAGAATTCGTTCAGTATACGGACGACGGTTTCAGGCGGGAGTTTTTCGGCCAGGGAAGTAAAGCCGCGTATATCCGAGAAAAGCACGGCAATCGTCCGGTTGGATCCGCCGAGGGTGAGTGCGTCCGGGTTGGCCAGGATCTCCTCGACCACATGTTGGGGCATAAATCGGGCGTATGTTGCCCGGGCCACGGCCTCACGGAGAAGCTTTTCGTGTGTCGTGGCGCTGTCAATCGCGACCGACGTCTGGGCGCACAGCGCATTGAGCAGCTCCAAATCGTCTTCGTTAAAAGTGCGGGAGCGTCGGCGGCTGTCCGTGTAGATGACTCCCAAGAGATTCCCCCTTTGAATGAGGGGCGCGCACAGGATTGACGCGATCCGGTGAGCGACAATCGAGTCGGCGGACAGGAGCCTTTCGTCGTGAAGCGCATCCAGCGAGAGAAGCGAGAGGCGTTCAGCCACAACCCGCTTGACGACCGTCCGGCTGATCGGCATCTCCCGCTCGGTTTCGACGGTTCCGGGGCGGATCCTGACGTGGATTTTCGACAACGAGTCGATCTCTGACTCTTGGCCCAGGAGGACCACAAAACGTTCGGCCGGAGTCAGGCGGAAGAGCAACTCGCTGACTTTCTCAAAGATGTCATCGATGGAGAAGACCGAGGCGAGTAAGCGGTTCAGCTCATACAACCGCGACAGCGTCTCCGCTTTCTTCTGAAGAGCGGCGAGGTTCTCCTGCAGGATCTGTCCGCCTGACGCCCCGCGCGGCAGGCTCTGCTCCAAGCTGTTCGGGACAGCACCAATCAGCTGGTCAGAGGGCCGGAACAGAACCGTCCTGGTCGTGTCTGTCTCTTTGTACCGAACCTTGATTTCCGCCGGCTCCCGTCGGAGGACCAGCTCGAACTTTCCAATCGTGAAGGCGTCACCGTCGTCGAGTATTTGCTCTTTGATCCGCTGCCCGTTTATCTTCGTGCCATTCGAGCTGTCCAGATCAATCAGCCGGAAGTGATCATCTTCCCTCCGAATCAGAGCATGCTCTCGCGAGACCTGAGCCTGGTTAAGAACAATATCGTTGACCTGAAAAGCGCGGCCGATGCGCGTTTCCGGCGAGGTAAGATCGAACTCCGAGGACTGCCCGCTTGCCGTATCGGTGACGAGCAGCCTGGCCGTAGTCTTGGTCGCGATCATAGTAAAAAATGTCCGTGAGACCTCAAACTGACAGACTGACAAACTGACAAACTGACAGACTGACAGACTGACAGACTGACAGACTGACAAGACTGAGAGGGGGGCTTCGAAGACGAAAGCGCCGTTTCAGCAGTATAGTTCAGTGGGGAAGGGACTGCAAAACGGACAGTTTAACCACGAAACACACGAAATACACGAAAGGGACCAAGTAGCCGTTCCCTTTCGGGTATTTCGTGTGTTTTGTGTGTTTCGTGGTTAAAGCCGTCTGCCTACCCCTCAAGCTTCGGCGGCTCGGCTTCCGGGTAGCAGCCCAGGAACCGGTAGAAGGGCGCCATGTTCTGCACGCGTTGCAGGGCTCGAAGGACCACCGGATCATCGATCGACCCGTGAAAATCAATGAAGAAGACGTAGTTGCCCGGCGCCTCTCGGCTGGGCATCGATTCAATCCTGGTCAGATTGATACCTTCATCCGCGAATTCGCGCAGCACCCTGAACAGAGCGCCCGCCTTGTGCTCCGTCGAAAAGACGATCGAACACTTGTTTCCTTTCCGCTCACCGGCTTCTCGTGAGAAAACGAGGTAGCGAGTGATGTTCACCCTGTCCTCGATATTCTCCTCGACTACAGCCAGGTTGTAGAAGTGGGCGGCGAAACGGCTGGCGATCGCGGCTGAGCCTTTCGGCCTCTCACGCAGCAACATTTTCGCGGCGCCGGCCGCATCGTAGTAGGGACGTCCTTCCAGGTCATGTTTGGAAAGATATTCCTGACACTGAGACAGCGCCTGCCGATGTGAGTAGACAACCCGAATCTCCTGGGGGTCGGTTTCCGGCAAAGCGAGGACCGAGTAATGAATCGGGGATTTCACTTCACCGATGATCTGAAGCGCGCTTTCCATCAGGAATTGGTTCACATCCGAGATGGTGCCCCCGGCGGTTGTTTCCACGGCCGCAATCCCGTAGTGAAGCAGCCCGGAACTGACCGCGTCGAAGATCTCGCGAAACTCGCTGCAACTGATGTACATCAGGCGCGGGTCGAACTCGCGCGCAGCCACCTCCGCCAAAGCTCCATGCTCACCCTGAAAGCCGATCAGTTTGAAGCTCTCCGCCTGGAGTCTTTTGCTCTCCGAAATAACCTGAAGGAACAGACGTTTACAGAATTCCGGCTCGATGAGCCCCTGGGAGTGTTTCTGTATGTATTCGATGACTTCGCTCTCCCGCTTCTCGTCGGTGACTGTGCCCCGCTTGAACTTCATCGTTCTGAGGGCATATTCCATCCGGCTGTTGAGAAGCTTCAGGATCTCGAAATCGATCATGTCGATTTTCTTGCGAATGTCGTTCAGATCCATGCCGTTGCTCCCGAGCCCATAAGATTACAGGAAATCGACCATTCAAGCCACGGGGGGTGCCGCGGTTGGACGAATTGACGATTTACGATTGACGATTAAAAGACTCGGCATCCGGATCGCCACCGTCTTAAACGTCAACGTAAATCGTCAATTCGTTGACTCGGCATCCGGTCGTAACCGTTCGATTAGCCTTGTCCCGTTCCTCCGGGGCTACTACAATCCGCGTCCATGAAGGCAAGTTCGGCTTTACGTTATCTCCTGCTGACTGCGGTATTTCTGGTCCTGACTGGCCCCTTGGAGGGACAAACGACGCGTCCTGCCCTTGAGGGATTCAAGCTCGTGCCGGGCGGGACGTTCCGAAAAGGGGATGTCGTCACCGACGTAGACCGCACGACGGTTCGGGTTGAAGCGTTTGAAATCCT
>Ga0105092_10000755_pt1 | contig 17026 bp, 7 predicted proteins | sample PPLLak2March2015_FD_87021 | JGI IMG/M metagenome (GOLD analysis project Ga0105092, IMG submission 87021) | Freshwater sediment microbial communities from Prairie Pothole Lake near Jamestown, North Dakota, USA - PPLs Lake P7 Core (1) Depth... | ecosystem: Environmental > Aquatic > Freshwater >... | reverse complement strand
GGGAAATTAGGATATTATAAACTTGAGTACATGGATGAGTCCTTGTCCCCGCAGGATACATGGCACCTTTATGATGAGAAGACTGTAGATGATCCCAATGGCATTCTTCTTCCGGGAGATGATTATTCAGCTCCCTCCGTGCCTGTTAATTTTGGTGCAGATCTCCTGCAAATTTTTCCCGTAAATAAAATTGCCGGCGGAGACTTCACCACATATCAACGCTTCAAACATTATCTTGAAAATCGCGAAGGAAACCTGATTGCAATTCCGGGTGACAAATATAAATACAGGATCTGGTCTGTAGACCTCGCGGGCAGACCCTCTGCAACAGCAAGGGAAAGTAATGCGGAGATGCTGGAGAAAAGACAACCGCCTCCCGGGCCATCCGGACTGACTGATAGCCATATAAATCCCAATCCCGACCCGGGATATGTATTACCCGATTTCCGGACCGATCTTCGTCCGATGCATGTATATGCCCGTGTACTCCAGGCTTCGAGGCCTTTTCTCACACAACAGGAACAAACTCTGCTTGGAGACAGGGATCATATCACCATTCTAACCTGGACCTGGGGTGATGAGGAAAGGAGCCTGGATCATTATGTGAAAGAATTCAGGGTTTATCTGAGAACCAGGGAACATGGAATAATCAACGCTGATTTCACGGGAACAGCAACTGGTATCGATGCAGATTGGAATATTTCAGTGAATTTATCTGAGCCCGTAACAGCAAATGAATTTTTGGATCATTATGTGATCCTTCAGGGAAATTATTTCAGAATTGTATCACATGACACCGGCGCTGCAATTACAATCCGCGTATCTCCGCCAAGGACTGCGGCTGGCGCGGTTCCCCAGGCGGGCAATTTTAAATTATTCCGCAAACCTGCAGGCGAGGAATCCAGGCCGGCAAGCTGGAATCAGCGAATTGCGGTTATTCCTCTGAGTGATAATGCGGTATACCAGTATATTCTCGAGACGGGAACCCTTGTTTCTGATCCGGCTACTGTTCTGGGGCTGCAGGATATCAGCTATGAAATAACCCCGTTGGGACTGAATACAAGGTGCTGGCTGGGGGTCAGTGCAGCGGATGATCAATCCTATGTTGACGACCAGCTGGTAACTGTAACTGAATTTTCGCCCAGGCATGGAAATGAAGGCGTCATTGTAACGGCTCCCGTGCAGGCAAAATTTTATGGAAGACCCGTATTCAATCCGCCTCCACCTTTAGAAGATGTAGATGTACTTCCTCTGGATGAGGTGAATTCCGACAGGTTGTTATTTGCCACGAACCCGATAGAATTGATGCCCTTCCTGCATGCAGATGATCAGTTAAGAATTGAAAGAATGACGGGGACAGATCTTCTTTCCCTCCTGCATGTAAACGAAACAGCCATTCAATTATCCGATGCCGAAAATCCGGTCATTCTCAATGATTGGTTGCTAAACCCTGCGGATGAAGCAGAGCTTCGGAATGTTTTTCAATCAGCAAACAAACCTGTTCCGGCCAAATTTATCTGGGCTATATCCAAAAAAAATGAATTGCATCTGGATGGGCTCTGGAAGCTTATATCTCCTGATCCTTTTAAAAGTTCCGTTATAGTAAAGGATTATTTGCCAAACAGGACAGAACGATATATTTACAGGGGGAAGCTGGTGAATGAAATCGGAATCCCATCCGAGTCGGCCGCTCTATTTCCATTTATCTGGCGTACGCCGGATAAGTCCATTCCACCCAGGCTATTATTCAACTCTGTACGGATGACGGAATCTGCAAATGGAGTATCCATACAACCAAAAATCAAACTGGATGCAAGCCTCGCAGCTGCAGTTAAAGGTATATTATTATTTCCAGGAGCTTTTCCCCTGGCCGATAATATTACCGATGAAAACCTGGACAAGGCTGCCCTGTTAAAGATCCCCAACCGGCCTGATCTGTTGATCGAACAATTGTACAGGTTGAGAGTGAATGACCGGTTGATTGAACCCGTTTTTATTTCAATTAACGCAGCAGCGAAGGAAACAGAAGGTGATTCGGTCTTTCTTTCATGGAATAATATAAGCCTTGAATTTCCTTATGAGCAAATAGTTTCTATCTGGGCCGCTTCAGTCTCGATTGACAATGTTTTATCAGCCCTTGGGCCCTTCCGAAAACAATTAACCGGGTTGACGCCTCCTGTTTTCCCGGCCATTGTTGTTGGAACGGACTCCGGAGGTTTGACAGTCAGTTTCAATGCAACGGTTATCCAGGGACTGTTATATAGAATAGAAAAATCAGACGCTGATTCACCGGATATATTTTTGCCTGCAACGGGATGGTTTGTTGCCAAGGCCGGCAGCAATAGTTCACGCTTCCCCTTACCGGCAGCGGCTACCCGCTGGAGATTAAGAATCAGGAACCAGCATAACCGGGAATTCACAGGAAGTCCTGTACAATTTAATCCATAAAGATGTTTAAAAGCCCCGTTACAGATACAAGCTTATGGACAATCACCCCGGCTTTTTTGACTGTGCCGGAGGGGGGTACCCTGCGATACCCAGGCTATTCATTACGGGCAGCGCGTTTTGCTGCCACGTCTGCACAGTCCGTTGTTCTACCCGTAAAATCGCACATTAAGGTAATAACAGATGGTACGAACACCCTTTTCGAGTTAGAACCCCTGCTGATCAGTAACCCGGACCTGGCGAAAAAATTCAGTGCCGGCTTTCCAAACATTTACATCCGGTTTCCGGGTACAGTAACCTCGCTGACAGAGGGCGTGGAGGACGCAGGATTTGTTCTTGGTGATTTTTCCGAATTCACTTTCGCTATACAGATCAGTGACCGGGTAGAAAGAGATATTTCATTGGCTGCTGATCTTATCCTGAATGCCATGCAGGGCATTTCGGAGATTGTTTCATGGGAAGCATTTTGTATAGCGTTACGCCCCCATGCAGATATTCTTTTCCTGGACGCGAACGGTCAAAGTTTTTCAGGGACGATAAGGCTGAGATTTATATCCGGTAGCACAACCGAGGATTTTGATTTTATACCGGGCACAACAAGCCTCGGACAACAGATAAACAACCGGGAAGGAATACTTCGGCTTGTAAATGCCGGTCCCGTTCCCAATGAGAATTGCCTCTGGGTGAATGCCGATAGCTCCGGTACAGCGACTGTCAGCTATGGAGAGACAGCAATTACGGGAAACACCCGGATTATCCTGTTTGCCGATCTTTTTAATTGGTTTGCCCCACAATCCCGTTCTGATCAACCACATCCGATACCCCGCTTTTCAAAAGGCAACCGGGTGACGACTCTGGTAAACGGACCTGCTTTTTTTAAAGATCTTTTTTCCGAGTTAAATAAGGCCGCTATTCCCGGGGGAAGGTTTTTCCTGGCAGGTTATGCAATTTTCCAGGATGATCAATTTATTATTACCGATTCGGATGTGCCGAAAACAATACTGGAAGCTACCCGAAAAATTGTTGATGCACAGGGACAATGTTATTATCTGCCTCTGCAACTCTTCCAGCTGAAAGAAAATCACCCGGGAACGGTTGATCCTGAAGATGTCCTGGTCATAGCCGCCTTCATCGCACTGATACTGGAAGATATAGGAATTATTTTTAAACTATCCGAAAAACAAAATGCGAACAAATATTCCACGCCTGTAATTATCGGCCTGGCATTTGGTGGTGCAGTGGCCATCATGTTATTGGCGAAAACAATAGTTGAGTCTGGTTTTGTACTGGATAAGATCAGGAATATGAGTTCATCGGTTGATGACCTGGATTATGTGAACGGGCAAGGCAAAAGCCGGAAAATATGGGCCCTTCATCCTGCTGCCTGGGAGGATAATTCTTATGAGGGAGATGGAACGTCTTTCGCTGCATTAAGTCTTGCCCAGGCGCTCCTTCCCGGAGTATCGGCCTATCATCAGAAAATTGCTGTTGTAAAAAATACCGACTGGGTAGCCTGGTGCGGTGGAATTGATCTTAATCCAAACCGGATGGATGACGAACGACATATGTCCAACTCACCCTATCATGATGTACATGCCCGGATAACCGGGCCTGCTGCCAGGGACCTGGCCATTACATTCATTGATCGATGGAATGATGAATCACCGAATGACCTGATTTCAACCAATAGTGCAGACCTTCCTTCCGTGTTACCAATCCCAAATGAGCAACATATTGTGCAGGTTGCCCGAACAACCTTCCAGGCTAATCCCGTTTCAGGCAGTAACCGGGCATTTTCTTATGCGCCCACGGGGGATCGCACAATTCTCGATACCATATTAAAAGCAATAAGCAGTGCCAAAGAATATATTTATATCGAAGACCAGTATTTTACCCCGACCCCCGACTATAGGGCAGCATTATTGCAGGCGCTCAGCAATGGTTTGAAATCACTGGTGATCCTAATGCCGAATACTCCGGATCAACCCTATGGTGAAACGGAAAGAGCTCCATTTGTAGAGGAATTGCTTGCAATGAATGATCCAGCAAACCCAAGGGTGCGTATTGGTTTTTCACGGCGTTCTTACCTGTTGCCTCCGACAACTTCCGAAATACTTAAAGGCCGGATGATGCTTGGAAGAGATCTTACCGAAAGCGATACTGAAATTGTGCTGGGCCCGGCCTCCCGGCAAATGGTTTTTCCCTTCTGGATATCCGTGAATGGAGAAATTATGCTGGTGACAGGGAAATTCCCGGGATCAGGGGGCATTCCCGAAGCGGATCCTGAACACCCGAATACCGATAATACGTACAAAACCTATCAGCATTATGGCGTAGAACGCGGGAATGCCACGAATTTTTTTGATACCGGAAAAGGGTGTAAAAAGAGGAAACACCGGGCAGGGACGCCTGCTACGGCGGTTATTTATAATGGTATTTACATACATGCAAAATGCATGATGATTGATGATGTTTTTGCCAGCATTGGCTCGGCCAATATGAATCGTCGCGGCTACCATTCTGATTCGGAGGCAAATATTTTTTTCATACCTGAACCGCTGCGTTTTACCCCTTCCAATCCAATTTCCGCCCTTCGTAAGGAACTATGGGCTGAGTTGTTGAATATTCCGGTTGAAATGGGGAAAAACTTGCTGGAAGATCCGGTGAGTGCCTCAAGGCTTTTTGACCGTGATGGCAGTACGGGCAACCGTTTCATTCCTTACCGTGCAGTTTCCACACTGGTAAAATCGTTTATGAATAAACTCGGCAACATAACCATTACGACAGGCTCGTTCGATACCCTGGAAACTATTAAAAATACACTTTCAGCATTGGCTTTGGTCACTGAAGGATTCGACTATGATGACGTTTTTTTCCATATCAGTGATCCATCCAGTTTTTCCCAAAACCCGCATGAATCTTAATGTGATGACTAGCTTATAAAAACCAGATGGGCAGACCTTTACGATTATATGATCTCTTCCCCGGGCTTGAGGATCGCTGGCCTTACGAATTTATTCCAGGGCTCGGGCAGGGTTCAGATCCCGCAACAACCTGGCTGGACGATATCAACGATGCGGTTTCGATATTGGATCTTCGTACAACCACTTCAGGTGATCAGGTCGGTTTCTCCTGCCGCTTTAAAATAGATCCAATAATACCCGGCATTGAATTTGGGATAAAATCCATCCCGAATATACCGATCAGAATTCTGGAGCTCCTGGATACCAAACAAGGATTTTTATTCGTGAATATAGGACCTGGCGGACCCGACATTATTATCGAAGGTTTGCCCGTTGAATTGAGACTGCCGCCTGACCTTATCTTTGGAGATCCGAATCCGCATACTCCTGAAAATCAAGATGAAGATCCCGATGTCTTTATCGGGTTAAGCCCTGAGGAAATTTTGGCGGAAGAAGCGGGATTCAAGAATGATCCCCATGCCCAGTATATTGTTCTGCGAAATGACTATTCTGATAATGGCGGCGTCACCAGCGTGTTCACCCATCTTCGTTTGCATATCACACCCGACCTTGATGTGGAATTGAAAACGGCTGCTCCAATAAGTTTCGGTAAATGTGGCTTCCTGAACCTGCCTGTACTGGCGATCCATGATTTTCAGCTTATTCCTTCGCCAGCCCTTTCCTTTAACGAGGACAGAAAGTTACTCGACCAGGCAAACTGGATTCGCCATAATATTTTAACTCCGGAGGGAATGGGCGCCATAGCCATGCGAAGTATTGAATTCAATTTTGAAACAGGTTATCTTAAAAAAGCTGTTCCTGAAGACCAGAAAAGAGATTTGAAAGCAGAATGGGTTTTTGAAGATATTATTTTTCCCCTTGGAATTATAATACCCTTTCCGGTCCCTGTCCATTTCACAGTCGGTTTCCGCAGGAATGTGGACAACTTTAATGATCCGACCGATGTTTTTTCGTTTGTCAATGCTGCCACTTCTTTTTATTTCAAGATCATCACAGTTCGCATCTACAACCTTTACCTTCAAACAATTGCAGGTGGCCTGACTCCTATAATGAATATCGGGTTTAATACCGGGGATAAAGAAGAAGCAGGTGAAAAGGAAACTCCTTGGGAAATCGGAATAGAATGGGCGGAAAATAACACGCTCCGCCTGGGATTTACAATTTTGCCTGTGGAGGGTTATCCGTCATGGTTAAACTGGAAGTTCTCCGATGAAGTTATTGTAAACCTGATAAAGGTAACTACAGGTGCTTCTATTGATAAACTAAGAGAGAATGCTTCCTTTGGAAATTACTTTGAATGCACGGGTTCCTTCTGGATCCACGATAATAAAGCCCAGTGGAATCCGGATGCAGGCGCACCTCCGATTTCAGGCAATCCCCCGGCTACAACTACCCCCACAAATAAAGCGAATGTCAAAATTGACGGTCCTCCGGATAAGCCACTGTCCATGATCATAACAAATGTCGGTTGGCGCCAGGGTCATATTGTTGTAGATAAATTTTCCCTGCCTGAAGGATATAGCCCCAGGCTCGGTCCTCTCACGATTGATCTTTTCGAAATGGGACTGTTGAATGAAAACGACGCTGCCTATTTTTCAATAAGCGGCGGATTCCGTTTCGGTGAGGGAGTAAAGGTCTGGGAAGGAGGGATCTGGTTTAAAAGAATGCGGTTCCGTATTGGCGGCAATACGGAGGCTGAACGGTTTAAAATGGACGGGATCACAGGTATGCTATCTGTAAAGGACACCCTGAAAATTGAAATCGGAGGGTATTATACAGATGAAACCAATATCCCGGAAAATTATCATAAGGAAGAATACGGTTTTACCGGAAGGCTCGAATTAAAGCTTGCGAAAACCTGGCAATTCGCATTAGACCTCATTACAGGAAGGATGACCACGCTGGATACCCAGGAATCCTTCAGGTATTTTATGATGCAATTCATTGTAGGTCACCTTCCGGCCGGAAGTTGTGAATTACTTTCGATCCGCGGGCTGCTTGCAATAAACATGGCTCCCAAGCTGCGTGCGGAGGACGAGGCCCAGGGACCGTTAAAATATTATCACTGGCAGAAATCCATCGACCCGGTCACAGTGCCCGGCAGTCGACGCCTGGAAGCCTGGAAGGCACAGGACGATGCTGTTTGTGCAGGTATTGGTTTTGCTATTTCTATCAACGGTTTAGGTGACCTTTGCAGGCTTGTGGCTTTCTTCATGTATGTCAAATCTCCTGAGGATGAAGAAAAGGGGTTTGTAATATCGATTGAGGCATATTTCGGAAAACCAGCTGCAAGTAACAACAATCAGCGTACTCCCTTTGCATGGGGGGTTCTCGAATACGATCTCGATAACGATATCTTTGCCATCCAGTTAGGGATTAATCTTACCTTAAAAACCTTTGTAAAGAATGCTCCTGATACACTGGCAGATCTTTTCAAGGTCAAGGGTACGCTTTTCATAGGCAACAAGCCCGGCACGTTCGCAATTGGCAGGCTCGACGACCAGAAAAGCTGGTTAATGGTCCAGTGGGACTGGGATCTTTTTGAAGTTGTAAAAACGTATGCATTCGCCGCATTTTGCCTGGAATTGGTTGCCGGTGGAAATAAAGGGGTTGGATTTTCGCTGAGAGCAGAAGGTGGAATAGATGCAGGATTCTTTGGCATTTATTATTATGCCGGTGTAACTATTGTCTATCGGAATTTTACCACCGGCAGTTCCGACTGGGCCGGTTTAATTACGGCAGATATCGGGGGATATGTAAAACTTTTCTGGGCAATTCGTTTCGGACTTGATGTGCATGGCGAGTTCCGGGTTATTAATTTCGACCCGACAGTGTACAGCGCCCTGGTTCGCATCCGCATAAGCACTTCCTGGTGGCTGCCGAATATATCCTGGACACTGGAGACAAGCGATGGCGAAGTGGAACCCAAAGCCCGTCAAATGATCGGGGCACCCCTTGTTTCCGCAACCTCATTCCATTCCGCCACCGGGACAAATACAGCGCTTCATGCTGAATCATTATCAACTGCCCTGGTCAGTCTTGAAGATATTGACGGACTCGCAATTCCCGAACCGGCTAGACTTCAAAGATTGGAGGAAGCCATCAGCAACCCTGATCACCCGCTCCAACCAGTTGCAACTGACAGCGCAATCATTGTCAAATTCTCGAATCCTCTTGATCAAAACCTGGGTATTGGCGAAGTAAACCCCGAAATGGGAGAGCAGACCACCGGCGATGAGGACAACCATATGAAAGTCAGATACCTGCTGACTGCGATAGCTGTAAGGAGAAGGGCACGCTTTGGGGCCAACAGGGTTTGGTCCCAGGTGGAAGATCATCAGCAGATGGAAGTGATTTCCCCCGAAACAGGTGAACCGGTTGAAGGCACTATTACATTTGAGCAAACCAACCTGACTTACCATTGGGATCCTGACAAACAGGAAAAAAATGGAACAATACCCATGAACCTGGTTATTAATAGCGATACGCCATTTACGTTTGCCACAGGGAATATGGAAGCGGATGAGAACTTGCTTGATGAAAACCCGGAATGGCCTTGCTGCAGAAAGATCCCCGCAACTTTGCACTGGTATAACTACAGGAAGGAACCAATCGGAGTTCTCAACAGGCAACTCAGAAGGAAATTTTTTGTGGCCAATGGATTTGAAATAATCACCAGGGACGGAATTATTGTTCCTTCCAGTGTACTAACGGACGGACTGGTTAATGTAGCAGCCTTTGTAATTGAAGATACTGTTCAAATAATGAGAATGGTTTTTGATGACGATGCAATTTCAGCCTATTTACTTGTCAAGGGGAAGATTGGGTCATCCATAACCCTGTTCGCGGAGAATACCCAGGGTGAGACGGTGCTGACTGTAACGCATGTATTTATACCCCAATCCCAACCCTGGGCAAGCGTTGCCATTACCGGAAAAATTTTCCGTTCCGTGAGAGTACTGGGGAACAGCAATAAGAAGGCACCCTGGATTTTATCGGTAGATATGGCTGCCTGGATATCGGCAAGCGATTATGTACGCAACTTTGTGAACACTAAGGCTTGTTTCGGAATTAATCCCAACCGTGACACTGACTATTCCGGGATCGGCGGATTATTCTTTCTTCCAAATTATGAGTACGAAATTGCATTATCCAGTGAAATCTCTGTAAAACATAACAATACCGAATGGGAAAAACGCAATTGCACCGAATATGTATATTTTATTACGAAAGGATTGCCCGGGCTTAACTATTCAGAAAATGTAGGAGATGAGATCAAGCCGTATGTTCAATCTGCTTATCCTGCAATGCGTCCGTTCATTTATGCGGAAGAACCTGTGATCCTGGTATTAAATGAAAAATTCAAACTTAGTCTGCCGGTTTCTGTAAGACGTCCCGGTGATCTTGAAGAACATGTTCAGATGATGGATCTCAGGTTATCGGTAATCAAAGAGCTGGATGACAAAGTGATCTCTTCCGTTGAAGAGCCACCGGTGGACTGGATAACCGCAAAAGCCGAATCGCTCGTCATCATCCTTCGCGGAATTTTTGACAGGAAAATAATGCCATCCAGAAGCAGTGATTTAAGGATAAAGCGACTGGCCGGTCTTCAGGCAGTTTCCGCTTCCGGGGATTGTCCGGGCAAGGATATCACACTGGTTAATCATACCATATTGGTTGTATATCCTACCGACCGGTCGATCGCCGATAAAAAATACTGGACAAGGAACATTAACTGCTCGGCCGTTATGCGGCTTGATAATCCTGTTTACATAAATCATCCTTCGTTTGCAGAAACAGACCTGGTAGCCTTCACGTTTTCCTCCAATCCGGCTGTCTGGACTGTCACTGATCAAAAATTATCGCATGCAGGTTCTACTTCATTGCAAACTGCAGAATTTGGTGAAGAAGATTGGAATTATTTTACCCTTCGAACTGAAATAATTATTACAGAAGGGACCGCGGGGATAAAAATTGGCAAAAGCTCAGTGAACGGACCTGCACTGCATATTCTTGCGACAAAAGTGGCAGATGGTTACCAGGTTGCTGTTTATAACTCATACCCTTCCGGTGACATGGCAAATGTGTTAATTCCAACGAATGAAAAGATACAGATGAGTATATCCGCTTATGACGATAAAATCAGCACCACGGTAAATGGTGAAACTTTGGTGGTTCAAAGGGGAAACGCCAGGCATGGGAATTGTGCATTTGCAGTGCAGGGAACTGCAGGTTTTAACAACCTTTTTGTTGAATCTTTAGACATGTATGCCTTCAATTTCCGGGTAAGCCGCTTCGATAGTTTCAATAGCCATATCGCGGATTTTGAACCAGGCTTGCACAAGATGAATATATTATCGGATGCCGGCTTTCAAAATACCCTGTCAGATCTCAGGCCTTCAGTCGATCAGGTAATGCAGGCCGGAGGTGACGATACAGACCGCGAAACCCTGTTTACAAAGCTGGCAGCAGCAGGCGGACTTTTTATCGGGCAGGGTGTGGACAAATCCAGGATAACTGCCTTCATAACCAGCGGTAACAATTGTGCCGGTTTATTATTAGAATCACCCGAATCGCTGGATGTTTCAACCGGGGAACTGAATCTTAATCTTTCAATGAAATTTATGTCGGAAGAACAAGGTCCGCTTCACACAATTGCGGGACTGGAAGCGATGCTTACAGCCGCAAAAGGAATTCCGATCCACGTGCCATTTCATGAGATATGGACATTCAAGCGTATTGTGAAATCAGTCAAGGTAGGCAACGGACCAACAGTAAATGTAAAAGTAATCCTTCCTGTATATACCAATCCGCTGATTACCCTGGCCGGTAAAAGCATCCTCTGGGTGGAGTATAATCATACGGATAAACAAATGGCGGTATACGCGGGCCAGGTCACTAATTTCGTGAGGATTACGGTAACATTAAAGGGAACCATACCTTTCTCCCTGGGCAAGTTGCCCGGGTTCGCCGGAACAAAAGCCATACGGCTGCTCCTCGTTCCTTCAGTAAACGTGGTTTGTTATGGTGATATCAACCGCGAGATCAATGAATGGAGAGAATCCCCGACGACAATACTTCAGAATCACGATGCAACCAAGCTTCTGTTATTGCCCCTGCAAAATGGAAGCTTCTTTGATCCGGGCCAGTGGAAATTATCTTTCAGCCTGAAAAGAACCAGGTATGATACAACCGATAACACGGATATTCTCGCTACTTATCAGGGAGAAGAACAAATCAATTTTGAAATTGACTAATGGTCCAGGCAGGTAATACTGGTCAGAATAAAAGATCTGCAAAGGCTTACCGGCGACAAATGTCCTCACTAAAGCACTGGTTCCATAGTTAGGAACATAACTACTTTTGTGCTCTCCGGCAGATCCTCCGCCAACAGGTACCAACCGTCGCTGTGGCCTGACCAGCCGTAATTTGCATGGACATAGAATTTCCCTTCCTTTTCCGTATATCCATCAATTACAATGGCATGTCCGCTTTGATCCCATATATAATATAAACCTATGGGCCTCCTGCTATCAATTTCTTTCTTAATAAGCTGTATAAAAGAATCGTTTTTCGCGAACAAATCCGCCAGGGATGATTCGTTAATGAAGGTATAGCTTTCATACCTGCAATTAAAATGTTCCTCGATCTGGGTTTTATGGTTGTTGGACTTTTCAATATCTACATAATTGACCGTTGAAAAATCCTTCTGTACAATTGCAGCCACTGCATAGTTGTAATAGGCCGTTGCGTCAATAACATCCTGAGTTGATGACTCTGTGAGTTTAACCGAAATTTTTTGCCAGTCTGCCATATAATCCGAAAAGTCCTCACTGATTGCAAGTCCGTTGCTGCTTTTGTAATTTACACTGCCTGAAGGAGCTAACCTATGATAGTACAATACCTGAGCGATTGCTATGGAATGACATCCCAGGGGTGTATTGCCGGGAGTGTATTTACAAGTGTTTTGATCACCCCACTGGGTCTCTAATAAAAAGTCACCGGTGATGTTTTTTCTGGGTTCCTGCGCCATGGAAACAGTTACAATGGAGATCACTGTGATTAGTAAAACCATAAAACGGAAGTTTTTCATACCTTAAAAATTAATTGGATATTTTCTGCCCAAAAGTAGCGATAATGACCATCAGGGATATTTTTAGGCAGGGTAATATGTGCATTCTTATAGGCGAGTACAATTCACAAGTTTTTCTTATAATGCAAAGGTGTTTTGCCTGTAAGCTTCTTAAAAGCCCTATTAAATGCTGTTTTCGAGTTGTATCCCACCCGGAATGAGATCTCCTCTATATTCTTGTTCCTGTAATCCGGATCCAAAAGATACCTCTGTGCCTCCTGAATTCTATAGGTAGCTATAAATTCAAAATAGGACTGGTTAAAATTCTCATTTATAATTTGTGATACATGATTGGGTGAGGCTGAAATGTTTTTTGAAAGCTTCTTGAGAGAAAACATATTGTTCAGATAAGGCTTATCATTTTGCATATGACGGATCAGTCTCTCTTTTATACTATTCTTCATTTGATCCGATAGCGCAGATTTTTCATATTTAATTATTGAGAATGATTCATTTATAAGGAAAGAGTTGTGTATAAAATGATAACTCGTATAATAAATAATCAATGTAAGGCAGGTGGCTATAACATATTCGGAATTGGTATTTTCCGCAATTAACTGATTGAGTATTACATATGCAGTTAACACCATGAATAGCAAGGCGAAATTCCTCCACCATTTCAGGGAATTTTCCTCGACTTTCCAAAACTTCTTCTTATTCTGTCGTATGATATTAAACAGTTCCCTGATTATGAAAATTGAATATATGCCCAGGGACAAAGCTATTAAAGCCCCTCCGAAATTTCTAAAGCCTAAAGGATCGGCCATAATTCCATCAGGAACATCTCTTAGTGGCAGGTTGATATTTCTGGATATTACAAATGAATTATACTTAAAATCACTACTCTGGAAATAATAGAAAGTTTGATTGATGAATATGACGGCCGCCGGAATCAAATGAAATAGGAGGTTCTTCGGATATTTTCTGTTGGCAAAATAAAAATAGAGCAGATATATCAGGGGGCCATTTAAAAGTCCTAACGGCACTGAAATGTCAATCAAATGCGGATATCTCAGAGAAATTAGGGAGTAGGCTGAGAAGAAATCAAAAATCTGAATCGAAATAACAAGAATTACAAGACCCAGTATTATATTGGACCGTCTGAATTTTGTCAGCAACAGTAAGGACAAAAAAATACCCTGAACCAGTCCAAGGAAAATTATTATGCTGATAATATCTATGTTAAATCCTGTCACCCGTAATTGCGATTAAATCACCCTTGGCAGGCCCTGTTCTTCAACCTGGAAAACCCTGACGCCTAAAAGATACGAATAATTGACAGATATGAAAACCTGATCTGGCACCTTATTTTGTAATCCGATTCTAATTCCTTCGCAATTAAGAAAGTGTGCCATGAAAAATGCCGGTCAGAATAAAAGGTCCGCAAAGGCTTTAGCAGGCACCTGCCATATTTCTGAAAATCTGAACTGCCAAAATACCTGTAGAGCAACCAGGGTAATAAATACTACCAAATAAGGAAGGTAATCAATCTTTTTACGAATGTCATTTACCAAAAAGACAAGGGCCAGGGCTATGGTCAGATAATTTACAGCAGGCACAGCCATTTCCAGGGGCCATTTTAATCCTGTAATCAATAGCCTGCCCAAACCAGGTCCAATCATGAGTAAGGCTGTCCCGATCATATACCGCATATGGGCCGGCATGTTTCTGGTGTTAAATATGGCGAGATAATACAACAGAATAAAAGCAAACATGTTAGGAAGACCCAGCACTATGGATGCAAGGGATTCCTGCTGTGAAAGTGTTGCAATGGATCTGTGGTAAACCATTTTTGAAACCAGAAAAATAGAAAGGATCAGCAAGGGTGCAATAATCAGGGATAGTTTACCTATAAACCTGTGAATCTGATATTTCTTGTTACTGATCAAGAGTGGCTGTATTATCAGAAACACCATCCACAATATCATCATGAAACCGTGAAAATGCTGTTCATAATGAAAACCTTGAAATTTTGGGAAAAAGACCAGGTAGGTTTGGTAAAACCCAAGGATTATTATCAACAGGATGGTCGTGAATATTAAACTCAGGTTGCTGAGTGGGATGGATTTAGACTGTTTCATAATCGGTTGTTTTTAGGATTTGATCAAATATTAAAATTATAGTATTGTAGATACGCCATCAGGGCTACAAATCAATTCCTCCTTAATCTGCCATACCGCAAAAATAAAGGACAAATTTATCCTCTATTAGATGTTTTTTAGTGGTAAAAATCAGACATTCTCATCAGGTCTCCCGAAAACCAAAATAGCGTTCAGGAGCATTTTTATCCAGTTCAAAAAATCGCGTAGGTGAATAGCCAGTGAAATCATGGTATTCTTTTACAAGATGCTGGTAATCGTGATATCCCGTGTGCAAAGCCAGCGACAACCAGTCATATTCGGGAGATTGGTTTTTAAGCTGATATGATTTCTCAAACCTGGCAATCCGGTAAAACAATTTTGGATTTATACCCATACGTTTTACAAAGATCCTGTCAAACTGCCGGTGACTCAGACAGGCTTCACCGGCAAACCAGTCAATGCTTTTGGATGTACCGTACAATATGGATCTTCCGATCTTATCCACTGGTTCAGGTGTCCTGGAAGTTTTATGTATAAGGGTGGCAAGATAATTTTCAACAATGGAAATCATCTGAGGATAGTCTGTTGCTGCTGAAAGTTTTTCATTTATTGAATTTACTTCTGTTCCGAAAATGAGATCGGCAGAAAGATATTTATTTGTCAATTCGCTGGCAGGAATACCGGTGAGGCGGAATAGGGCGCCGGGTTGAAAAACCACCATCACGGTAAGGAAATTTCGTCCTATAAACCGCGTGTTGGTTATGGTATGCTGGCCCACAAGTGCAGATTTTCTTACAGCATATTCCTCATTGAGAATATTATAATAGACCCGTTCACAATCGCGGGGAAAAAACTGAAGGCTTTCCTGCACTCTTGGGGGATAGACCTTATGGGGGATTTCCTTCATATCGGAAAAAACAAAATCGGCAATCCGGTAGAGCCTGATAAACTCAAATAATCCGGCCGAGGGTTTAATGTGGCTGATCAGCATGGCAGGAAGATTTTAAGCTGATTATTTCATTGTAAATTAGAGATTTACTTCAGACAAAAACAAAGATCCTGACAGATTGTTCGCAGCAATTTAGGCAAAACCCTCGTCCCTTGTCCCGAAACAATTAACCATTTTCCTTCTATATTCTCGTAGACTATTGTTCGCCTGATGTAATCAATACTGGAATCCTTTTTTGTTATTTTTTTAATGACGGACATTGTAGCCACTTTATCAGAACAGGTGAAAATATCATATTTCGAGGCTGCCCTTTCCACATTTACGAAAGGAAGCCCGAGTAAGGTTGATATTTCTTCAGATTTGGAATTAACTTCTCCCCTAGGGGTACAGTTTATAAATGAATCAGCGAAGTGGTTAACAAAAAAAAGTGAGTCCTTGGTTACCATTGCAAGGTTAAATTCATCATCAAGTTTATAGAAAAACTGTCTCCTTTCATCAAGGGGAGAAGTCTTAGATTTACCTGTTTGTGCCAAAGAATATATTGAAATTCCGAGGCAAAAAAATAATAGTAGCTTTTTCATCATTGATTTATGTTTGAATTTTCGGAAGTTGCCGGCAATACCCATTGTATGACTAGTTGAGTTTCGATGTCAATATGCTGGTTATAATTGATTTAGAAATTAACAATTGGCAATTTTTTTTGTTGAAAATAGTAATTGAATTTCCGGAATCTGTAATGTTAATCCGCTTTGATGGAAAATGAATTGAACAAACATATTAATTCCGGATTTAATCCATATTACTAAGGATCAAAATGATACCATTATGATCGATAAAGGAAAAAGTAAATCACGCAGAGAGTTTATTAAACAATCCACGGTAGCAGCAGGAGCCACCCGGATGATTTAATGACCTTGAAAGATATTATTGAATCCGGAAAATTAAAGACAGTGATAGACAAAAGGTACACGATTGAACAAATCAGGGAGGCGCATACAATAATAGATACACAGGCAAATAAGAACTAAATATAGCGTTTATTTGTTCAGGCTTTTTTGGAGCTCGATCATTGGTTGTTGATCTGGTTTTATCTTTCCATCAGCCGTGTTGGTCAGAATTTTTTAATATAAACCGTCTTGACATTTACAAACTCCCTTATTCCCTGGATGGACAGTTCCCTGCCATAGCCTGATCTTTTGATTCCTCCAAATGGCAGTCTTGGGTCTGATTTTACCAGCGCGTTGATAAAGACCGATCCTTCATTGAATTCAGGGATCATATCCCGTGCTTTGTCAAAATCATTTGTGAAAAGAGAAACTCCCAGGCCAAAATTTGAGAGGTTTGAGAGAGCTACAGCTTCCGTAGCATCCCTGGCAATAATCACCGGGGCAACCGGACCAAAGACTTCCTCGTCGAACACAGGCATGCCCGGCCT
>Ga0105092_10000754_pt1 | contig 17027 bp, 12 predicted proteins | sample PPLLak2March2015_FD_87021 | JGI IMG/M metagenome (GOLD analysis project Ga0105092, IMG submission 87021) | Freshwater sediment microbial communities from Prairie Pothole Lake near Jamestown, North Dakota, USA - PPLs Lake P7 Core (1) Depth... | ecosystem: Environmental > Aquatic > Freshwater >... | reverse complement strand
GGGCCACCGGCTGCCCGAACGCGCGCGCGGCAAAGGAGTAATGTTCCGACAGATCTGCCGTCGCCGCCGCCATCACTGCATCGATCACGTGATCGGCATGGATCGTCACCGTGCCGTGGATTTGGAACAGCGCCTGGCGATAACTCTTGATAGTAAAGGCAACGAAGGGATCGCCATATTCGCGCAGCGCTTCTTTCAGCTGGGCTACGACCGTTCCATCTTCTTCGAGCACTTCGCCGTCCGCGCCTGCGACCGTCAGAAAAATGCTGCGCTTGCGCCCGTCCCATACCCAGACCGCTTGGGCTTTGGCGATACCGGCAAAGGTGCGGGCGAAGTCTTCATAGTCTTGCAGCGACACGGCGCGGTCGAGGGTCAGCACGGTGGTCGGCGCATTCTGGCGCGCGTCGTCGCGCGACTCGGGATCTTCGGCCCCCTCGGCGGCTTCGGGATTGACGACTTCTTTCAAACCCAGGGGACGCGACAACAACTGGCTCAGCTGGGCCGCTTCGACCAATCCGCCCAGACCGGTGCCTTTGCGATACTCGGCGCGCACGTTGTTCTGGCCGGTGGGCAGCCGCGCGCCGTTAATGCCGTCGCCGAAGCGGATGGTCGTGCGCCCTTCATCGTCGCGCTGCGTGACATAAAAATGCTCGTTAGCGTCGCGACCGTAAAAAAACGGCGCCTCCTGCCACAACACATCGTTAACGTAAACTTTCAGCGTCGATGCCGATCCAGTCGGCGTTTCGGCGCTGACGTAGGTAAGCGGCGGCTGGCCCAGCGTGAAACTCTGATAGGGACTCGTCGCATCGCCGCTTCCGAGCAACTCTTGAACGCTTTCCCCGTGCGTCGCCGCGGCGACATTGGCGTTGATGCGCACGGTGGCGCGGTCGTAGACGTAAGCGAGCGGGCTCGCAAGTTGCAACGTGGTGCGGTCGCGGTCGTGGGCAATCGCGGTTGTCGTCTCGTCATCGATGAAGGCGATTTCACTAATCGTCTCGTCATCCTCGCTTGCCGGTTCGAGAGCGATTCTGTCTGCCGCGATATCTAAAACGCCGGCTTTACCATCCCGGTCGATAAGCCGCAGTCTCAATTTTGGAGGAGGCTCTTCGCTAAGCGCTGCGCCGAACTCACTTGGCGTTAGTGGCACGGTCTTGAATACGACAAATTTCGAGGGAGGTGCAGCCATTGAAAGAACGTCGCCAGGCTGTAATTCCACCGAACCTCCCTCATCGAGAATCAACTTGGGAAAGGATGGGAGAATTGTGGCAACTGCACCTGAGGATACTACCGGTAGGGAAGTAATCCGTATGTGCTGGCGTTTCCCCGTAACCGCAACAGGACGGCCGGTCATAAGTCCCGCAACACGACTTTCCAAGGCTAGCTTGGAATCGTAAAGAGGATAGCTAAGCGGAACCCTCCCAACCCGGAGCTCTTCGCTTTGAGCCGCAACCACCATGCTCCGCAATATGGAAATCGTGGTTTCACTACCGACTTTCCAGGTCTCGCTCAGCGTAAGACGGGTCACGCTTCCTGCTATGCCATATTTCGCCACGGAGCCATGGGTGACTCCAGTCACCTGAGAAAAAGTCCAAGTCCGAATAGGTTCTTCCGGATCTGTATCAATGATTGCCAGCTTCGCAACATTTGGATCGTCCTGTTCAATGACGACCCAACTACCAATGAAAACCTTGTCATTACGAGCACTGAGCGTCACTTGACTGGTATTTTCACCTTCGAAATCCCACTCGATGAATGAGTTTTGAAATTGACCGCGTTTATTGTAAACGGGCTTCAGCGGAGCGTTGTGACCGAACGGTGACGCGATAGTACGCATAACGTAGACACCGGGAGCATCCGCGGTCACCGTCTCAGCGGCGGTAGAGATCGTTTCCAACTTTACGCCAGTGCGGTTGCCAGCAGCATCCGCAATAACCCGGGTCACGCGGCGGATCGACGCTTGCTTCGTTCCGTCGGAATCCGCGATGATCAGCAGCACATCGCCCGCCGCCAAGGTGAGATTGGCGCCCTGCAGCCACAGTTCCGTCATGTTCCACACCAGAGTCTGCGGCTCGGTCAGCTGCGGCAAGATCGTGTTCCACTCGACGCGCGCTTCGATGGCCTCGATGGTTTCGAAGGTCTGCGGCTGCTGGTCCGGGCCGGGAACGCTCTGCACCCGGGTGCCGATGGCCAGCTGCACCGGCTTGGGCGCAAGCTCCGGCGCGCCGGGGGTTGTCTCCATGGTGAACGCAAGATAGGTGCTGGCGGCGAGACCGGGCGCAAGCTGGTAACCGAGCAAGCGCGATTGTTCGAGGATCGACAAGCGCTCGGTGGCGGTGCGCAGGTAGGATTCGTTGGCAATGCGCTCCTGATAAAAAGTCAGCACGTCGCTGGTAACCGCCCAGGCGTCGAGCAATGCGATGGTGAAATCGTCGTTGTCTCGGCTTCTCAGTTGCCGGAGCACTGAGAACCGAGATTCGGATAAGCGCGCCAGCAAGCTTTCTCGAAAGTTCGCGTAAGTGCCGACCCGATAGGCGATGGCGGGCAGCCCCGGCCGGTTGTAGATCGCCACCGGCGTCTCGACTGAAATGCCTTCACAACAGCCGCAGGAGTTCAGCTTCGCGCTCTCGTTCATTTGCCGCCTCCCAGAGAAATCGTCAGTTGGCCGCGTTCGGCGAAGTTGCGGTCGTTATCCAGGCGCGTGATCTCCAGCCGGTCGATGTCGAGCCGGCCGCTTTCGAGCGCAGTGCTGTCCGGCACACCGAGCCGTTGAAAAGTCCGCACCTCTATCGACTCGACGCCGGCGACTTGATGGGCCGCGGCATAGATGGCGCTCAGATAAACCGGCTGGCCGAAAGTAAAATTGTCCGGATGAAACAGCCCGCGCCGGCCGTCGGGCAGATTGCGGTTGCTAAAGACTTCAAACAGCTCGCGCTCGACGTCGCTGCGGAAATGATCGGCAGCAACACAGATATGCATGTCGATTTCCAGAGCGGCGTAGCGCGGCTCGTCGACTTCGAGGTCGTGACCAGCCATGCGGTAGCGCTCGACGTGATTGCGAATGTCGGTCTCGAACTGTTCGGATAGCGCCGCGCCGCCGCTGCGGTCGACCGTCAAAAACACCGTGTGCCAGCTGCCGGTCCAACGGAAGGTTGCGGCAGTGCGCTGCACATCCGGATAACGTTCGGTGACTTCGGCGTAGTCCGCCGCAGTCACTGCACGCTCCTGCACGCGGTACGCCACCGGCGCGCGCTGGCGCACATCTTCCAGCGACTCCGGCTCCTGACCGCCCTGCGCGGGTAAGGGATTCCGCACAGCTTTGATCTCGGGGATGTTTAACGCGATGTGCCGCAAAGAATCGGCGCCAAGATTGCCGGAGCGGCCGTTGCCGACCCGATACCTGGCAAAAAACTCCGTGCCGGGCTCGGGACGCCGGCCGTGCACGTCGTCGCCAAAGCGAACCACCGCCGCGCCGTCGTTGTCGATCTCGGTGACGAACTCCTCGGAATCGCCGCTGCTGTTCAAAAGATCGCGCCGCGCCGTCCAATCGATGCCGTTCGAATCAGTGAGCGTGACCACCGGTTGCACCTCGCGCAGCGACCACAGCATGGCCGCTCGCGCCGCCAGTTCATGATCGTAAGCCGGACCGGCATGGGTCAACGGCGCATTGGCCAGCCGCGGCCGAAAGCGCGGCAAGATAGGTTGCGGTTGCGACGGCGCGCGATTGTCGCCGCCGCTCACCGGCGGCGTAAACAAAAACGGCTCAGGCACTGAGCCCAGCGCTTCGTCATGATAGGTCAAACCGTGATCGGCAAGGACAATGTTGCCGCGCGCCACACTGACCTTCTTCTCACTATCCTCGTACTGCCACAGGCACACGGGAAACGGCAGGGCGTCCTCTTCGCTCCACTCGATCTCAACCACAGCCTGACCGGTGACGGGGTCCACGGATATGACGCCAGGGGTACGCCCGACTTCCTGATCTTCACCATTTTGGTTCTTAGTCATGACCGGAACCGCCTCCGGAGAGACTCGCGAGAGACGGACCGCGTGTCGGTGCGTCGGATTGGCATCAGCCTCCACTCCTGTTTGAGGACCGACTACTTCTTCAAAGATCAAGATGTCTCCAGGCCGGAGCAGCAGCCGGCCTTCCGGCCTATCACGCAAAGTGGCCGCAGTCGCGCCATTAGGCAGACAGCAGCGATCATCGCTCCAGGTGTAGAACTCAATCTTATTATGGGCCGCACACAAAAACTGCACCGGCTCTGTGGTCTCGAAAATAATTTCTGCCTGGTTATAAACGAGCGGATCGTCGGCGATGACGGTTTGCTGGTTGGCAATTTGAGTCGCGATCTTGGTGCCGGCCGGAATGGCCGGACCGCCACTGCCCGGGACATCGGTGGACACTTCGAAATGCACCCAAGTCCGCGCGTTGCAACCCTCGCTGATGAAGTAATCCATCAGGCGCGCGTGGCGCCGCAGCGAAATGCGTTTGCGCGCTGTGCGCAGATAAGTTTCGCTGGCAACCGCGTCCTGCTGATAGCTCAATTGATCGGCGGTATAGGCGAGCGCCTCGACCAGCATGACGCCGATATCCGCGGCATTGCGCTCTTTCCACTGCGGCATCAACACCGCCATGCGGTCGAGCATCAGGCGGCGGAAGCTCGCGTAGTCCTTGGCCAGATAGTCGATATCGGGCGCGACCTGCGGCGTTGGCGGCCAGACATGCTGAGGCGCGCAGTCGAACGGGCTCGGGCATTCGACTTTGAAAGAAAACTGCACGCCGGACAGCCGCGGATCGATGCCTGCCGGCACCACGTCATCCGAGGCGCTGGTGACGATCCGCAATGTGTAGAGCGAGAAATCGCCGGGCTGATCGACCTTGACGGTAAATATATCGTCTTGCGGACCCGGGCCGGTGTCCTCCGCAACAACGTTGATATTCTTGATGCGCTCGCCGCCTTCGATGCGGAAGTTCGCCGCGCTCAAATTGAGCGTGCCCAGCGGGTTGACGAAATGAACTTCAAGGGTGAGCTGGGTCGAGTGATCGACCACTTCGAGATAGTCGATACCGTTCCAATCGGGGTTACCGCGCACAACGCTGCGCCGTAGCGGCGTGCAGCAAGCGTAGATCACGCGCCGCCTCCCTGCACGAAAGTCTGCGTCTCACGCACGGCGGTGCGCCGGATCACGTACTGCACCGTCACGCGCAGCGTGGCGTCCTCCGCTTCGACGCTCACCGCCTCGACGACGATCAGATCGCCGAGCCACTGCTGCAGCGCGCCCTGCACGAGCATCTGCGTGGTCGCCGCGAGCACGTCGCTGTTGAGCGCGAAGACAAGCTGCAACAGCCCGCTGCCGAAGGTCGGCCGCATCACCCGCTCGCCGGGGCTGGTGAACAACACCTGATAGATCAAATCGCGAATATGCTCGGCGTCGTCGGTCGCCGCCGTGCGGCCACGTCCATCGAATCGAAATGGAAAATCGACGTTAGCCATGGTTTAGATACCGCCTACTCGTGTCTGGGTTACCGACGCGATCAGCGGTGTCCCCGTCGGCACGCAAACCGCCTGGCTGTCGATCAGCAACAGCGGTCCGCTAGTACTGAATACCCGCGTCGCCGAAGTCACATATTGCGCGGTCACACAGGGGCCGCCACTGGGGGGCGGAAAGGTACAACCGGCCACCGCGTACATGCTACTAAGCGCCACCGTCGGCTGACCGCTGACGAGCACGCGCGGATTGGGCGCCACCGGCGTCGCCTGCCCCGCGTGACTGCACATCACCGTGGCACCGAGATGAAGCAAAAATCCGGGCATGTTATTTCCTTTTAAAACGGTTTGAACTGCTTGAACGATTTGAACGGTTTGAACCTTTTTTAAACGATAGTGAGCGCGCCGTTATTTATCGTCACCGTCGGTCCTACCATCGTGATCATCGCGCCCTTGCCGTTTTGAATGTAAATGCCGGTGTCGTTGACGATCAGCGTCGCGCCGGTGGTGCTCTTGAGCATGATGCCGCCCGTGGGTCCCGGGACATCGCTGATGACGACAGCGTTTTGCGCTGCGGTCTGGATTACTATATTGGGACTCACAGGGATGCCCGCCAGTGCCAGGGCAGGGACCTCGGCCACACTGCCGTACCAACAGCCGCTCCAGATCGGAAAATCGGGGTCACCCTGCTCGAATTCGACCCACACACCCGCACCGATTTGCGGAATCATGTAGGCTCCCATCTGCTTGCCGCTGATCGGAAAACAGGGCATGGCCCAGGTGCTAGGGATGAGTCCTTTCACGTCGGGGACTTGCACAGTCAAGCGACCCATTTGCATAGGATCGATATTATTGACCACCGTGCCGCGATACTTGCCGTAATATCTGCCGTTATTGTCCATAGTTCATACTGCCACCTTCTTATTGATGGAAACCAAGGCGTTCCGGCTCAGTTCAAAACTCTGCTTAAACTCCCCGCGTTTGAGCGTGCTCGTCACACGTTTCACAAAATAGAGCCCATCGAACGCGCTTCCGGCGCCGCGCACCCCCACCAACGCGCGCGCCTTCAAGATCCGGCCATAACGCACGACATCCAAACTGCCACTGGCGCTCACCGCGTCCGCCGATTGGGCCGCCTCCGCGATACCAAGCAAAAGCGCATTGACAAAAGGCAGTTTTGCCGTGTCACGCATCGGCGTGAACTTGGTAATTGACGGCGGAACCGATCCCATCGGCTTGCGCAGCGGATTGATCTTGGGGATCGGTACAGGAATAGGAAATTTCGTCAATTTGTTCTGGACGTAGACCACCGGCATGGTGGCTTCCGCCGTGTTGAAACTCAGATTCAGCGACTCGACATTTTTGTGCGCGTCCATATCGTAGTTCAGCGCCGGTTGCTCCTTTCCCCAGTTGATGGGCGGACCCCAGTACGCCGTGCTCATACCCCGTTTTGGACCCGGATCGACATAGAAGACATAGCCCGTTTTCTTGGCGAGCAGTTGGACGTATTGCAAATCGGTGCCCTCTTGAGCGGGAATCATTGCGGTCGGCAGTACCACATCAAGATACGGGCTGGGCACTATCGCCGGAATGATGCCAAACATTGAGTACTTGGCGACGATGGCCGCCACACGCGCATTGGCCGGCATCGCGGGAAACGGTAAGCCGCTCCAGTCAATGAGATCCATGACTTTGGAAAGATCTTCGCCGGTCATGGTCAGTATCGACTCGCCCGGCTGGCTGCCCGCCGACACCTGATGATTCGTAATCACGCCATCCATCATCACCTCCTGGGTGGAATTGATGTTGGCGACGATGATCATACGCAGCAATGGATTGGTACCCGCCTGAATCAAAAAGTCGCTATGCAGCGGCGAGCGATTACTGAGCGTAAAGCTCAGCTGAAAGCCGCTCGCACCCTCCGTGGCACTGGTCACTTCCACGCTCGTCAACGCGTCGATAACCTCCCTCGATACAGACGAGGTCGTCACAGCGCCGGAGTACAACGTAAGGGACACACCTTTTAGCATCGATTTATCCCGGCATGCCTTCCGGCAAGGTAATGTTGATCCTCTTGCCCGGCTCACTAACCAACGCGTCCGGCTGCATGGCATTGTTGCCATCGCAAATGCGCCAGAACTGTTCCGCGTCACCCAAGTAGTGCGCGGCAATGTGATCGAGCCGCTCACCCGCAGCGACAACATGTTCCTGTACCACGTTGAAGTCGTCGCCTTGCGGCAAAAAGCGTCGCTTCACATACACGACCGTTGTCCCATCCGCTTTTTCATACATTGCCGTTTCAATACCGGCGTAACGGCTTGTGGCGGGAAACCGGCTGTTTTGTAAAGCGCCCTCCAACAACAACTTCAATGGATCTTCCATGCTGGCCCTCCTACGGAATACCGGTCAATCCCAACGCACCGAGCGTGCCGCCCTGGCTCTTGTTGCGAAAGCCTTCCTTCTGCTGCAAATAACTCATGAAGAGACTGCCGGCCTTGTGACTGAAACCGACGTCATCCACGCTCAGGACCCGCATCCCCAAACTGACCTTGGCCCGGATCGGATTGAGATTCGGATCGAACGCCTCTTCGGTGATGCTGAAGTCGGTGAGGCGCACCGGCAACACCCGGTTCGTGCCAAACACAAACAGGACCAAGGCCGTTTCCATCGGCAGAATCTCCAGCGTCCCCGATTGCGCCAGGGTGTTGTTGCTCTCCAGTTCCGCGCTGCCGGGATAAATAATCATTTCCAACGCCGCCAACTGGGGATGGATACCAAGCTCCGCCACCGTCTGATCGCCCAGTTCCATCGAATCAGTCGCATCGATTTCCGCTTCCACTTTGATCGTTTCCACCGCCGGTCCCTTCAAACGCAGCGCCTGTGAACGCTCGCCGCCTTCGCCGGCCCCCTGCACCTGTAAGGTGCGCGAGAGCGAATCGGGATTGTATTGCAGCGAAATAATCCGCTGCACCTGCGCCGTCTCTGGATCGATCAGCACGATGCCGCCCTTGAGAAGCTTGGGGGATCCCGGGAAAGTGGTCATGATGGATTCCTCTCCTGCGGATTCTGTTAGGCGCTATGCCGATTTGCGCCTAACTACAACGTGATTGAGGGGACCTGATTCCCGTTTGTAGTGGCGAACGACGTTCCCCATTTCGCCGCCGGACATCTGGCCGGATCGCTCGTGCACCACCGGAAACTTCGTCGCGCTTGGCTTCGACACCCAAAACTCTCCACCGGCGGCGGTTCGGAATGCGATATGAGAAGGGCCGTCCATTGTGCCGGCGAAGCCTCTTCCATAAAGGGCTAAATGCGCTTCCCCCTCGCTCTCTGTCGGGGATGCGCTAAAGTTCACACTCATAAAATAGTCCCAAATAGAATGGACACTGATCTTCTCCTGGCGCGCCTGTTTTTGCCAGGTTTCCAGCGGAGTGCCACGGGTCCGTTGGCCAATAGAGTCCAGGTACTGCGGTAACAAACCCCACACGTATTCAGGAGGATCATTGAGCCCAAATGTTGCGAACGCCCAGCCAAGACAATTACCCCCAATCTTGCAGAGTACCCCGTCGTCTTGTTGCACAATAAACGCCCAAGCGCCGTTTCCAAGATTCGGATAGTCGCCGAGGTATTTTTCGACATCGCTCCGATATTTTGCAGAGCTGCCCTTTAACGCCTCTGGAGTCGAGATCACAACGAGGTCAAAAGGCTCGCCATTGATCACAATCTCATGTGTTGCCGGTATTCCAGTGTCCAGTGAAACAGGAGCCTCATCCTTTTCTGCGATGGGATCGGCACCGGTGGCTCTCTGCACGAAACTATCGGTCCGGCCCGCGCCCTGTTGGACAACATGGGTCAACTCATGCGCCAATAATCTTCTCCCGGGACCCGATTCCGGCGCATATCGTTGTCGCCCAAACACGACGTGTTGCCCGCCGGTATACGCGAATGCATCAACCTCCCGTGCGGACGCCGCGGCTTTGGCATCCGCATGGATCCGCACTCGGCTGAAATCATGCCCAAAGCGCGGCTCGAAGAACGCGCGTGTCGCCGCATCCAGTGGCTCTCCCGGGGAAGACAGCACATCGCGGACTATAGATGGCGCGCTCACAGGACCTCTATTGGTTCTACCTCTGTGTCTTTGATTCGACGAAGACACATTCTCTTTCGCCATGTGAGGCCGGAAAGGCGGGTGCGCCATCCGCATCACCTGATCGGCCACGCGATCCGCTTCTTGCTCGTACTCATCGCACGAGCCATTGATGCGCAGTTTCGTTTGCAGCGGTTTACCGAGCAGTTTTTTCTGTTCACAGTCCGAACAATTACCCATCATGCTGCTCACGCGGCCGCAGGCGCATTTGCGTTGCGCCATCGGATCATGGACCGACAAGGATCCCGAATTCGCGTTCTGCGTTCCTTGCGTGTGAGATCTGGCAATCATTCAAATCACTTATTTTCGCTGGAAGTTTCTGGCTCCGCAGATTTCGGTGCGGCAGACGGCGGCGCGGTCGGCGCCTCTTCCGGTACGGCGTGAGTTGCGCAGCAGGCAGTCCGAATGAGTTCTTTCTCGTTATATTGATTCCGCAATTCACTCCGGTGCTGAACGCGGATATCGTACACCTCCTTATCAAAGGGTAACTCGCCGCTGTCATAGCGTTTTATGTAGCTGTCGTTTTCGCGGATCTCGACATTCAGCCGGATCATCTCGCCAATAAGATCGGAACAGTCATAGTCAGCCGTGATTTCCTTGGTGCAATCAACGGGCTCAAGTTTAAGCTCAGGGAGTTTCGCTTTTCTTTGCACTATATCGTGACGGAAATCATGACTATTCTGCTGAACAACGTGACTGAGTTCATGGGCGATCAACTGCCGCCCTGCTGGAGTTCGCGGCGCGAACTGACCTGAACCAAACACGAGATCATGATCTACCGTATACGCCCGCGCCTGAATGGATCGCGCCGACTCTGCCACTTTTGTGTCCGAATGAATCCGGATTTGACTGAAGTCGTGCCCGAAACGCGGCTCGAAAAAAGCGCGGCTAGCCGCATCCAACGGTTCTCCTGAAGACGACAACACTTGCTCTACTATGACGGGTGCTCTCTCGGCGCCACTCGCATGACTCCCGGAAGCCATTGGTTGAACCATCTCCATTGCTTCGGATCGTGGCGTTGTGCTATTTCCCGCCGGCTCCGGCATGCGCACTACTCGGTCCGCCACCCGGTCCGCTTTCTGCTCGAACTCGTCCTCCGATTCGCCGACTCGAAGCCCGGCGTGCGGCGGCCGGCCGAAGATTTTCTTCTCCTTGCATTCGGAACATTCACCGACAAGGCCGGCATTACCGCCGCAGCCGCATTTACGTTGAAGAACCGTCGGCCATTGTGGTGGTAACGCCGTTTCGCGGTGAGCGCTCCCTGCCACTGCCGTTCTCTTCTGCATGTGTGACTCCTTACGACGCACTCCGCCGGCAGTTATCTAGGGCACAATAACTATTCTGCAGATCTCTCAAGCCTGCGCGCGAGCTGCTCCAAAGGCTCTGCCAAACCGCCGGGATCTCCCGCCGCAATTAAGGTATTTCTATAGGCCTTGGCCCACTTCACTACATCTTCCGTGCTCAGTATGTCCGGGAAATCGCCTCGCGCCGGGAGCGAGTACGCTAAGCCTGGCTGTCCCGCCCCAACCATCTCGGTCATAACCGCGTGCTTCCCGCTCAGAAGTCTGTTTGCCACCTCCTGAGCGAGTTCGTTCGAGAGAGGAGACTCGTACGGTGAGGCGCGCCATAAGGCATTTGCGTACAGTGCGGCCGTATTCCCGTCGAGCGGCAGAAAACCATTTTCGATCAACTTGACCGAGAACTCACGTACGCCGATCTTCGATACAACAGACTCGAATTGCGCGAACGTGGGATCTAGAAGATACTGGCTCCCGTCGGGGAAAGTGACGACGGCAAAGGCATGATTACCCACTGGTTTTAGGGCGCGTTGAAAAAAGTCACTGAAGAGAGTCCATGTATGGAATCGGGAAATCTGAATTGGACTGGCGCTCTGAGAGGCGATCGCCGCAAGGTAAATTGCCGAGCAATCTCGACCCATCCCGCACTTACCTGCCAAAACTGTTGACGTCAGGCTTAACGGACCTTGGTTGGCCACGGATTGGGCCAGAAGATACTTTCTGCTGACTTTAACGCTTTCGGCCAGCAAAATTTCGAAATCGACCTTGGTAGCTGCATTCTGTTGCAGCGCGACCCTGGCTTTCAGCACTGCGTTTTCGGACGGCCCTTGCGGCAAATTACGGCCTTGCAATAGGGGAGCGAGCACTCCCTGCGTTTCCATTCCTACAAGCGCCGGTTTTCGTCCTAACTTCTCAAGGCGGCTAGTGATATCGTCCAACCCCCTCTGGGCTTGTTCTGTCGTGAGAAAGTTCCAGGAACGATCGAGATACTTTGCGTCTACGAGCAACTCACTCAGGTCGCGAGCCATACGCGAGTTCGGATCCGTAATCGCTATGGCGTCCTCAATTTTCCTAATCAGCGCGTCGCAGTCCGGACTGCATAGCCAAAGAACAAGCTCGCCGTTCCGTTCCACGACGGTCAAATGGTGGGGATAGCCGAAGAAGGTAAACTTTTTTGACAAGCCCTTGACCGGGCGTGACACGCCTGGCGCTTGTCGAGAACCAACGTCAGACTCAACCTCCATCATTTCTCTACCGGACTTCCGGGATTGATCCGCCAATAGCGGTTTGCGCTCCAGCTGCTTCGATCGAGCCAAGATTTGATCGACAAACTCGCTGCCGGCTCTCTCTTTCGGTTCACCCTCGCGCAGCTGTTGATTGAGTGATCCAACCTGAGCCGTTACGTCAGTGCCATTCTCTAGACTGACTTTTGTATGCCCGCTACCCATATCGACGTGAAAATAAAGCCGCTCTGCCCCTTTCAACCCTCCTTCGAACAAACCGCCGAACAGTGCGCCCGCGCCGATCGACATGACGAGCGTTTGGCCGGGAGTCGGAGCCGTTTCGGATTTGCCGCCTGCGAGCACATGGGTCTCGATCAGAAAATCCGCCTGATTTACCCGCGGGTCCACTATCCAGCTACAGAGGCCATCGAGCCCGCCCATCAGCATGGAAGCAAGCACTTTCTTGATCAGGGTGCTCCCCGCGCCGGGAATAGGGGCGGTAGCGATAGCAACAAGGATGTTACCGCTGGTTCCCGTAATCGTATGCTCCAGGTTGCGCTCTGCCCAAACGAGGAACCCTTCGCTCCCGAGGCCGAACTCGGGATAGAGATTCGAGGCAGCGTGCGCACCACTCGCAATCTCCTCGGTCACACCAGCCTGGTAAATCTCATAGCTGGAGGTGCCAGCCGCTGCGAGACCAGCAGCACCCGCAGCTGCGGTAGCGGTCGCGACCCACCCAAGGCCCCCGGTCAGCGCTCCGGCCAGCAACGCGGCACCAATAGAGCCACCTATCACAAGAACCTGGACAGCCGTGTCCCACGCGGCTTGCGCATCGCGTGCTTGCGCCAACTCCAGCGCCAAGCGCCATTGCGCCTCGGTTGCATCTAGGCCCGGAGGTCGTGGATGCGCGCGGTCGAACGGATCTTCATGACACTCCTCGCACACCTGACGAATGGGTGCAGGAGCCACCGCCGCTTGGTCTACGAATGATTCCGGTATTCCAATAATCTTGTAGAGATACTCTCGATCGATAGCACTCTCCTTAAAACGGTGGACCAAACCATAGATCTCGCCTACGGTCTGAATTCCTTGTACACGTTCGACCAGAGCCGCCACGGCGTCGCGGCGTCGAAAAACCTGGTTGACAAGATTCAGTGGTAAACTGAGATAAAGATTAAGACTGAATCCCGAATCCGAGAGTAAAGTAGCCGCGATCGCACCCCAGATCTCGTCCAGAGCTTCAAAGGTTCGTTCAGACGAAACGCTCTGCCCGGTTTCCGGTAAAGAGTTAAGAATAGAACTGATCGTGGCGCGCCGCGTTCCCTGCGAAGTAAGCACTTGATCGCTTGTTAAAGGCGCGCGCGCGCGCTTAATGAGGCCGGAGATTGCAGACGTTACGCTGTTGGCCCCTGATGCTGCTTCCGCTTCATGGACTCCGAAGTACACAGAAAGGGCTTGCGAAACATTCGCTAGACTGCGCGTTTGCAGATACAAGGCGAATAGGTCCAAGACGGCTTGGGGAAGTGAAAGTCCGCGCGGATGGAATGTGAGATGCTGATTGTAGAACAGGAGCGTTGGTTCCAGGTATCCCAGGAGCACTCCCTTGAAGCGACCGATCACTTCGTCGGGAGTGGCATCGCGGTCCCGGACGCGCATTTCGTGGAATTCATCAAGATTTTCAGGTTCGACAAGCTCACCTGTCTGACCATGTGAGAAATTGTACGTCAGTCCATGATAATCGACGAAGGCAGAAAACCTTCCAGTGGTAAACAAAGAGAACAGCTCAGACTCGGTTAGGCCCTCGGGAGCCAGTCGGCTGAAGTCGACATCTACCGCGGAGATAACACGTTCAGCCGTAGCATCATGAGTGCTCAGAGCATCGTAGAACTGCTCCGCCTTTCGCGGTGCATGAACAATAGTGCGGTGTCTCAGGGATCGCCCACTTGTTTCTTCGCCATAAACGTACCAGGCTTCATTAGGATACTCGACCCACCCTTCCACCAAATCATGCGCAACAATGAAATCTCGAAATTGCCCTGCCTCGACAATGCGTTCGATATCGCGATCTGAAAAGTGCACTCGTATAGGATCGAGACTCATGAGATCGACAATCGATTCACCGTTCTGTGCCTCATCTTTAGCGACACTTTCTGCATTCTCACTTACAACAGGCTCTACCGTTTCGGCGGTATTGGTGTCTTGATCCTCATCGACGAAGCGCTGTAAGGAGCTTGAACTCATCGCGCTTTGTTGCACCACGTGGGCCAACTCGTGAGCCAACAGTCGCTGCCCCTCGATGCCCTGTGGCCGATAACGGCCGACGTTGAATACAAGACTTTGTTCCACCGTGTACGCGTGCGCATTCATTTGGTCCGCAGATTGCGCCGCCCGTGCATCTGCGTGTATCCGCACATTGCTGAAATCATACCCAAATCGCGGTTCGAAAAAGGTCCGTGTCGCCGCATCCAGCGGCTGGCCTGGCAAAGCGAGCACGTCGTGAACAATCGGCTGCGCGGCGCCGATGCCACCACTGCTCGCGTTCACTCTTCTCTGCACGAGCGGAGCTGTTGCTGCCTTCGAATGATCGTTGTCGTTCTCCGGCTCCGCCATCCGCATTACCTGCTCGGCCACGCGGTCCGCCTCTTGCTCGTACTCGTCGCCCGGCTCACTGATGCGAAGTTTGGTTTGCAGAGGCTGGCCCAGCAGTTTTTTCCTTTCACATTCCGTGCACGAGCCGGTGAGCCCGCTAGAGCCGCCGCAGGCGCACTTGCGCTGCACGAGCAGTGAATGGGGATTGCTCGGCGGCGCCTTCGCCGTCTGAGCTTGCAGCGCGGCGGCTTCGCTCATTTGATCAGCCCCTGGCCGACAGCGCGGCCCGCGGCGGCGCCGATTTGCTGCGGTTTGGCATTCGTCGCGGCATTAACATTTCCGATGCGCAGCTGCGGCGTCGAGCCGAGTTGCGCGATCCGCGCGGCCGCGTCGGGCGCGGCCAGTGCGCGCGCGATCTCATCCTGCACCGCTGCGGCAACCCTGTAGAGGTCTTCGTGGCGAAACCCCTTCAAAACCAAACTGTCGATGCTAACGATAACGCGCCCCATTCAACTTCGATCCTGTATCTTCTTCACCCCTACAGTCACATCCGTGTAACCTGGATTCCGGCATTCCATGCCGGAATGACCGACGGGGAGCACTCGGCTTTCAAGCTTGTGCGTTGAACGTAGTAGGCCGGAGAGACCGGGTTTTCACCTTGAACTTTGAACATTGAACCTTGAACCGAAGGCACGCTCATACCCATCCCCTTGTCTCCGCGTCCGAAAGCGGCCGGTCGCGTTTGGCGGCCTCGCTGTGGGCGGCTTGCAGTAAATGTTTCATGCGCACCGCTGTGCCTTCTTCGGCCGCAAGGAAAGCGGCGTTGAGCGCGATGTTGCGGATGTTGCCACCGGACATGCTGAGTTTCGCTAGCCTGGGATAATTGAGCTGTTCCACCGGGACCGCCTGCGGAAAGACGCCGCGCCAGATCAATTCTCGATGTTGCTGGTCGGGAAAAGGAAATTGCACGATAAAGGTCAGCCGCCGTTGGAACGCCACGTCGAGCGCCGCTTTCATGTTGGTCGTGAGAATGGCCAGGCCGCGATACGCTTCCATGCGCTGCAACAAATAACTAACTTCAATGTTGGCATAGCGGTCGTGGCTGTCTCGCACTTCGCTGCGCTTGCCGAACAAAGCGTCGGCTTCGTCGAATAGAAGAATCGCCCCGCTCTCTTCCGCGGCGTCGAATACCCGGCGCAGATTTTTTTCGGTGTCGCCGATGTATTTGCTGACCACCGAGGCGAGATCGATGCGGTAAAGATCGAGATGAAGCTCATGGGCCAAAACTTCCGCGGCCATGGTTTTGCCGGTACCGCTTTCGCCGGCAAATAACGCGCTGATGCCGAGACCGCGCACGCTCTTGGCGGCGAATCCCCAGTGCTGGTACACCGTCAAGCGATGCCTGGCATGAGCGGCGATCTGGCGCAGGGTAGCTTTCTGAGCTTCCGGCAAAATCAAATCGTTCCAGCCAGCCAGCGGCTCGATGCGCTGCGCGAGATCTTCGAGGCGAGACCGGCTCGCCTCGCGGCAGGCGCGCCAGAGCAAATCGCCGGCTCGATCGCTGGCCGCAAGTGCCGCACGGAGCGCATTGCCGGTTGCGTGAATGCGCTGAGCGCTCAAGCGAAACTGCGCCGCCACCCCGTCCACCACACCATTCAAGCGCGCGCACGACGCGCCGAGCGCTTCTTGCCACAGCTGCTTTTGCTCCTCGGCGCCCGGTTTATTCACAGCAAAACGCAGCGTCGCACGTTTGAGCGACGCCCCGTCGCGCGAAGCGATAAACACCATCGCGCCGATGCGCTCGGCCAGAGTCATTGCCGCGGGCGGCACATTCGGCTCGCGGCCCTGCACGAGGAGAACAGCGCCGAGAAGCGCGGCCTCGCGTTGCCACAGGGTCGACAGCGCGTCGAGCTCCGCGATACCGGCAGGCAAATCTTCCGCGTGGACACGCTGGAGCTGCAGGCCGAGCCGTGCCGATGTTTCGGCCGCGACATCGCTTTGGCCGTCCTCGTCATCGCCGTGCAAGAGCACGACGGGAAATGTTTTCGGCTCCACGCACAGCGCGGCGATCATCATCTGGCAAACCTCGCGATGCGCCGGCGCCATGGCAGCCGGCGGCACTACGGGACGAAAGAGCGGCTGCAAGCGCGGATCGAGATAATTAATGCCGGCAAGGTAATTTAAGATACGCTCGTCGATGCGCAGCTTGCCCGCCGTCAGCCCTGCGCTATCGTCGACTTCCATCAAGCGCCAGCGCCGCAGCGCGCCGGCCGCTGCCAGC
>Ga0105092_10000752_pt1 | contig 17047 bp, 11 predicted proteins | sample PPLLak2March2015_FD_87021 | JGI IMG/M metagenome (GOLD analysis project Ga0105092, IMG submission 87021) | Freshwater sediment microbial communities from Prairie Pothole Lake near Jamestown, North Dakota, USA - PPLs Lake P7 Core (1) Depth... | ecosystem: Environmental > Aquatic > Freshwater >... | reverse complement strand
TTCCTTGCCGATATATTCGTCCAGAAATACGAGAAAATCCGAGATCTGCTTATCCAGACGCAGGAGGGCGTCCTCTATTTCAACTGAATTGGGTCCGAAAAGGCTTCCGATATTTTCATTGGCGGTAAAACAAATCATCAGTATATCGGTAAAATCATCTTTGCCCAGTTCTTCATTTACGATCAGCGTGGATGCAAAGTCCTTTGTATAGGTATTGCCAAACGGCGTCTTCTCTAGCAGGCTGTAATCAATCTTGTTTTTCTTCAGCTCGGACAGTTCTTCCAGGTTGTAAGGAAATGCAACCTGACCCTTAATACCGGTTTCATATTTATTGTTGTCAGGAAGGCTTTCAACATACTGATCCAAAGGAAGGAACGAATTCCAGGTTTCTTTCAGGTAAATATCCGGGAATCGTTTGGCATTAAATTCATCAACCCATTTTGGAAGGGTGTCGGTATAATATGTGCTGGTTATCCAGTTCCCCGTTCGTTTGTCGAACCAATATGCTGCATTGGCAGTATGACCTGTTGAAAAAATTCCGGGAGCCGGATCCATCGATATGGAAAATGATTTTGATTTGAAATTATTGGATAACCTGAGCTCATCAGAGAAGGTGGTACACATCAGGTTTTTAGGGCTATAATGCCCGTTGTCCACATCCCCTCCTACAGCGGTTTGTTTCAGGTCTTCCGTGCTGTGTTCAATTTTATCCTGAAGGTATAAATACCATTCTTTTCCGACAATACCATGATCAGAAGGGGTTGTCCCGGTGGCCAGGCTTGCATGTCCCACTCCCTGCTGTGAAAAAAGGTAGTTAAAGTTGGCGTTCTTGCATGATGTGCCGCGATTTACAAGCAGTTTGATGCCATTCTCATCCATTTTGTCCCAGAATCGCTGGATATAATCATAACGCATCTGGCTCACCACGAGGCCGATAATAATCTTTGGTCTCTCAGGCGGTATTTTTTTCATGTCCTGTGAATGAGCCGGGAATAAGAAACTATAAAAGGTCAGGAAGCAGGGAGTAAGAATTATCTTTAAGATTCGCATACGGTAACAATGAAATTCAACAACATTTTGAACGGTAAAGATAATTTTTTGTTGTAATCACGCAAGTAAAGTATTTAATGTGATATGTTGTCATTTTTTTTTACCATGACCTGCCTTGTGGTCCGGTTCCTGTAATTCATATTTACTATATAAATCCCAGGTGCGAGCCCTTTTACCGATATTTCCTGTTTCACATCTGTTACCTGTTGTGTTATATGTTTCACCTTTCGTCCCTGGTGATCATAAAACTGCAACTCTAACGTTTCCCCGGGATCGTTTAGTACAATATATAGCAAATCGGAAAAAGGATTGGGAAATAATACATCTTCAGGGACAGAGGCAAGTTTCACATTAAGGGTGGTCAATTTATCACGGGTAACAACAACCGGGATTTTTTTCGTGCGATAACCCGAAGCCATGACCGTGAATATATAGCTGTCGGGTACAGCCAGCCGGTAAAATCTTCCGTTCTCCGCCTCGGTATAAACCTGTGAGCTGCCATCATCATGTCCCTCAATGCCCACGATGGCCATCACTGGCGAACCCGTAACGGAATCTGTTACTTCACCTGTCACGCCTGTGAATGCCTGGCTGATATATTGCAGCAGGGAATTCCTGTTATAATTCCAGTAATCATTAAGGCCGGATTCTGCCGGGATCTTGTTGTACGACATTTCAATGGAAACCTCCCGCCCGTGCAGGAAAAAATTTACATAGTCCTGTCTTCCGCCATGCACGGGATACCATTGATAGCCATTGGTGATGCCTCTCTCCCTGTCATTCATATACCCCGGCGGGCCGTATGCCTGTGCAGTGTCGGCATAGGCTCGCGCGATCTGCCTGTACCAGGTGTCATCGGGATGAAGTGCTGCAAATGCGTCCCATGGGTAATTCACCAGTTCTGCACCGCCATGTAAATTGGCAGAAAGGACAAGCGGAATGCTTTTCATGAAATTCATCATGGCTACTGTTTCATTTTGCCAGGAATTATTGTCGGGGTGATCACCTTTCGCCGGGTCAGGAAAATTACGGTTGAGATCCACCTGGTTGGCATTGAAACGGGTAGCCCCTGAGACAGAACTGTCCGATAAAAAATACGTGCCATCCGGGTTCGCCAGTGGATTGATCCAGATTTCAAGGCTGTCCACCAGCCTTCTGATCCGGCTTTCTGTACCGTATTTACCAAGCAATTCTTCCGCCATTCTGAGCATCAGATAAAGGCCAAGCGGTTCATCCCCATGAATGGTAGAAGACAGGAATACTGCCGGTTCTGCTTCACGTATTCCAGGATTGTCTGTAATTTTCATTACCAGCAGCCTGTGGTCGTTCACGCTTTTTCCAATATCGATCACCTTACACAATTCAGGGTATGAATGGGAAAAGGAATCCATCAGGCCAATATACTCACTATATGAAGGATATTTATCATGCCAGCTTATCAACTGTCGTTTTTGTCCTGATTTTTGTTTGAATACCGGGGGAGTCAGCACCTCGAAGGGAATATTCTCGGCCAGGAACTGAATAAATCCTTTTTTATTGGCATAAGCAGTTACAGTATCCCGCGATACCATGTCGATCGAAAGGAATCGTGTGTAATGATCCAGTGATCTCCCGGCCGGTTTTATAAACAGGATGATTACTTCCCCTCTTTCGGCAAGCCTTTGTTCTGCCAGGTGAATGATTCCTGCCTGCTTTTCCTGTGCTGCCATCCGGTTACAAAATACCGCCATAGCCAATATGAGAAGATAATATGCAAGCCAGTTTTTCCCCGAAATCCCTGAATTTTTTGTCAAGATTTACACATTAAACCTTATGTGGAGAATATCTCCGTCATTAACGATATAATTTTTCCCTTCAATCATGAGCTTTCCCTTTTCCTTACACGCATGTTCAGAGCGCAAAGTGATAAAATCGTTGTATTTAATAACCTCCGCCCGTATGAAACCGCGTTCCAGGTCACTGTGGATTGCTCCTGCAGCCTGCGGCGCTGTCATGCCTTTGTGTATTGTCCATGCCCTGATCTCATCGGGTCCGATAGTAAAGAATGAGATAAGGTTTAGCATTGAATAGGCTGACCGCACCATTCGGTTCACACCGGGTTCGGATAATCCGGCATCAGCCAGAAATATTGCTTTGTCCTCATCATTGTCAAAATCGGCAATTTCGGCTTCCAGTTTGGCGGCGACAACCAGAATTTCCACATGTCTGTCCCTGAGGTACTCCCTGACCTTTTCAACATATGAATTGCCTTTAACTGCTGATGCATCATCCACATTGCAAACGAACATTACGGGTTTGACCGTAAGAAGAAACAAATCGTCGATATGCCTGTGTTCCAACCTGTCGAGTTTCAGATCGCGTATATTCCCGAATGATTCCAGTTTGGCCTTTACCTTGCTTAATACCTCTATACCATGCCTGGCATCCTTGTCGCCGGATTTTGAGACTTTTTCCAGCCTTTGTAGTTTTTTATCCACGCTTTCCAGGTCCTTCACCTGCAGTTCAAAATCTATGTTTTCGATGTCACGAACCGGATCAACGGACCCGTCAATATGTGGCATAGAGTCATCATCAAAGCAACGAAGAACGTGGATCAGGGCATCCGTATTGCGGATATCACCCAGAAATTTGTTGCCGACACCCTCTCCCTGGTTTGCTCCCCTTGTTAATCCAGGAATATCTACAATTTCCACGGTCGCAGGTACAACCCTTTCTGTCGGCTGCAACTTTTCCAGTTCATACAGACGCTGATCAGGCACATGAATAATGCCCAAGTTTGATTTGTTCGAGGTGAAGGCAAAGCTGGAGGTTTCAGCCTTGACATTGGACATACAGTTAAAAATCGTGGTTTTGCCTGTATTGGCAATACCAATAATGCCGCATTGAAGACTCATGTTGTATGGATAATGGTTTTGGTTTCAAAAGTACATTTTATTCCCTATTTTAACCCGTAGCTCAATATTCAAAATATGTCGGTTTAATTCAATAAAACAATCCGGCTACCAGGTGTAGTGAGAAAGATTATTTTAAATTTGTCCCCATTCCATTTACCAATCACAATTAGATGAAAAAAGAAATTGTTAACAGGGCAGCAGACAATATCCGTATCCTGTCAGCAGCAATGGTTGAAAAAGCCAGATCCGGCCATCCGGGCGGAGCCATGGGGGGCGCCGATTTTATTAATATCCTGTTTTCCGAGTTCCTGAATTGGGATCCTGAAGATATGACCTGGCGGCATCGCGACCGGTTTTTCCTGGATCCGGGCCATATGTCGCCGATGTTGTATTCCATCCTCACGCTTACCGGCAACTTCACCTTAGGGGACATCCAGAACTTCAGGCAATGGGGAAGTCCAACCCCCGGTCATCCCGAATTGGATCCTAAAAGAGGTATTGAGAATACTTCGGGTCCTTTGGGCCAGGGTCATACTATGGCAGTAGGTGCTGCCATTGCGGAACGTTTTCTTTGCGCACGTTTTGGTGAATGGATGTCGCACAAGACCTATACCTATATTTCCGACGGAGGCATACAGGAGGAAGTATCCCAGGGTGCCGGCCGTATTGCCGGTTTTCTGGGACTCCACAACCTCATTATGTTCTATGATTCCAATGACATACAGCTTTCCACCAAAACCTCATCCGTAACGATCGAAGATACGGCAATGAAATACACCGCATGGGGATGGCAGGTAATAACTATCGACGGCAACAATCAGGATGAGATCCGTGCTTCCCTGATGAAGGCAGTCCAGGAAAAGAACCGTCCAACACTGATTATTGGAAAGACGGTAATGGGCAAAGGCGCTTTGGATGCCGGCGGTTCAAGCTTTGAAAGACAGACCTCCACACATGGCATGCCCCTGAGTGAAGCCGGAGGTTCATTTGAGAAGACAATTGAAAACCTGAAGGGTGATCCCTCCAACCCGTTTGTGATCTTTCCCGAAGTGGCCGGATATTATAAGGACATTTTGCGGAAAAAATCCGAAATGGCAAAATTACACAGGGAAGAGGAGAAAAAATGGGGTGCAGCCAACCCGGAACTGTATGCCAGGCTGAATCGCTTCTTCACGGGTAAAGCACCTGAAATACCTGCCGAACAAGTTGCACAGAAAGATGATATTGCCACCCGGGCTGCATCCAGCAATGTTTTAAGCTGGATGTCGAAAAATATTGATAATATGATCGTAGCCTCGGCTGATTTGTCGAACAGCGATAAAACCGATGGTTTTCTTAAAAATACGAAAGCATTTACCAGAGGTGATTTTACCGGATCATTTCTACAGGCCGGCGTTTCCGAACTTACAATGGCAACACTTGTTAACGGCATAGCGCTTCATGGCGGTTTAATTGCAGCCTGTGGTACCTTCTTTGTTTTTTCCGACTTTATGAAGCCGGCTGTGAGGCTGGCAGCCCTTATGGGACTTCCGGTGAAATATATCTGGACACATGATGCATTCCGGGTCGGTGAAGATGGTCCAACCCATCAGCCCGTTGAACAAGAAGCCCAGATCCGACTCCTGGAGAAATTGAAAAACCATCATGGTGAAAACAGCATGCTTGTTCTACGTCCGGCAGATGTTCATGAAACTACCATATCGTGGAAAATGGCTGTTGAAAACATAAAAACGCCGACTGCTCTTCTGCTTACCCGTCAGAATGTGCCCACCCTGCCTGCCCTGCCGGGATCAACCCGGCTCAGGGATGCTGCCCAGGTTTACAAAGGTGCATACATAGTAAGGGACATCGCCGATCCCGATGTGATATTGATCGCCAATGGTTCAGAAGTATCCACCCAGATGGCAGGTGCCGAAAAGCTGGCGGAAAAGGGCTTGAAGGTACGTGTTGTTTCAGCTCCCTCAGAAGGATTATTCCGGAATCAGCCCGTCGCTTACCAGAAAATGATACTCCCTGATGGTATCCCTGTATTCGGACTGACAGCAGGGTTGCCTGTGACTTTGCAGGGTTTGGCCGGAGCAGGCGGACGTGTATTTGGGTTGGATCATTTTGGATTTTCGGCCCCTTACAAAGTATTGGATGAGAAATTTGGTTTTACTCCGGATAATATTGTGAAAGAAGTGCTTCAAATGCTCGATGAAAGAAAAAAATAAGGTCATTCCGGAATTACAGTGCAGGGATTTGATTACCAAACTGAAAATATCCATTCACCTTAATTTTAACAAAATGAAAAAAAAGCCCGGCCTCAAGTTCACAGGAGTTGTTTTTCCGGCCCTTGCCGTATTATTCCTGGTTTCATCCTGCGCCAACAGGGAATTTGTCGAAAACTGCCTCACGGGTCATACCTATGGATTCCTGGGCGGCCTGTGGCATGGCATAATAGCGCCCATCGACTTCATTGCTATGCTGTTCAGGGATGATGTATCCTTGTATGCCCAGAATAATAACGGGGCATGGTATGCTTTTGGTTTTCTGATCGGCAGCGGTGGCTGGGGATTTCTTGGAGGCAAAGGAATTGCACGGAAAAGAAGCCGTCAGAAACCGGAATAAGGCAGGAAAATAGTTACCGTTTGGTTTGCCATTTTAACCCCAACGTTGTTAATAAGTTGTCATACAACTTAAAAATGGTAAATATGAAAATCGGTGTACTGGGGACAGGATCTGTCGGTCAAACTTTGGCGTCCAGGCTTGTTGCCCTGGGTCATGAAGTAATGATCGGTACCCGCAATGTGCAGGAAGCCCTTGACAGGACTACAAAGGATTTTTACGGAAATCCCGGGTTTGGAGAATGGTACAAAGTTAATTCCGGAATAAAACTGGGAACTTTCGCCGCTGCCATCGCTTTCGGTGAAATGATATTCAATGCGACACAGGGAATTAATTCAGTTCATGCACTGCAATCTGCAAAGCCGGATGACCTGAAAGAAAAAATCATTGTTGACGTCTCCAATCCGCTTGATTTCAGCAAAGAAATGCCTCCATCCCTTATTCCCGAACTGTCAAATACCAACTCCCTTGGTGAAGAGATTCAAAAAACCTTCCCGCAGGCACACGTGGTGAAAACACTTAATACTATGTGGTGTGGATTGATGGTAAACCCGGCAATGATCGGGGGTGGTGATCACGTTAATTTTCTATGTGGCAACAGCCAGGAAGCCAAGATCAGGGTAAAGGTACTACTGAAGGAATTCGGCTGGAAGGAGGAAAACCTGCTCGATCTGGGTGGCATTACAAATGCGAGGGCTTCAGAATCCGTTTTGCCGATATGGCTGAGAATCTGGTCTGTCCGAAAGAACGGTGTTTTCAATTTAAAAATAGTTGGATGATAGCATGAAGGCCGTTTATTTTAGCTCCTTTGGCGGACCTGAAGTGCTGCAGGCCGGAGAATTGCCCGAACCGCGCCCGGAATCCGACAAGCTCATTATTCAGATTAAAGCGGTTTCAATCAATCCTGTGGACTATAAAATCAGGCGGGGGAACCTGAAATTAATGACCGGTTCAAAGTTCCCGCAGATCCCGTGCTGCGATTTTGCCGGAATTGTCAGGGATTCGGTCCCCGAAAATACGGGATTTAATCCCTGTGATAAGGTTTACGGCTATATTCCCACAATGTTAAGAAAACCGGGCGCCCTCGCGGAACTGGCAGTTGCATCGCCACGTCACGTTAGTTTGGTGCCCGAAGGAATGGTTTTCGAAGAAGCTGCTTCTCTTCCGGTAGCCTGTCTTACTGCACTAAACGGACTTCGCAGGGGAGGAGATCTCACCGGAAAAACAATTCTGATCAATGGTGCTACAGGAGGTGTGGGACATTTTGCCGTTCAGATTGCCAGGTCAAAAGGAGCAATTGTCACCGGGATCTGCAGCACCAGGAATCACGATCTCGCCAAAAAATTGGGATGTGAAGATGCATTCGACTACGCCGATGCGGGACTGGCAGTGATGAATAAAAAATTTGATATGATCTTCGATGCCTGGGGAAAAATGAATGTGCAGGAATCATACAGACTGCTGAAACAAAATGGGATTTATGCCACCACCCAGCTGAATCCCCTTAACCTGGTTTCCTCATTTTTGGGAAGCCTTGTTTCGGGAAAGAAAATGACTTCAGCCAGTTTGCGGACCAGACCTAAAGATTTTGAAGAGATGGAGCTTCTTTTCAAAAAAGGACTGATCAGACCTTACGTCGAGCATACATTTACACTCAATGAGGCTGCAGATGCCTTCCGTTTTGCAGAAAGTGGGAAACACAGGGGAAAGGTAGTGATTCGAATATAACTTTCAGGGAGAATTAACAGTATTATTTCACAGGCCGGTTACCCGAATTTGAATAGCCTTATACATTATTCAATTCATCCAGCCTTTTCCTGACGACATCCATTTTCTCAAGGCGTTCGGCTGAATAGGTCCTGTTGTTTTCATCGGTAAAAGAGAACAATTTCAGCGATTTCTCATACAGGTCCCTGCTTTCCGGCAGGTTACCCCGGGCTTCCTGCAACCGGGCTTCCGCATGCAACAATTCCGCAAGTATTTCAAGATGTCCCTGTGTATAATTATGATCCGAGAGCAATGTGGAAGTGAGATCCTCCGTTGGTATATTATGAAAATAAGAGGCATCTCTTCTCAGAAAAACCAGAAATGCTTCATTCAGTTTCTGACCGGCTTGCTCTTGTTCACCTTTGGTAATCAGTGCAAATATTACACGAAGCAAGTCACCCAGCATTTCAATCATCCGAAGTATATAATCTTTTTGGTACAAGCTAACGCATTTTTCTCAATTCTTCTGAACCCAAATAAAGCACGAATGCCACTCAATTCAATATTTGCATAATTAAAATTAGTATATTTAGGCTCACACAAAGCATCCCTGAACAAGTAATTGTAAAATAACACATGGAATCCCCTGTATTAACCGACAGATCAGTTGTCCCGAACGACGATCTGATTTTCTCAATCATTGGAAATAACCGTGTGCATTGGATAAGGCTCATGGAGGAAATTCGGAGCAGGTATCCGGATGCCCTGGAACAATGGAACTATTATAATGATGGGAAAAGTTGGCTCTTCCGGATAATCCGTAAGAAAAAAACACTTTTCTGGATTGGCGTTTTTCTGGACACATTCCGGATCACTTTTTATTTCAGTGATAAAGCGGAGGCTTTGATTGAGAGGAGTGATCTCCCTGAATCCATTAAAGACGAATTCAAAAACGGGAAGCGTTTTGGCAAAATTCGCGCTGTTTCCATCAGGGTGAAACACGCTGAAGACATTGTGAACGCATTAATACTGGCTGATATAAGGGTAGAATTAAAATAAGGGATTTGATGGAAAAATGGTGGTTTCAGGATAAGGAAGGCGTTGCCGTTAAGCTGGAAAGCAATTATGAACTGGGGCTTACTTCAGCGGAAGCTGCGGTAAGATTGGCCCGATATGGTCCGAACCAGCTGGCAGAAAAACCAACCCGCTCACCTTTGGCACTTTTCCTTGATCAGTTCAGGAATTTTATCATCTGGGTGTTGATCGGGGCAGCTATCTTATCCGGATTTCTTCAGGAATGGGTTGATTCCCTGGCCATTCTCTGTATTGTGATCATTAACGCCATTCTGGGGTTCGTTCAGGAATTCAGGGCAGAAAAATCTCTCGCTGCCCTTAAGAAGTTATCCTCTCCAAATTCAAAGGTCGTTCGTGATGGACGGCACCATGTAATACCTTCTGTTGATATCGTTCCGGGCGACCTTGTTGAAACGGAAGCAGGCGATTATATTCCGGCCGACTGCCGTATAGTCTATTCAACCGGCAATTTTTCCACCCATGAAGCCAGCCTCACCGGTGAATCCACCTCCGTTTCCAAATCGCAAAAGACAGTTCCGAATGAAGATACTCCCCTTGCAGACCGTTCCAATATGTTGTACCTGGGGACTTCCGTAGTTTCTGGAAAGGCAAGGGCCCTGGTAACCTCGACGGGAATGCATACCGAATTGGGCAAAATTGCTGAAATGATCCAGGAAATTGAGGACAACACCACTCCCCTGCAAAAAAAGCTCGAGGAGTTCGGCAAAATAATTGTTTACATTTCCTTCTTCCTGGTAGGCGTGATTTTCCTCATCGGATTCCTGCGGGGCGAAGACGTGCTGAGTCTGTTCCTTACTGCTGTCAGCCTGGCTGTAGCAGCTATCCCCGAGGGATTACCGGCTGTTGTGACTATTGCCCTGGCCTTGGGGGTACAGAGAATGGTGAAACGCAATTGCCTGATCCGTAAATTGCCTTCAGTTGAGACCCTGGGCTGTACATCGGTGATTTGTTCCGATAAGACCGGAACCCTCACCAAGAACGAAATGACGGTTCAGATGGTTTACCAGTCGGGGCAATATTATGAAATCACCGGAATCGGCTATGCTCCCAACGGGGATTTCCTGCACAATGAACAAAAGATAGATCCGTCGGAAAATCAAGGGCTTACCAAATTATTATCGGGTTCGGTGCTTTGTAATGGCGCACAGCTTATACAGGAAACGGAAGGTTACAGTATTATCGGGGATCCGACAGAGGGTGCATTGCTCACCATGGCTGCAAAAGCAGGGTTCCGGAAAAAGGACCTTGAGGCTGAATATCCTTTCTTTGAAGAATTACCGTTTGATTCGGACCGCAAGAGCATGACCATTCTTCGTCACAAGGATGATCATCATGTGGCATTTGTGAAAGGTGCCCCTGACATTTTGTTGAGCAATTGCACATGGGCTGAGGAAAATGGCGAAAGAATACTATTGGATAAGATTGCCATGGAAGATATCCTGAAAGCCAATGCCATATTGGCAGACAAGGCAATGCGAGTTTTAGGCCTGGCTTACCGAAGGTTCGATATCCTCCCTGAATCTACTGTTCCTGAAACAGTGGAAACAGAACTTACTTTCCTGGGCCTGGTAGCCATGATCGATCCTCCGCGACCGGAGGTGAAACTGGCCATGCAGGAATGCCGGAGTGCTGGTATCCGTTCGGTGATGATTACCGGGGATCATAAAAATACCGCGGTAGCCATTGCACGGGATCTTGGCTTTTATGAAAAGGACTCCCTTGCGTGTACAGGAGATGATCTTGACCACATGACGGATGAAGAGTTTTTAAGTAAGGTAAACCAAACGGTTGTTTACGCACGTGTGTCTCCCGAACATAAATTAAGGATAGTTAAAGCCTGGCGTGATAAGGGTGAAATCGTTGCCATGACGGGTGACGGGGTAAACGATGCGCCTGCCGTGAAAGAGGCGGATATCGGGGTGGCAATGGGCATTACAGGTACCGACGTTACCAAAGAGGTATCGGAAATGGTAATCACGGATGATAATTTTGCCTCCATTGTGGCTGCTGTTGAGGAAGGACGGGGAATCTTTGATAACATCCGGAAATTTATCCATTACCTGCTTTCCTGTAATGTAGGTGAAATTCTTGTCATGTTTATAGCATCTATATTGCAGCTGCCTGTCCCCCTTTTACCAATCCAGATTTTATGGATTAACCTTGTAACGGATGGCCTCCCGGCATTGGCACTGGGTGTGGATCCCACCGACAGAAAGATCATGAAACGCCCTCCACGCCAGAAAAATGAACCTGTCATCACCCGTGTGATGGGGGGATTGATTTTAGCCCAGGGAGCCTTTATAGCCTTTTGCAGTCTCCTGGCATTCTGGTTTGTCTTGTTTATTGAAAATGAAGGCCTTGAAAGAGCCCGCACAGCTTGTTTCATCGTTCTCGCCTGCAGCCAGCTTTTTCATTCATTTAACTGCCGCAGCCAGCGCGATTCTATCTTTACTCTCGGATTCCTCAGCAACAGCAAGTTGTTGTGGGCAACTTTCATATCGTTTTTACTTCAGATGTCTGTTGTTTACATTCCGGCACTCCAGGTGGTTTTCAAAACCCAGCCCCTGGGATGGAACGATTGGGTGCTTGTACTGATCATTTCATCATTCCCCTTGTGGGCCATGGAATTGATTAAGCTGATCAGCAATATCTTTCGTAAACCAACCTCATCATGACCCGGTTCCTTTCTAAAAGGCATTTGCCTTTGCTGGTTGTTTTGGTACTTTTTATAATTCAGCCTGCAGGGATGTCCTATGCTCAGGTCAAACCTCCCAGGTACCAGCCACCCGAAAGCCGTATCCTGTTTATTTTTGATGCTTCGCAAAGCATGGCCGGCACCTGGCAAAAACAATCAAAAATTGCAATTGCCCGTAAAGTTCTGATCGACATCATTGACAGCCTGGAATTCCTGCCTCATGTACAGATGGGCTTGAGGTTATTCGGACACCAGAGTCCTGTTCCTCCACAGGACTGCAGGGATTCAAAGCTCGAAGTTCCATTTGCCAGAGGCAACGCTTCAAAAATAAGGCAAAAACTGCGGTATGTGGTACCCAAAGGCACCACTCCCATTGCCTATTCACTGGAAATGGGAGGAAATGATTTTCCACCCGACTGTGAGAACTGCCGGAACATCATTATCATGATCACCGATGGCGTTGAATCATGCGATGGTGATGCATGTGCCGTTGCAACTGAGCTTCAGCGAAAGGGGATAGTCCTCAGGCCATTTGTAATCGGGATAGGGATCGATGAAAACTTCCGCCAGTCATTTAATTGCATTGGCCGTTTCTATAATGCAGCCCAGGAAGAGAAGTTTGGTGAGGTTATGGATGCAGTTATATCCCTCGCTTTGAATGCCACCACGGCACAGGTAAACCTCCTCGACCAGAAAGGAAATCCTGTTGAAACCAATGTAAATCTTACTTTTTTTGACAGTTTCTCAGGAAAGATCAGGTATAATTATATTCACACGCTTAATCACCGGGGATTGCCTGATACACTTATTCTTGATCCGCTGCCGGTTTACCGTATGAGGGTAAATACACTGCCCCCGGTTGAAGTGGATAATATTAAGCTGGTTCCTGGGAGGCATACCATTATTGCTGCGGATGTCCCGCAGGGTTCCCTGCTGGTTAAGGTGCCCGATCCGATGGTATATCGCGCCATGACTTTTATTGTTCGAAAAAGCGGTAATATGAGTACAATTAACCTGCAAAAAATGTACGAAGAGGAAAAGTACCTCGTGGGGAAATACGATATCGAGGTGCCTGTAATTCCACGCATTTACCTTAATGACATCGAAATAAAACAAAGCCATACCACCACCGTGGATATCCCGAGACCCGGGCTCGTAACCTTTCTTCGGTCATCAACAGGTTTTGGCAGCCTGTACATCAGAAAAAGCAACAATCAGGAAGAATGGATCTACAATCTGAGTAATACAGCTAAAAATGAATCCCTGCAGATCCAACCTGGTAAATACAGGGTTGTATTCAGGGCATTAAATGCAAAACAAACCCTTTACACGGTGAATAAGCTGTTTGAAGTCAGGTCCGGAAGTTCTGAAGCAATCCAGTTGTATTAATGTATATGATCACCCACGAACAAACAATGCGCGGATCATATGTGAAATCATCCTGGGATTTTCTTTGAGTCTCCGGATCGAATAATTGAACCAGTCCTTTCCGTAAGGAACATATACCCTCATGGCAAAACCCTTATCCATGATTGACTTCCTCAGGTCCGGGGTCACACCATATAACATCTGGAATTCGAACCTGTCCGACTTGATTTCATACTGTTCAATTAATCTGTATGCATGCCTGACAAGTTTCCTGTCATGGGTTGCAATTGCCGCAAACATGTGGTTCCGCAGCATGAATTCCAGATCGATAATAAAATTCCCGTTTACTTCCTCTTTGTCTTTAAAGGCAACCTCGACCGGTTCATTGTAAATTCCCTTGCAAATACGTATGTTGATCAACCGGCGGCCCTTGTCAAAGATTGCCAGATCCTTCAGATCTTCCAGGGTTCGTTTCAGATAAGCCTGCAAAACAAGGCCCACATTCTGTGGGAATTCCGTTAACAGCCGTTTGTACATTTCAATCTCCATGGATGTACATTGGGAATCTTCCATGTCTATCCTTACCATCCTTCCGTGTGAGGCTGCTTTCGATACAATTTCCCGTATATTCGAATAGCAAAGTTCAGCATCAAGCAATAAACCGAACATGGTGGGCTTTACTGAGAAGGAATTATCAAGTCCCTCCCGTACAGACTCCTCCACAAGCTTAATATATTCCTTCTTATAATATTCGACTTTTTCCGCACTTGTCTGAAATTCACCCAGCAGATCCATGGTAGTCCTGATTCCCTGGGCGTTAAACTTTTTCGTCACTTTTACGGCATCCCGCATGTCCTCACCCGCAATATACCGCTGGCTGAATATCCATACAAAATTTTTGGGCAGGTATTGCAAAATTCCGACAATCCACTTGTTTATCATTTTTTGTACTGATAATTTTAAAACCCGATTCCCTCGTGTGTCGGGGCTAAAATTATCATGATTTGCCTGCGGAAAACAGGACAATTGTCATTAACAAGTGAGGTATGAATATGAGTTAAATCATAATATGATTATCTTTCCATTGTATATCAGACCTTTACCTTGAAGAACAATATGGTACATTCCTTTTGGCAACTGCCGGATATCAATCCTTTCAGGCATTCCCGGCGAAAGTTGCAGTTGTGTTGAGAAAACGGCCTGTCCATGGAGGTTAATAACCTGCAGGGTTATATCCTTCCATTCCTGATCGCTGATTGAAATTTGGAATTCCCCGTTACCCGGATTGGGATATAGTTTTATCCGGCCTTCACCCAATGAAATGTTACCCAGATCCGTGAAGGGATTTACCTGTACGATATGGCTGGCCTGACAGTCATTCTGCCCTGTTACCAATACCGTATAAGTCCCTTTCTGAGTAACCACGTATGTTTGGCCTGATGATCCGTCCTGCCATTCATAGGATTTATGACCCGGACCGGCATCAAGCGTATAGGGAAGGTCTACATCCAGCTTCCCGCCAACATCCCCGAAATCAATAACAGGACTCGGCAATGCATAAAAGGAATTAATAAGTGTGTCATTCCAGGGTTTCATATCGTCTTCATACAGGGTATAAAAGAAAATTACACTGGTGTCATTTTCAAGAACGGCCAGCGGGGTTGAAAGTTCCAGGTATAAACTCGTGCCCGTAAGGAAATTTGAAGAACGCACCAGGGTATCCAGAATAAATCTTTCACCGTTCACATCACATGCCACAAAGATGGGAACATCCTTTCCGATATTGGAGGTACCTGAATTCCGGACCTCCACAATGATATCATCAAAATATCCCGTGCAGCCTTCATCCGGCAGATCGGTTGAAATTACTCCGATGTCTGTGTATATAAGGAATACGGTAACCGTGTCACCATCCTGACATCCGGTTCGCCAGTCGGTAACATTCACCCGGTAATTGCCGCTGTGGGTCACATTATAGAGGTGTTCATTGAATCCGTCGTGCCACTGATATCCAAAATAAGGCGAATATCCTGCGTCCAGGGGATATTCGATGCCTTCAACGGATATGATTCCTTCAAGCCCGAAGTCAATATCAGGCCTCGGATACCGGTAAATCACAATATCTGCCGTGTCGTTTGTACGGCGTATGTCGTTGTCAATGACTGCGGTGGCCTCAAAATAATAATCTGCAGGCTCAAGCAGGTCAATTGTTCCCTCAAAATCATGGGTGATAAATTCTCCGGGTAAAAGCCGGACGGATAAATCAAATGAATCAACGATCCTTTCAATTTCGTTCAGCATAAAGCTAACTTTAACATGCTGCCCTTCAGGAATGGTATCAGTACCTGAATTTACCAAGCGCATGGACACGGTTTCCCCTGTTGAAAAGCGGCAATCTGAAACCGGGTTTGCAAATCCCTCAGGCCTGATATCCCTTATTTTCAGGTATATTAATGTGGTATCGGAATTGTCGCATTGATGTTCATCCGATATCCGGACCCAGAAAGTGCCTGATTCTGTAATCTCCCGCGTTTGTGCTGTTGAGCCATTGTCCCACAAATACGACGAATAACCGGCACCGGCATTGAGTATATGGGATAAGGCCTCGATGGTGAGATCAGGACCCAGGTCAATATCCGGGTGTCCGAATATCTCTACGGTCTTCAGCAGGGTGTCATTTACAGGGATTGTATCCCCGCTGAAAGTTGTAAAAATCCTGAAGTTATAAATGCCCTTTTCCGTAAGGTCTACAGGTACGGTTGTAAAGGTATATTCCAGGAAATGACCCGAGTATAATGGATCTATCAGTTCAATCGTATCGGTTGCCGGCATCCCCCCGTTCAATTCAAAGGTTACTTCAATATTCTGACCGGCAGGAATGCTGTCGGTTCCAAAATTTCGTACCCTTACCAGGAGATATTCCTCATTTCCCAATCCACAGTGGTTATAAGGGTAAATGAGACTATCAATTCCGGCATCATTAAAAAGCAATTGAACATAGGTTGAATCCGTTGAAATACAACCATTACCCCTTGCTGCGGTGACCTGAACAGTGTACGTGCCGCCATGCTCCACATCGTACGTGCTCGAGGTGCTCATATCGTTCCACAGGTAGTCATAATCGGGATGAAAGTATGGCCTGATCATAACAGTATCAGGTTCACGGGTCGGAATGGTGTCAGCAAGAAGTGTCAGGGGATTTGGCAATACTTCAAAATCCAGGGAAATGCTGTCATTGTTGTTTCCATAATAATACGGATCATCTTCAATAAGCGTGTAAGCCTTTATGTTGTATTCACCGGGATTATCTGCATTTATAGGGTTATCGAAAGTATGCTTAAAATCCTGGCCGGGTAAAAGATCGTTTTCAAGGTTAAATGTGTCCGTTGCCAAGTGAACCTGATTGAAATCAAAGCCCACAATAACAGGATATTCCTTTCTGAGGGGATTTATTCCGAAATTCCGGATTGTAACCGTTAACCGGTCGGGATTCAGAAACTGGCACCGGTCAGCGAATGAGTCGATCGCCAGAACGCCAATATCGGGAGGGGCTACAGCAACCGTAAAATCATCAAAAGCAAAACCGATGCTATTCCCGGCCGGATCACTTTCAAAGGCTAACCTGAATTTT
>Ga0105092_10000751_pt1 | contig 17068 bp, 12 predicted proteins | sample PPLLak2March2015_FD_87021 | JGI IMG/M metagenome (GOLD analysis project Ga0105092, IMG submission 87021) | Freshwater sediment microbial communities from Prairie Pothole Lake near Jamestown, North Dakota, USA - PPLs Lake P7 Core (1) Depth... | ecosystem: Environmental > Aquatic > Freshwater >... | reverse complement strand
GTCCGGTGAAATGGGGGATTCTGGCGATGGAAGGGGCGATGTGGCGAGGCTTCTCCTATACGGAGATGCTCTTGCCCTGCGCCGTACTCCTCGCCATCGGGACCGTCTGTTTCGCCGCCGGCGAACGCGCCTTCAAGTGGCTGGATTAGCGGCTCCGTCGCAATGGGTTGCCTTGGCCCGAAATGCAGCAACGATTTCGATTGCTTGCCGCCGAGCACGGCGTTCGTCGTCCCGGTCGAGATCCTGCTTCACGAAGAGACCCCAACACCCCTGATGCGCGGTTTTTGGCGCCCCGTCGATCGTTTTACCTGCCGATGCCCGCGATTGGGATGAGGTAGAGCTCAGGACACATTGGACGCGCCTCGCGTGGCTATCATCAACGAAGCCACCGCGCACCGTTACTGGCCTGTGCAAGATGCGGTCGGCAAAACGCCTTTTTTGTGTCTAGATCCTCGGTTCTCCCTGCTAAAATGCGTCCGGTGCACTAAACCTTTGAGGCTCAAGAGGGTGCGGACATGAACGCCACAGTCCTGACTGCTGACATCGTTGGTTCGCCAAAGATGCCTCCGATTCCCGCCGGTGACTTAACACAGCGCTTAGCTAACCGTTTTACTTGATTTCCGAACGCTTCCCTGGTGCTCGAGATACCCGCTTAGTACCGAATGAGGAGTTGCCGCTCCCATGGACATGCTCAGGTTGGTTGCTAAGATCCTGATTTTCGTTGCTGCAATCGTTTGGACCGGAGACATAACGGTGGCGGCGCCGGGTCAGGATTCGAATTGGCGAATCGCCGGACAGGTGGGGGGGCCGACGTCGGCACTCGCAATGCGGGGAAACTATGCCTATGCCGCAGAGGGATTCCGGCTGGTGGTATACGACCTGGCCGACTCCTCTTTACCGCATGAAACCGGCTCGACACCAGCGTTCTCCGACTTTGTGGCGGCCGTCGTGGTCGATGGTTCACAGGCTTATGTTGCCGCCGGCAGCGCCGGATTGCAGGTCGTCGACATCAGCGATCCGGCGACACCGACAGTTATTGGCGTCTGGGACTCGCCGGGCTGCGTCGAAAATGTGACGGTTCTCGGCGCTATCGCGTATGTTGCCGATGGCCCTCATGGCCTCGAGATCCTCGATGTCTCGGATCCGTCCCGGCCGAAGTGGATCTCCTCGCTGTTCGACATGCAATACGCCTTCGACGTTGCGGTTTCAGGAAGATATGCCTTCGTCGCGGCTGCGGGTGCCGGATTGCTGGTCGCCGATGTCGGCGATGTCCGGGCTCCCCGGGAGATCGCCATGCTGGACACGCCCGGCTACGCCCGTGGTATTGCCGTGGCGGGCAGCACGGTTTTCATTGCCGACCAGTGGGGAGGTGTGCGGGCAATCCTTGTCGCGGAGCCGGCCCACCCGCTGGAGATCGGTTCGATTGCCTTGCCGAGCTGGGCCTTCGATGTCGTGGTTTCAGAGTCAAATCTCTTCGTGGCGGACGGTTCTCAAGGGCTTCGGGTACTCGATATTTCAGATCCGTCATATCTGCGCGAAACGGGATCCTACGCGATCCGCTGGCAGCATTCGGGGGCTGTGGCAATAGCCGGCGAGCGGGCTTGTGTCGCTGCTCGCGGCGATGGAATGCACGTTGTAGATGTGAGCGAAGCCGCGAAACCCAAAGGTCTCGCTTCGACCGGCGCTTTCGCAAACGCGCTTTCGATCCTCGCATCGGGCGATTACGCATTTGTGGGAGCCGGAGCGCAAGGGCTGCGGGTGATCGACCTCGCGGCCGGCATGAGGCAGGTGGCGGCCTTCCCGATTCCCGGCGGCTACGCCAACTCCGTTGCAGCCATAGGATCACAGCATATCGTCGTGGGCTCGTCCGGGATAGAGACGGGTCGCGGGCTGTATATCATGGATGTGACAGATCCGCTGAATCCGAAAAACGTGTCCATCGCATTCGTTCCCGGGGTGATCGACGTTGCCGCGCAAGGATCGCTCGTCGCGATAACGGACGAGCTGGGCCTGTACCTCGTTGACGTTTCGGATCCGGCTGCTCCTGCACGAGCCTCCTACCTGGACTTTATGGGCAGCGATCCGCTGGCCAGTCCTACGGGTGGCGTTGCCCTCGTGAACCAGATTGCCTGCGTGGCTCAATCCGGCTCCGGACTGCGGCTGGTCGATCTATCGGATCCACGCAACCCGGCCATTATAGGGACCTATAAGCCCCAGGGATTTAACCAGGCAAAGGCGGTGGCCGCCGCCGGCAGCTACGCCTATTTGCTCGAATTCCCCGGATTGCTCCACATCGTTGATATCTCATTGCCCCACTCCCCACGCACCGTGGCTATCCTCCAACTGCCCGGCGGCAGCGTCGAGAGAGTGCGTCTCTCCGGAACTACCCTGGTTATCGCGATGGGAAGCGGCGGATTAGCCACCGTGGACGTATCAAACCCCACCAAGCCCGCGATCACGGGATCACTGCGGCTGCCCGGTTATGCCTTTTCGGCCGCAGCTGCGGGCGAACGCGTGCTGGTTGCCGCAGGTGAGGCCGGAGTGTTCCTTGCCGGGAAGAGCACAACCGGGCTTGCGCCGACCCGGATGCCCGCAGGGCTATTCGTACCAGATCTGAGCCTGCCGCAGATTTCGATCGGCGCGGCAACGCGCGCTGCCCTCCGCCTGGTCACCGTGGGCCAAACGGATCAGGCCGGCCGGCTCGAAAAGGAATGTGGCGGCGCCGATACACCGCGCTCGCGACTCACCCGCACGATGGCTGACGCCGGCGGCCGCACCCTGACGATAACCAGCAGTGCGGACTCCGGCACGGGAACGCTACGGGAAGCCCTGGCGGCAGTAGAAGAGGGTGACACAGTCCTCTTCGACCCCGTCGTATTTCCTCCGAAGGCGCCGTCCACTATCCGTCCAACGAGTCCGCTTCCGTGCCTGTGTCGCGACCGCGTCACCATTGACGCAAGCAACGCTGGAGTCATCCTGGACGGCAGCGCGGCGCCGCCCGGGACCATGGGTCTGTTGATCACCTCAAGCGGCAACAAGATCCGTGGCCTGCAGATTCTCAATTTCTCCCACACGGGCATGTTCGTTTCGGGCAGTGACAACCTGATCGGCGGAGAACGTTCACGTGGCTCCGGACCTTCGGGCGAGGGAAACGTCCTCAGCGGCAACACTTACTCAGGCATCAACTTCCCCTCAACTACCGCAAGCCGTAACCGGGTCGTCGGCAATTTCATCGGCACCGATGCGACCGGAACACGCGTCCTGGGCCGGCAAAATGTCGGTGTGTTTGTCTTTCCTGGAGGACCGGGAAACGTGATCGGCGGAAGCCAGCCGTGGGAGGCGAATATCATCAGCGGCAACGTGGTTTCCGAAGTGTTCCTGCAGCAGGGGCAGTCCACGGTAATAATCGGCAACCTGATCGGTACCGACCCTGCAGGGACCAAGCGCGTCGGCAATGGGATGGCGGGAGTATCCACAGCTGGGCATACATTCGATAACCTTATCAGCGGCAACATCATCGTTGGGAAACAGCAGGGCGTGATCGTTTCGGATTCGGGCAGTTTCTACAACCAGATCGTGGGAAACCGGATTGGAGTTGGCCGCGACGGTAAGGCGTTGGCGGCCGGCGGCGACACCAGCTCTAACGGCGTGGCCCTGAGCCAGTCTTTCACGAGAGTGGCAGACAACGCGATAGGCGGCATCCCCGGCTGGGGCATAACTTTGGGTTTCTGGGGAGCGCGCGAGTCGTTCATCACCGGCAATCTTATTGGCACAGATCCTTCCGGGATGACTGCAGTCCCGAACGGCTCTCCAAGTTGGGGCGGTGGCGTTTTACTGACCGCAGCATCGCGAACCTTTCTTGGAGGCACAACTTCCGCCGAACGGAACGTGATCAGCGGCAACCGGGGTGACGGTGTGCGAATCCTCGGCCCGGGCGTATATGACACATTCATCATCGGCAACCTGATCGGCACCGACTCCGGCGGAAGCGCCCGGCTTGGCAATTCCAGATACGGCATCAATCTTACGTCCGCCGTACGCACCCAGATCCAGGGCAATATCATTGCGGCAAACGCGTCCTGGGGTGCCGCCATTTCTGACACGACATCCAGCCGCTTCCGTCGCAACTCCATTTACGCAAACACTAGCGGCGGCATCAACCAGAGCCCGGATTCCCAGGATGTGGGATCGGCCCCGGCGATATTCTCGGTCGGCTCGAAAGGTGTCAGCGGCACAGCCTGCACCGACTGCACGGTGGAGTTGTTCTCCGACGATGCGGGACAGGGCCGGATTTATGAGGGGAGTGCCATCGCGAACGCCTTGGGACGTTTCACGTTCGCCAAGCCGGGAACCCTCGCTGGCCCATACCTCACCGCCACAGCAACCGCCGCCGAAGGCAGCACTTCGGTATTCTCCGCTGCCGCGAGAATAGCTCCCGACGTGACGACCGATGCACCCGGAAATCTCGCGCCCTATGCCGTCAAGCTGAATGGAACCGTGAACCCGTTCGGGCTGGCTGCCACGGCCTGCTTCCAGTGGGGAAACTCCACGTCTTATGGTCACGCGACTGCCCCGCAAACCGTCGGAAGCGGAAGTGTCGGCCTAAGCGTTTCCGCCGGTCTGACCGGACTCTTGCCCAACACGACGTATCACTACCGCATCGCCGTCACCAATGCCGCCGGAACCTACTACGGCTCGGACGTTTCATTTAAGACTCTCTGTGCAGACGTTTCGCGCCTCAATTTGTCCATATCCCCCGGCGGGGCGAGTATTGCGTCCACGCTTGGGGACAATGGTCCCCTTCAGACCGGGTATGCCGCGGTCGAGGTGGCTTCGGGCAGTGCGCCGTATGGAACGGCTGTCTTCAGCATGAAGCAGAATGGCGTCGTGGTGAGCGAAGTCGCCGTACCTGCGTCCCCGCCTACCCGGTCAGCCCTCATCTTCATCGATTACCGAATGGATGTGTGGACCGGATCCGGGCCGGCGGGACCCGCTACGGTCGACATCAACACCGGGCTGGCAGTCGTGAATCTCGGAAATGCCGCGGCCAATATCCTTTGTAAACTCCGCGACTCGGGTGGCGTGATGCTGGCAACCGCGCACGGCACGATTGAAAAGAACGCGCACGAGGCGCTCTTCATCGACGAGCTCAACAGGATCGCCCCGGACTTCTCGCTGCCGCCCGGTTTTGCGACCGGCGCAGGATTCGCTTCGCTGGAACTCGCGAGCGACCAGCCTCTTTCAGTCGTGGCTATGCGAATGACGGTCAATGAGCGAGGTGAGCCACTGATGACGACCACTCCGGTCGCCGATTTGCTGAAACCTCCCACCGCGAGCTCGGCCTTCTTCCCTCAATTCGCCGATGGCGGCGGTTACCGCACATCCCTGTTTCTCCTGAACACTTCCGGGCAGCTTGAGGAAGGAACGGTACGATTGTACGGCAATAATGGGTCACCGCTTGCTGTGCACCTTATCGGGGACCAGGGGGGACCATCCGACGTTTTTCGCTATTCCATCAAACCCGGCGGCTTTGTCGCGATGATTTCCGACGGGTCATCCGACACGCTCAGTTCGGGATCGGTCCAGGTTACTCCGGATGCAGGCAATTACGCGCCGGTTGGGGCCGGGCTGTTTAGTTGTGCTCCGGCGGGGACACTGATTACCGAATCGGGGATTCCGTCGACTGTGCCGACGACCCATGCGCGCATCTATATCGATCGCTCGAACGGCCACAGCACCGGGCTGGCTATTGCATCAACGGGCGGCCTGCCTGTTCATGTCACCTTGCGCGCGCTAGGTATGGACGGCGTCACGCCTGCCGGCGAGGGAGAGCTGAATTTGAGCGCCAATGGTCACGACGCGAAATTCGATTACCAGTTCATCGATTCACTTCCGATCGGTTTTACGGGCGTGATGGATATATCGTCCCCTGTGCCTTTTGCGGCCCTGACATTGCGATCGCTCATCAATGAGCGCGGCGAATTCCTGCTCACTACCTTTCCTGTCTCGGATTTCAACCAAACAGCGCCTGTGCCGATCGTATTCCCGCAGATAGCCGATGGGGGAGGGATTAAAACCGAATTTATCTTTTTAAGCGCCGGAGGGGCGGTGACTACGACTCTCAGCTTCTACGATAACGAGGGCTTGTATCTTCCAGTTGGCAGGATTCAACCATGAACCGATGAATTGCTTTGCACCGGGAACTTCTCCCTACAGCTCGAGGATGCGGAACACCGACAAAACACAGAATTAGATCACGGCCACAGTAACCTCCCGGGAAATTTTACCTGTTTGTTAACCCCAGGACTTACCTCAAAAGTGAAGTCACGGACCGTTAAGCCTCATTCGGTCTTTTGGCATCGCTCGTGCTACGGCGACAGATGGGGAGGTACCTCGCAGAACGGCCGATGCAACCCAGCTTTGTCCTTTGCCGGCGTGCGAAACCGGAGTCATGCCAGGCGGTTCCCCTTTTTATAGAGGAGAAGTCATGAGGAAACTCCATGCAGTGGTACCCATGCATCCATCTGACGAGAGCTTGAGGAACCTGTATTTCCCCGAAATCACCGGCCAATCAAGAAGCGAGAATCGCGTCCCCGATGCGTCGGGGGTCCGGGTTGTTCTCATAGATGACCATGTGCTACTCCGCGCCGGGATCAGTTCGCTCATCTCGGCAAGCGACGGCTTCAGCATAGTCGGAGAGGCAAAAGATAAGTCCCAGGCAATTGCTCACATCAAACACCAGCAACCTGACGTCATCCTGCTGAACATTGAATTGAAGTCCGGGGATGGGCTGGAAATGGTTCCCGAGCTCCTTGCCGCCTGCCAAAAGTCCCGCTTGGCGGTGCTGACCGACTCCAGAGATCCGGAGATCCATCGGCGGGCGATCCTGCTCGGGGCTTCCGGCGTAATTTCAAAAGATGACCCGCCGAGTCTCTTGCTGAAAGCTATCGCCAGGGTTCACGCCGGCGGGGCGTGGCTCGTCACGGCCGGTATACTTGGCGAATTGCTAAGCCCGAAGAGGCGAAAAGAGGTCAGCCCAGAGCGAAAGAAGACTGCGGGTCTGACCCAACGTGAGCGCGAGGTTATCAAGCTGGCGGGGTGCGGTCTGAAAAACAAGCAGATCGGGGAACGACTCTTCATCAGCGCTGTCACAGTCCATCATCACCTGACATCGATCTATTCAAAACTGGAGGTAAACGACAGAGTAGAACTCCTCATGTATGCCTACCGCAACGGTCTGGCGGAACCGCCTCGATAAACCAAGAGGCAATCGGGTGAAATCGCAGGGAACTTCAAAAGTCCCTTCGTCCGGTCGCGCACCGGGCCGTCCCCGTCTGCCGTGATTTCCTGCCAGGACCGGTCAAGTCTGCTAAGATCCGAGAATGACGCCGGTGACCGGGACTACGAGTCTGGGGAACTTTGGGTCATTGGTCTCGATGACTATCGAGCCCTTGAGTGGACCGGCCTGAAGCTTTTCTCCGATCAGCGAGATGGCCCCCTGGTAGCGGTCGCCCTTCGGTCCACGTTCCCACTTGACGTCGAGGACCGGAAGATCGGTGCTGGCTTTTACGCGGAAATCCGACCCGCCCGACTGGTACACCATCAGGGTCTGAGCCATCTGCTGCAGGAGATCGGGGTTCTCCTTGAGGTCCTCCAGACGCAAGGCGCCGAGGTCCACGGCAGTTGGAAACGTGTAGACCTGTTCCCTCAGGTACGTGTTTGCAGCAATTCTGAGCAGAGGCGTGGTTGAGCTCGATGTCTTTACCAGGATCATGTCGGTTTTCTTTCCGCCGGGGCCGTCCGGATTAAGGATCAGGCTCAACCGGTAACGCCGTCCCTCCTCGACAGTCTCGAGCCTGGTCGCAAATCGCTCCGACGGATGCTCTACCGACTCGATTTTAAGCGGTTCCGGCGCATGGTTGATGATCTCAATGACGGCCTGCCGGTGCTCGCCCCGCGAGCCAGCGACAAAAAAAACAGGCTGAGGCGACAGCTCGACACTCGGGACGACCTGACCCTCGACCGAGAGGGAGGCCTCAGGGAGGACAGGATCGTTGAGCGCGACCAGGACCTTGCCCTCGAAACGACCCCTCAACTCTGCCGTGTCCAAATGCACTCTCAACCTCACCTCGGCGCCCGGCTCTATATGGGCGGGCATGCGATCAAACCACAGCGGAGCGGTCCATCGGAAACCGAGAATTCGCAACGCCGCCGCGCCTTCGTTCCTCAACACGAACTCGTGCTCGATCTCTGTCCCCTGAACAACCTTGAAAGTGAACTGGGTCTCGGGGAAGGCAGCCTGGGGCACGCCAGCCCCCACATTCATGGCCATGGAGGCCAGGATGACCGCGAACTTGACTGCGCGATAGAAGAACCTGTTGTTCATAAAACCCTCATGACAAAGAAATCGGAGGGCCGATCGGGGCCCTCCGATTTCTTTGCGCTCTGCGGTTTGGTTACTGTGCCGGGTAGAATCGGATTTGCACCAGGCGCAGGCCGTTGTTGTCATAGTCCCAGAAGTACTGATAGAGCAGAGGATCGAAGAGCGGGATACTGATCTCATCCAGAACCCCGTCCCCGTCCACGTCGACTTGAACTACCATCGTGGTCAATTCCTTGGTCACGTCCCGGAATTGGCTTCTGCCCGTGTATCGAGCCAGGACCACGTTCTCACTTGAGCAGACCACTTCGTCGTCGCTGGTGCCCGCGATGCCGTCCGGTCCTTCGTCGATGCCGCAAGTCCTGATGTCGCCAGTCCCGCCTGGCTTGCCGAGCTCACGCAGGTACACTTCCCAAGCCGTGGCGACGTTCGAGGGCAGGGTCATTTTGGCGCCGTCTTTGTCGCACGCGTTCCCGTCAAGTACCTGGAATTCAGTTCCCCCGGACAGAAAGATTTTGTTTCTCTTATCGAGCGTGACAATATTGCCCGGATCATCGCCGATGATGTTGTCCGCATCCGGGTCGGAGAAGTTCAACAGGACCTGGATGGTGTGGCGGTTGCTGCCGGTCAGATCATCCCCGGCGCAGTTTGTCTTGCCGAGAAGATTCAGGTTGTAATGTTCGCCGCTGGGAGCGCCGTTGTCAGCAAATGCCATAGCGAACGCAAACGGAACTACGAGTAGAACCGCCAGACTGGTCAACAGTGTTTTCTTCATCCCTTACTCCTTTCGATTTGAGGACCTGGAGATTCTTTCTCGCGGTGCTGCTTTGACTCCCTCCGAGCACCGCCAGTCAGAAACCGGGGCGAGATTAACCGTCTTGGATTTTCGCCGCATCGTCTCGGATGACCAATTTTGTGGTCTATCGCGACCAGAATTCAGGCGCGGAGATAGTCAAAATTGACCACGTCCACCTGACCCAGGCTGTGTCTGGCTGGCATCTACCCCAATTACCGCCTTCATTACGGACCTTGGACTGCGCTGCACACTGCATTCAGTCTAGAGCGGTCGGAGTGACTACTTCGATTTTCTGGATCTCGGCAACAGTCAGGTTGCCTTCGTGCCTCGGCTGACCACCGGTCTTTGGCGAGTCTGGACCGGGAGTGAAGGAATTGTCTGGATCTTCTAGAAGCCCAGCTTTTTCACCTGTCAAGGCTCCTCGTGGTCTTCCTTTTCAGGTTGCGAGAACCTCAGTGCCAGGGCGACGGAGAAGAGCATCAGCGCCCTAGGCGAGGAGTCGGACCAAGCCTGCGATGCCTTTGTCACGCTCGAGTAGGCGCATGCTGCCGAGCAGGTAATTCCAGTCATGAATACCGCCCTCGACGAGGGGTAGGGCTTGCGCCCGCGCGTCCCCCACTCTGCTTTCTCTAAAATCACAGTGCGGTGGGCCGAATGTCTGAAAAGCACATGCGGGACCAAGGAGCGTGACGAGTGGTTTGAAACAGTTTCTTGCGGGCAGCGATGCCGTCGCGGTGGTCACGCCCGTCGTGGAGGCCCGCTTGCAAGAGATCAAAGACCACGAGGAGCTTTCGTGTTCTGTATGGACACCGATCAACGCCGTAGACGCTATAGTCTTGATTTTCAATCGACAGCCAGTTTCCCAAGCCGGACGTCGCGGGTTCGATTTCCGTCTACCGCTCCAATTTTTTCAATAGGTTACGGCTATTCGCCGCTTTCCGAGCAGCCCCTTAATGGAGTACGCGCTGGGTACGCGGTAGGTCAGCAATCCGCCAGCGAGCAGGCAGGCGCCCGCGCGATAGTGACCCCTATCGAAACCATCTGAACATTCTCGATGTACCGTTCTTGCTCATTTTGGAGCCACCTACCAAACCGAGTACTTGGTATAGCTCCAGCCCGGACTCAACACATGCCGGTGGATGAAGTCCTGGTTCATATTGGACAGCATTTGGCGGATCTGCGTTTGTGTCCGGAACTTCTGAAGGGCAGCCCGCTTGGCGTCGGACGGACCTTGGCGGACCGTCGGCGCCGCTCCCTCTGCACTTCCCTGCGGAGCGAGCATTGCCTGAACACCCGGGGTCCACCGTTGACGATACGTGGCTCGTTCGCTTTCGCCGAGCCCCAACCAGGTCATCCGGATCGAAGCCCAGGCCAGCGGGAGCCGCGAGTACTCCTTCTGCTGCTCCGGGCTGAAATTCGAATACTGGGCGACTAGCCCGCTCGCCAGCTGATCCTTGAACGCCTTGTCGGGCTTGAAGGCCTCTCCGCTCAGTACCTCGCTGATCATGAAGCAGTTCACTTCAGCATAGGCGTCGGCGACTTGGCGGGTCAGCGGTGGATTGCCCTGAGCGATCGGAGTATGGGACGAATAGTAGATCTCGAGGACCCAGGCTGACAGCACATCGGTCGGAGTCTCGCGCATGAGCGCAAGGTAGCCGTCGAGAAGCGCCTCCCGCATCGCGTTCCGCTCGAGCTCGGTCTTACGGCCCAACTCGGCATGAAACTGCAGCACGCCTAGCGTGCCGGACATCTCAGCTGAGTTGGCGGTCTTCCAACTGCGCACCAGAGAATCCTGAAATTGCTGGTATTGCTCTTCGGTCAGGCGGACGTCTAAAAGCCACTCGAAGAGTCGAACGCCCTTCGCGACCATCTCCGACGTGAGGGGCGGGTTGCCGGGAATCGGGAAGTTGTCGGACCCCGACGGCTTGGGGGCAGCCGTCGACGTTTCTGAGCGTTGAAAGACGAGGGGCCGTTCGAGATCGTTACCGGTCAGCGTCAAGGTGGTAGCGGTGAAAGTTGCCCTGTAATCGAAGGCGCCTTTTGCAGCTTTGAGATGCAGCACGCCCTCGCTATACCGCCATTGAATCGCGGCTCCATTCAGACTTCCCTTGGCGTCCGCATTGAGCGTCAGCCTGTAACCCACCTGCTCTTTGGTCCCCTGCCAGTTCCCGACCAGCGACGAAGCTGCGTCGGCCGCCCGAGTGAGATTCGCGCATGCTGCTCCCACTAGTACCGCGAGCAGAACAATGTTGAGACTTGCACAGATGTTCTTTGGCATGAGTTCCTCGTTGGTTCATTGCGTTGTCGTATGGTGGTGGGGAAGGGTCGGTCCTAACGGACCTCCGAGCCCCCCTAGTCAAGGAGGCTCGCAATCCGCTTCCAGTCGGCGGTATCGATCAGTTCCCGGACCTTTTGCACACTGAATGAACCGGACGTGAGCTCCGCGGGGTATGTCTCAATAACGGCTATTTGCAGCGAGGTTCGGGGCAGCGTCCGATCGTAAAATTCAGGGTTACAGGCCAGGAGCGCTTGGGATTTGCGATCGAAGGCCGAGCTCAATCCCGACGGTCTGGGGCCGGCTCCGCCGACATGCGCCGGAGCAGCCCGCTTGGCCTCGGACAGGCTCGCCAGCTCGCCGACCGGGGATTTCAGCGCGGCGAACTCGCGCAGCACTTCGCTGACAGCGCGCAGCTTCTCGGTAACTACTTTGAACTCGGCCCGCGACAGCTCCGATTGAGGATCATATGGACGGTTGAACGAAGATGGCCGCCAGAAACCCGGGCGGCCGTGCGCCTGATCCTGGGGAGGCGTGATGAGCCGAGCTGCCTGCCCACCTTGGCCCGCGAGGCTGTCGCCGGCGATGAGCATTGCCAAGATCAGGGCGCCAGAGGACACGGAGAGTTTCACGCAAACCTCCTGCGGATGAAGACACCCCCCGCCCTCATCGGCGTCCAACCTGGTCGGCGGACGAGACTCGCGAGCCGGTGGCTCGGACCGCCCGATGATTGCAGCTTTTGCTGATAAAAGCAACAGCCAAACAAGTCGCCTGATCAATAGGGCGGTTCTGCGGAATCCGCACAAAAGCATAGGGACAAGGCCATTGTAGGATGCTGAGCGCCGTTGTCACTCGATCGTTCTCACGGTGCGAGTGATGAATCGCGCAACATATCTAGAAGACTCTTTGCTTGCTTCGCCCATCGATCCTCTGTACGATCAGCCGGTCGGTTCAGCCGACGACGGGTCATTGAATGCCTATCGATGTTTTCGGACGGATCGCTCTCGGCGTCCTGCTGCTCAGCGTCACGGCGGGCGCCGCCCATGCCCAGCAGTATGGCGCGATGTCGGAAATCGAAGTGCGGTTGACCTTCACCGGATTCCGTTCACTCTACGCCAACTGCGAACAAGAAGACGTATGCCCTGGGCTCTATCGCGGCGGAACTGACGTCGTCGAAGGCGTAGTTCGGACCGTGGACGGCTCAGATCCGTCCGATGACGAGGTGGTGTACCAGGGAGTGCTGAAGAGGCGGACGCATTTGGGCATCTGCGATGTACAGATGAGAGACGGCGCCGAGGATCAGCACGACTGGTGTGTGATGATATTGTCAGGCACTGAAGACGTCGAGGTTACGGTCAGCGTGGGAGCTGAAGAGGGAGAAGGGGCGACGGTGCGGATGACCCCGGTGCCCGGCTCCGTCAGCGTTAGCGTAACGGGAGGCTGCAGCGCTGAACCGGGAATCCAATCGGGTTGGCGAGACGACTACCTCAAAACAGACGGCGTCACCTTCTCAACTGTTCCCGCCGGCAGCTTGCGCCGCGCCGGTCGATATCGTGAGCAGATCGGGTCCGGGCCGTGCGAATGGGTTCTTGACGTGCGTCCAGTCGGCGACATCGAACTGGTTGTCGACCCGCAAAGCTATAAGACCTGGCGACCGGAGGCGCTATTTGACGAAAGCACCATTGGCAGCGAGATTAAGATCGACGCGAAGCTGCAGCGCCCGGACGGCAGCGCGCCAAAGGTCAAGGCCCGGCGGATCATTTTCGAGTTGACCGACACATCGCGTGAGCCAGGCATTGCTATGAACTTCCCGATAGCGGGAGGGGGGACAGCCTTCGATCTCCAGTTCTCTCCAGACAACAATGAGCGATCTCGGTACATCATCAGCGGGGCGGGCAACCAGCGCCTGGAAACTAAGCCCGGGGAGCACGTCGACGCTTCGGCGGTCGTCTCCTCGTACGACTGGGGTGCATGGAGTACGCTTAAGGTCACTGCCGAATTGAAGGATGGCCGCGTCGTCACGGGACATCTCAAAGGGAAGCGCGGGATGACGCAGATCCCGCTGCCCAAACGGGCGAAAGACTCCATGATCGCCGACATCTGGAAAGAGAATGCCGGCGCGGCTCTGCCCGACAAAGACGATTCGGAGACCGGACCCGCCGGCGAGAGTAGTCGGGGTGATGGCTTCAGCCTCTACGAAGAATACCGCGGCTTCTACGCTGACAGCAAGCATGTCTCAGGCCACCCGAAGAAGATTGATTTCTTCGTGCGCAACTACATCGGCGCAGATGCCCGTCCGGGCATCTACCTCTTTGGCAATCTGACCGGAGCCGAGGTGCACGACAAGCTGAACGACGACGAGTTCGACCGAGAGAAGCGGGTGATGAACGCCAACCACGGTGAAGGCGCTCACCTGGTTGATCAGCACGGTGTCTTCCTGGTGACCGTGGTCGGGCTCGACGGCGGTCTCACCGTGCCTTCCAGGGCCGGAGTGCGGGGCCGCCCCCTGATCACCCTGCGTATCGAGATGCAGCCGCGGGATTCCCTGACCGGTATGGTCACGAGCGAGAATGTGCCGGCGTCGGACATGGCCTTTGCCTATGACCGTGCCGTTGCCCACGAGTTGGCGCATAGTGTCGGCGCCGAACACCACGGCGAGCGCGACGGGAACGCGACTTTCTACTTCGTCTACGCCGACGATCCCACGAACGCTACCGGCAGGGCCCACTACAGCGACGATCTGAAGCCGGGCTCGCCGGTAGTGCCGATCACCGACGAGATCTCGGGACGCGACCTGGCGAGCTTGGAAGAAGACGACTATGCGAGACACCGTGACTTGAACCGACAGTTGTTCTACCCGGACGCCTTAAAGGCGGGCAGGAAGAAAATTGCCGATTACCCGCACGAAAACATCGGGCGGACCGCCGAGCAGTTGGCCGAACGCGAGATGAATATACACTTGACCGGCCTTGGGCGTTCGTTCTGGGTCGGCGCCGAGCACGGTCAATCTTCCGGCGACGAGCTCTGCGTGATGCGGTACTACTTCGCCAAGCTCTACGAAAAGAGGGGCGTGAAAAACACCTACTACTACGTCAGCGACAAGCGCAGCGAGCGCGCGGGTCTCGAGCTCTGCCGCTCTCCGATTGGGACCGGCGTCAACGACAGACAGCGCCCGCCGCAACCGCGGTACGGCGACGCTGCCATTAGCCGTGGCGCTTGCTCGGACTCCATCATTTTCAACGACGCGCTGCCCCTGAAGCCCGATGCCGTCGCGGAGGGACCTCAGCAGTGATACGACTTGTCGCCGCCCTTGCTCTTGTCCTCCTCTCGGCTCTCATAGCCTTCGCAATCGTCATCACCAGGGATGCACCCGTGGTCGGATCAGGCGATGCGGCAGCGACGCCTCAACAGCCCCGCGGTGAAGCAGCGGCGCAATCCGAGGCGCCGGAAATCAATCTACGACTCAACGGTTTCGCCCCAGGCGCGACGCCGTTCGTACTGACGGCGGGCGAGCCGGTGCTTGTCGAGCTCCAGCTACGGCATCCAGATCGGCGGGCAAAAGAACCGATCCGGTTGGAACCGCCGACCGGCAGTTGGGCCGAACGTGCGAAGATCCTCGTGACGGACGGGCAGGGAACAGCGAGAGACTGGCGGTTCGTGGTGACCGGCACGCCGTCCCCGGGTGGCCTCGCGCTCAAGCCCGCTGCCGTGACCACGCTCGTTCTGCGGATGGACGAAGACGCGCGTGCGGAGATTATGCCCGGCTCGTACAAGATGATCGCCCGACTCGAACTCGGCGACGGCCGCGGTTTTCGGGGGACGATCGAGTCGGAAGCGGCGAGCGTTAATATCGTAGCGGCGTCGGGGCAGGTTGCCGGCGCGGCGCTCGGCCGGCGGCAATTGCTGCGGGTTCGCGATTCGCTGCTTCGCGGCGATGTTGCGCGGGCCGAAACCGCGGCGATGGAAATGCAGTGTGCGGAACCAGAGCGGCCCGAGGGTTTCATTGGCATGGCGCTCGTGCATGAAGCCAAGGGCGAACGCAGCCGCGCCCTGTTCTCGGTTGAGCTCGCCATCTCTTGCGCGGTCAGTAGGGTCGATCAAGCCGCGCAACAGGACAAACCCGTGAGTCCACGGGAAGCGGGACAGAAGCCGCCAAAGATGGCGCCAGTCGAATACTATGAGCTGCTGCGCCGAATCGAGCGTCTTCCGTTAGAGACGCCCAACCCGTGAACATCAGGTCGGTCTCTGAAACGGAGTCCAAGAGGGGCGTGCTCGACGCGGGAACCTGCGAGGAGGGGCGAGTCCGGAGGGTCTGGTGCATCTCATCCGGCCGCCGAACACCAAGCTCTTCCATCAGTTACTGGCTTATCTGAAACAGAAGCCAGATCCCGATCAGCTACCATCAGGTTCGATGGGCGGTCGCGACGGTGTGGCGGCTGCGGCTCTGTGCCTGCGTTGGGGCTTGTACCTCGCCGTGCTTCTTGATCATGACAAGCTGCTCTGATGCGCTTTGCAGCCGAGCGGCTGGCCCTTGGCATGACAGTGTGCCGGCGATTTGCGACGGAGCGGCCGCGACGCCAGTGGTGCGAGCAGGTGCTCCCTTATGGATTGGCGGAAATCCTGCTGATCACACCATCGCGCTGGACGCTTACGGAGGCATCGCGAGAGGTGCGCTCGCCCCCGTGGCCAAGGACTGGAATCACGCTCGGGGCGTCGAAGGCCAAACTCACCTGTTCTCGGACTCCGCATACCTTCGTTTCGGCTCTCAGGGGCAGCGGCCGGTGCGGCCGAAGTCCTCGCATTTTGTAAGGATCCCGGATTCGAACGAGAGGACCGGTCCAAAGTCGCCCATCGTCCACTCCTCGATCGTATCTACAAGCTCCGCAAGATACTGCTGGCCCCAGCTCGCCTCCACCATTTCTTTGGTCATGCCCAAGAGAATCCTTCCCTCGAGAATAGCGTCCCGGTAGTCGTCAGGTAGAGCTCGGTTGGCGACATAGGTTTTTCGGCGAGCGCCATTGTGATCGGCTGTGAGCGCCCACCTCTGAATCCATGCCTGGGCGTACTCTCCTCGGGAACGCCATCTCACACGCAGCCATTCGTCTCGGGGAAGATTCGGTAACGCCAGCCATCTACGCACGTCGTCGACACTGAGCAGATCCCCCATACGAGCGGTCCGAATAGGCCGGCTCTCGTCGTCCGGCGCCTCTCGCAGCTCGAAGGAGTCCGTGCCGACCCACAAGACAAAGCGGACCCGCTCATGAAAGCGGTTCAGTCCGCTCGCATCTGATTTGTCCGGTGCCTGGAGCCGAAGAGACTGCCCCCGGCTCCACACCGATCCAAACTCGTAATAGCTCCCAGAGGAGACTCCGACTTCATACCAATTACCACCCTCGACACTCACGACTCCATGGGCGACCACACTCTCAGATGGCCAGATCTCAGTGATGACAGGAGCACGGGTTGAGGGGCTCCGGCGTATAGGTTCCACTACGGACTCCGATAGCAGGAGCCGTCCGTAAGGGAAAGACTCGCACTCGATATCGCTGTCGTGGATTTCACGCTGGACGAACCGGGAGGAGAGAAAGCCTTCTCTTCCGGAAGGGAGCGAGACCTG
>Ga0105092_10000750_pt1 | contig 17091 bp, 17 predicted proteins | sample PPLLak2March2015_FD_87021 | JGI IMG/M metagenome (GOLD analysis project Ga0105092, IMG submission 87021) | Freshwater sediment microbial communities from Prairie Pothole Lake near Jamestown, North Dakota, USA - PPLs Lake P7 Core (1) Depth... | ecosystem: Environmental > Aquatic > Freshwater >... | reverse complement strand
GGTTCGGGGGGTGCGAGGGCGCGGGGTCATCGTCCGGATCGCAACGCGCCGGCGAGCTCGCGGATGGCGGGGTCGTTGGGGGGCGAGAACAGCGCGGCCTGATCGAGCGCCTTCAACGCGGAAGCGTTGTCGCCCTTCTCCCGGTACAGCTCGACGAGCGCCATGTATCCTTGGCGTTCGTATCCGATAAATCGCGCGATGTGCGAGTAACTCACGATGGCTTCGTCGATCTTGCCTTGTGCGCGCTGCACCTCGGCCAGTGCGACGTACGCGGGCGGGTAGACCGCGTGCCGCGGGTCGACGATCTGGTTCAGCATCGTCTCCGCCTTGGCGTAATCGCCGGTCGCCGCCGCGCACCGCGCCAGACCCGCAATGCCGCGCTGATCCTGGGGAGAAATCGTGGCCAGCCTTTGGAACACGCGCGCGGCGTTGCCGACGTCGTTGCGCTTTAGGTAGCAGTCGCCCAAGCAATCCAGCGCGTGCAACGAGAGCTCGTCGTTGCCGCCCACGCGCTCCAGGACCTCGATGGCGCGCGAGCACAACCCCTCTTCCCACAGCAGGGACCCGAGATTGTAGTCGACGTTGCGCTGGATCAAGCGATACCCCGACGTTGGGCTCTGTCGGTTGATCTCGTCCGCCCGCGTGAAATGCGACAGCGCGGTGCCCTTGCTTCCCATCTTCAGGTACGCTTCGCCCAGCGTGTAGTTCGAGAACGCCTCGGAGTACGCGCGCATTTGCTTGCGGTACAGATAGTCGGAGTTCACCAGTGCCGCCGCCGCCGCGAGCACCAGCAACGCCTTCACCATCCCGAACTCCTTCTTTCGAAACGCCCGCCACAGATACACGCCGCCGTAGGCGGCGAAAAGACAGAGCACCGGGACAATGGGTAAACGGAATCGCGCGTTCACGAAGAAAGCAATGACACCCAGCGAATACAGGATCACGAACCAGTAGAACATCGCGAGATCGGCGCGCCGGCGCCACAGGAGTACGCCGCCCAGGATGGCGAGCGGGGCGACCAGCCAGAAGCCGGGGAGCGGGAAATACTTCATCTTGGCCAGGTGCCAGAAGAAATAGATGTATTTTTCGTTCGCGCGTTCGCCTGCGCCCCAGAACATGCGGAACTTCTTCGCCATGAGTGCCGTGGCTTCGTTCGGGTGTTGCGCGATGTAGTCGGAGCCGCGCTTGAAATAGTAGTCGGACACCTCCGCCAGTTTGAGCTTCTTCCCTACGTCCTTCTCCGCGATCGCGATGGCGTCTTCGAAGCCGCCCCAAAAATCCGCGCGCGCACCCGGCACGATGGCGGTGGAGCCGTCCGAAGACGGGTTGTTGCCGATGTAGAAGTTGACGCCGCCGGAAGCGCCGACCGGCACCACGGCGCGCGCCACCATATAATTACGAATCATCACCGGCATGATCGGTAGCGCGCACGCCACCGCGACCACGATCGATTGCTTGATCCAGCCGCTTTTCGCGGGCCGGTTGCGCGCCGAGAGCCAAATGGCGAGCGGGACGGCGGGGAAGAACACCAGGACGCTCGGTCGCGCGATGGTGGCGAGACCGAGGGCGATGCCTCCCGCGGCCAGGATCCGAAGCTTGCGCCGCTTGATCCCCATCGTCAGCAAGAGCAGGCTCAACGAGTTCAAGAAGATGAACAGCGTCTCGATCAAGAGATCGCCTTCCATGTAGACCAGCACCCAATAGAGTGCGACCGTCAACCCGGCGATCATGGACACCGTACGCGAGAACAACTCGCGGGCGGTGAGATAGACCAGACCGGCCGTGAGAGCGCCGATGACATGGTTGACGAAGACGGCGAACGCGATGCTGGAACCGGAGAGCTTGTAGAGAACGGCGAGGAAGTACGGGTACAGCGGGCCCCGGAAGAACGCGTCGGTGCCCGGTGTCCCGCCCGCGACGATGTCGAGCGCCCACTCATGATGGTACAGCGAGTCCATCACCGGGAAGTAAAACGTGGGGTTCAGCGCCTTGTTGAGAAAGAAGTACGCGATGCGCAGCACGAGTGCCACGCCGACGACCATGCCGAGCCGCGTCCAGTCGGCGCGATCGCGCCAGTTGAACGGGTGGTCGACGTCGAGCGGGTCGTGGACGGTGGCGCGCGCCGAACCGGCTGGGTCACGACGCGCAGGATCTGGTTTTGCTTTCTTGCGCTTGCTCATACCGCAGGATCGAAGGAGCGAACGCCCAGTCTAGCATACAGTTATGAGCGACACAATTCCCGCTCTCGGCGGCCCTTTGGAACGCTTCGTGCTGTACCGTGGTGTCGACGTGTCGCCGGGGGGAGCGGGTGCGATCGTCCCCAGCGCGGCGCGATACGGTGCGATCGGCAATCCTTGGGATGCGCGGCGAACATGAGCGGCCACGACGAAATCACCAACTCCACGACCAAGTTGAACGCCGAATTGCTCGCGATGGTGCGCATCGCGAGCTCGATTCTTCAATACTCGAAGCTCGACGACATCCTCTCGACCGTCACGCGCGAGCTCGCGCAGCTGATCCAGTTCGACCGCTCCAGCGTGGCGCTCTTGGCACCGGACCAGAAGTCCCTCCTCGTCCACCCCATTTACGCGGGTGCCGGCGAAGCCGGAAAGCTGGGCGAAGCGCGTCGCGTCCCGCTCAACGAAAAGACCGCCACCGGGTGGGTAGTCCTGAACCGGCGCGCCATCATTCGCAGCGACATCGCCGCCGACGGTCGCTTCTTCGGGGTCGTCGGCGACGAGCAACTCGGTTGCGACATGGTGGTGCCGTTGATGGCGCACGGGCAAGTCATCGGTACGCTCAACCTCGGGTGTTACGAGGCGAGCGCGCTTTCCGACGCCGACCTGGAGAAGCTCGTCAATTGCGGCAACATCGCGGGGTGCGCCATCGAACACGCGATTCTCCTCGAGGAAGCGAAGGACCTCGGCGAGCGCTACCGCACGCTCCAGCGCGACGCGAGCGACATCATCATGCTGATCGACCGCAACTCGGGCCGTCTGCTCGAAGTCAACCGGCAGTGCTGCGCGGCGCTCGGCTACAAGGAAGAAGAGTTGCTCAAGAAGGCGTACTTCGACTTGTTTCCGCCCGAGGACCAGTTCCAGGCCCGGCGCGATTTCGTCAACATCATGAGCCAGAAGTCGCGCGTGTTCGTCGACCGCCGTCTGGGCAGCCGCGACGGCGCCACCATCTTCGTCGACATCAGCGCGAGCCTCATCCAGATCAAATCCGACACGTTCATTCAAGTGCTGGTGCACGACATCTCGCAGCGCAAGATGCTCGAGCAGCAAATCATCCTGCAGAACAAGAATCTCCAGGAAGCGAACCAGAAGCTGCGCCAGGTCGATCAGATGAAGACCGAGTTTTTGGCCAACATCAGCCACGAACTGCGTACGCCGCTCTCGGTCATCATCGCCTACACGGAGGCGATGCGCGACGGCCTGGTGGGCGAAGAGGACCGCAAGCATTTTCTCGACGTCATCTCCGACAACGGCGATCACCTCTTGCGCCTGATCAACGACTTGCTCGACCTCTCCAAGCTCGAGGTGTCGGAAGCGATGCTCTCCTTCAGCCTTTCTCACATCCACGACGTCGTCCGGTCGCTGTGGCCGAAGGTGGAGGAAGCCGCGGGGCAGAAGCGCATCGCGGCCGTCTTCACGCCCGGCTACGAAATTCCGGTGGTGTACATCGACAACCGCCGCATTTCGCAGGTGCTCCTGTGCCTGGTCACGAACGCGATCAAGTTCACGGACGCCGGGGGGCGCGTGGAGGTATCGACGCACCGCACCGACGAAGGCGTCGAAGTGAAGGTCAGCGACACGGGCGCCGGGATTCCGGAAGAGCAAATCCCCAATCTCTTCGACACGTTCCGGCAGCTCGACGGTTCGTCGACGCGCCGCTGGGGCGGGCTCGGCATCGGGCTCGCGATCGCGCGCCACATCGTCGAGCTGCACGGCGGCCGTATCTGGGTGGAGAGCAAACGGGGAGAGGGGAGCACCTTCGCGTTCGCCGTCCCGATCGAAACCGAAGAAGTGATTCGAACCTCGAGCGGAGCGCTAAGCGCGCGGTTGCCGGCGGGCGCCCCGTCGCTCGACGGGTGGATGGAAGGGGACGGGGAGACACCGGAGACCGCTTAGTCTCGGTCGGTTCCCGCGGATCGACTCGCTTGGCCACCGCGTGCGACCCTCCTCACCGCATCTCGCGGGAAGAGACTCGGCAATCGTGGAGGTCACCCGTAATCCACTGAGATTCTACTTCGACTCTTCGATCGATTCCGTCAAGACGACGACTTCGTTGTTCGCCACCTTCAAGATCCCCGGTCCGACGCGATAGCGGTGTGTGTCGCCGTCCTTGGTGCGAAGCGAGAGGTCTCCCGCGATGAGTGTGCTGATGAGCGGGGCGTGGTGCGCAAGAATGCCAAGGTAGCCGGCGCCCCCGGGTGCCGTCACCGATACCACCTCGCCGTCGAAGGCGGTGCGATTCGGTGTCAGCACCTTGAACTTGAATGTCGCCCCGGTCGTCATCGTGGTTGCCTCGGCATCGGCGCTACGCCATCTTCTTCGCGCGCTCGACCACTTCGTCGATCGAGCCCACCATGTAGAACGCCTGCTCCGGAATGTCGTCGTGCTTGCCTTCGATGATTTCCTTGAAGCCGCGCACGGTGTCCTGAATCTTGACGTACTTGCCGGCAGTGCCTGTAAATACCTCTGCTACGAAGAACGGCTGTGACAGGAAGCGCTGGATCTTGCGCGCGCGGTTGACGACGAGCCGGTCTTCCTCCGACAGCTCGTCCATGCCCAGAATCGCGATGATGTCCGCCAGCTCCTTGTTGCGCTGCAGGATCTCCTGCACCTGGCGCGCCACCGCGAAATGCTCGTCGCCGACCACCGCCGCGCTCAAGATGCGCGACGTGGACGCCAGCGGGTCGACGGCGGGGTAGATGCCCAGCTCGGCGATTTGCCGCGAGAGCACCGTGGTCGCATCCAAGTGCGAGAAAGTGGTCGCGGGGGCCGGATCCGTGATGTCGTCGGCGGGGACGTAGATGGCCTGCACCGAGGTGATCGACCCCTTCTTGGTCGAACAAATGCGCTCCTGCAATCCGCCCATTTCGGTACCGAGGGTGGGCTGATAGCCGACGGCACTCGGCATGCGGCCCAACAGCGCCGACACCTCCGATCCCGCTTGCACGAAGCGGAAGATGTTGTCGATGAACAGCAGCACGTCCTGGTTTTCCACGTCGCGGAAGTACTCCGCGACAGTGACGCCGGTCAAACCGACGCGCAGACGCGCACCGGGCGGCTCGTTCATCTGTCCGAATACCAAGCACGTCTTCGCGAGCACGCCGGACTCACTCATTTCGAGGTAGAGGTCGTTACCTTCGCGCGTGCGCTCGCCCACACCCGCGAACACGGAGAAACCGCCGTGCTCGGTCGCGATGTTGCGAATCAATTCTTGAATGAGCACCGTCTTGCCCACACCGGCGCCGCCGAACAACCCGATCTTTCCGCCCTTCGCGTACGGTGCCAACAAGTCGACGACTTTGATACCGGTCTCGAGCTGCTCGATACCCGTCGCTTGGTCTTCCAGCTTCGGTGCGGGGCGGTGGATGGGAAGGCGCTTGTCGGGCTCGGCGAGCGGCCCCTTGCCGTCGATCGGCTCGCCCAGCAGGTTGAAGATGCGCTCGAGCGACTTGTTTCCGTCCGGTACGTTGATCGGCGAACCGGTGTCGGTGACATCCATGCCGCGTGTCAAGCCGTCGGTGGACTTCATCGCGATCGCGCGCACGACGTTGTCGCCCACGTGCAGCGATACTTCGCAGGTGAGATCGATGCCGCGGGCGGCATCCTCGATCTTCAGCGCGTTATAGATTGCCGGTAGCTTGCCGGACGGGAATTCCACGTCGACCGTCGGGCCGATCACCTGCGTGATCTTGCCGATGCCGCGCGTGCCATGGGTTTCCTTCGCGGGTGCCGCCCCGCGAGCCGTATTGGTATGGGTCTGCATCTCGTTTCCTCTCCCGTTCGGGTGGCTACTTGAGTGCCTCGGCCCCGCCGACGATTTCGGCGAGCTCCTTGGTGATCGTCGCCTGGCGTAGGCGGTTTCTTTCGATGACGAGGTCGTCCAACTTCTCGTCGGCGTTCTTGGTGGCTTGCTGCATCGCCGACATGCGCGCGCCGTACTCCGACGCGAACGAGTCCGCGAGGACGGAAAAAACCCGCGACGTCGCGTACAGCGGAATCAGGTTCGCGAACAATTCGTCGCGCCCGGGTTCGATGAGGTAGTTGTCGTCTGACGCGGCGTCGCCCGTCACCGCCGGGATGCTCAAGAACCGCTGCGTCGTGACGCGATACTGTGACGCCTTGATCGATTTGGCGTAGATGAAGTAGAGCGCGTCGACTTCTCCCTCCACGTACAACTCCAAGAGTTTGCCCGTCACTTCCTTGATCTCGGGGAGAGCCAAGCGGTCGCTCAATCCGGCCCGGTGGTAGACAATCGGCGTCGAGCGGCGGCGAAAGAAGGTATTGCCCTTCTTGCCGATGGTAATGAGCTTGCACTCTTGAGCACTGTGTTCGCGCAAGAAACCCTGCGCGGCGCGGACCAGATTCGAGGTGAACGCGCCGCTCAACCCGCGGTCCGCCGTAAACAGTACCAGGCCGGGCTTCTTCACCTCGTGGGTCGAAAAGATGCGACCGAGCGTGGTCTTGACCGGTGCGACGCCATCGGCGTAGGCGAACTCGATCGCGACGTCGGCCGACTCTTCGATGCCGCCGCCCGCCAAGCCGCCCAGCACGCGGTCCAACTCGTCGGCGAACGGGCGCACGGCGTGCGCGCGCTGCTGAGCACGGTTGAGCTTGGCCGCCGCCACGAGCTGCATTGCGCGCGTGATCTTGCGGATGTTTTCGACCGCGCGGATGCGATTCTTGAGGTCGCGAATCGTCGCCATGGTTCGTGTCCGCTACGCCTTCTTCGCCCCGATAGACTTCAGGAAGGTGGCCTTGAACTCGCCCGCCGCCTTGCGCGCCTCGTCTTCGACCGGCTTCTCGAACGCCTTCTTGTCGCGCAATTGACGCACGACGTCCGGGTACGTGTTGTCGAGGAAAGCGAAGAACTCGGGCTCGAAGCGCTTGAGGCTCTCGGTCGGCAAGTCGTCCAGGAGGCCTTCGTTGGCCGCGAAGATCAGGAGCACCTGCTTTTCGGTCGCGAGCGGCACGTTCTCGTCTTGCTTCAAGATCTCGACCATCTTCTCGCCGCGCGTGAGCTGGGCGAGGGTCGCCTTGTCGAGGTCCGAGCCGAAGCGCGCGAAGGCCGCCAGTTCGCGGTACTGCGCGAGTGCCAGGCGCAAGCGGCCCGCCACCTGTTTCATCATCTTGGTCTGCGCATTCGATCCCACGCGGGACACCGAAATGCCCACGTTGATGGCCGGCCGCACGCCCGAGTAGAACAGGTCGCCTTCCAGGAAGATCTGGCCGTCGGTGATCGAGATCACGTTGGTCGGAATGTACGCGGTGACGTCGCCCAGCTGGGTCTCGATGATCGGGAGCGCGGTCAGCGAACCGGCGCCGAGCTTGTCGTTGAGCTTGGCCGCGCGTTCGAGCAAGCGCGAATGCAAATAGAAGACGTCGCCCGGGTACGCTTCGCGGCCCGGCGGACGACGGAGCAACAGCGACATCTGGCGGTAGGCCTGCGCGTGCTTCGAAAGGTCGTCGTAGAAACACACCGCGTGGCCGCCTCGGTCGCGGAAGTACTCGCCCATCGCGCAACCGGCGTACGGCGCCAGCATCTGGAGCGCCGCCGCTTCGCTCGCGGTGGCGCTGACGATGGTGGTGTATTCCATGGCACCGTGCTTTTCCAGTTTGGCGACGATCTGCGCGACGGTCGATTCCTTTTGCCCGATCGCGACGTACACGCACTTCACGCCGGTGCCCTTCTGATTGATGATGGTGTCGATGCAGATCGCCGTCTTGCCGGTCTGACGATCACCAATGATCAACTCGCGCTGGCCGCGGCCGATGGGGATCATCGAGTCGATGGCCTTCAAGCCCGTCTGCAGCGGTTCCTTCACCGGCTGGCGCTGCACGACGTTCGGCACCAGCGGCTCCATCGGGTTGAAGGTGTCGGTCACGATGGGACCCTTGCCGTCGATCGGAACGCCGAGCGAGTTCACGACGCGTCCGAGGAGCGCTTCGCCCACGGGCACCTGCGCCACGCGGCCCGTACGCTTGACGGCGTCGCCTTCCTTGATGCCGGTGTCGGAGCCGAACAGCACTGCACCCACGTTGTCGGCTTCGAGGTTCATCACCATGCCGACGCCGCCGTTGGGGAACTCGAGCAGCTCGCCCGACATGGCGTCTTCGAGGCCCCAAATGCGCGCGATGCCGTCGCCCACTTGCAGGATGGTACCGACCGACTCCATCTCGAGCTCGAGATTCGTCTTCTGCAGCTGAGCTTGGATGATGGAACTGACTTCTTCGGGTCGAAACGCCATTGCTTCTCTCCTAAGCTAAGATTGATCGGCCAAATGCACTCGGGTTTCGTACAGCGCCGTCCCCAAATCGCCGAGACGGTTTCGGATGCTGCCGTCGAACACCTGGTTCTCGATGAACATGATCATGCCGCCCACGATGCCCGGCTCGACGCGCTTCTCGAGTTTGACTTTCTTGCCGGTGCGCCGCTCGACGACTTCCTTGGCCTTGCGTTCCAGCTCGGAATCGAGCGGAATCGCCGTCACGACCCGGACCTCGACGACGCCCTTGTAGTCTTCGTACAGCGACACGAACGCGCGCGCGATGTCGCCGAAGGACGCGGTGCGCTTCTTGTCGATCAAGAGCAGCGCGAACTTGATGAACAGCCCGGAGGCGCGGTCGCCGAGCGCCTTCATGACGAGGTCGCGCTTCTCTTCGGACGTGACGCGTCCCGAGAGCATGAAGCGGCGGAAGCCAACCTCGCCCTCGAGCAGCTTGTCGAAGCTCGTCACGTCGCCGTGCACCTGATCGAGGAGGTCCTCGGCCAGGGCCGCGTTGAAGAGCGCGATCGCGTAACGCTTGCCGACGCCGCCGGTCGCCATGGTGCTCCTACCGGCCCGCCGGTCGCGTCGCGACTTCGTCGAGGAACTCGTTGATGAGCCGGCGGTGCTGGGCGTCGTCTAGGCGCAGGCGAATGAGCTTGTCGGTCGCCGCGATCACCGCCTCGACCATCTGGTCGCGGAAGGCGGCGTTCGCCTTGTCCATTTCCATGCCGATGTCCTGGTTCGCCTTGACGCGCAAGTCGACGACTTCGCGACGGGCCTCTTCGCGGATCTGGCTCGCAAGCACGCTGGCCTCGTGCGCGGCGTCCTGGATGCGGGTGCGCCGCGTGGATTCGATGCCCGCCAGTTCTTCCTCGTAGCGGCGACGCAGCCCGTCCGCGTCCACCTTGGATTTCTCGATGGTCGCGAATTCGTTCGCAATCGTCTCGCGGCGCTTCTCCGTGAAGGCGAGGAGTTTCCCCCAGGCATACTTCCGGAGCAGCCACAGGACGATGAGAAAGCCCACCACCTGGGTGAGTAATGCTTTCCACTGCAGTTCCATTTCACTCTCCTACGTTCTACGCAAGCCCCTATGGCGGAGTGCATCGGAATTCGAACGCGACTTTGACGAGCGCATTGGATTTCCGAATTGCGATTTCGCGCGAGGAGCAGGAGCGGAGAATCCGATGCGCTCCGCCCTAGCGCCTCTACTGAATCTTGCCCATCAACAAGAACACGGTCACGAAGGCGTAGATCGTCAACGCTTCGATCAGGCCGGCGCCGATGATCATCGCGGTCTGAATTTTGCCCGACGCTTCCGGCTGGCGACCGATGGCTTCCATCGCCTTGCCGATGGCACCCTGGAAACCGATGCCCGAGCCGATGGCCGCGAGGCCGAGGCCGATGGGAAGCGCCAAACTCAGAGCAGACGAAGTATCCATTGTTCTTTCCTCCTCGTTGGATTTGAAACGACCGTCGTCACAGAAATACTAGTGGTGCTCCTCGGCGTGCTCGTCGTGCGGCAGCCACAATAAGATATAGATCGTGCTCAAGAGCGTGAACACGAGCGCCTGGATGAAACTCGTCATGAATGCCAGCAAGATGAACGGGACTTGAAACGGAATCCCGACCGGGGAATCGATGAAGGCCAGTGTGGTGACCCCGAGGCTGCAAAACGCGAACAAGAGCACGTCTTCGCCGGTAACGTTGCCGAAGAGTCGGAGCGACAGACTCACCGGTCGCGCGATCTCACCGATCACATGGATGGGGAGCATCAGCGGCACGAACGCCCATTCGACGGCCGACTTGGGATTGCCGGCCAGGTGTTTCACGTAGCCGACCGGGCCGTTGCGCGTGAATCCGATGTAATGGACGTACACGAATACGCATAGCGCCAACGCCACGGTGGTGTTGGGGCTGGATGTGGGGGAGTGCCCGAGCGGGAACGCGCCCGCGAGGTTCATCGCGAGGATATAGATGAACAGCGTGCCCAGGAACGGGACGAAGCCGCGGCCCTCGGGGCCCAGCACGCCGACGATGAAATTCGAAAGCCCTTCGACCAACATTTCGACCACGTTCTGGAGCCGTCCCGGCACCATCTGCGGGTTACGCGCGGCGAGGCGTGCGAGCACGATGATGCCGGTCGCGATCGCGAGCGCCCAGATCATGCCTTCCCACTGGTGCAGGAACTCCTTCACCGGGGAGTCATGCATGAACTTGGTAATGAGCGTGATCCAGTTGGGGAGCTCGTGGACGGCTTCCTCGTGGGCGATGTCGTTGGCGTGGGTCGCGGCGGCGTGCATGGTTGAATCGGCCGCGTGCGTCGCGTGGTCTTCCGACGCAAAACGCATCGCGCCCATGCCGTCGATCATGCGGATCAAGCTATGAGAGAACACGTGTGTTTCCTTGTCTCGATGCGCCCGTGGCGTCGTCGAGTCGGAGGTAACTGCGGCCCGCCGCCTTCAACACCGCGACGAACAACGGCCACGCGAATCCGGCCAGGAGCCACATCGCCGGGAGCCCGACCGCGAGTAGGGCGAACCCGATCGCGTACAGCACGGGGAACTTGACGGCGAGCGCGAGGGCGATGGCGCGCCGGTCGCGCGGCTCGAGTGTCAATACGCGCCGAACCACCGACGACGTCGCCGCGAGATTTGCGAGCGACCACGCGCCGCCCGCGATCCAACCGCCCGCCGCGGCGAGCCCGAACTTGGTCGCCAGCGGTACCGCGAGCACCAAACCGAAAACGATCGCCGACTTGCGAACGCGGCGCAAGAAGTCGCCGTCGATCGCCGACCACACCACCCCGGCCCCGTTAGGGCGCACGTCGATCACGCTTGTCTCCGTCGCTGTCCCGGGCGTTCGCTCTCTTCAGGACGATCGCGACCTCGCGAACGCCCGCGGCGAAACCCAGAATCAGAAATACAATGGTGAATGCGGGTTGAGTGCTGAGCTTCTGGTCGATGAACCGGCCGATCAAGAGACCGGCGATCGGGGGCACGACCATTAGGAAGGGGATCGTACTCAACATCCCCGCCTGGCGAGCCCAGCCGTACCGGTCTTTGTCCGACTTCACGACCCGTACCTGTGTGGATTCACCGCGACGGCAGAGGCGATGGGCCCATTCCTCAAAGACGCTCGACTGTACCGCGCGACGATCCTTCGGGCAACCGCCAACAGACTATGTGAAATGTTTATCAAAATCAACTGGAAATACGGGAGACGGTGATCGGTATTGTATAACATGCTTTCCGACAACTGGTTAGTCGCTTCCAGCGTTTTCCGATGGCTTCGGTGCGAGCTGCTTCTTGGCGGCCTCGAGCTCGCGTTCGAGGGACTCGATGCGCCGCTTCAGATCCGCGAGATCGGCGGCGTTGCTTCGTGCCGAAGATTTGGCCGCGTCCGCGGCGATCCGGTCCGCAGCCTTGCGCGCCCGCTCGCGCAGGTCGGCAACGTGGTCCGTACTCGCCACGCGACGCAAAGGCTCCACCGAAGACGGCGCGCCGATCGTGGCAAGGGCGTCAATTGCCGCCCCACGCGTGCGCAGGTGCCAGTCGTCAAGCGAGGGATACAAGGACTCCGCCGCGCGACGACGGTCGGATTCCTCTTCGAGGTTCTTCGCGATCTTCGCGTACGACGTGATGGCCGTGTTCCGGTACACGCGCCGGTTGCCGGACGTGCAGTACGGTTTGATGCGATCGAGCGACGATGGATCGTTCAAGTCGGCCAGTCCGTTCAACGCGGCGTTGCGCACGATATCCTGGTCGGACTCTTGTTTGAGCGCGTCGAGACACACGCGCGAGGCGCGTTCGGCGCGGATCTTGACGAGACTCGCGATGGCGGCGGCGCGCACGCCGTACGCGGGATCGCTGCCGACGAGTTTCTCGAGTTGCGCGGCGGCCGCTGTGTCGCGATAGAAGCTGCCCAACGCCTCGGCACTCGCCAGGCGCACGCGAGCCTCTTTGGCCGCGATTCCCTCCAGCAGCGCCGCGAGAGCCGCGTCGGTGTCGATCTTGCCCAAAGCCAACGCCGCCTCGCGCCGCAGCCCCCAATACGCGTCGCCCAGGAGCGTCGTCCGAAGCGCCGGAACCGTGCGCGAGTCGGATCCCTTGGCGGCAAGCGCCTCCGCCGCGCGCACGCGCGTCATGAAGTCGCCGTTTTCGAGCTCGTAGATCAACTCGTGGGTCAGCTTCGGGAAGTCGAGCGTCTTTAGAACCCAGTCGCCCTTGTCGAAGACGATCATCTTGGGTTCGCTGGGAAGCCGGAAGTAGTAACTCGCGGAGGTTTCTTCCACCACGATGCGCTGCGTTTCGCGCCCGCCTTCCCACACCACCTCGACGTCGACCGGTACGCGGAACAGGGGCACCAAGCCGCTCGTCTTCTGGGTCTGTTCGACCTTGAGGCTCAACACGCCCGCCTCCTTGTCCCACGACTTCGTCACCTTGAACTTAGGGTGACCGGCGAGAAAAGCCCACTGCTCGAAGAACCAGTCGAGGTTCTCGCCGGTGACCTCGCGGACGGCGCGCATTAGGTCGTGGGTGTCGACGACGTCGAACTTGTTCTCTTCGCCGTAACGGCGAATGGTCGCGCGGTAAAGGTCGTCCCCCAGGATCGCGCGCAGCATGTGCAGCGTGCTGGCGCCCTTGACGTACACGAGGGCGTTGTTGCGGGCGTCGCTGCGGTTGAAGAAGTCGACCACCATCGGGCGCGGCTCCGTGTCGTCGGCCTTGATCACATCCTGGTGGGCGTCGTGCATCTGGTAGCGGAAGGCGTCGTCGCCGTCGTGGTGGGCCTTGTAGAGGTAGGCGTAGTACGTCGCGAACCCCTCGTTGAGCCACATGTGGCTCCATTCGCGGCACGTCAGCATGTCGCCCCACCATTGGTGTGCCAGCTCGTGCGCGACCAGATTCTGCTCGGTGCGCGTGAGTGCGGCGCGTTCGTCGTAGAGGGTGCGCATGTTCATCACCGTCGCCGACGTGTTCTCCATCCCGCCGTAGATGTAGTCCTGTACCACCACCTGCGCGTACTTGGCGTACGGATAGTCGATGCCGATTTCCTTCTCGAAGTACCCCACCATGTCGGGGGTGAGCCCGTAGCCGCGCAGGATGGTGGCGTCGTCGGTGCCGGGCGGAACCCAGTACGTCACCGGAATGTCGCGCCACTCTTGTTCGTAGATCTTGTACTTGGCGACCGCGAGCATGATGAGGTAGCTCACCTGCGGCTGGTCGAGCTTCCAGTGGAACTCGGTCTTGCCGCCCACCTCGCGCGTCCCCACCAGCGCGCCGTTGGAGAGGGCCGAGTATCCCTTGGCGACGCGGAAGCGGCCCTCGAACGTCGCTTTTTCATTGGGGTAGTCGTTGCAGGGAATCCAGTGGCGGTTGTCCTCCCCTTCGCCCTGCGACCACACCTCGAGTCGCTTCTCGGGGATCCCCTTCTCGGTCGGTATCCAATAGAGCCCGATCTCGGGCGCGCCGGAATAATGGACGGTGACCCGCGCGTCTGTGCCGCGCACCAGCGGGGGATCGCAAGCGACGACGAGCTGGTCGTCGGCCACACCTTCGGTCGCACCCGCCAGCCACGACGTGCTCTGGTCCGCGGAGACCGGGTACTCGAAGCTGGCGCGCCGGCCGTCCACCAGCACCGAATCGATCGAGAGCCCCACGCAGTTCATTCGCACCTCGGCGAGGTCGTCGCGCAGCGAACGAATGGTGTGCGTCACTTGGCCGGCGATGCGGCGTCGCTCGAGATCGACGTCGAGTTCGAGAGAGGTATGGGCGGTTTGGTAGGTGCGGCTCGGTGCGACGTAACGGAGCGGATCCGGTGTCACGGCGCGCGTATCCTGTGCCGTTGCCGGGCGGGCTGCGCCGCCGCTCGCCAACAGGGCTGCGACGAGGGCCCATCGCCGGGTCGTCTTTCCTCCGCGGCCGCTTTGCGCTCCCTGGAATGAATTGGCGAATGAACCGAGCCGTTCCGGGTAACAGGGTTCGACGCCGCGCATCGGGTCGATGCGCTCCGTCGGGAGGTGGCTCGTGATCGAATTACTGCTAATGGTCGGGCTCGTCGTGTTCGGGCTCTTCATCATGGGTGCAGTCATTTTCCACATCCTCGTGGGGTTGGTGCTCCTGCCGATCAAGCTCGCGTTCGTGGTCTTCAAAGGAGTTCTCTGCGCGCTCTTTGCGATTCCGCTCGCGGTCCTGGGCGCTTCCTTGGTCCTCGGTGCGCTGTCGATCGTGCTGGCGCTGGGTGCCATCGCCCTAGTTTGCGTAGCACTATTCTAAGACGCGGGCCGGGCGTCGTCGTCGCGCGCCGCCACATAGCGCGCGAGCGCGTCGCGCCACTCTGGCATCGCGTCCATCCCGAGCGCGGCCAAAGCCCCGTTCTCGAGCACCGAATTCGCCGGGCGTCGCGTGGGCGACTTCCACTCGTGCGCGGGGATGGGTTCGACGGTCGCCTCGACGCGCGCCAGGCGAAGTAGCTCGCTTGCGAACTCGAACCACGAGCACGACCCGGCGTTGGTCGCGTGATAGATGCCGCTCGGAACGTCGCGCTCGACCATCGAGAGCAACTGCCGCGCGAGGTCTTCGGTGAAGGTTGGCGTCAAGCGCTCGTCGGATACCACCTTGAGCGGCTGACCCTGCCGCGCGCGCGCCAGTATCGTTTCCGCGAAGCTCTTGCCCTTCCCGCGGCACACGTACAATCCGTACAGCCCGCTCGAGCGCACGATGACGTGCGACTCGCACTCCGCCCGCACGAACCATTCGCCGGCGAGCTTGCTCATTCCATAGGCGTTGATCGGGCGCGCGACGTCGTGCTCTAGATACGCCCCGTCCTTTTCTCCGTCGAACACGTAGTCCGTGCTCACGTGCAGGAGCCGCGCGCCGCCGGCCTCGCAGGCACGCGCGATGTTTCTCGCGCCCACGGCGTTGACTTCGAAGGCGGCCAGTGGGTCGTTCTCGCAGCGGTCGACGTGGGTCATGGCCGCACTGTTGACCACCCAGTCGGCCTTGGCGGCGCGCACGACGTCGTCGACCGCGGCCGCGTGGCGGATATCGGCGCGGTCGTGGTCGACCGCGACCACGTCGTGCGTCGTCGCGAAAACCGCGGCCACGGCGCGGCCGAGTTGGCCGCCGACCCCGAAGATCGCGACTCTCACTGCGAGCGAACCGTCCGGTTGTTCAAGATGGTTACGGGCTAGAGTGGGTCAGTGTCGCGGATGCGACCGACCAAGACCAGGCCCGTAATTCGTAGCACATCGAGGACGAAAAATAAAGGGATCGTGAGCCAGTGAAACGGCTGCGCGTAGGCTCGAAAGAAGCGCAGCGAGCTGGCGAGCTTGCGCCGGACTTTGGCGCGCGAGAGCTGACCGCCGGTGCTCGCCGAGATGCGGTGCCACACGCGGGCGCGCGGGAGGTAACGGATGCGGAAGCCCGCGCGCCGGGCGCGCATGCACAGGTCGGCGTCTTCGAAGTATGCGCGGTACGACTGGTCGAGGTAACCGACGCGTTCGAAGACCTCGCGCCGCACCATCAGCGCGCACCCGGTGGCGTAGGCGACGTCGCGCGGTTCGTCGTACTGGCCGCGGTCGACCTGGCGAATGCCGACGTGGCGCGCGGTGCCCTTCCAGAACGAAATCTCGCCCCCGGCGTACCAGATACGGTCGACCGGCTGCGCATAATAGATCTTGGGCGCCGCGATGCCGATGGCACTCGACTCCCGCATGGGTCCGAGGAGCTCCTCGATGAGGGCGGGGTCGACGGTGGTGTCGTTGTTGAGCAGCAGTACGAATCGTGCGCCGTCGTCGAGTGCCTTCCGGATGCCGACGTTGTTCCCACCCGCGAAGCCCAGGTTCGACGAATTGACGACGATCGACACGCGCTCGCCGTAGCGCGCGCGAACGGCGTCGATGGTGCCGTCGGTCGAGGCGTTATCGACCACCATGACTCTGACGTCCGACGTGGTGACGGCTTCGAGCGAACGCAAGCAATCGAGGGTGAGCGCCTTGCCATTCCAAGTGAGAATGACGACGGCGACCGACGGAGGGGCCGTCGACGGTACGGGTATCGCGGAGTCCATGGTCGATGCATTATACTAGGCGGCCAACGCCGATGAAGCGCATTCGTCTCCTTTTGATCGCCCTCGCGGCGCTGCTCTTGTTATGGGTGGCGGCGGCACTCAAGCGCGTTCCCGCCGGAAGCGAGGGGCTGCGCGTGGCGCGCGACGGCGGCGTGGAGGTTCTGCCCCCGGGGTGGCACCTGGTGGGGCCGCGCGCGCGACTCATCCGCTATCCCTCCGGCGACCATGCCTTCCGCGTTCCTGAAGACGGGGCCGCCTTCGTGATCTTCCAAGGCGGCGACTCGCTCGCGGTGGCGTTCGAATTCGACCTCACGTTTCCACCGGGCGCGTCGGAAATCCTCTATCGCGAGTTCTCGCAGGATTTCGACGCCGCGTTCGCCAAGCTCGTGGTATCGGCCGCGGAGATCGAAGCCGCGAGCCGGCCTTAGCCCGGGGCCGGCGCCGATTTCGATTCCACCGTGGTCGCGGCCGTGCGCGACGAATTGGGGCGCTTTGGCGTCGATGTGCGTCGCGGCGCG
>Ga0105092_10000748_pt1 | contig 17136 bp, 14 predicted proteins | sample PPLLak2March2015_FD_87021 | JGI IMG/M metagenome (GOLD analysis project Ga0105092, IMG submission 87021) | Freshwater sediment microbial communities from Prairie Pothole Lake near Jamestown, North Dakota, USA - PPLs Lake P7 Core (1) Depth... | ecosystem: Environmental > Aquatic > Freshwater >... | reverse complement strand
AGGTATGTAGTATCCGAATAGGAAATAAAAATGTCTTCTCGGTTCAGCTTTTTTAAAGTTTGATTGAATTCGGGGGATTGTATAGTATAAAAGAATGTATCAGCTCCTGTCGAATTGAATGGCGATAGACGCGACAGGACAGGCGAACAGCGGACAGCAGAATCAACCAGCAAAGATCCTCTTATAAATGGATATACCTCTATTGGCCTGGAAATGGAATCCCGGCAATTGAACGGAGAGATCACATTAAGTTTTGCTTTGAAGACGATTGTACTGCTGCTGAAATTTACATAATTATGCCTGGGCAGACTGTCATATGACTGGAGATTATCACCAAAATCCCAGTAGTAACTGCTGCTTGTCAGATTTCCGGTGGACTGGTTATTAAATGTTACCGGCAATGGATGACAGCCCGATGAATCGCTTACCGTAAAATTGGCTTTTACAGCAGGTTTGATCAACACCGTTTTTTCCAGATGATCCGGACAGGCATTGAAAGGTGCCCAGGTATAAAGTCTGATTTTAAAGGGGATTATTGTATCTGTATTGTTATCGGGAAATTTAAATTGAAATGGAATAGTAAGGGTATCCTGGCGGGCTGAAGGTGTCATGTTCGGATAATCAAAATACCATTCCATTCTCCCTACCCTACTCATATCCACCTTAGGCGTAATGGTTGCTGTGAATGGGGAACAGGCCTCCTGAACATTGATATCAAAATCAGCGACCGGTCGGTACATAATAATCACCTGCAACGGAAGATTAACTTCCGGGCCGCAATCCTGGGTTATTTGCACATTAAACATATAGTTGCCCGATGTAACCGGAAGAAAGTACGGATCGGAAATTGCTGTATTGCTGATCAGGCTGGTGACAGAAGGATCGGAGGTGCAGGTCCATTTATACCTTGTCCCTCCCCTGGCTACAAGCCTTATGGGATCGAGATCACAGTAAACCTCTCTTGTATTGCTGAGTGCTCCGCCAATACCGGCTGAAGTGTTAATTACCTTATAGTCCGAAAAATACCCGTATTTACATCCGGTATTGATATGACCATTGATGGTACCTAAATGAAACCTTGTGAGAGGATTACGTACCATGGCTGCCCACCCCGGCTCAATACAGCTGGCAATAAATGCCACGACAGCCGGGTCTCTTTTCAACACTGCATAACTGGAATCAAGAATATAGGTGAAGTAGGATTCCGGTATTGGTGTAACAACACCATTGCTGGTAATTGAGAAATTCCTGGCAGCCTGGTTTCTCATGGGGTCACCCGGGGCAGTGACATTTTTTACCATGATATTGAGATAAAAGCTTTCGGAGGGATCGGGACTCCGGTTAAAGGCAACGTCAAATGATCCTGAACAGTTTCCGATCGGAGGTATTATTGCACCTCCGAGATCAGCTTCAAATCCTGTTATGTGATTAATGTAAACAGGCGCAGATGTAGTAACAAGGGTAGTCTGATTCACAATTGCATAGGAATAGACTTCCCCTTTATTAATAGTGGCTACAGGCAAAGGATTATTGTCTATAAAGATCCTTGTATTATCCACCGTAGCTGTGACAAAAATCCTTTCTCCACCATCTTCCGGCGCATCAACCATGAAACCTTTCATTATAATGTATTCATTGCCTACAATGCTCAACGGTACAATCTGATCTCCGAAAAGATCCCAGCTTGTTCCTCCTACATCTCTTTCCTTTTGCAGGGCATCATCGTAAACGGTGATTGCAATGTTGCTGGTTGCGGTGACCCGAACCCCATTTATATGCCGGTCCGCAAGGGCGGAAATACTTCTGAAAGCATAAGTCTGGCCCGAATTCAGTTTAATACTAACGATAGCCGGATGGGGCGCAAAATACAGCAGATCGTCATTCAGTTCTACATTTACCGTAGTATTGTCCTCCGTGGCAACAATTGCAAATCCACTCCAGGCCGTGCCTTTATAATCGCCGTTTACAAAAGCGTTCTGGGTCGATACGAAGAATTCCTTGCCAAGGCCGTTTGTTCCCTTTAATGGAAAAATATCCTTGTTTTGTTTATTGTCCAGCTCATAGTAACAGGAGATCTCACCGGGATAAGCCGTGATTTTAAACCCTTTGTCCTGGATAGCTGTAAGATCTGTCAGATCACGCGGATAAGTTTCGATTTGATTGATGGGGATAATTGAATTCAGTTCAACCGACTTATGTTCGAGATCCTGCAGGGTTAAAACAATTGGTGCGAAAGTCGGATCTGCCGGACGGGTGACTGTGACCGTGGTAGCATACAAAGCCGTAAAATGCAGACTGATGGGGGCACCGTTTTTAGGGGCCTGACCATATTCAGAAGAAATATCGGGGGCAGCAAACCAGAACTCAGTATCAATCTGTCCAAATAACGTGGAGGAAAGAAAACTAATTATAATTAACAATCTGATTCTCACAATGATTTCCATTCACTCAGATTAACTTTGAACCTAACTTAGCACTGCGAATTATACGTAAATTTCTTTAAAGGGTTGGTTATTGATTTTGATCAACCCATGTATTTCGGTGGCAGGTCAACAAAATTAAGATGTAAGCGGCCTTTTTTTTTATGTGACTGCATGGCAACTTATAAGGCTAAAAATCGTAAAAGGGATAATTGCATGTTATATGAAACGAGACCCCATCTTGTTAATAATTCTCCTGTTTTTAAGCCTTTTTGCCAACGGACAAACAGAACCGCTGTTTTACCTTAATGAAAGTTTTGATGATCCGTCATCCAGAACCGAATGGAAAAGCTTTCCGGCAGATCCGCTGGTAAAATGGACATACAGGAATGGCGGTTATAATTCCACACCAGTTTCTGCATTTGACGGAGATACCAATGCAATATTGCAGCGCAATGCCTTTATGACATATACGAGAACATTGATCTCACCTCCTGTCAATTTAAAGGATGCGGTTAAGCCCATGTTAAGTTTTGCTCATGCCCAATACCCGTTTTTTTTCGGACAGGATGAGTTCAGGTTATTATTTAGGGCGGGTACGGCCGGTGAATGGGATACCATTCTGGTGCGCAATGAACCTGTAGAAGAATGGGATGAGCTATTCTTCAATATTGATGAATTTGGAAGCAAATACCTCGTTGAAGACTTTTATCTGGGATTTTGCGGCACAACAAACAGTGGCAATGGTGTATGCATTGATAAAGTCTTAATTGAAGAAAAAGGCATAATTCGAAAATACATACGGAATTTTAGTGTGGAAAATGTACCGCATGGGCTTATTCCATCCGGAGTCAGAAATATTCCTGTTATAAAAGTGTACATGGAAGTATTTGGAAATACTGATTCCCTGAAATTAAATTCCATTTCTTTCAGATCAACCGGGGATGATAACAGTGTTTTTGAGAATAATGGATTTAAGCTTTTTGCCACCACAGGAAACGAATTCCGTGCTTTTGAAAAGGGGCAATCTACTCTGATTTCGTCTTCCCTGAGCATCGCTTCGGGTGATGTTACCTTCACAGGTATTGATTATCGGCTCAAAACAGGCAGAAATTATTTTTGGCTGACAGCAGATATTAAACCAGATCGTTCAACACAGGGGAAAAAGGTGGATTTTAAGATGGTGCAGAACAGCATCCGCGTAAACAATACCTTAATGCCGGCAGCTGATATCAATCCTGAAGGTTACTGCACAATAGAGGAAAGCCTTATGCTTGATGATTTTGAAGGTGACGGCGGCTGGTCTATGGATCCCGATTTTGAAACCGCAACCCCGCAGGGATTCATTTTAGGGTACACCCGGGATCCGGATTATGCCTACAGCGGATTAAAATCACTGGGGACCGATTTGACGCAAAACGGAGCATACCAGATGAATATCAATTCATCCAATGCCTATTTTGCCACGACGCCGTCATTAAACATGAAGTATTTTTTCAATGCCAGGTTGCATATGAAAACCTGGAATGGATTTGATGCTCTTGATAATGCAACCATTGATGTTTCCACCGATAACGGCGTATCATGGAAATCAATCTGGATAAATTCGATAAATGGATTACAGGCAGAATCCAAATGGAATGATTTGTTATTCTCCGATGAATTCGACGCCATTGTAAGAAAAAAGGATAGTGTCAGGGTAAGATTTGCCATCAATTATTCTGACAACCAATTTGCCCTGTCCGGCTGGAATATTGACAATTTTGCCATCACCGGTGATCATCTTGATTCCGACCTGGGCATTACCAAAATATTATCTCCTTACAATGATTGTTATGGGTCTGGTAATGATACAGTGAAGATAATAGTCAGGAATTATGCAGACGGACCCTCCCAGACAAATATACCGGTTTACTTTGCTTTAAATGGAAAAGGCGGGACCAGGGTTTATGATACCATACCAGGTCCATTGGCAAGGAATGACAGCGTTGTATTTGTTTTCACCAGAAATGCAAATTTTCCAGGTGCCGGTGATTATGATAAATTCATGGTTTCAATTGAACCTGCAGGAGATGAGGATACTTCGAATAATTACCTGGCTAGGCCCATTTATATACAACGAACCATAGTTCCCCCTTTTTCTGAGAATTTTGAGACCAGTGGAGGATTTTGGCGGGCAGATGCCAGGTCAAGCTGGGAATGCATGCAGCCCGATGGTAGCATTCCTGTGATTCCCGCAAGCCCGACATCATGGATGGAATCACCGTACGGCGGTTATGCCAACAATGATACCTCCTTTGTGATAAGTTCCTGTTATGATTTAACCCATGATCCGGACCTGATCATTGAATTAAAGTACTGGCTTGAAGCAGATGAAGGCAAAGACGGCATGAATATTCAGTATACTGCAGATGGCGGCAATTCCTGGCATATTATCAATGCTACTTCTTATGGCACGGGCTGGGGATGGTTCACTGAACCGGTCGTTGCCCTTGGTGCCCGCGGCTGGACCAGAAATACTGCCGGATGGAAGAAAGTAAAAGAAACCCTGCCGGCACCATTAATAACCCAACAAAAAGTTCAGTTCAGGGTGTTCTGGTCGTCTGATAATGCGATAAATGCGCGCGGTGCGGCCTTTGATGATTTTAAAATATACCCTGCACCGCCTGATATAGGCGTATCCCAGATTGAAGGATTTGCCGACCGATGTCAGAATTTAAATCCGGACCATGTCACAGTCACCATTAAAAATATGGGGATTGTTACACTCAGGCAAAACGAAAACATCGTCGCAGGATTTGATCTTAATAACCTGCACATAGCGAAAGATACATTCAGGCTGGCTGCAGATCTGCTGCCGGGACAATCTATACAACATACCTTTGACGAGCCGGTGGATATTACCATGCCCGGCACTTATAATCTGGCAGCTTTTACCCTTGTTGAAGATGATCCCTGGTTCTATCTGAATAACAATGATACCCTGAAAATGAGTTTCAATGTACTCCCAAATCCGCTGACTTTGCTTGCCGATACCATACATACCCGACAACCGGATACAGTTTGGATCAGGCCTTATTACAATGCCGATTATGATTATTTGTGGCAGGATAACAGCACCGGTAGCACCTATGATGTTGAACGGGGTGGCTGGTACTATGTTAAGGTAACCGCCGTACGGGGGAATGGTTGTTCCGCCTTTGATTCCAGTTTTGTAGAATTGCTATTCAATGACGTGGGTGTCGACAGCCTGATTTTTCCTGTTAACCATTGCGGTTTGGGAGTACAGGAATACCTTACCGTCAGGATAAGGAACTCCGGTAACGATAGTATCCAGGCCGATCAGAAGATCAAAATAGCCTATGAACTGAATGGAGGCGGCAACATAATGGATACGCTGATATTGCCTGAAAAACTGCAGGCCGGACATTCCACCCTTTTTCATTTTGACAGGGGTCCGGTGGATTTATCAGACAAAGGCATCTACAATTTTAAAATTTTTGCAGATTACAGCGGAGATACAATTCATATTAATGACACCATCATCAGAAATGTAGAGATCTATGGGCATCCAACAGTTTCTCTTGGTCCGGACATTACAGTTAAAGCGGTTTCCCATACCCTTGATGCCGGATCCGGTTTTAGCAGCTACAACTGGGACAACGGGGAAACTGGCCGGACCCGTCAAATAACAGAATCCGGTTTGTATTGGGTCAGGGTATATGATGAAAACCAATGTGATAATTTTGATACAGTTAATATATGGCTTAAGATCAGGGATATCATGCCTGATGGCTTTGTGAGTCCCGTTTCGGATTGCCGGTTTGAACCGGCGGAACCGGTGAACCTGAGGGTGATGAACTCGGGAACGGATACTGTGCCGGCCGGTCAGCATATTGCCGTGAGTTACAGGTTGAACGGTAGAGCAGTTATTCAGGAATCTTTCGATCTGGCTCAGCAATTGTTACCCGGAACATCTGTTACCCACATATTTTCAGGGGATGTAACCATGAATAGTGAAGCAGATTATGTCTTTACAGCTGTGGCTGTAATTTCAGGTGATATGAGGCCGATTAATGACACATCGGATTTTGCAATATACCGGTATGCAAAACCTGAGGTGGATTTTGGGCTGGATGAAATAGAATACATCCAGGATATCCAATTTGTACTGGACGCAGGTTATTCTCCCCATTATGCATACAGGTGGCAGGATGATTCTGACGAGCCTGCATATAATGCCACCAAAAGTGATCTGTACAGCGTAAATGTCACGGACAATCGCACCGGCTGTTCAGACGGGGACACGGTTATGATTTTTCTTGTATATAACGATATTGGTGTAACCAGCACCGGCATACCGGCTACCGGCTGCACAGGCAATTACAATCGGGTTTTGGTAAGGATTCAAAACCTGGGTACTTCCAATATCGGAAAGGAAGTCCCGATTTATATCGGATGTGATGTAAACGGAGCACCAGTTATTCTTGATACACTGGTGCGTTCCGACAATTTTATGACAGGTACAACATTAAACCTGGAATTATCCGGAACGTTCAATATCAGCGCCATAGGGGCAAATTCATTGAACTTCTACACAATATATGAATCCGATATGAAACCATGGAATGATACCCTGAATTGGTATTTTAATGCATTGCAAAGTCCTGTCGTAAATTTTGGTGATACCGACGGGATTCTGAATACCGATCTCCCCCATGAGATGGATGCAGGAACAGGGAATAAATCATATCTGTGGCAGGATGGATCAACAAACCGGACATTTACTGCATATTCCGGGGGTGCATATAGTGTGACGGTCACAGGACAAAACGATTGTCAGACCCATAAAACCGTATATGTTAATCCTGTGACCCGTTTGTCCGATAACCCTGAAAACAAGGCCGGCATCACCTTTTATCCAAATCCCGGCACCGGTCTGATTTACATTTCAATGGAATCCCCGGTAAATGGAGATCTTACGGTGAAAATTGTCAACAACAATGGCCAGGCGGTTTTTGCGGGAAATTATACAACGGATCAATTAAAATATGAAAGTATCAATGTGCAGTATTTGCCCAGTGGTATGTATTTTATACTTATTTATACTAAAACACTGATTTACCAGGCCAAGATGATTATTCAATAAAAGTTTGAATATTACAACCACAGAGTTGAAATTACAAATTAATCAGAAATATTAACAATGTTCATTTGATTTACCCGTTTTCCATTTAATTCACATTCTAATTTATAAAATTATCGTTATGAAAAATCATTTGCTTGTAAACGTTATGGTTATCTGTGCCTTCGCCCTGATGACCGGGTGCAAAAAATCCGAAAGTAATAAGAATGCCGTGTTACAGGTGTTTCTGACAGATGCTCCCGCCGACTACGAAGAGGTATTAATAGACATTCAGGATGTCCAGATTCATGTTTCGGAAACTGAAGAAGAAGCAAACTGGCAGAGCCTGGATGTTAACAAAGGTGTATACAACCTGCTCGATTTCCGGAACAGAATGGATACCCTACTGGCAGTCATCGAATTGCCTGCAGGATCAATTTCACAGATGAGGTTGGTATTGGGTCCTGACAATCAAATAAAAACAGGCGGGATTTTGCATGAATTGGGAACTCCCTCAGCACAGCAGAGTGGCTTAAAGTTCAATATCCATGCAAACCTTACCGGCGGAGTCGTTTATAAGCTGTGGATCGATTTTGATGCTGCACGTTCGATAGTTCAGAATGGGAACTCGGATTTCAGCCTGAAACCGGTCATACGTACCTTTACTGAGGCAATAAGCGGTGCAATTGCAGGTACTGTATCTCCGGCAGAGGCCCTGCCTTTCATAACAGCGGTATCAAACGGTGATTCAATCGCGACCCTGGCCGCAGAAAACGGCAGTTTTTTGATAAAAGGAGTTCCGGCAGGTGCCTGGTCAGTGAATTTTGACGCTGTCGATCCTTATAATGATACAACCATTAATGATGTAAATGTTGTGAACGGAACAGTTACCGAGATGGATACCGTATTCTTTATCCAGCCCTAAGCACCTTTATCACATTGATTAATACCAAATAAACCACCTGGATTTTCCGGTAAATTGCGAAAAACAGGTGGTTTTTATCCGGACTGGCAGGTATCGCAGTTAAAACATTTTTTTAATCTTGCATGGCTGACTGTAAGTTACCAATCTGTTAAAGCAGCTACGGCCAATCCGGCAAACTTACTAAAAACCGAATAAGAAATGTTGTACCGGCTGAGAAAATCGGTTGACAGAAATCACGCGACGTATTTGTTAAAAAATTAAGTAATTTCGGTTAAATCCTCAACTGTTAAAAATTATCCCTGCGATTCTTTTGGGGACGGCTTCCCGTTGTTAATAAAAGATATTGATTGAATGATCCGCCATAAGTTAAACAAATCAATATGCCTCTAAGAAGCATTAATCCTTACACAAATCGTGTAATAGAAGAATTTGAAGAGCTTACAGACAGGGACCTCGGGGGGTTGCTGACAAAATCAGGCGTGGCTTTTGAAACCTGGAAAAGAACTGGATCCGGATACCGGCGATCCCTCATGAACAAAGTATCCGGTTTGCTGAAGGAGAATTCCAGGGAATATGCGGAATCGATCACAGCGGAAATGGGCAAGCCTCTTGTTGAATCAAAGGCGGAAGTTGAAAAATGTGCCTGGGTCTGTGACTATTATGCCCAAAATGCTGAAAAATTTCTCATGGCCGAACCGGTCACCACAGATGCAACCGAGGCTTATGTGTATTATGAGGCGCTTGGATCTGTTCTGGGAATTATGCCCTGGAATTTCCCCTTCTGGCAGGTGTTTCGTTTTGCTGTTCCCACCCTTATGGCTGGAAATTCAGTTTTGCTCAAGCATGCATCAAATGTGCAGATTTGTGCCAGGCATATTGAAAATATTTTTACAAGCTCCGGATTTCCTGCATCGGTATTCCTTAACCTGGTGATGGGCTCAGATAGGGTAGGGAAAATCATTGAAAATGATGTTGTTAAAGCTGTTTCACTGACCGGGAGTGAACATGCCGGACAAAAGGTGGCAGAAACTGCCGGGAGAAAGTTAAAAAAAACCCTGCTGGAATTGGGGGGAAGCAATGCCTTTGTGGTGCTTGAAGACGCAGATATTGAACAGGCTGCCGGGATCGGGATAAAGGCACGTATGCAGAATGCAGGCCAAAGCTGTATTGCTGCCAAGCGATTCATCATACATGAAAAAGTCAGCGAAAGGTTTATTGCCATTTTCAATGAAAAACTAAAAAACCTTCGTGCCGGTGACCCGGCCAAACCGGAAACAGATCTGGGACCCCTTGCAAGCATTCAGCAGGCGCAAACGGTGGAGAAGCAGGTAAAAAGATCCGTGGAAATGGGGGCCAGAATCATTACAGGAGGTTATCCCGAAAATGCATTTTATCCGCCAACTTTGCTAACCGGAGTACGACCAGGTATGCCGGTATTTGATGAAGAGGTTTTTGGTCCCGTAGCGCCTGTGATCACTGCCGGGAATGACTCTGAAGCTGTTGCCCTTGCGAATCAGACAAGTTTTGGTCTCGGTGTATCCCTTTTCACAAATGATCTGAAGAAGGCACGGGATATGGTACCTGAATTCAAGGATGGATCTGTATTTATCAATGCCATGGTAAAATCCGACCCGAGATTGCCGTTCGGAGGGACCGGGCGGTCAGGTTATGGAAGGGAATTGGCAATCCAGGGGATCAGGGAGTTTGTTAATGTGAAAACGGTATATGTCAAAGGATTCTGAAACTCTTTACCTATGAAATCACTTCTCTATTCGGGGTTTTTAACCTTAATTGCCTCATCATGCATGGAATCCCGGATTGCTGATGTCATTTGTACTTATGACAAAAATAGCGTCACAATCAGGAATGACTATACAACATTGCGGATTGACAATAATCTCCGTTTCGAAATCCTAAACCTAAAAAATGGCAATCTTACCCCATTGACAGAAAAAAATGAAACAGATCCATCCATTTATGTATGTGATTCCCTGAACAAGAAAATCCTTTTTGCGAGAAAATCCGTTCAAATAGAGGAAATCAACGACAGATTCGGCCAGGGTGAAAACGTCAGAATTGAAGCCTTATCTGTTGATGGTCGCATAAAATGTCGCATTTCGCTGAACAGTTATGGCATATGGCCCAATGTATTTCTGGTGCAATCCACATTCTTCAATATTTCAGAAATGAATTATTTTATCCTTTATTATTCCCTTAGCCGGGTTCTTCTGCATTCTTCCTCAAACGAGTCTAAATGGTGGACATTCCAGGGTACATCGCATCGGGGTGGTATTGATGATTTTACCTTTCAGCTCCCCGGATCATTTTCATCTGAAAATTATATGGGATATACCAACTACAGCAACGATCTGAAGGGCAACCCTCAGAAAGGAGGCAGAGGTGGTGGCATTCCTTTGGCAGATATCTGGAATAAAGAATTTGGTTTGGCATTGGCGTGTCTTGACGACAAGCCGGTGGATGTTTCTTTGCCGGTAAAAGTTGAAAATGGCAAGGTCAGTATGGGAATTTCAGAAAATGCCATGAATAAAATGCTGAAGTCCGGTGACAGTCTGGTTTCCACACAAACAGCGATCATTGTTCACAAAAACGATTTTTACGATGCTGTCCGGACTTATTCCGGATTGATAAAAACAATTTTGCCTGATTTTAAAAAAGCACCGGATCTGGCATACCTTCCGGAAGTTTGTACCTGGGGCTATGATCAGAATATCAATCCGGGTCATATGTTGAGCAGGCTGGAAAGTCTGAAATCAATGGGAGTAAAATCTGTAATAATAGACGACGGATGGTCGGTTTATCATGGCGACTGGACACCTGACCCCAAAATATTTCCCAACGGAGAAGAAGATTTTAAAGGATTTATCAATAAGATTCATGAAGCCGGTTTAAAAGTTTGGCTTTGGTGGGTGCCCGGGTACATAGACAGTAAATCTCCTTTTATGAAATTGCATACAGACTGGTTCATAAAAAATAAAGATGGCTCAATCCATAGTTCGTATGGACTATGTCCGGCTTATAAGCCTGTGCAACAGTATTATACCAAACTTGTTCAAAAATTTGTCGAAGAATACAATCTCGATGGATTTAAGGAGGATCTCAGCATGATAAATTCAGCACCTCCGTGTTATAATCCGGATCATAACCATAAAGATCCCTTTGAATCGTTTTACAGCACTCCGATGTTGTTTCGGAATATCTACCAGACCGCTCTGCAATACAATCCTGAAATGGTAATTGAATATTGTTCCTGCGGTATACCCCCCGCAGTTTCTCATCTTCCATGGACCAATCTTATGGTGACATCCGATCCGTTTATTCAGCAGATTACAAGCAGAATAAAATTGTATAAGGCATTAATGGGAGATGATTTCCCTGTTCTGGAAGAATATTGCGGAGTATTGGCCGGACCTGTTTACGAGCTTGCAATCGGTGCAGGGGGTGTACCGGGCACATTTTCAACTTATATGGACATTTACCATGAAAAATGGCTGAATATATACTCAAAATATCAATTAAGCAGGGGTGAATATATGAACCTGTACGACATTGGATTTGATTATCCTGAAGCACATGTCATTAAAAAAGACGGCAAGTTTTATTTTGCCTTTTATACACATCCCTGGACACAATTGGAAAACCCCCTGGCACTCTTGTGGCGATTCGGGGAGGAGCATGATATCACCCTTGAAGGAAAAACAAAAGTTGAGCTTCCTTTTCCAAAAGAAAGCTATGCAGGAAAGGTTGATTTCAGAGGATTGGATAAGAGAGTAAAATACAGGATTTTCGATTATGTAAATAATAAAGATTTTGGGATCATAAACGGGGATAACCCGGTACTTGAAGTATCATTTGTGGATTATCTTTTATTGGAACTCAGCCCCGTGTCAACCCCGAACTTGAATCCGATAACAATCAGCCAAACAAGCCAAAGCGTACTTCCTGCAAAGCCTGCCATTTCCCAGGCCGGAAAATCGGGTATCACGGTTTTAATTAATTCAGCCTGTGCGAGGAAATAAATAAATGAACTGGTATATCCAAGCCAATGGACGGTTTTGGGAAACATATTTAACCTGGCAAAAGTTATGGTAATCATAACCGTCCAGGTAATCGTAAAGAGTTGTCCCAGGTGCTCCCCAAGTAATACCCCAACAAATTGATGAATTGTTTTAAAGGAAATGATAACAGATGCTTTGGTTGCTGCGTCAGCCGCATTGACAAAGGTGTCAGCCAAAACAGGCACAACAAATGTCCAGCGCAACAATCCCACCATCTGAATAATTAAGCCTGCCAATCCAATGCCGGTTGCAACACGTACCAGGGCGGATTTATTTTCGAGCTTTTGGCCCAGGAGAATATATGCCGGCAATAAAGGAATACCGGCTATTGCAAAAGTAAACCATGTCCAGATAAGGTTTCTGCCTCCTTCATGAAATTTTGTCAGAATTGTTGCGGTATCCTCCCGCAGAATATCAGGATATTCAAAAATGACAGTCAGTATTGTGTAGGGTATAAACAGTGCAATTGCTCCCGTTACGAAAAAAATTCCAATTAATCTGTAGGATTTCATTTTTAAGATTTGTCGGGTTGGAAAAGAACAATTATGACTTTCAAAGAACATCCAATATTCTGGTTTGTTTACAGTTCACCATCAGGAGATCATCGGTCATACCGATTTTTACTAACTTTGAGGATAATATAAAGTATTATATGCCTTTGCCAGGGGAAGCAAATGATCTGTATTATCCAACTCATATACATTAAAGCCGGACAGGAAATTATCTTTGATCAATTTGAGGACATTGCAATTCCGATAATTTCAAAGTATAACGGCCGTCTGTTGTTAAGAGTGAGGCCGGACGAAAACGCCTTTATTGAACATCATATTGACAAACCATACGAGATACATCTTGTGGAATTTGATACAGAACATGACTTTGAGAATTTCAAACAAGACGAGGAACGGAAGAGATTTTTGCATCTGAAGGAACAATCGATCCGGACTTCTATCTTAATTCAAGGGACCACTTCATCGTTAACAAAGTAGGTAAATTCAGGCAATTTCCGTTTCCCCATCCCGAATTATAAACCTTGGATCCGCATATCATAAACATTTAAGCTTCTCAGGCATTAGCAGTCTTCGCGGCAGTGACCCAAACCACGTCCGGTTTTCGATCCCTTATTCTCAGGTCCCATTCCATTCATTTGTGACATATTGTTCATATTTTAAGTTCTATAATTTCATTTTCTCCGCATACCACACCATATGGGAGTCTGGTCATATCCCATATATAAGCCAAAGGAAATGTTAAGTTCTGTTATAAGTATTCATGACAATTTTTTATGTAAAACGCCCATCATCCTTTTGCTTTTCTATTTTATGAACACTGCTGTCAAACCATCCGTTTTTGGTGGTTTCAAAGACATCAAACCAGGAAATGTAAGGCTTAATGTCCAGCACAGGTGTACCATCCAGGATGTCAATATTTTTAATATATAAATTATTCCCTATAATTTTCTCAAGGCACACAACAGAAAGACCAATGGGATTAGGCCTTGCTGGGGAGCGGGTTGCGAACACTCCATGAGGTATTGTGTCCAAAAACGGAATAACAGTAAACTGTTTTACCTTGATTAAATGAAGATGAAACAAAATATAGAGGTGAGAAAAACTTTCCAGATCCTTCAAACCTTCAATGTACTCAGGAAAGATTTCGATGACAGCTTCCGTATCTCCATCAGCAACAGGTTGTATTGGTGTTCCCTCGGGTACTTTAAACGGTGAATGTACTATACCAATTGGCCGATATATGATTTCATGCATTGGAAAATTTTTCCTTTATGTTCATCTTAATCACTTTAACCAGAAAATCCGGAGCAATACATGGCTTCCAGCTGTCCCTGTGCACAAAAGCCAATTCGGTTTCAGCTTCATTAATTAATTCATTATTTGCATTATAAAGCTTATAAGCAAACCATATTCTCGCTCCCCGAATCGCTTTGAGCGTTGTCGTTACATGGAGTAAATCATCATAATGAACGGGCTTAAGAAACCTGAAACTCATACGTATTACCGGCAACATGTACCCTGCCTCCTCAACCGATCTATAGGTTATCCCTATACTTCGAAATAATTCCCACCTGGAGGTTTCGTAATATTTTGCGTAATTCGCATGGTGAACTGTCCCCATCTGATCCGTATCCGGATACCCTACCCTGAAACTTTATTTGTGTTCAATCATCGTATTTCTAATGGTTACAGGAATGTCCGTCTCCGTGATGATGTTCATGTTGACTGCAGGATAATCCCGAATCAATCAGATTGCCTTTCAGGTACCGGTCAGCCACTGACTTTACATCGCCAGAACATCCCCTTACGACATTGATCCCGTGATGATTGAGAACTTGTATAGCTCCTTCGCCTATTCCTCCGGCCAACATGATCTCAACACCGATTCGTTGAAATATCCCGGCTATGTCAGATTTACATCCGCATCCCACTGGCGAGGGTAGTATTTCCGTTTTTGTAATATTTTGATTTTCGTCTGCGGTTATTACTGTGTACATTTCACAATGTCCAAAATGACTATCCACCTCGTTACCCCTTGTAGGAATTGCAATTTTCATAATGATTTACTATTTAATGGTTCAACATATCAACAATATCCTGAATGGATTTTTCTTCATTTTTCAATACGATCATTTGAATTTTAAGGCTGTCGAGCAGGGGTTTAATCTTAATTCCGAATTCGCCCGATACAATTTTGCTTACACCCCGTGAAGCTATAAGTTGAACCGACGCTGTACCGGCCCCCTCCTCAATTTCCTTATACGGATTGGGGAGGAATTCCATGCCAAGGGTCACGGTATCATAAATTACAAAATAGGAGCAACGGCCAAAACGATTGTCCAGCTTTGAATCCGGGCTGTTACCTGAAGATGTGATGCATACTTTCATGATTCTAACAATCCTTATCAGTTATGCCGATCTGCTGTGAATCTTCCTTGTATTGTTCAACATCAGATGAGCCACAGAGAGCGCATTCTGTAACTTTGTCTTCTTTTGCAGGATGATTAAACCAGCAACTGCAATTTTTGCAGGAATACCATTCACTATCAAAATAAACCTTGCCTCCTTCGAAAACTATTGATTTTCCCTCCGCAAACGCCTGTGCCACTTTACGCCTTGCACTCTCGTAAATCCTGGCAAAGGTGGGCCGTGAAACACCCATTGCCTGGGCCGCTTTCACCTGTCCTAACAACACAGAATCACTTAATCTTATGGCTTCATATTCTTCATAATTCATTACTACCGGATGATTCTCCTCTGGCATTCCAATAGGTTTGAAACCTCTGAAATGCGGGGGATTATTCATTCTTCGTATACGTTTTGGCCTTGGCATGATATGATCAAATGTTCGTTACAAATATAATAATCATTTGCTTATTAAAATGAAAAGTTTAACTTTGTTTTGTTCATTTGATTTGTAATGAGCAAATGCTATAAATAAAGCATAAATATAAGAAAATATGAGAACAGTAGTTGTCAGGTGGTTATTAATTATTCCGGCTTTGCTTTTTGCGGATTGGATAATAATGATCCTTATCGGTTGTATGTCAAACCTCTGTCATGCCGGCAATAATTATTTCTGTTCGGTTTACTGCTATACCGGAATTACCTTACTTTCGGTTACAGTGCTTTTTGTCCTTTACCTTATATTCAAAAAGCGCACAATAAAATAATCACACAGGAATTTATTGTTTTTCCTGCACATTTTGCAGCGGGGGGGATATTGTATTTTGTTACCCGACTGTTGTCCATATTTACATCGTACCACGAACCTGTCTGTTGCACCGAGCTTTTAATAGTCCAGTGTGAGTATGCGTCCTTTTGTGAAATTAAAAAATCTATCCTTTTGAGCTATCTGGACTCCTTCCATCAAATCCTCTGGCTTAAATCCTGCAATTTTTAGGCAAGTTGGACAGGCATAAACACCCGTTTTTTTATCAACCAATCCTTTAATATAGGTTTGTGCAGATTCAAAATCGGCAAACTTCAGGTCTTTGGCTCCTTTCACTAAAAGTTCAACTGCATGAATGTCCATGTAAACAATAACATCTTTGTCCTCTGCCATCAAAGTTGCCATTTTTAAAGGCATTAATACCCGATGCGGATCGGTATAACTTTCCGTTATATGAATAAAAACTCCGTCTCTGGCAGAATCTAAGACCGAAATCTCTTTCGCATCTGCATTTGAAGTATCAGTTTGTTTTGGATTTTGATTACAGGATATTATCAATAATCCACAAATTGTGATTAAAGCAAATTCCTTCATGGTTGCAGTATTTGGTTTTTAATAATTGGTTTTGACAACTTCCTTAAATATACCAATTTAACTTAGACTATCCAATACATCCCTGGTAATTTTTCCGACTCTTACAATTTCATTCCATACGCGCCAGTTTCTTATAATGGCAACAATCTGAACCGGGTTTCGCTGCAAGGCCGTAATGCGAATTAAGAGTAGAAATTGTTCTTGAAACCATTAATCAGTCCCTCAGTATTTAAAAATATTGCCCCAGGAAGAATAACAAAGCATTGAATAGTATACTGATTACCAATTATTAAATTTTAGTTACATAAGAGT
>Ga0105092_10000747_pt1 | contig 17139 bp, 14 predicted proteins | sample PPLLak2March2015_FD_87021 | JGI IMG/M metagenome (GOLD analysis project Ga0105092, IMG submission 87021) | Freshwater sediment microbial communities from Prairie Pothole Lake near Jamestown, North Dakota, USA - PPLs Lake P7 Core (1) Depth... | ecosystem: Environmental > Aquatic > Freshwater >... | reverse complement strand
ACCTGCACCTGGCGGAGAGTCCAAGAGACCTTCAGGCCCTGGCCGCGAGCTACAGTCACGTGTCGGTGGTCGGAGACGAATGGGACGGGCCGGAGGGAGTTGAGGTGGCAGAGTCTCTTGAGGTGTGGTATCTTGCACCGGAGGCGACTTTAGGATTCTTCAAGGATAATTTGGACACACTCCTGGCTGCTGTTCTGGCGGCAGAAAAGCTGCAGGATACAGGAGTATGCAGCTTTGCCGGATTGCAGGATTTGAATGGGCTGGTTTGCAGCCTGGACGAGGGCAGCGATTCTGAGGCTGAGCGGCTCTCCAGGCTCGCCGCGTGCCTGGGGGCGTCGGTTGCCGATGCCTCGTCTTGGGCCAATGGGGAACTGAAGTGCCGGATTGAGAAGAGCTCTCTAACGCTTGGCGGCACGGATCTCTTGCTGGTAATGAGCCGGGGCGAAGGCATTCGTGAGCTTTTGGAGGTGCAGATGAAGGATGTCTTCCAGGATGTGCTGAAGGAGGCCAGGGGCAGAGCCGCCCTCGGACTGGAGCTGGCCGGTGGTGAATCTGCCTGGCTGGAGGAGATATTCTCGTCGGAGGTCGGCTATCCGCTGGAGATCAACCGGCAGGCTCTGCACTCTTTCGAGCAGGATCTGCGCAGCCGGATGGAAGGGCGCAGTCTGCTGGCCAAAAGAGAACTGGCCCGCGGCTTGATGGACAAAAAGGCAGCTGCGTTCGAGCTGGTTCATACCCTCATGGAGTTCGACTTTGTTCATGCTCTGGGCCGGTTTGCCCTGGAAGAGGGCCTTACTATGCCGGAATTCGTCAGTGAGCCGTGCCTTGAGTTCGAAGGTGGCCGCAGTCTTGTCCTGGAGAAGCCGGAGCCTGTGAGCTATTCCTTGGGCTCTTCGGACCATCCGGAGAAGGTGGCCATCCTGAGCGGCGTGAACTCGGGCGGCAAGACATCGCTCCTCGATCTCATCGCTCAGATTGTCATCCTGGGGCACATGGGCCTGCCCGTGCCCGCCAGCCGCTGTCGCATGAGCCTCTTTCAGGAGATGTACTACTTTGGCAAGAGCCGGGGGACGCTCTCGGCAGGAGCCTTCGAGACGGCCATTCGCAAGTTCTCCGTGGTGGAGAACCGGAAGCAAAAGCTCGTCCTGGCCGATGAGTTGGAGGCCATCACCGAGCCCGGTGCGTCGGCGCGCATCATCGCCTGCATGTTGGACGACCTGAACCGCAGGGGATGCGTTGCCGTCTTTGTCAGCCATCTGGCCGAGGATGTTCGGCGCTACGCCGAGACGCCGGTGCGGGTGGACGGCATCGAGGCATCGGGCCTGGACGAGCAGCACAACCTAATCGTGAACCGCAGCCCCAGGTACAACTATCTGGCCAAGAGCACTCCTGAGCTGATCTTGGACCGGCTGGTGCGCTCGACCGCCGGGCCGGAGAAGGAGTTTTACGTGCGGCTGCTGGCCAAGTTCAAGTAGCGCTGAAATCGGGCGGCTGCAACGCGCCAAACCACCGTCGCGATTGCCGCGTGCACGACTGGAAGGTGAGCCTTTTATATTCTCGGCCACCAGAGTTTATTTAATGGAAGTCTGGCACATAGTCGTGATCTGCATTCTCATGGTTCCGCTCTTCCTGGCGGCCAACTACGTCATTGTGAAGAAGATGGCGGCGAACAGGAGGAAAGAGGACGATCGGATCGAGCGGGCCGTGTCCGACAGCGTGGCGGCGAGCTATGCGGATAAGTCGGCGAAGTATCAGTCCTGGCCGAAGTATCGGGCGGCGAGAAGGAAGAAGAAGCAAGGGTGAGAAATCTCTTATTTTCGTTCTGCTCGATCACATATTATTCTAAACTCCTCCTCACCTCAAATCCTATATAACTAATGGAAAATGTTATATAAGTTAGGCCTACTCTTTCTAAGAACCAAAAGTACTAATCAAAAATAGGTGCTCCCATGCCTGCTGCTGATATATCTAATGTTAGCGATTGCTATCTCCAAAATTACCCCTATAAAATTAATGACATACTATCCAAATTTATATCTGAACACACTATCTTGTATCTGTTCTTATTTCTCTTATTTCCTCTGGTATTGCTGCTTTTCACATCACAAGCATCGGCATCCTCCCTCGCACTTTCAGCACCTTCAGATGTCGACATCTGCAAAAATTATTCGTACAGTCTTAGCTATACTTGCAGCAATGATGTCCGCAGCATATCGGCATCTGTTCAGGAGCCTGTTGGATATAGCTATTCAGGAAATTCGAGGCTCATCTTTGCCGGGAAAAAATACGAATGCGAGCCGACAACAAATGGCCAATCTCTAAGTTGGGAATTAACAAGTGCTCTTAAATCATGTCGTCACATTGTCATCAATGAGTGGGAAGCAAATCCAACAGGCGACGACTATGGGATGGAATGGATTGAACTCTTTAATCCTACTCCTAGGTCAGTTGACATTGGCAGGTGGAAGTTTGTCGATAGCCGCTATGGGAGAACAGTCTCGATTCCCGCGGGCACGACTATTGCAGCTGGCGACTATTATGTCCTTGTCTGGACTAATGGATCACTGGTCAATTCATATCCCTTAAAAATCACGTTGCTTGATTCAGCTGGCCTGGTAGTTGATAGTACTGCAGAGAAAACAAATGTCGCAAGTGATGATCATTGCTGGGCGCGTTATCCCAACGGAAAGGATCTGGGTGTCGATACAGATTGGCAATTCCAAACGTCGACAAGGGGTTTGGCCAATGGTGGCGCAGCTTATGATATCTATGCAGGCGAGTCTTTGGACCTGCAATTCAACCTTAGTGCAGGGTGCAATTCACCCGAAAAAGCATCTCTTTCTTCAAGAGTCGCCACATCAGGCGGAAGTGTTACTGCGGACTCGTCTGAAATCATTATCAACAGAGCTAATTTATCACTTTCTATTGCTGCTGATAAGTATGATGTCAAAAAGGGCGAAGAGATAATTTGGAACGTTCGGGTGAATAACAATGGAACCGGAATTGCTTCCGATGTCCTTGTCAATGCAAATCTCGGGAATGGTCTGGAATTAATTGAGATCAATTCTCCTAACAATGGTCTTCAGTGGAGCTATGCATCGATGGAACCCGGTGCCTTTAATGAAATCAAGCTCAGGGCAAAGGTCGTCTCTCCTTACGAGTACTATTCTTGTCTAGTCGAAGCCAAGTGGGGCTGTGGTCCGTGCCAGGAGATCAGCCAATCATCGCAAGTCAGCCAGTGGACTTCCATTCATAAGTCACCGGATGGTCAACGCAGTCTCGCAGTGGGTGGAGTCGCCAATTTCGAGATCAGTGCAGAACTGCCGGGCGACGCTCATGATCTCTGGATCAATGATACTGTCCCAAAAGGATTGGACTACACTTCGGGTAGCTTATCCGTTCAAGGAATCATCCTTCAGAAAGAGACTTTCACCCAAAATAGTGATGGCTCTCTTCAGATCGGTTGGTTCTTTGGAGATGTTGTTTCTGCAGAGAGCATTGTAATCAGCTACAACTGCACGATCTCAAATCTGCTCGAAAATCAAGATGGAATTGAGTTGGCGGGGACGAAGGCATACATGAGTTGGCGAAGTGAATCCGGCTGGAAAACCGATGATGATGAAGCAGGTGCTATCCGCGTCGCAGAGCCTGATCTGGCTCTGGAGTTGGATGCGTCATCCTCGGTTGTCGGACCCGGAGATAGCATTTCTTACACACTGGCCGTCTATCATTCCACTCTGAGCGGTTCTTCTGCATTTGATGTAGATTTGCGGGACATCTTGCCCAGCGGGTTGGTTTACTCGCCCGGCACGGCTGCCGTGCTGAACGGGCCAAATGCCGATTTTGATGAGAATAATTTGCGATGGCATTTTGATGAAATAAGTCTCGACTGGAAGAGCGATCGTAAGGTCATGCTGAGGCTCAACGCCACCAGCCGATCCGAGCCGGGAGATTCCATTATCAATAATGCCTTTATGACCTGGACGAGCCTTGCGGGAGTCCATGCAGAAGAGCGAACCGGCTCAGGAGGCATGAATGATTATCAGCGGCAGGCTCGATCCGATGCGAATTCTATGGGTCTCTCAATTCGCAACACTGCCGACCCGGACCCAGTAAAGGTCGGTGAGCTTCTCAGCTACGCCCTCGTTTATGAAAACGAAGGCGGACCTGTGGCAAATAACGTCACCATCACAGATGTCCTCGATCCCGGCGCCACCTTCCTGTCCGCCGATCCGGCACCTCAAAACGCGAGAAACGATACTTGGACGATCGGTAGCCTCTCCCCGGACGGCCCGCATACCATTACAATCCAATCACGAGTCAGCGAAACTCTTGACGACAGCGTCCAGCTCGCCAATCATTTCACCATCAAGTCCGATGAGCTGTCCAGAAGGGGCGGCACCATCTACACCCAGGTTCAAAACGGAACGCGGCTCGCCGTCAACAAGACTGCCCTGCAAAAGGCCGTGCGACGCGGCGAAGAGGTCAGCTACACCATCACGGTCTGCAACAGCGGCGGCCAGAGCGCCACCAACGTCACGGTGCGGGATGTCTTCGACTCATCCGTAGAGTTCGTCTCCGCCTGGCCGGAGATGGCGGGCGAAGGCATCTGGAAATTCGCGTCCCTTGCACCGGGCGAATGTGTGCAGATCAGCCTCACGGTGCGCGTTCCTCGCATTGACGTAAAATTCGAAGGGCATGATCGTGTCAAAGGTAGCGGCTTTGTAAATTCCTATCGTGATTACAGCACCATTCAAGCGTCATCCGTCCTCACCAACCGGGTTTACGTGGAATCGGATCAGATGCTGCGATCCGCATCCGCGAATGTCAAGATCCTTGGCGAAGACGGCACGGAACTACTCGTCCGCGAGCACGGCAGCGGAGACTATGAAACCGGAAGCGATCTGCGCTTTCTTACCGTCAACAAATCCATCCGGCAGAGCCGGAGCATGAAAGCAAGCTACCGTCCCACCACTTTCTTTCTTCCAAGAAACGGCTCGCAAAGCTTCTCATCTCGTTGGACCGAAGAGAGCCGGGCCAGGAACGGCATCACCAATACTACATTTCAGGAATCGATCAGATACTCAACCCACCTGAACCATACGAGCCTCTTCGATCTGGATAAGAACGGTTCGCGGCTGGTGATAAAATCCGATTTCGATGGATTGGCGCACTTTGGCACCCTGAAGAAGCCAGTCAATTCCACAATCCGCGGCAGCGACACCGTCGCTCAAGAGGACTACATCGGCAAATTCCTGATCGTAGAGAAAATCCAGGACCTCGGCCAGAGCCTGACGCGGGATCGATCCGTGTCCGGCATCGGTTATGTGGATGCAGACATTATGGTCGCGGGCCGTCAGCGGAGCTACGAGTCGGGAACTGGAGATTTTCGATCCGAGGAGCGCATCGAGACCCTTAGCAATTTCATGGCCAAGGATATGGATGCAACCCACAAAAGTCTGGCTTATGAAATCTCGCCTCGCACTTCGATAAACCTGTCTCAGAGATGGACGGAAGGTATGTGGTCCCGCGGTCCCTTCAGTTTCATCGGCGAGGGGTTATCCAATTCTGCTCGCCTGAAAAAGACTGCTACGGCCAGTGGCCTAGGGGAGCTGCAAAGCGACTCCACGTTTTCAGGAAGGGCGGACCTTCGAACGGCTTATGCCAGCCGAAACGGATCTCATCAGGTGGATCAGGATGATGAACTCGTCGGCGACTACCACGTGGCGCGCAAGATAATCATATCTGGCGTCTCCAAGTATGATGTGCCGCATATCCAACTGGAAAAGCATGGCCGCCTGGTCAAGGACGTGGCGGTCTACACCATCAGCCTCACCAACGACGGCAGCGCCGCCTTGGGACCGCTGTACCTGCAAGACATCTTCCCACCCGGCGCTCGTTTCCTCAACTCCTCCTTGCGGCCATCAGAACTCGGCCCGAACGGCTCTAAATGGACCCTGCTTCACCTCGCCATCGGAGACACGGTGAAGATCGCCATCGATCTGGACGTAGAAAAGTGCGATGGGGATATCCTCAACCGGATAATCGCTGCGGGCAATTGCAGCGCCGGTCAGGTCGTTTTCATGAACCAGTCGATCATCGACCGCGCCTGGCTGGGTGGGTGCGCGCCCGCGGAAACGTCGGTTCAGCCGGTGAGCATAAGCTGCTCATGCTTGAGTGAGGCGCTGTCGAATGAGGGTGTGTTGAATGAAGAGTTGTCAAATGAAACGATGTACTTTGATCCGGTGCAGGCCCCGTGGAGCGACGAGGGCGACGGGGGATGCCCGTTGAACTGCCCGGCGACGGAGGATGCACATGCATCCGTCAACGACTTGGTTTAGTTTGGGGCGCGCTCTAAAAATCAAAAAGTGACTTCTGCTTTCGCACAACCTGGGCATCCTTTTTTTCGTCCAATGCCACGGTCCCCGGCAGCCTGACCTCCCCATACTTCCCGCCGCCTCCAGGAACTACGACAACGCCTCCCGACCGAAACGCCTTGATGGCGTCGATGATCCTCGTCTCCGCCTTCAGCTCAGCCGGGTCGGTCTCCGTCAGAATCTGGATCTCCGTCCGGTCAGCCGTCAGTTCATTCCAGACCCGCTGCACGCTCGCAGCCATGGCGCTCTTGTAGCCCAGGGCCATAGAGATGATCTCAGCCAACGTGATGCGATGCAGGTATGGCGGTCGGTGATCGGGATGCACGGGTGCGGGGTAGTCGGCGAGACTGTCCACTCGATCCCGCACGCCTAATTTGATCTGCCCCCGACATTCCGAGCAGCGGCCCATCAGCTCGTCTTTTTGTGTTGCAGTGTACTGCCGGAAGCAGCGAGTGCAGGCAGTGCGGTTATATTTTCCCTCAGCCGGATAAAAGCCGACGTTCAGGGTAGGCCGCCTGCCGGATTCACGCCTGATGGCCAGGCTGAGGTCTTGATAGCTCATGTTCTGCAATTCCATCTGGTTGAACTCGCGTGCCAGCTTGTTGGCGCGCGGGGAATGAGCATCGGAATTGGAGAGGAAAGTGCGGCTGGAGAGGTCCGCGATCCTGTCCGCATAATCGGTATCCGCGCTCAGGCCAAGCTCGATGAACCGGATGTCCTTTGCCTTCTCCTGGTAGCAGTCCTGCAGAGATCGGTAGTAGGCGAAGATGCCAGTCCAGGGCGTGAAGGCATGGCTGGGGCCGATCATGCCGCCTGCCTCCAGCACCGCGTCGGCGACTTCCGCCCCGTTCATGTGCAGCCGGGGCCGACCGTCGGTGTCGAGGTTGCTCGATTTTTGGGCGAAGACATCCCGCAGCTCTTCAGCTTTGGAAGTGTCTGGTAAAAAGATGAGGTGATGGACGCGGTGCGAGTCCTCGACCTCCACGCTCAGGGCAAAAAGGGTCTCACCGCACGAAAAGAGCCCATCGCTTTCGGGAAGGGCTTTGATCGCTTCCAGCCATGCCGGGAACAGGCAGTCTCCCGTGCCCACGATCTTCACGCCCTTTCTCGCAGCTTCCCTGGCGATTTCGGGCAGCTCCATGTCCCTGGAGACGGCGGTCGAATACTTGGAGTGGATATGAAGATCCATATTGGCCAGCATCTTTGCAGTTGTCTTGCTGCCGGGGATAAACCCTTTATGCTCGTCGGTCGTTTTCATTCCTGTTTATGCAAGAAAGCTTAAGAGACCTTCTGAAGAGCTTCGGCCAGGGGACGATATCGCTTGACGAGACCCTGGGCCGCATCAAAATCCTGAATTATCGAGCGGTGGGCGAGGTGGCCAAGCTCGATGTCAGCCGGGCGGACCGCATCGGCATTCCTGAGGCCATCCTGGCGGAGGGCAAGGACAAAAACGACCTACTGGCTATCTCCCTCGCTCATCTGGCGGAGACAGGCAGCGTCATCATCACTCGCGTCTCCGCCGAACAGCTGGACGTTCTGAAGTCTGCAGCACTCCCGACGGGGGGCAGTTTTGATCATAATATTCGGGCCAGAACCGTGGTCATGAGGTCCGGCGAGCGAAAACCGGCGAGCGGAAAAGTAGGCATCCTGGCGGCGGGAACTGCCGATATTCCCGTGGCCGAAGAAGCCAAGGTCGTGGCGGAAGAGATGGGCTGCGCCGTGATCTCCGAGTACGACGTGGGTGTGGCAGGCATCCACAGGCTCTTCCCGTGCTTAGAGCGAATGAGCGATGTTGATGCCTTTGTTGTGGCAGCCGGTCGAGAGGGCACGCTTCCGGCAGTTGTGGCCGGGCTTGTAAACGCTCCCGTCATCGGTTTGCCTGTCTCGACGGGCTACGGCCTCGGTGGAAAAGGTCAGGCTGCCCTTTACTCTATGCTGCAATCTTGCTCCGTTCTCACCGTTGTTAATGTGGATGCCGGCTTTGTGGCCGGTGCTTTTGCCGCAAAGATCGCAAAACAAAAAGCTTATGGCCAAAAACAGTATTAAATTCTTGCCAGAAAAGTATTTATACGATCAAAAGATTGGAGATCGTGAGCGGGTACACTCATCTTTTTTACTAACCCCCACTCCCCTACCCGCTCATTACTCATAGATCTCCGGCATATCTCCAAATCATTCGCAGCTTTTTTTCATAGTGTTGCTTTTTCCTGCGGCGGATTTCAAAGCTCTCTGCCATTGTCGGCCTTCAAGGATTGCCGATACTCGAAGCCGGAAAAAGAATTCGCTGCGCGGAAAAAAAGGTTAACTAAAAAAAGGGCCAATTGCAATTGGTTCTTGAGCTTGACCCTTATTCTGGGAAGATTCAGGATGGGGAGATCCAGGGCGAGGGTCTGCGGTCATTTTGGCAAGCCCTCGCAACTGGTAATTGAATGGACGCATGGAATACTAATCTATTCCAATACACTTTAGTTTATACAAATGACTTTTACTTAAGGCTTTCGGGATCATTGCAATAACATTGCTCACGGCATTATAACTTATATCTTATACAAATAATATCTAAAAATATCTAAAAACCAATGAAGTCTTCGAAAAACCACTAAACGAGTGACAGTTGAGTCAAAATCCAACGGTCAACAGATAGACATTATCGACATCTTATTCATTCGGCTGTCTAGTTTGCCCCGTCAGACAGCCGGACGGCCTCGATCACGGCCCCAGACTCACGGCAGTAATCCCTGATTCTATTTTGGGCGTGGTCCACCATTCCTCCGGAGGTCATGATCAGGGAACTCTTGCCGATCAGGGCTTTGAGGATGCATTTGTCTATGACGCCGTAAGTGAAATCAAGGGCAATTCCTGCTCCCTCAGCCATAACCTTGGCGCTGGTGCCCATTGCACCTTTGCAGCTCGGCTGAATCTTTTCGAGAATGGCAATAATCTGCGGCGCTTCCAGCTCATCCACATTGCAGATGTAGATTTTGCCCGGCTCGATCGGCTCGGCAGTAGAAGACGAAGGCGCACGACCTTTGCATCCCTGCTCCAGAGTGTCGCAAAGCTCCAGGATGTTTCTGGGCGGCTTCGGCCCATCCACCAGCCCTCTTCCAGCCAGCTCCTGATAAAGATCGACTACGATCGGCAGCTTGAGTCTGGCCTCTTTGATCAGCTCCGAGTCGCCGAATACCTCCGGGCCGCTGCCCCGTCGCAAGACGCCGCCGTCTTTCATGAGGATTACTTCGTCCGCCCAGCGGTAGGCCAGGTCCACGTCATGAGTGGAGATGATCAATGTCTTGCCGCCCAAATTCAGCTCCTCCAGCATCTCCATGATCTCTTCCGAGGTGGCCGGATCTAGGTTGGAGGTGGGCTCATCCAGGATCATCACCTCCGGCTCCATAGCCAGGATTCCGGCAATGGCGACCCGCTTCTTCTCGCCGCCGCTGAGGTGATGGGGCGGCCTGCGTTCGTATCCTGAGAGTCCCACATAGGCCAGGGCATAGGTGACGTACCTCTTGACCTTCTCCGCCGAGTAGCCGAGGTTTGCAGGCCCGAAGGCCACGTCCTGATAGACAGTGGGCGCAAAGAGCTGGTCATCCGAGTTCTGGAAGACCATTCCCACGGCCCGCCGGATGGATCGTAAGGATGAGGCATCATAATTCAGGGGCTGGCCGCGAAAGAGGACGGAGCCCGCTTTGGGTTGGAGGATGCCGTTGAACATGAGCATGAGCGTGGACTTGCCCGCCCCGTTCGGCCCCACCAGAGCGACTTTCCTGCCCTCTTCCAATTTCACGTTCACATTCTCCAGGGCAACTGTTCCGTCTCCGTAGTAATAGCCGAGGTCTTGGGTCTCAAGGATGGTTGTCATGGCAGCTTCAAAGCATCTGTATGTTTCTGGTTAAAACGGCGATGGCCGCGATGGCCGCCAGGTATGCCGCAGCCGCAAGGATCGCTCTAGGCTCAGCTTTTGCGGCCTGATTCGTGAGATCGAGCTTGCCGCTGTAGCAACGGGCGTCCATAGCCACGATCAGCCTCTCGCCCTGCTCCCAGGAGCGCAGGAAGAGAACGCTGGAGAGCATGGCAAAGGCGTTGAGGGAATTCTTCAGGCCCGAGTCTCCCAGGCGCATCACCTGGGCGCTGTGGATCATGGCCGCCTGGTCCAGGAAGACGAAGATGTACCGATAGATCATCATGGACAGTTCAATCACCGAATCGGGAATATGCAGCGTTTTGAGCACTGAGAAGATCTCGATCATGGGCGTGGTCAGGGCGATGAAGAACAGGGAACACATGCCTCCAATGGTCCTGGAAATCAGCAGCAGTGCCAGGTTTGCACCATCTTCCCGAATCGCCAGATCAAAGCCGAAAACATCGACCGAGAATAGCGGGTTTCCCGTGCCGTGCATGAAGGCCACCACGACCGTGCTGAAGAAGGCGAAGGATATGGGAATGAGCAGCAATTTCGAATAGAATCGGGCCGGGATTTTGGCAATCATTATCGTGATGAGCCCCATGCTGACGGCCACAAATATCGGTGCGACGGGCGAGACGGATGATACACAAAAGATGATGGCACCAAGGCCCAAAGCAAGCTTGAGCCGGGTGTTGGTGTCCCTCAACGCATTGGATTGGGCGTAGTCATCTAGCAGGTCGTGCATTCGTCTTTCCTTCCGACTCATCTGCGGCTTTGGCGGCCTTCATCTTCGCCATGGCGCGATAGTATCCCAGGAAGTACCCGATGATGATGCTGCCGATGGAGGCTTGCAAGGCGAAGAGGAGGCTCTCGATCTCGCCGCTGGGCGGCGTGTAAATCGACTGGAACCACGGCTGGTAAGTGCCGCCGGTCAACTGCGATATTGTGTTCTCCGCCTGACCGTCTGCTCCGCTCCACTCATGGTTTCCCGTAGAGCTGACGTAGGCGAAGGCTGCGACGAATACTACGATTACAGCCAGGACAATTAGTTCCAGCTTCATAATGACGCCTCCTTCAGCTTCTGAATAACGCCGGCTGATGCCACATTAAGCTTCACCAAGACATCGCCGCGAAGCTGGATGAAGTACTTGAACATGAGTGCGGTGACTGCACCTTCCACTACTGCCAGGGGGGCCTGAGTTATGGCGAAGATGGCCAGGAAGGCTTCGAAAGATGCCAGGACTCCGCCGGTAGCGGCGGGAAACGCCAGAGCGAGCTGCAGGGACGTGACCAGGTATGTTGCCAAATCGGCCAGCGTCGCCGCCAGGAAGACAGCGATGTAAAGATTCAAGCCGGATTTCATGGATGCTTTATAAACGAGATATCCGACCAGCGGCCCCGCGATGCCCATAGAAAACGTGTTGGCCCCAAGGGTGGTCAGGCCGCCGTGTGCCAGGAACAGGGCCTGGTAGATGAGAACGATCATGGAAAGGACGGAGGTTATCCAGGGTCCGAAGAGAATCGCACCCATGCCGGTTCCGGTGGGGTGCGAGCAGCTTCCTGTGACGGAGGGCATCTTCAGGGAAGAGAGGACGAATATAAATGCACCTGATACTGCCAGGAGCGGCAGGGTCTCACGTCGCTCTTTGACGATCAGGTTCATTCGATAGACGCCATAAGCTACCACCGGCAAGGAAAGTGCAAACCAGATCTCCCACCAGGGATGGGGGAGAAAACCCTCCATTATGTGCATTGGGTCACCGATGGTGCTAGTGATATTCAGGCATATAAACTTTTCTTGATTAAAGACCAAATAAGTTTAATTAACGCGGCGCAAGAGTTCAAATTCAAGTTTTGATTTGCAGGTTGATTCACGGAAAAAAAGGTCCATTTCGCGCACACTGATCCTATTGTGGCCCGCTAGTTCTGGAAATCATGCTCGTAATGATGCCTAATGGTTATTTATCTATGGCGTTTATTTTATACTACTGCTCGCAAATCCATTCTACTCATCGGCCTATTCCCACTCGGTTTTTTTTTCGTTTTCATTCTGCTTTCGGAAGCGCATGGTGTAGACCATTCCGCTGCAAACGATCGCACAACATCCGAAGATGAGGAGCCTCTGCTCGAATGTCGGCTGCCAGGGAGTATCTGTCCAGGGCATGCTTGAGCTGCCGGTCATGTCGCTTATCACTTGCAGCGCCTTGCCGTCCATGCTCTCCCAGGGATTTGTGTTGGTGCTCATAAAACCAATAAACGCAATCAGCACCGCCAGCGCCATAAGCTCTGCTTTCATCTTGTCACCTATGTCTGAGTGGCAAAATAGCTTTGAGCAAGATATATAAGCATAACTTAATAAAAAAACGCAGAAGTTAATTGAGCCCTCTGCTCACTCTTACTTTCCTACTTTTTCTGGTGTGAATACCGTCTCGACAAGCTCGCCGTCCGGCCTTATTTTTCAGTTTCGCTCCGCCTTGGTAGCTCTTAAATACCGAGTCTATCCAAGCGTAATATATCTTGACCCAGATATTTACCGTCACCGACCTGAACGAGCGAATAAAAGATCGACTGGAGAACGACCCGAGGCTGCATGACCTCTGGGCGCGGGGCGAGATCTCCAACTACGTCAACCACCGCTCCGGGCACAGGTACTTCACCCTCAAGGACCGCGACTCTCAGATCTCCTGCGTCCTCTTCAAAAACAGCGGGGTGCGCCTGGGTTTTGAGCTGAAGGACGGCCAGAATGTGCTGGTTTATGGCGATGTGGCGGTCTATCGTCCCCAGGGCCGGGTGCAGCTCATGGCCCGCGGCATTCGCCTGGATGAGGGGCTCGGATTTCGGCATTTGCAGCTTGAGGCCGTCAAGAAAAAGCTGGCGGGCGAGGGGCTTTTCGGCCTGGAGCGAAAGCGCGAGCTTCCACGGTATCCGCAGCGAATCGGCATCGTCACCTCCCCGCAAGGCGCGGCGCTGCGTGACGTTCTGCGCATCATCGGCGCTTATCCTGCCAGGATTATTCTTTCCCCGGCGCAGGTGCAGGGCGACGGGGCCGAGGAGAGCATTGCTTTAGCCATTCGCGCTCTGCAGGGCAAGGCGGATGTGGTGATCGTCTGTCGCGGCGGCGGCTCGACCGAGGACCTGTGGTGCTTCAACTCCGAGATTGTGGCCCGCGCCATCTTCGAGTGCGACTCGCCCGTGATCTCTGCCGTGGGCCATGAGACCGATGTTACCATCGCCGACTTTGTGGCAGACGTGCGCGCGCCCACGCCCACGGCTGCGGCGGAGATGGCCGTGCCGGATATCGTTGCTCTGCAAACCTATCTCGTTCAGGCGCAGGTGCGAATGGCGCGGGCCCTCTGGTCCGGGTTGGAACGAAAGAGGGAGCGGCTCGATTACCTGGTGCGGTCTTTCTCCGCCCAGAAGATGTACGCTCTGGCGTCAGAGATGCGCCAGCGCCTGGATTGGCTGAATGAAAGGTTGGGCGATGCCCAAAAGGAAAAGCTGACCGAATCCAAGAGGCGCCTGGAGTTGGCGCAGGGCAGATTGGCGGCAGTCGGTCCGAGGGCCACTCTCTCGCGAGGCTACGCTATCGCCCGGTTGCCGAGGGGGCTGGTCTTGGGCGCTGAAGATGTCCGTCCCGGCGAGGTGGTGGAATTGATCCTGGCCAGGGGCAGAATTTTAGCAAAAGTGCTGGAATGCAATAGCGAAGCGGAGGACTCACGTTGAGCGAAAAGGAGATGGGACTGGAAGAGGCGCTGGACGACCTGGAGCGGATCGTGGAGGAGCTGGAGGACGGCAAGAAGAGCCTGGAAGAGAGCCTGGATCTCTATGAAAAGGGCACGAAGCTGGTCCGGCTCTGTCAGGCCAGGCTGGAGAGCGCCGAGCAGAGGATCGAGAGCCTCACCGGCGAGCTGCCGCCTGATCTGGATTGAAAAATGCAGCAATTGGGATTGCCGTAATTGGAATTGCTGCAAACAAGATGGCCGAGATGCGGTCGCAACAAGGCTTAAATACTTCATGTGATGTACGTTTTGATACATCATAGTATTAATTAGTACATCAAATTCCTGATTGAAATTTACGTATTTAAGCCGGTGATCTATTGAAGTGCGATACTGCAAATGCTGCGGCTGTGAAGTTCGGGAAATATGGCGGTCTCTTCGTTCCCGAGACCCTGGTCCAGCCGATAATGGAACTGGCGCAGGCCTATGAACGCCTGCGAAGTAACGACGATTTTCGAGATGAGCTGGCGGGCCTTCTCAAGAACTTTGCCGGAAGGGAAACACCCCTTTACCACGCCCGGAACCTGAGCCGGGAGCTTGGGTGCAAGATCTACCTGAAGCGAGAGGATCTTGTGCACGGCGGAGCGCACAAGCTCAACAACACTCTCGGCCAGGCACTGGTGGCGAAGAGAATGGGCAAGACTCGCCTCATCGCCGAGACGGGTGCAGGCCAGCACGGCGTGGCCACGGCCATTGTGGGAGCAAACCTCGGATTTGAGACGCAGGTTTACATGGGCGAGGTGGATATCGAGCGGCAGAAGATGAACGTCTACCGCATGGAATTGATGGGGGCCGAGGTCATCCCGGTTCGCTCCGGTTCCCGAACACTGAAAGACGCCATCAACGAGGCCATGCGTGATTGGGCGGCAAGCTTCGAGCACACTCACTATCTCCTGGGCACCGCGGCTGGGGCGCATCCCTATCCGTCGATGGTGCGCGACTTTCAGAGCGTCATCGGCATTGAAGCGAGAGGGCAGATCCTGGAGGTGGAAGGCCGCCTGCCGGACAGCATCGTGGCCTGCGTCGGCGGCGGGAGCAATGCGATGGGCATTTTTGCACCCTTCTTGGAGGACAAGGTTCGCCTTCTGGCCGTGGAGGCGGGAGGCAGGGGGCCGGGCAAGACCGACAAGACCGCAGACAACGGTGCGTCTTTGGGCTACGGCACCGACGGTATCCTGCATGGTGCACTCACCAAGATCCTGCAAGATCCCTATGGCCAGATCTTAGAATCCTATTCAGTGGCTGCAGGACTTGATTATCCCGGCGTCGGCCCGGAGCTGGCATACCTGGCGGAGACGGGCCGCGTGCAGCCGAAGATGGCTGACGATAAGACCGCCATTCTTGGGTTCCGGGCGCTCTCCAAACTGGAGGGAATCATCCCGGCTCTGGAGTCGGCTCACGCGGTGGGCTATGCACTTTCAGAACCGGACGCGCTGGGAGAAATGGCGATAATAAACATATCAGGTCGAGGGGACAAGGACCTGGCAACGGTGATGGATTATGAAAATCTCTGAAGCATTCCTGAACAAGCCCCTGCTGATCGTCTACATCTGCGCCGGAGATCCGACGCCCGAGGCGACGCCCGATCTGGTGCGGCGGCTGGTGGCGGCAGGTGCGGATATCGTTGAGCTGGGACTGCCCCACTCCGATCCCATCGCCGATGGGCCGACCATCCAGGCGGCAGCTCAGCGGGCCATTGCAGCGGGAATGAACACCGATGTCTACTTCGACGTAGCAGCGCAGGCTGACGTGGATGTTCCCAAGATCTTCATGGGCTACTACAACATGGTTTACGCTCGCGGCCCGGATAAGTTCGCAGAGGATTGCGCCAAGAGCGGCATTTGCGGCATGATCGTGCCCGACCTTCCGCCGGAAGAAGCAGGCCCGCTCCATGATGCTTGCAAGCGACATGGCGTGGATCTCATCTTCCTGGCGGCTCCCAACACGCCTGACTCGCGCCTCAGCATGATCGAGAAAGAAACATCCGGCTTCCTCTATCTGGTAGCCCGCACGGGCGTGACCGGGGCAAAGAGCGATGTCTTGCAGAGCACGGGAGACCTGATCGCCCGCGTCTCCAGCGATGTTCCCAGGGCCGTCGGCTTTGGCATCTCCACGCCGGAGCAGGCGGCTGAAGTCATCCGCGCCGGAGCGGACGCAGCTATCGTGGGCTCGGTCTGCGTGGACCTCATCGCCAGAGGCGAAGTCGAGCGGCTGGAGGAGCTGGTTCGGGAGATGAAAGATGCCATTGTCAAGGCGAAGGGCAAGGCTCCAATAGTTTGCTGAATCTCTGCATTGCCCATGCGAGTGGATCAGAGGGGCTTTGCGGCCAAGACCCGTGGCCGTCTGGAGACGGGCCGGAGCGTTACCATCGTGGCTTATGGCGACTCCATCACCGCCGGATTTGCCGTGCGGCGCGGCTTTCCCAGCTTCTGGCGGGAGATGCTGCAAAATAAGTATCCAAAGGCTAAAATTGAGTTGGTAAACTCCGGAGTTTCGGGAGACACGACCCTGGACGGCCTGGCCCGGCTGGACTGGTCTGTTCTCTCATACGAGCCGGATCTGGTCACCATCAACTTCGGTATCAACGACTGCGTCCTGAGCCTCGACTTGGAGGAGTTCGAAGAGAACTTCGTGGAGATGGTGCGGCGCATCCGATCAGGCCCGGCGTCCGAGATCCTGCTCTTGTCTTCTCAGCCCCTGGAGACGCCGCCTTATGACAAATGGGTCCAGGACTATTATCAGGCCGTGGAGCGGGTGGCAAGGGAGATGGACGTCGGATTTGTGGATGTTTTCGGTGCGTGGATGGAGCGCGTGAACCAAGGAACACCTTTAAGCTCGCTGATTTTGTCCGGGCTTGATCATCCCAATGAGGCCGGGTACCGGATCATCGCCGAAGAGCTGATGAAGCTGTTTTAGCGCTGAATCGTCGTCCTGAACCACAAAATTTTTGAAAATATAAGATGGTTTGATCGTTTATGAATCCATCATCTATGCTTCCATCGTTTCCATTCATTAATTTTCCGTCATTACATCTTCCAGCCGGCGGCGCGGCGTGTGCCTGACCGGCTTTGCATGT
>Ga0105092_10000746_pt1 | contig 17140 bp, 9 predicted proteins | sample PPLLak2March2015_FD_87021 | JGI IMG/M metagenome (GOLD analysis project Ga0105092, IMG submission 87021) | Freshwater sediment microbial communities from Prairie Pothole Lake near Jamestown, North Dakota, USA - PPLs Lake P7 Core (1) Depth... | ecosystem: Environmental > Aquatic > Freshwater >... | reverse complement strand
AGCCGGGGGTGGAGCCGTTTTCCAGGCGACACCCCCGGAAAACGACGCAGAGCAAGAACGCACCCCGGCAGGGGTGCGAGGAGTCCCTCCTCCCACTCCTGCCGGGGTGGGGGATTTTATTGCCTGTTTCCCGGGGGTGTCGCCTGAAAAACGGCTCCACCCCCGGCTACTCTCCTCTCACGCCTCCGGCGTGAGGAAGTAACCGGGCCCTAAAATGCGGCTTCTTATTTGAGCGCCTTTGCCTCTTCAGGGTTGGGACTATACCCGACCGCGTGCCCGGGGTAGGCGGCCAAAAACGCGGCCAACCCTGGGTTCTGCTACGCGACCCTTCGGGGTGGAACCGCCAAAGTCGGTGCAAAGAGCAGGGCAGAGGCCTGCTCCTGGATCTCAAGCCGGTGGACCAGAGCGCAGTCGGCTTCGCCTCATTCTCCCGCTTTTACCCGCCAAAGGAACCGCAGCGCCAATGCCACTGAGGCAATTCCCATCACAAGGAAGACTGAGGCTGTTACAAGGAAATACCCGGCTGTCATGAAGCCGCTCTTGTTCACGGTCAGCCTCGAAAACATCTCCGCGTAGTCAGCCAGGCTCACTGTCCAGGGTCTGAAAGAAGACATGGAGCCGCGGGCATTACGCGAGATAAAGCCCGTGTAATAAGGAATCAGCAGGAAAAATACGCCGTACAGATCCATCAAGGTAGCGCCGAGCGCCATGGCTGCGGCGACTCTGACCCGCCCGGTCCTCGGGAAGAAAAGTGTCCATCCGACGTACAAGAGCAGGATCTCGCAGGCAATCGGAGTGCACAGGTACCACCCCGGAATTGCCGAAACGCCGGTCGCGGCATAGGTGAGCAGCACGTAATAGCCGAGACCCAGCCAGAAAAAGGCGTAGAAGAGGACGGCAACCAGAAAAGGGTATCGGTTCTCCGCGGCCGGCTTGAAGGAGTGCACGACCCGTATTCCCACCCCTGCGGCCGCTACCGCGAATACGACTGTAACCAGCTGATACATCCAGCCACGGAGCGCGAGAAAACTCCAATTCCCAAACCAAACGTGCGACCTGAGAATCGCGTCGGAAGCGTTGGCCCAGTCAACTGACAGTGCCGTCTTTGTGAGGGACCAGCGGGGCGTCAGCGAGTCGAAGTAGAGGCCGGTCCAACTCCCCGTGGTGGAATAGTTGAGCCAGTACCACCAGGCGGCGACAGCGGTGACAGCGAGCCCCGCTACGCCCAGATCGACGATCCTCGAACGCAACGGCCGCAGGGCGACCCTCGGGAGCAGCAGGGCAATTGCAAAAGGGACGACCGCTGTGAGAAAGCTGGTCTTGGTCAGCAGCCCCAGTCCGAGGGTTAGTCCTATGGCTAGCGCCTGCGTTCGAGACACGACAGTGCGGACCGACAAACACACCAGCAGAGTAAACAGGAGTGCGGCCAGTGAATCGTTGCCGACACGCGCCACGTCGAACATCACCCCGGGCAGAAACGCCACAATCCATAAGACCAGTAAAGCCTGCGTATCGCCTAGAAGCTGCCTCAGCAACATAAATCCCAAGGGTATGAGCCCCGAGGCTAACAGAATGCTGAAAGCCCGAATGAGAAAAACCCGGTCGATCAGATTCAGCTGCGCGGCGAGCCGATAGGGTGCCAGACATAGAAAATAGTAAAGCGGCGGGTGCTGAGCTTCATAAATCGACAGGAAGACGTTGGACCGGCTTTCCCCCTTCGGGATCTGTCTCCGGCCGAGCGCCGGGTCGAGAGCACGCAATCCGGCTTCACGCCGGTGCCGCTCCTCCTTGTCCAGCTTCCAATACTGGTCATGAATCAGGCCGAGGCCAAAGCCCCGAGGCTCCGCAGGCAACGGGGCGAGTTTCAGGGAGGAGTGAATCTCCTCGCTTACCCGGTCCCGGTCGGCGACGGGCAGACGGGCCTCGGTGCTCAAGAGTTGAACGTAAGCAAAATGGGAGTGCTCGTCAAAACCCTCCCAGAGCGGCGTGAAACTGATGTAGAAGATGCCGCGGAGGAGAAAGACCGCCCAGAGCAAGAGCAGGAGTCGGCGGTGGCGGGCCTCCATCAACGACCAGCGGTCGAGATCGTGGGCGTCAAGCGGTACGTCGGCCATGCGAGTGCGAGGTTACCATTAACCACTTCCAGAATCATGTTACGCTAGCAGCGATCTGGCGGGGGGGCGAATGAGAACGAAACGAAAAACTCTTCTGTTCGGGGTTGTCGCTTTGCTTGCGAACCTCGGTCCAGGTCAACGGCTCCCGGCGGCGAAAGTCAGGTGGACGGCGGACATCTTGGAGCGAAAGGCGGATTGGTACGGCTCCCGGGAAGCACGAGCCATTGCCGACAATGTGCTGGGGTACCAGTCGCCGGAAGGCGGGTGGCCCAAAAACACGGACCTCGCCGCTTCCCCGCCTCCGCCCTCGATGATGGGGCAAAGACTAGGGGATAGCGTCAACACCATCGACAATGGTGCGACGACGACACCCATGTGTTTTCTGGCTCGGGTCGGATACATGACTGGAGAGGTCCGGTACCTCCAGGCGGTCGTGCGCGGCTTCGACTACCTGATAGCCGCTCAATATCCAAACGGCGGGTGGCCGCAGTTCTTCCCGCTGCGCCAAGGCTACTATTCGCACATCACCTACAACGACAACGCGATGGTCAATGTCTTGAGCCTGCTTGGTGAGATTGCCGCCTGGAAGTGGCCCTACAGCTTCTTCGACCATTCACAGCGTCTTAAGGCGGGCGCTGCCATATCGCGCGCGATCGACTGCATACTGCGGACGCAGGTGAAGCAGGGGGGAAAGCTCACCGGCTGGTGCGCTCAGCATGACGAAAAAACACTCCAGCCCGCCTGGGCGCGCAACTTCGAGCCCCCTTCAATTTCCGGAGCGGAAAGCGTCGGCATAGTCCGGTTCTTGATGGAGATTGACGAGCCGACTCCCCGGGAGATTGCCGCTGTGGAAGGCGCAGTCGCGTGGTTTCGGGCCGTCGCGATCCCAGGACTGAGGCTGGAGGGATTTACCGGCGCTGACGGCAAGCCTGATCGCCGGGTGGTCAGGGATCCCAATGCCAAACCCCTCTGGGCGCGCTTTTATGAGCTCGGCACGAACCGGCCCATCTTTACCGGACGCGACAAGATCATCCGCTATACCCTCAGCGAAATCGAGCACGAGCGCCGCAACGGTTACGCTTATTACGGGGACTGGCCCGCCACCCTCCTTGGGCAGGACTACCCGCGCTGGCGGGAAAAGCATAAGGTGCGGTGAGGGAGGCGGGCGTAGCCGCCATAAACAAGAAGCCGCATTTTGCGCGAGACAGGCCTTTTTTGGAGTGCGGCGGCAACGAGAGGCCGACGTTTTATCAGGCCCGAGGCGACGCCGCTTTCCCCTGTGCACGATCGAACCTGCACGCCATCCTGCAGGCCAAAGCGGCGTCGCCTCGGGGCCTGATAAAACGTCGGCCCCTCGTTGCCGCCGCACTCCCCCAAAAGCCCGCTCGTGCAAAATCTGGATAACGGCCTTGGAAGTGCCGTCTAGCCCGGCTTCTTATTTGAGCGCTTACGCGACCCTTCGGGGTGGAACGGCCCCAACCACAAAGCAAACGGCAACGCGTTCACTCGAGCCCCGTAATCTCCAGCGCAAACGCGTGTTTCCCAGGTTTTGTTCCCGGCAATTTCACAATCAAAGCGTCCTGGTCGGATGACCAGCTTAGCTTTCCGTCATAGCCGAGAAGCCGAACACCGGTTGGCTGCCCGGTCGCCAGCTTCGAGGGCTTCCCGAGCGATCGGATTCTCACCTGTTCGCCCGGATCCTCGAGCACTATCGCGTAGAGTTTTCCGGCCTTGGTGGTGAATCGAATGTCTTCGCCGGTGAACGCCTTGCGCTTGGTGTCGGCAAAGCTCCCCTCGACGACCTGGGTCGGCCCTTCCCCGAAGACTTTCCAGGGCCGGGTTCCGTAAATCGCCTCTCCGTTAGCCCGCAACCAGGCGCCGATCTCCAGGAGAATCCGCCGCTCCTCGTCCGGAATCGTCCCGTCTGGCTTGGGCCCAATGTTTAGCAAAAGCGCGCCGTTTTTCGAAACGATGTCGATCAGGTCATCGATGATCGAGTCGGCCGTTTTGTAGTCCTGCCGGCTGACATAGCCCCAGGAGTTCTTGGAGATGGAGGTGTCGTTTTGCCAGAAGAAGGACCGAATGGCGGCCAGCTGACCGCGTTCAATGTCAAGCACGCCGGCGCTGTCCGGGAAAGAATCGCCCCCGTGTTTCTTGTAGTTAACGGCCACCCCGCGTTTCCACTCCTGTCCCCGGTTGTAATAATAGGCGGCAAACTTTCGCAGGTTCTGCTGGAATGCCGGCTGGGCGATCCACCAGTCAAACCAGACGAGTTGTGGCTGGTACTTGTCGACCAACTCGCAGGTGCGAAGCAGCCAGTCATTCAGAAAAGCCTCGTCGGGCGGTTCCTCCTGGCTCTCGGCCTTCTTCTGGTCCTTGGCCGGGGCATAGAGGCCTGCGAACCGAGGATCGCGCACGTCTGAATCGAAGTTCCTCCCTGCGCCGAAGAACCACCAGTGTTCGGCTCGGTGGGAGGAGAGGCCAAAGACGAGCTTTTCCTTCCGGACGGCCGTGGCTAGTTCTCCGACGATGTCGCGTTTGGGTCCCATCTTCGCCGCACACCAGTCCGAGTACTGAGTCTCATACATCGGGAAGCCGTCATGATGTTCGGCCACCGGCACCACGAACCTGGCCCCCGATTCCCGGAAGAGCTTCGCCCAGTCGTTTGCATCGAACTTCTCGGCTTTGAACATCGGGATGAAATCCTTGTACCCGAACTTGGACTGGGGGCCGTACGTCGCCACATGGTGTTTGAACTCCGGCGTTCCCTCCCGATACATATTGCGCGGGTACCATTCATTGCCGAAGGCGGGAACGGAGTACAGCCCCCAATGGATGAAAATTCCGAACTTCCCGTCCAGATACCAGGCCGGAGTCTTGAAATTGGCGAGCGAATCCCAGGAGTCGCTGAATGGGCCCTTCGAGACCACCTTCTCGATTTCCTGTACCTTGCGGGTAACAACCGGCTCCGACGGCAAATTAGCTTTTTGCGGATGCAGCTGAGTTGCGGCAATGAAAAGGCCGGCGACTGAAATCCGAAGTGCTGTTTTCCAGAATTTTGCGCTCACGTCTATCCTCCTTCTGAACAATCACCCTTCGCGCACCTGAAATTGTACCCTCTGGGAGGGCAAACGTCTCGCCTATGGGCCGTTCCCACCACAATTACAGAGCCGCGCACGGCGCAGACCCTGCGCCCCCCTTTTTACCCTTGTTCGCCAGGCCCGCTCCCCCTAGGATAGGGCGAAAAAGGAGGTTAGCGTGCTCGCAAACCGGTTGTGCTGCGCAACTCTGACATTAGTGTGTGTGGTCTGCTTCGCTTCATCCGCAATCCCCAATTCGCAATCCTTCTATCCCGTCCGGCTGGCCGATCCGAAGGCCGTCTATCTCACACCGGACCAGTTCCCAATCAAGGCGGACGGGATCAACGATGATTCCAACGGCCTGCAACAAGCCATTGACCGCGTTCAGGAGACAACGCGGACAGGCATCGTCTTTGTTCCAGAGGGAAATTACCGGCTGGGTAAGACCGTTTACGTGTGGCCGGGGATTCGATTGATCGGGTACGGCAGCAGGAGGCCGGTGTTCATCCTGGGTGAGAACACGCCGGGATTTCAGGATGGTTCGCGCAAGTACATGGTGTTTTTCTCCGGCGGGCGGCCGCGAGAGGCTGGTCAGCCGATCCGGGATGGAAACCCCGGGACCTTCTACAGCGCCATGGCGAACATCGATATGGAAATCCGGGATGGCAATCCCGCGGCGATCGCCATCCGATTCCATGTGGCCCAGCACTGCTACCTGGCTCACATGGACTTCCGAATCGGGGGAGGGAAGGCTGCGCTGGAGGACATCGGTAACGAGGGCGAGGATCTACGCTTCTTTGGGGGCGACTACGGGATTATTACAGGCAAGACGGCTCCCAGTTGGCAGTACCTGCTTATCGATTCGGCGTTCGAGGGCCAGCGTGTAGCGGCCATCAAGACCCACGAGGCGGGGCTGACCCTGGTTCGCGACAGGTTCAGCGCCGTGCCGACCGCCGTTGACATCGATTCTGACTTCGCCGAAGAGCTTTGGCTGAAGGACTGCAGGTTCGAGGAGATTTCCGGCCCGGCCCTCGTTATCAGCAACGAAAACAATGCCCGCACTCAGGTCAACCTCGAGGATGTCGCCTGCAGACAAGTGCCTGTTTTGGCCTCGTTCCGGGGAAACGGGAAGCAAGTGACGGGGCCAGCGCCGATCTATCTGGTCAAGCAATTCTCGCACGGGCTGCACCTTCCCGACACCGGCAGTGTGGGCAAGATAGATACGACTAACGAAGCGACGCCAATGGCTGGGATGCCCGCCCCTGCACCGTCGGATATACCAGATCTGCCCGCTCGCGATACCTGGGTTAACGTTCAGACCGAAGGAGTGAGAGGCGACGGCAAGACGGACGACACTGCGGCTCTGCGGGCGGCCATCGCCCGTCACCGGACACTCTACCTGCCGATGGGACGGTACCGGGTCACGAACACCGTGGTGCTCAAACCGGAGACTGTCCTCATCGGGCTTCACCCGGCTGCCACCGTTATCGAGGTCCCGGACTCGACTCCCGCATTCCAGGGACCAGGTGCGCCGACGCCCCTCCTGGAGGCACCAGCCGGCGGGACGAACATCGTCACCGGTATCGGGCTTTACACCGGTGGAATCAATGGGCGGGCCGTAGCGGCGAAATGGATGGCCGGCAAGGACTCCATGATGAACGATGTGCGCTTTCTGGGCGGCCACGGAACCAACCGCGCGGACGGGTCTCGGGAGGAGGTCTACAACAACACCCATACCGCCGACCCGGATCTGAACCGTCGTTGGGATGGGCAGTACTACAGCCTCTGGATCACGAAGGGCGGTGGCGGCACCTTCAAGGACATCTGGACCCCGAGCACATTTGCGCAGGCCGGAATGTGCATCTCCGACACGACGACCGAGGGCAGGGTCTATCTGATGTCTATCGAGCACCACGTGCGTAACGAGGTGATCCTGCGGCGAGCCTCGAATTGGAAGCTCTACGCCCTTCAGTTCGAAGAGGAGCGCGGCGAGAGCGCCGAAGCGCTTCCGCTCGAAATAGACCGTTGCAGCAACATCACGCTCGCCAATACCTTTTTGTACCGGGTCGTGAGCAGTTTTGCGCCTTTCCCTTATGCCGTCAAAGTCGCCGGGTCGCGCAACGTCCGGTTTCGGAACCTGCACTCTTACACCGACTGCCGCGCTCCGTTCGATACCACCGTCTTCGACAGGACCGCTAATGTTCAAATTCGTGAGAATGAGTTCGCGGTTCTGACCATAGGCGGTTCCGAGAGTTCGTCGGCTGTCCGCCGTCAGCCGTCAAACCCCGCTACCGGAGTCAAGAAGCTTGCGGGCGACTTCTACAACATTGCCGCGCTCGCCGTCGAGCCCGGCGGGGACGTCTACTTCGCGGACCCTCGCCGCCAGTCTATTTACCGCTGGTCGGTGGAACCGGGTCGCCTGGCACTGATATCGGACAGTCCCCTGGACCCGGTCCAGCTGGCAGTCGACAAGTCAGGCAACCTGGTGGTCGTCTCTTATGCGGGGAAGGGAATCGTTTATGTGTTGCCTGCAGGAGGGCGCGAAGACGATGTCGTCATCATCGAGCCGCAGCCGGTTGCGCCGCGGCCAGGTTCGATCCCGGTTCTTCCCGTCAACCGGTACCGCAACACGCCCGACTTCGTTGAAAAGACGACTGAACGCAAAGCGGCTCATTTCGTCTCGCCCGATGGCAGCATTTTCCTGCCTGCGGATGATGACTTCGTAAAGGGCGCGCTTTACTACGGCGCCCGTATGAGTGATTTATCCCGCGCCTTCGGCCTGGCCCCGGCGGTTTCCGGGCGCCCTTTCTATGTCTGCAACGAGCCGGAACAGAAGACCTACGCCTTTACGGTCCGCCCGGACGGGACGCTTGCGGAGCCGAAACTGTTCGCCGAAAAAGGCGGCCAGGCGGTGACAACGGACCCGGACGGGAACGTCTATATCGCGGCTGGCCGGATCTTTGTCTACGATCCCACCGGAAGGTTGCTTCGGACAATCGAGGTTCCTGAAAGGCCCACCAGCCTGGTTTTCGGCGGCAAGGACCGCCGGAAGCTTTTCATCGCCGCACGTACTTCTCTGTACGTGCTTCAGACCCGCTAGACGAACACGGACTGACACGGACGAACGCGGACTGACGGTCGATCGTCCGTGTTCGCCCGTGTGCATTCGTGGTTCGGCCAAAAACCCCACCAAAGCATCTATGCCAGGGGAACCGAATTTTTGCGAGCTGATCAATTGCCAGCCCGCGGGAGGACATGGATGCGATTTTTGCTTTCTCTGAAGACTTTCTCCACTGCGTTGTTCTTCTTGTGTGCCTCGTCCGGCGTTGTCCTCGGTCTTAATGGATGGCTTGATATGTCGCCTCCCGGCGCCGACATTCAGTCCCTTGTCTTTGACAGCAAAGATCACAACCTGGTTTACGCAGCAGCTCAGGGGATTTTCCGCAGCACGGACGCCGGGCGGAACTGGGAAGAGCTTGAGTCTCCCACGGCCCCGCGTTTTGTCCGGCGATTGGTCGTCTCTCCGTCGGAATCGGGCGTCGTTTATGCGCTGAATTGGAACCGAGGGATCAGCAAAAGCACGGACAAAGGAGACACCTGGTCATTCCTGGGCTTTCCGGACAAGCAAGTCACGAACCTCGCGGTCGATCCGGTCGATGGTTCTCGACTTTACGCGATTGTCGAAGGGATCCTTTGCCGATCAACTAACCGAGGTGCCATCTGGGGGTCTATCGCTCAGGGCCAGGGGGCAGTGACTGCGGTGGCGAACAATCCGCTTGACGGCACTCTCCTGATTGGAACAGTGCAGGGAACACACCGCAGCACGGACCAGGGGACGACCTGGACCAAGACCAGTGACCGGCGGTTTGACGAGTTTGTCTTCCATCCTCAGAAGCCGGACGTCATTTTCGGTTCTCTCGGGAACGCGTCGGTTGTCAAAAGTACGGATAGAGGCCAAACCTGGGTGCACAAGACTGACACGGCCTCGGGCCTGCCGAACTTCGCCGTCTCCCCTGATTCGCCGTACGAGATGTACGTCGGCGCCATTAATTTTCAGGGGGTGTTGAGGAGCACTGATGAGGGCGAAACATGGAACCCGTGGAATACGGGGCTCTCCAACCTCTACGTGCGGGTTTTCGCGGTCAGGCCCGGCGATCCAAATACCGTCTTGGTCGGAACCGCCGGAGCGGGCGTGTTTCGAAGAGAAGAGCAAGCGGCTGCCTGGCAACCATCGACTGAAGGGATGCGCCGGCCGCTGGTAAGCGGGATAGCGTATGACCAGCCGGGCAACCGCCTGTACATTTCAACCTTCGGAGCCGGCGTCTTCGGCAGCCCACTCGACGACAGTTTCGGGTGGACGTCCCTGAACCAGGGTCTGCCCAACCTGCTCCTGCGCGATATTACCGTCGACCCGCACAATCCTTCGATTCTTTATGTGGCTGTCCTCGGTGAGGGCCTTTATCGCTCGATTGACGCAGGCCAGCACTGGGAGGCGGCCAAGGACGGTCTCGGAACCAACGCGGTCGGATTCCTCGCTCCGGATCCGAAGGTTCCCGGTCGCCTTTTGCTCACCGGCGGAGCGCCGCCGAACGTGAACTTCCTGTTCGAGAGCACCAACTACGGCCTTTCCTGGACGCAGCTTCCGGTCCCCCTGCCCGGTTACACATTCACTGCCCCGGTAATCGATTCTCAATCCGGCCGCACCTACCTGATCGCGCTCGACGGCCTCTACCGTACCCAAAATCCAGGGGCTAGCTGGGAGAAGATTGAGCGGGGATGGCTCCGTCGACTGATCGTCGAGCCGGGCGCCCCTGAACACCTGTTCGGGACGACGGAAGACAAGAAGATCGTCCGCAGCACTGACGGCGGGAAGAGCTGGAAAACGGTCAGTCCAGCTGGAACCTTACTGACCCAACTCACATATGTTGCGGGCGATCCGGCTCGTTTAGTCGCGCTCGGCGCCTCAGGACTCTTCTTCAGCGTGAATTCTGGTGAAACGTGGACTCGCCTCACCGGGAGTCCTTCAGCGGATTTCCCGGACGACGGGGCAATTCAGGAGATATTTGCTGTTCCCTCGAATCCGCCCACCTTGTGGGCCGGATTCTACGTCCCCGGCGGGCTGCACGGGCTCGATCTCAGCGATTCACTCTTTCTCCCGCTCCTTACAGCTGACGATGGGCGCAGGACGGGCATCGCGCTCACCAACCATGGTACCGCGACGGTCCGGGTCTCGGCGCAGCTTTATGCACCGGGAATCCCAGGCAGCGGGGGTCCGGGTATGGCCTCCCTCAGCATTCCTTCAGGAGGGCAGAAAGCTGGCCTGACACAGGAGCTCTTTGGCTTAGAGCCGAGCAGCGGGTGGGTCTGGGCAAACGAAACGAAAAATCTAGCCACCGGCCTTGTCTCTGTCTTCAGTCCTGATCTCTCGGCACTCGACGCGATCCCGGCGGCACTCGGAAGCTTCAACAAATTGATTTTTCCTGAAGTCAGCGCTTCAGCACGGATTCATCTCGGCAATCCTAACGTCACCTCCGCCGACGTTATCCTCTACCTGGTGAATCAGGCTGGAGCTCTGAAGGGCGAACCCGTCCGTAGAATCCTCGGTCCCGGCGGTATTCAGAGTGCCGCCATGGGTGATCTCTTCCAGGATGTAGATGAGACGGATTACGTGTACGTGTCGAGCGATGTCCCTCTTTTTGGGGCGGAGGAAATCGGGCAACCCGGCCATTATTTGGCTGCCCTTTCGGCTCTGGACGCGACCGGCGGGTCCTCGCGGGCTTACCTGCCCCATTTCGCGTGGGGGCCTGGCTTGGTCTCGTCGATCACTCTCGTAAATCTCGATACCGTTCCCGGCCTGATCGGAATGCGCCTGCTCGGAACTAAGTCCGGCGCTGTTGCCTGGGTCGTGCGGGTCCCTGCCGGTGGGAAAATGGTAGTTGAGCAATCCGATTTACCAGGCCCACTTCAGGGTCAAACGGTCTCCGGCTACCTGGAGATTGAGAGCGACGAAATCAGATTTACCGGAAGCGTCCGTTTCACCGACCCGGCGGCCCTCAAGTTCGGGACGACCCTCCCGGTCCACCAGGTCCCGTCGCGGGCCTGGGTGCTTCCGCACATCGTATCCACGGCTGACTATTTCACTTCTCTGGCTATCCTGAACCCGGGGACTGAGCCGGCCCACCTGACGGTGCAGGTGGCGAGGGCGGACGGCGCTGTCCTTGTCGAGGGCCAGAAAGTGCTGCAGCCGGGTGAGAGGCTGGCCAACCTCCTGACCGAGTTGTTTCCCCCGCTTGCCGGAAAGGAACTGACCTCCGGATCAATACGGATTCTCTCTGATCGGGAACTGAACTGCATCGGGTTGTTCGGATCTAACGCGCTGACGTCGCTTTCTGCAATCCCGGCGAACGTGATTCCATAGGCGGTGGGGAAAGACCTGCAGGACCAGAAGGACCGAAAGGACCGGAAAGGGAAAACCGAACCGGGTCATCTGGTCCTTCTGGTCCTTTTCTGTCTCTCCCCGATGTACAATCCCTCCCGATGAACTTCGGAAAACGGCTTCAGTCGACTATCGCAGCTCTTCTGTTTCTCACGCCTTGCAGCCTTCTGCTGGCGGCCGACTCGTTCCCCGTCACGATTCGCGTCGACGCCGGTCGCCCGCAGGCGCAGCTCAAACCGGTCTGGCGGTTTTTCGGCGCAGACGAGCCGAATTACGCCTACATGAAGGACGGCCGCAAGCTCGTCGGCGAGCTGGGTGAGCTGCTGCCCGGCCAGGTTTTCTTTCGCACCCACAACCTGCTCAATACCGGGGATGGCACTCCTGCTCTCAAGTGGGGCAGCACCAATGTTTACACTGAGGACAACCAGGGCCGCCCTGTCTATGACTGGCGGATCGTCGACCTCATTTTCGATACCTACCTGCACCGGAAAGTACGCCCGTACGTCGAGATCGGTTTTATGCCGCAGGCGCTTTCAATCCGACCCGAGCCCTACAAGCACGAATGGCGGCCGGGCTTTCCCTATGAAGAGGTCTACACCGGCTGGGCCTATCCACCGAAGGACTACGGGAAGTGGAGCGAGCTGATTTACCAGTGGGCCAGGCATTGCCTGGAGAAGTATGGCCGGGAGGAGGTGGAGCGCTGGTACTGGGAGACCTGGAATGAGGCGAACATTCCATACTGGAAAGGCACTCCGGCGGAGTTCCATAAGCTGCACGACCATGCCGTCGCCGGGGTCCGCCGTGCTTTGCCGACGGCCCGGGTCGGCGGGCCGGATATGGCCGGGTCTGATCCTGCCTTCCTCAAAGATTTTCTCGAGCACTGCCTCCGGGGTACCAACCATGCCACGGGCGGAAAAGGGACCCCGATCGATTTTGTGTCCTTCCACGCCAAAGGCTCACCCAAGTTCGTGGGGGATCATGTTCAAATGGGTATCGCCGCCCAACTGCGGACTATTGAGCAGGGCTTTGCCACGATTGCCTCGTTCCCGGAACTGAAGAACGTGCCCATCGTTATTGGGGAATCCGACCCTGAAGGCTGCGCCGCCTGCCAGGGACCGCAGCTGGCGTACCGTAACGGCACTATGTACTCGAGCTATACCGCCGCCAGTTTTGCCCGCAAATACGACCTCGCAGACCGGCATGGAGTCAACTTCGAAGGCGCTCTCACCTGGGCGTTCACTTTTGAGGATCAGCCCTACTTCGCCGGCTTTCGACAACTGGCCACGAACGGCCTGGACCTGCCGGTGATGAACGTGTTCCGGATGTTCGCGAAAATGGCCGGAGGACGGGTGCCGGCGGTGAGCTCAGGCGCGGTGCCCCTGGACGCAATTCTCGCGGGAGGAGTGCGGACAACGGCGGACGTGGGAGTGTTGGCGAGCAGGGCGGCTGGAAGGACCTCGATCATGCTGTGGCACTATCACGACGATGATCTGCCCGGTCCCGACGCCCTGGTTGACCTGGAGGTGTCCGGCCTGGACACCGCTGCTGACGCTGCGCTCGTAACACATTACCGGATCGATGCGGACCACAGCAATGCGTATGCGGCGTGGAAGCGGATGGGTGCTCCGGTCGCCCCCGACCGGAAGCAGTATGCGGAGCTGGAGGCGGCCGGCCGGCTGACCAGCATCGGCCCACCCTCCAGGACGGTGGTTAGGACGGGCGTTGCACGCCTCAGCTTCTCCCTGCCGCGTCAAGGCGTATCTCTGCTGATTGTCGAATAAGACGAAGGGAAAGGACCTCAAGGACCCCAAGGACCTCAAGGACAAGATGAGTTCTTGTCCTTGAGGTCCTTGAGGTCTTTGAGGTCCTTGGGGTCCTTTCTTGTCTCAGCGAAGTTCCGAACAGTCACAGGAATCAAGGCGCTGGACGAGCAGGAGGGCGAACTGATAACCGAGATAGACGCTCCCCAGATTAACTGCACGCTCCGTGTCGGCGCTGCTGTGGAGCACCTCGGAAAAGCGACCGGCCAGCCCGTGCAGAGTCACCGCCGGGATCCCCTTCGACCGGAAAGAGCTGGAATCGGAATTCCCGGCCGCGATGCCGCTGGCAAAAGGAATATCGTTCTCCCTCGCGACCGCCTGGGCCAGCCTTGTCAGCTTACCGGTGGAGGCGTTCTCGAGCACCTGCGGCCGGCCCATTCCGAAACTGTCGAGGTTCACCATGGCGCAGTAATTCGCACGTTCTTCTTTAGGGATTGCGTCCACCATCGCCTTTGACCCCAGCAACCCCTCCTCTTCTCGGCCGAAGGCGACAAAAACGAACGTCTTGTTCGGCTTGGTCGCGCGGATGGCTTTGTAGAGGTGAGCCAGGATGACGATTCCGCTCCAGTTGTCGATCGCCCCGCAACCCCGGCGGGACTTGTCGTAATGCGCTCCGACGACGACCCGTTCGGGGCTCGTCCCTGGCACTTCGACCGCCAGGTTGGTCACTTTCTTATACGCCATCGAGGTAATCTCATGTTCACCGGCCCCGTGCTTGGCCAGGAGGTCCCTTACAGCTTGGCGGCGCATCTCGTTGTCGCAGACAATCCCGGTCAGATCCGAGCGCAGCGCGTTGGCTTCCGCGACAGGCATGCCAACGTTCTGACCGCTTACGCTACCTGGGAGGATCAGAAAGACGAGCGGCAGGAGTCGCCACCGGGGGAGAAAGAGGATCGTTTTGAGAAAGCCCATCCAACGCATCATGACGAATCGTGGGTGGCTGACGCAACTTTCTACCGAGTCTGCCGGTTCGCCGCCTTCCTGAGCGGCGCCCGTCCAACGGGCGAGGGTTTCAGCCAACGAGACAACGGTCTCCACGACCCGCAAGGGCTGGAGAGGAAGTTGGCTGTTTACTCGTCGTTTTGGCCGTGATATAACCCGCCCCTGTAGAAGGCGCTCACTGCATGAGGGTAGTACGAAGGAGTGTGCAGTGAAATTCTATTTAACCTCCAGCGCGTTTGCGTTGGCTTTCATATTTCAGATATCCCAGGCTTTTTCCACTTCCTATTTCGTATCCCCTTCCGGCTCGGGGGGGGCCTGCCTGGAAGACTCGCCATGTTCGTTGGTCACCGGCTTATCGAGACCGCAGGCTGGTGACGAAGTAGTTCTTTTGGACGGGGTCTACGCGGAGGCGCTGATCATCAGGCAGGGAGGAACGCCTGATTTGCCGGTCACGGTGAAGGCTGCCAATATGTGGGGAGCAGTCGTCCGGGTGCCGGACGGCACACTGGGTCGGGTTTGGGCGAGCTACGTGACGGTTAACGGCATCCGCTTTGACGGAGTAGAAACCGGGGGAAAGAAGGGTGCCATCCGGGTGGGGGCGGGCGACGAAGCTGTCTTGCCGGAACCCGTCCACGACGTTACTCTCGAGTACCTCCACATACGCCAAGTCCGAGCGGCCGCCATCAGCATTACCTCCGGCGAGCACGATATCGTGATCAGGCATTGCCAGATCGAGGGGAGCGGATACAGGGAGTTCTGGGGCGAGGGATTTTACCTGGGGAACAAGAGCGACCCGTCGAAAGCCGTCTATAACCTCGACATCTACCTGAACAACGTCCAGGGCTTCACCCAAAACGGACTGGAGGCCAAGAAACATTCGCACCATGTGAAGGTGCACGACAACTACTTTCAGAACCAGGTCCTCTGGTCGGTTTACGGCGGCGATCCGAACGCGGGAAACGAAGGAACCATTACCCTCGACGGCCACTCCCACGAGGCCTACAACAACCGGCTGTGGAATAACGAATGCGGCATTGCGGCGTTCGTGGTGGAACCGGAGGCGGGTCACAAGGTGTACAACAACGTGGTGTTCGGAGGCGTGGGGCGGGGTGATCATGCGGTCCGGATGAAGGACTGGTCAAAGACCTGGGCTCCCGGTCAGTATCCTCCGAGCGAGGTTTATAACAACACCTTCTTCAGCCTTCCGAGCCACGCGGTCGGAATGCTTGACCCCTCGATTCTGGTGGTTCGTAACAACATCGGCTTGGACCTCGAGGGTAATCTGCCGGCGGGCGAGACCATTGCCGAGCTTTTCCGGGATACGGCAACCTCCGATTTCCGGCTGGCCGCTGGCTCGCAGGCCATCGACCGGGCGCTGTCGGAACCCTACTCGCTGACCGATATTGACGCGCATGCGATCAGTGGGAACTTTCGCGATTTTGGGGCGTTCGAGTTTGAAACCTCGACGGCCGCTGATGCGCTGGCCGTAAAGCCGGCCAAGAAAAGGCCCCCGTCCGCCCCGACCGGCCTGCGCGCGGTCGAGGTGCAATCGGAGGATTGAGGCGGCGGAAGCGGCCCTGCAGAGGGCAGACGCGAAGGACCGCAACGACCCCAAGGACCGCAAGGACGCGGAATTTGAGTCTCTTCGTGTCCTTAGTGTCCTTCAGGTCCTTGAGGTCCTTGAGGTCCTTGGGGTCCTTCGCTTCCTATGCGGCTCTGTAAGAATTCATCCGGCAGGCGAATGCGCGGCCCTAGTTTACGCCTGGCAGCATTCTGCTCAGGACGCCGTGCACGACGGCATCGCACCGGGGCGCGTAGAAGGGGAAGAGCTCTCCGACCGCGCCGCCCATTTGCTTGGTAACGAGGCTGCGAAGCCGGCGACGGGCCCGGTGAAGACACACTTTCGTTGCCTCCACCGTCATTCTCAGGGACTCGGCGGTCTCCGCGGTGCTCAAACCCTGGACATCACGCAGGATCAGGACCGTTCTGTAGCGAGCCGGCATTCGATCTATTGCCGATTCCAGGATCCGCCGGAGCTCGACGTTAAACGTCTGCTTCTCGGGACCTGTCGTGTGTTCATCCGCTCGACTCGTCATCTCCTGCTCCGTCTCCAGTTGTTCCTTTTTGCTCTGTAAGCGGCGTCTGCGGCCGAGCGCCTGGCGGATAACGATCCTCGTAAGCCAGGTCAGGAAGGCCGAGTCGCCGCGGAACTGGTCGAGCCGGCGGTACGCCTGAAGGTAGGCTTCCTGCATCACATCCTCGACGTCATCATTGCCGAGAATAGCGCGCACCGTGCGATAGAGCCGCTCGTTGTGCCGGCGCATGATGATCTCGTAGAGCGCGGTCTCGCCTTGAAGCACTCGCCGCACCACCTCTTCGTCGGTCATTTGCTGCGCCGCGGTCGCGGAAAACATGCTCAACCTCCCGCCAAGGATCCCTTCTATCAATTCTCTCATTATCCACTTAGAGCGCGGCAAACTGCGAACGGTTACACACAAATGATTCGAGAGACATCGAAATGCTGGTGTAACCCGTGAGGGGACCGGAGGCTCAAATAGCCGAGAAAAGGAGAAACACTAATGCTTGATTCTAGAGTGACAGCAACCTGGTGGGCCCTGCGAATTGCTCTTGGAGCGACCGCGTTCCTGGCCGGCTTAGACAAGTTCTTCAACCTGCTCGCCGACTGGCCGGTCTACCTCAGCCCCTTGGCTCAGAGCCTGATCCCGTTTGCTCCGCAAACCTTCATGT
>Ga0105092_10000745_pt1 | contig 17149 bp, 10 predicted proteins | sample PPLLak2March2015_FD_87021 | JGI IMG/M metagenome (GOLD analysis project Ga0105092, IMG submission 87021) | Freshwater sediment microbial communities from Prairie Pothole Lake near Jamestown, North Dakota, USA - PPLs Lake P7 Core (1) Depth... | ecosystem: Environmental > Aquatic > Freshwater >... | reverse complement strand
CAACTTACAACTTACAACTTACAACATACAACCTACAACCTACAACATACAACCTACAACCTATAACATACAACCCTATGCGATACATACCGTTCCTCCTCCTTCTCCTTTCTTTTCCTGCAAAGTCGCAGGATGCCATTATACGTGAGACAAAACGTTCAATGATCACTTACCCGTATTCCGATCCTGACCCCGTGGCCCGTCCCGGCCGGGTTTATCCTTATTTCCGTTTCGATGTATTCACCAGCAATCCCGTAACCCATGAATGGAAAATGGTGGAGCTTGAAAACGATTTCATAAGGTTGGCCATTACTCCGGAAATTGGAGGAAAAGTTTGGGAAGCGTATGAAAAATCAGGTGAATTCCCGATAATCTTTTCCGGACACTCGGTGAAATTCAGGGATGTGGCCTTACGCGGGGCCTGGACCTCCGGTGGCCTTGAGTTTAATTTCGGGGATATCGGCCATGCTACGACCACTTCAACGCCTGTGGACTATTATACCCGGACCAATGTGGACGGTAGTGTCAGCTGTTTTATCGGTGCAACCGAATGGGCTTCCCGGACGACCTGGCGGGTTGAAATACGACTTGCACCTGATAAGGCGTACTTTACAACCCGCTCCTGGTGGTACAACAATACTCCCGTTGAGCAGGAATTATACCACTGGATCAACGCCGGTTTCAGGGCACCGGGAAATCTGGAATTTATTTTTCCGGGTTCCCATTATATCGGACACCAGGGTGAATATGACACCTGGCCTCTGGACTCCGTTGGTCGCAAGATATCCTTTTATGATCACAATAATTTTGGCGGTTATAAATCCTTTCACGTGCTTGGACGGCCGACTAATTTTTATGGGGGTTATTGGCATATGTACGATATGGGATTCGGACACTATACCCCCTATTATGAGAAGCTGGGCAAGAAAGCCTGGTCATGGGGACTATCGCGTGAGGGACTATTATGGGAAAGATTGCTGACTGATACGGATGGTCCGAATGTGGAACTGCAATCAGGCCGTCTGTTTAACCAGGCCTCTCCCGGGAGCGAGTTAACTCCTTTTAAGCATGTGGGCTTCGCACCCTATTCGGCCGATACATGGACGGATCACTGGTTCCCGGTGAAACACACCAGGGGTTTGACAAATGCGTCACCCCGGGGAGCCTTAAATCTGCGGGCTGATGGAAAATGGCTGAAAATTGACTGGATGTCCCTTGAATACCAATCTGATTCAATCGTGGTATCAGCATCCGGTTCTCCAATATTGAGCCGGCAATTGAAACTGAATCCCATGGAACTTTACCGTGATTCGGTACTTTGGCAGGGTAACATGGAAAAGGTAAAAGTAGAGCTCGGAAAGGATGTATTGACAGACGACCCCGGACAGCCCTTAAACCGCCCATTGGACGCTCCGGATAATTTCGACTGGAATTCAGCTTACGGGTTGCTTTTGCATGGTACGGATCTTTCCAGACAAAAGAACTACAAGGATGCAGAGGTATATCTCCTTAAAGCCCTGCAAATGGATCCGAACCTATTGCCTGCTCTCACCCAGATGTCGCAGATCAGGTTCAGGCAGGGATTATATGATGAAGCCCGTGATTATGCCGGCAAGGCATTGGCTGTCAATACATACGACGGTGAAGCAAACTATTTCTGGGGACTTTCAGCCGTTCAGACCGGGCATGACACGGACGCACTGGACGGCTTTTCTGTGGCTGTTCTTTCACCCGCATTTCGCCATGCTGCCTGGCTGCGCATAGCCTACCTTGCCATAAACCGGAAGGACTGGAATGAGGCGGACAATGTCATACATAAATGTGTGAACGCATATCCACCTGATGAACATGCATGCACTGTCAAAGCCATGATCAAACGGAAACAGGGTGATCCGGCTGCCGCAATGAAGTTGCTCGGGGAACAGCTGTTGATCGATCCGCTTAATCATTTCGCACGTTTTGAAAAATATTTGAATTCAGGACTGGAATCAGACAAAAACGAATTCACCCGGCTTATCAGACAGGAATTGCCCCATGAAACCTATATCGAAATGGCCATCATGTACCATGAATGGAATATGGAGACGGAGGCTTTGCGGATCCTGGAGTTATCCCCTGTTCACCCTATGGTTCAGCTCTGGCAGGCTTATCTGATGCATAGAATGGGGCAGAAGGCAATCGCCGCAGTAAAGCTCGAATCTTCCCTGGCGGCCTCTCCTGAGCTTGTGTTTCCTTTCCGTCCCGAAATGATCAGGTTGTTATCCTGGGCTGATCAGGTCAAACCGGGCTGGAAGTGGAAGTATTATGAAGCCCTGGTCCGCTGGCAGCATAACCAGCCTGAGAAGGCGAAAGCTCTTTTCAACAGGTGCGGAATGGAACCTGACTTTATGGCTTTCTATCTTGCAAAAGCTAATCTGTACAGGGATGACCCTTCAACAGTAAAGACGTCACTGGAGAGGGCATACATGCTTAATCCGGATTCCTGGCGTACATCCCGTGAGATGGTAAAAATTTATGTTCAGGAACAACAACTGGGTAAAGCCCTCGTCCTGGCAAACAGGAACTTCAAGAACAATCCCGACAACTGTGTGGTGGGATTGCAGTATGCGCATGTACTCAGGCTCAATGGACGATACAGGGATGCCCTGAATACACTGAGCCAGATTGAAATGCTTCCTGCAGAGATGGATAAGTGGTCAGGAGAGATGGATGGACAGAGCCTTTTCAGAGAAACCAATGTCCTTTTAGCCCTGGATAATATCAAAACCGGGAAATTGAAAACGGCAATAACTTACCTTAACGAATCTGAAACATGGCCGGAACATCTGGGTTCAGGCGAACCTTATTTTCCCGATAACCGGCTTACACAACTGATTATTGCTTATTGTCTTGATCGTTTGGGGGACAAGCCTGGCATGAATAAATCCCTGAATTATATTATGATATTCAGGGATCCTGACGGACCATCCGGTCAATTGGGCAATAGTATTGCCGGTGTTTTAAAGCGTGGCGTACGGGATTTCAAAACCATAACAGAACAGGTGCTTGGGGAGGATATTAAGAACAGGGATGTGGAGATATTAAAGGAATTTCTGAAAGTGCTGTAATAACCTCACCCCTGCCTGACGGCAGGCAGGGGTGAGGTAGGGGGTGAGGTAGGGGGGTGAGGTCAGAAATAGTCAGGTTAAAACTTTTTAAATATGAAATACTTTTTCTTTGTGCTCCTGGTGGTTTCAATTTCAGTAAAAGCCCAAAAAGCTGTGATAAGGGAGGTCACTCGTCCCATGATCACCTATCCCTATTCCGATCCTGATCCTGTGGCCCGGCCCGGACGCGTATATCCTTATTTCAGGTTTGACGGATTTACAAATGAATCTACCATGCGGAACTGGAAAATGGTTGAACTTGAAAACGACTATATCCGACTGGCCGTTGCTCCTGAAATCGGGGGCAAAGTATGGGAGGCCGTTGAAAAATCACAACAGTATCCCTTTATCTTTTCAACCCGTGCCGTGAAGTTCCGTGATATTTCCCTGCGCGGTGCATGGACAACCGGTGGACTGGAATTCAATTTCGGAGATATAGGGCATGCAACGACGGCATCCACGCCTGTCGATTATTTTACACGGTCCAACGCGGACGGCAGTGTCAGCTGCTTTATCGGCGCCACCGAATGGGCTTCGAGAACAACCTGGAGGATAGAAATAAAGCTGGCACCCGGCAGTGCCTGGTTTTCAACCAATGCATGGTGGTACAACAACACCCCTGTAGAGCAGGAAATGTACCATTGGGTCAATGCCGGATTCAAAGCAGCCGGAAACCTGGAATTTGTTTATAAGGGCACCCATTACATTGGTCATGGCGGTGAAACAAATACGTGGCCTGTCGACTCAATGGGAAGGGACATAACATTTTATGAAAAAAATAATTTTGGCAGTTATAAATCCTATCATGTTCTGGGACGCCCCACCGGCTTTTATGGTGGTTACTGGCATCAGGACGGCATGGGATTCGGACATATATCGCCATACTATGAAAAACTGGGCAAGAAAGTCTGGATACTTGGCTTATCCCAGGAAGGAGCCCGGTGGGAGAATTTACTGACCGACGGGGAAGGGCTGAATGTTGAACTGCAATCCGGCCGGTTATTCAACCAGGCTTCTGAAGGAAGCATGTTCACACCTTTTAAGCATGTTGCCTTTGGTCCCTATGATGCGGATTCATGGTCGGAGTATTGGTTTCCCGTTAAGCAAACCAGGGGAATGACCCATGCCTCCCGACGGGGTGCATTGAACCTGCGTTTGGAAGGCGAATGGCTGAAGGTGGATTGGATGGCCCTGGAAAACCAGACGGATACCCTTAAAATTCTTGCTGCAGGTTCTCCTGTTCTTATGAGAAAACTTAACCTGAAACCCATGGAAGTTTTCCGTGACTCGGTGAGGTGGCACGGTGCTATGGATGAGCTTGCCTTATTTGTCGGCATGGATGATATTACGAAAGATCCGGGGCCTGCCCTTAACCGTCCGCTCAATTCACCTTCAAACTTCGACTGGCAAAGTGAATACGGATTGCTTCTAAGGGGAAAGGATCTGAGCAACCAGAAGAATTACCCGGAAGCGGAAGTATACCTTATGAAAGCCCTCGAAATGAATCCGAATCTTGTGCCTGCTCTTACACAGATGGCCCAGATACGGTACAGGCAGGGATTGTATGATAATGCCCGTGAATTTGCCCAACGTGCACTGGCCGTGAATACCTACGACGGGGAGGCCAATTATTTCTGGGGCCTTTCGTGTCAGCAGACAGGACAACCCGCAGATGCACTGGATGGATTTGCAGTGGCTACCCTTTCACCATCATACAGGCGGGCTGCATGGCAGCGGCTTGCATACCTCGCCCTCCGCAGGGAGGATTGGAATGAGGCGGAAAAACTGATCGGCAAGTGCCTTGATTCTTATCCTCCGGATACGGAAGCCCGGAATATCCTTGCCATGATATGCCGCAAACAGGGTAATACCGGGACTGCCCTGAGGCAAATCGAGGACGTCCTTGAAAAGGATCCGCTTAATCATTTTGCCCGTTTTGAGAAATTTTTAAATACACAGGCGGGGGAGGATAAAAAGGAATTTGTGGCTATGATCAGGCAGGAAATGCCACATGAAACCTTTATTGAAATGGCCATCCGCTATTATGAATGGAATATGATGGAGGAGGCACTGCAGATGCTCGATCTTGCCCCGGCCCATCCGATGGTACATGTATGGCAGGCCTACATGCTCGATAAGAGCGGAAAACCGGATGAGGCCGGCAGACTGCTGGATGAAGCCCTGAGTGCCCCGGCCGGATTGGTATTTCCGTTCCGGCCTGAAATGTACCCTGTGTTTACCTGGGCCTTTCAGGAAAAACCGCACTGGAAATGGCTTTATTATGAAGCGCTATTGCGGTGGCAGAATAACCAGCCTGAAAAGGCAAGGAAACTTTTTGAACAGTGCGGAACAGAACCTGATTTTATGCCGTTTTACCTGGCCAAAGCGGAACTGTTCCGGGATGAACCCGCTACCGCGGAGGAAGCATTGAATACAGCCTGCCGGCTTGATCCTGTCAACTGGAGACCCTCGTTGAAACTGTCCAGGCATTATGAAATTGAGCAACAGCCGAAAAAAGCTTTGGAAGTTGCTGTAAAAAACCATAAGAATAATCCGGACAATACAGTTGTGGGCCTGCAGTACGCACAGATGCTCAGGTTAAACGGTAGATATGCCGATGCGCTTTCGGTTCTGAACAACCTGAATATGCTGCCCGCGGAGGGAGATGTGGATGCCCATACCCTGTTCCGGGAGACCAACATTCTGTATGCGTTGGAATTTATAGAAACCGGAAAATGGCGGAAAGCTGTATCATACCTTCAAAAGGCAGATATGTGGCCTGAAAACCTTTTTTCAGGGGAACCTTACCTCCCTGACAACCGGATCACCGCTTTTTTGCAGGCCTTTTGTTTCGATAAATTGAAGGAACCTGGTCAGGTAACCCGGCTGTTCAACTATATTGAACAATACAAAAATCCTTTCGGATGGACGAGCACATCCGGAAATGCTCTTACAGCGCAGATAAGCGGGGGAGAGAAGGATATAAGAACAATAACAGGAGCCTTGGCGGAAATAAAAAAGGACAGAGATTCCGCATTAATCAAAAGATTTTATGATTTTATAAAATAATGGCAATTCACATTTAAGCACAGGGCGTTACCCTGTGCTAATAAACCGAATTTTCTTTGATGCATTTTCAACCCAACCTATTCAACCTTAAACCTTTCCAGTTTATAAAATTTAAAAGCATTATCCCAATATATTTTCCGGATAGCGCTCTCATCCTTCAATCCAATACCGTCAATCTTCCAGTTTCCCTGGATTGGGGTGGGATGATCAAACTGTTTATCTTTCGTTTGCAGGTAACGCCAGTGAATATTATAGAAATTCCTGTTCTCATCTGAGCTGAAATTCCTGCAAGGCCCCGCACCCTGGACGTCACAGCCTTCCCAGAATTGCATATCCGTTCCGAACATGATCCTGTCCTGGTATTTGGTAAAGAAATCAAAGCCTTCCTGTGAGGGATGTTTTCCCAACTCGCCTATCCTGGCAGCGGTATCCACACTCAGATTCGGAATTTCATCCAGCCATTTTCCAACCTCTTGTATGTTTTCAGAAAAACCGGCTACATGCACCCCTACGAATTTAACCCCCGAAAATTTTTTGTAAACTGAGTTAACATTGGCAAAAAGGGTTTCCAGCGGCGGATACTTACTCTTGTCAGCAAAAGACCATTCCGGATGCAGTTTAAGTTCCTCCCATCGCTCATTTTGCGGATCCCAGGGTTTAAAGAATGCCACAGGATCCCCGGTATGAAATGCCACAGGTATGCCAAGTTTTTCCGCCCGTTCCCAAACCGGGAACAGCCGGGGATCATTGCTGGCAATAAGCTTACCTTCCGTATCTCTTGCAGTAAGCCCGAGATCTTTCAGATTTTTCAATCCGATCGCGCCCGCTTTTACCGCATTCTCGAGCATTTCCGGGGCTTTGTCAAAAAATGCAGGGTCCGTTTCCGCCAGTTTCCAGTCATAAGTATAGTGGACTCCCAAACGTTTCTTAAATGGCCTGACAGCATCAATCAGCTCATAAAATGCCTTGTCACCGACGTAAAGATCAGGCTCTGTACCCGAAATGGAGGCAATCATGACACCATAACGGATTAGGTTCTCATCCATTATTTGCAGGGCTTTTCTGACTTTACCCGGGGCAATATGAATGTGGGCATCAATTGCCCGTCCTCCGATAGGTTTGGTGCTTAAATCAGATTGGCTTGTACTGCATTGTGTAAGGCCTGAAACTGATATTGCCGCAGCTCCCATACTTGTTTGTTTAATGAACATTCTTCTGTTTATCATGGTAAATTTGCTTTAATTTCTTCGTGGGATCCCTTCTGAATGACAATCTGTGCAAGCAACCCAATGGATATTATGCGTACTGCCCTGATTGGCATAGGTGGTATTCATCGCTGTAACGTCAATTCCGCAATTTGAAATTGCAGGATGACAATGCGCACAACTTTGTCCTGCATCATTGGAATGTGGCTGATGACATGCCGGACAACCAATACCCTCATGTACCCCCCGGGGAGTCCGGTCATCACTTGTACCAGCCATATGATGCGAGTTTGGAGCGTGGCATTGAACACAATTCCGCATTACAGGATCAACGGAAACCTTAACGGCCCTGTCCTTGTCCTTAAGCTGAAGAATTGGCAGGTCTTCAGCCGGTATATTGGTTCTTTCCACCCGACTGTAAAAACTGACTTTTGCGGGCTTATTCTGATTCTGCCGCATGTAAAAAATATTGCGCGGATTAGGATAGTCCGGGCTGACCCGCGGCATTCCGGTTTTATGAACCTGATGGCAGGCCAGGCAAGGTATGACAGGCCTGTCATGGATTTCCGGATTTTTCAATTTCCAGGGTCCCGTTTTATCCAGGGGTTCTACAACATCCCGGACAGGTACATCACTGAACATGCCATGACACCGAAGACAATCGGGGTTGATCTGCTCAGTGCGGTTATGTTTGATATCGAGAAAAATGTGGCTGTAACGCACCGAATGTCCTCCTGCATTCCAGTCGGCATATTCCGCCGCGTGACAATGGTTGCAATGGTTCATGACATCCAGTACCTGCTGCTCATTAAGCCTGATATTATCGATATACCTGTTTCCGGCATGATGGACCACCATCATTCCCTTTTCCTTCAGGCTGTGAAATCCGTTGCTTAATGCAGTTCCGTGACAATCTTTGCAGGCCAGGTTACGGTGGGGCGATTCGGCCAACAATTCCACCGATTTAACTATTTCATGACAGGAAGCACAGGTTTTTTCCGGGGATGCTGAATTCCAGTACCCGTAAAAAATGCCGAAGGCTATCAGGATGGCAATGAAGGCCATGGATAAAAACGCAAGCGGGGTCCGAATGAATTCTTTATGCCTCATTTTTATCCTGATTATTTGAACCGGTTTCCTTTGTTCCATTCGGAGGCAATATAACCGCCTATCCGGAAGGCATTTGCCATTATGGTCAGCGCAGGGTTGAATCCTCCGTTGGTAACATGCAGGCTCGCATCGGCAACAAACAGATTCGGCGCGTTGTGAATACGGCCATATTTGTCTGTTACCGATGTTTTCGGATCATTGCCCATACGGCAGGTGCCTGCCTGATGTGACTGAGCCCCGACTGCCCGGCTTGTTCCGGGAGATTTCCAGGTAAAGACGGCACCAGCTTCTTTTAACCACAATTCAGCTTTACCGGCAATAAAATTGCATCCTTCCAGATCTGTTTCATTTTGACTGGGTAACAGGCGGGCAACGGGGATGCCCCAGAAATCCCTGACAGCAGGATCAATATCCACGCGCTGGTCAAAGCGTGGAATGTCCTGATAGGGACCATGCACCTTCAGCAATTTCTTATAGTTAAGTCTTTGAAATTCCTTGTGTTCCCTGCCCCAGCGCTTCGCTCCGGGAGGTCGGGTATCGGCAAATGATACAGGACGTATGAAGAACGAATTGCCCAGGTAACCTCCGCCTATTATGCCTGGATTGTGATGGTTGAAATCACAGATTGCCACCGACGAACCCGGTCCCAGATCATCGTACACATCTTCGCTGAAAATCCCAAATGCCTTCGGGTATGCATGTCCCTGCAGGTTTCTGCCTACCCAGTCATTTTCATTCCCAATGCCCCTGGGGAAAAACCTTGATCTCGAATTGAGCAGCAAACGTGCTGTTTCAATGGCCGATGCGGACAGCACAACTACATCCGCATATTGGGTTTTTTTGCGTTTGTCCTTATCGAAATAGGTTACTCCGGTTATTTTACCCTGGTCGTTCACCAAAACCTCACTTACTATTGAATGCGTTCTCAGCTCGCAATTACCGGATGCAAGTGCAACCGGGATTACAGTATTTTGGGTACCACCCTTTGCATTCACCGGACATGGATATCCATTGCAGTTTCGCATGCGGATGCATGCAGGGCGTCCGCCATAGGGAACCGAATTCCGTAATACCGGGATCGGAAAGGGATGGAGACCCATCCTGCGCGCAGCCTCATCCAGCATCCTGGCTTCTTTATTGTGCGAAAAGGGAGGCATGGGTTGAGGCTTCTTACGGGGAGGTGCAAAAGGATTCTGTGTGTCGTCACCTGCGACTCCTATTTCCCATTCTGCTTTTTCATAAAAGGGTTCCAGATCGCCATAGGTGATCGGCCAGTCTTCCATGGTAGAATTGGGAACATGACCGTAGGTGGATTTCATTTTAAAGTCTTCCTGCATATATCGCCATGCAAGGGCAGCATATGAAACCGTTCCGGATCCCACACAGGCTGCGATATTATTATAGTCGGGTTCGCTGGGCAATACAACCCGGCTGCTCCCGTCGGGATATACCATTACCCGCCTGTGGCGTTTGTCATCAGGACCGCACGATGTGCCGAGGGGTGCGATTGGCTGGGATATAAGTTCATCATCAGGATGATCGTCGTAGGAAATCCATCCTCCCCTTTCAAATAAAACGACTGAAAGTCCAGCTGTGCTCAGTTCCTTTGCAACCACACCACCGCCAGCTCCCGAACCGACCACTATGGCATTTACCTTCTGATTTGCCATAGGAGATTGTTGTATCGGTTTTGTCCGGTGATCAGGGGAGTATCAAGCTGCAGCATTTTGTAGCTCATGTTGTTTTTATTCCCTCCGTGGCGAGGATTGCCGTAGTATGACTGCATGGAATGGTCGCGTACCATGTTAAAAAATTGCCTGTCGAATCCGTCCTTCCATTGCAGTTCTTTCATTTTGCCGGCCTCCATATTCTCCATGAGGGAAATCTGCTGACCAGCGTCAAGCTGCTCAAATCCTTTCCGGTACAGGGATTTGGAGCTTTCCTGGAGTGCCGATATGCCATTCCGGTAGGTTGTCTGAAAACGGACATAGGGTCCGGTCAATTGCTTATCGATGAAGTTGGTAACCCCGGATTCCTTTCCGCCCGGCCATTCATCGGAAGGAATAATCTGTTCCGCCATCGCATCAATGACAAGGGCTTCAGGATCGGTAAAAAACCGCCATTTTGATGCCTGGGGCCTGCATCTGTATAACAAACAGATGCTGCCTGCACCAAGAATGGAGAGAACAACAAAATTCCGCCTGGATAGTCTGTCCCCGGAACTCATTTTGACCTGTTTACCTGTAATTTCCAAGCGATTCGAAAATATCTGATCTTCTGTCCTTTCGCCAGACACCCTTCCATTCACCCCTGCCTTCATTGCCGAGCCAATCCCATGGGGGTGTGAAATTCAAATCCACGATTGCCGTGATCAAAGTGGCCTGTTTGCCGGTTTCCTGAAGAACATCCCCTGCAGGATTGATGATCAGGCTATGGCCATCATAAATGGAGGTGACAAAATATACACCGTTATCCACAGCACGGCTGCGGGCGATGATTTTCCAGACATCCGATCCCCGGATGTCTCCGGCTATGGGACAAAACAGGATTTCAGCGCCGTTAAGGGCCAGTATCCTTGAAACTTCAGGAAATGCATAGTCCCAGCAGATAAGTATCCCGATCTTACCGAAATCCGTTTCAAACACCGGGAGTGTATTTCCGGGCACCGCACCCTGTTCGGCCTCGGCATCGGGGAGCTGCACCTTTTTGTACACTGCCTGTTTATTTCCCTGCCTGTCATAGAGAACGGCCACATTATTCAGTGTATCGCCTGTCCAGCTGTATAATCCCGAGACGATATACATGCCGTACTGTTTTGCTTTTTTCGACATCATCGTAGAAGCGCTTCCCTCAAGAGTATTGGCTTCCACTTTTGTCATACCCAAACCGGTATTTCCGGTAGCCCAGCCTTCAGGCAGGCAAACGATCTGGCATCCTGAAGTTCCTGCCTGATCCAGCAGGTCACTCATTACACTGATATTTTTTTCAACCGTATTTCCGGGAGGCCTGCAATACACGGTACCGACCTTGACATTGCGTGCCGGATCCTCAGCTGCATTTTCAAGTGCAATATCATCCCACCACACTGTGCCTGTACTCCACCTGAATTCCAGTGATATCTGGGCTGAATTGGCCCCGGCAATCGATTTGACCTTGTTGGATCCCAAAAGCCAGCCGTCTGTATCTTCCCTGATGTCATAAATATAGTTGTATCCCACCTGGGTCTTGTCTTTAAACCATTTGATCCGGACGAGAACGCATTTGTCAATTGATGTCACGTTTTCAGCTTTGAAACGGACTGAAAAAAGATATGTCTGGCCGCCATTGATTTCCAGGGTCTGAACTGCCCTGCCATAACAATTGGGATTGGTGCTCGCCATTTTCAGACCCTGTTTTCCACTGAAAAATACCCGGCTGTCAATGCTGGTGACAGGTTCCATGGTTGAGACCGGACCTGAGATTGTCCAATTCTGCGGTGTTGCGGGAGATACTTCAAATCCCGGATTTTTCACCAGGTTGGCACCCTGAAGGGTAACCGGTAAAAGGCAGATCAAAAGACCTGTCAAAACACATACACAAATCCAGGCTGTTTTCATTTTCCTTAATTTTGATAATCACCTAATCACCTAATCACCTAATCACCTAATCACACAAATTATCATCCCGTAATCCATTTATAGGTACAACCCTGATTGAAATGAATTACCTCCAGTTTCGGGAACCTTTCCCGTATAATCTGGTTCAGGGAACGCATTCCCATTTCTTCCGAAGTTCCATGATTAATAACAATCAAGGGATGTCCCGTATCCATTGCGAAGGTAGTTTGTGTCCAGGTTCTCACCGCATCATCAATTGCAATGAAAACATCGGGATTCAGATCGGCAAATTCCATCGGATCGCAGATGCACCCCGTGCCAACGCCCACACTGGAAACCATAAAACCCGGATCACCATAAAAGGCCACCCCGGGTTGTCCCAGCACGGAAAGCTTCTTTGCGATTCTTTGTGCAAAACTGCCGGCCGGTTCACTCGCCGTGCGGTAAACATTATAGTATGTATGGGATGCAATGATATCCGTATTCTTAAAATCCAGGAATTTACCGAGGGCAAAGGGGATCCCATTTTCCTGCAATGCATCCATTGTATCGTGGTTACGGATTATGACAAGCCCGTGATCATCGATCCATTTCTTCTTTTTCTCCACCTGGCTGATATATTGTTTCCGGGTATATTCCGGAGAATTATGATAATCTGCCTGCTTTTCATCCAGGTCCCAATGGGTATAGAATGTGGGCTCGTGGACGACAAGCACGTTTACACCCGATTCAACGGCTTTCCTGCAGGTATCCCAATAAGGCATCCAGCAGGTGCCTATCTTCTTTACCTTGGTTTCCGGGCTGCCGGTAATCAGCCGGTCAACCGTTTTCGGTTTCAACGGGACAAGCGAAACCAGAAACCGTTGAAGTTCTTCAACCGTAATCTCATCAGCAGTGGTGGTCCGCAAGAGTGAACTGCCTTGCGCAACGACTGAGGAAGCCAGGACACCACCGGTCATTGCAGTTAACTTAATGAAATCTTTTCGTATCATTTTCTTTTGGTTTGTAATGCACGAAGCTTACGTTTCGTTTCATTTACGAAATTAGCAAATATTTCCTTTCAAGCCTGTTTCGGACGGTCTTTTTTTGTCATGATATCATGCTGTGCTGTATTCCGGGGTAACATGGATACCGCTATAATACCAAATACGGCAAGAATAATCAGCGCAGCAAATCCATTTGCATAGCTTTCCCCCCTGTCCCGAAGCCAGCCAACGAGGAGCGGTGACAATGCTTCGGAAAATCCGTCAAAGGTGAGGATCAGGCCCATAATACGACCCATAACCTTCACTCCGAACAGTTCTGCCGCCATCAGGGGAATGATCATATAATCACCTCCCAGTCCCAATCCGAAAATAAATGCAAAGAGATAAATTATGCCGGGGGTGGAGGCAATGTACAAAAGGGGTATCGCACAGGCCACAAGGGTGTAAATGAGGATCATGACATATTTCTTCGGAAACCGGTCGGCCAGCCATCCCATTAACAACCGCCCGATTATGCTTGATGCAAGCACCATAGAGATCACGTTGGCTGCCTGTTCCTGTGTGAATTTCAGATCAATGCTGAAGAAAAGCTTCAGGTTCTGGCTTGTGCCGCTCACCGCACCGATCGAACACATGCTCCCTATAAGCAGCAAATAAAAGGGCCATTTTTTCAGAATGGTGCCAAGGGGTATTTTTGGCTGCTCCGGCCTATTTTCACCTTCAATTTCGGGCGGGTTATCCTTTACAAACCATGCCATGGGCAAGGCGATTGCGATCATCAGGATTCCAAGTATCATAAGGGCCTGGTGCCAGCCAAATTCCACATTCAGCCATCTTGCAATCTGGGGAACCAGCATACCCCCGATACCAATACCAAGGTAAGCAATGCCCATCGCCCTGCCACGCGATTTGTCAAACCAGCGAGAAATAAGGACCTGATTAGGCAGCGGACCTCCGCACATATATCCCAGGGCAGTCAGCAAATAACACATATAGAACTGCCACAGTGCCGTAACCATGCTCAGGCCTATCAATGCCGTGCCGCCCATGATGATCCCGGTGAGCATAACACGGCGGGGTCCGAACCGGTCAATTACCCATCCTGCAAAAAATGCGAAAAGTCCTACCAGTACCTTTCCGAAAGCATTTCCGGATGTAACGGTCGCACGGGACCATCCAAAATTCTGCACCCAGAAATCATAAAAAAAGGGAAGCCCGTAAAACATGATGCCCACCAATGAAAACAGACTAAGAAATCCGGTTGCAGTGACCTTTATTTGTCCTGTGCTTGATTTTTCCCTTTTCATATTCCTGCGTATGAATTATTATTCAGTTTATTCATGTATCCGGATTAAAAAGCTAAGTACTTGAAATGAAATAAGATCTGTACAAGATGTGCCTAAATAAAACCATGTAAAAAGGGCAGTCGCAATTTTTCATAATATTAGTAAACTTTTTTTTGGAAAACCATCCGAAGTTTTGGGAAAGTACATTACGGCTCTTTTACCTCACCCCCTGCACCCTTTTACCTCACCCCAACCCCTCTCCTAAAAGAGAGGGGGAAGAATTTCATCGTTGAGATTGCTGATACGATTGACCCTCTTTCCCTCTCCTACGAGGAGAGGGGGCAGGGGGTGAGGTTTAACAATTATTAACTATTATTAACTATAATTTAGAATAAACCTGAAAATTGCGGGTTGTTTTTAATCCCAGGAAAATTATATTTGCTAAGCCTTACTAACCCTAACGCAATGAATAACAAATTAAATCATTACAGAAATGTAATTGATAATAGGTGTATTATAGGCCTGATATTTCTGCTTCTTATTTTTACCGGATGTAAATCAGGCATAAAATCTCCCAAAGGTTCCCAAAAACAGGATAAGAATGCTGCCCCTACGCCCAGCGAAGAATTCTTCCAGGAAATTAGCAGGGGTATCGGATTGGACTTTGTTCATTCCATTGGGGAAAAACATTTAAACAATATCATTGAATCGGTCGGTGGGGGTGCTGCCTTTCTCGACTATGACAGGGATGGCTATATTGATTTGTATGTATGCAATGGTAAATGGCTTGAAGAATTCAACAAGAATGATAAGCCGGATAAAATGCCCACAAACCGTCTGTATCATAACCTGGGTGATGGCACTTATGAAGATGTCACCAAAAACGCAGGTGTTGGTGGCGATGACTATAGCATGGGCGTTACCGTCGGTGATTATAACAACGATGGCTACCCGGATATATTCGTAAGCAATTATGGACCCAATGTGCTTTATAAGAATAATGGGAAGGGCTCTTTTACCGATGTGACCAGGCGTGCCGGAGTAGCGGGTGGAAAAGAATGCAGCGTAGGTGCCGTGTGGCTGGATTATGACAATGATGCCCTGCTTGATCTTTATGTCGGTAACTACCTTTATTTTGATCCCAACTACAAATATTTTTACGCTCCGGATGGTTTTACCGGACCGATGGCCTATGACAGTCAGCCTGATATTCTCTATCACAACAAAGGAAACGGAACATTTGAGGATGTGACCAAAAGCATGGGCATCGTGGATATTGACGGAAGAGCCATGGGCGTTGGGGCAGCAGATTATGATAATGACGGATTTGTGGATATATATGTGGCCAACGATCATACGTTGAATTTTCTTTGGCACAATGAGGCGGGGAAAAGGTTTACAGACAGGGGTACTATGTCGGGTACTGCATTCAGCCAGGCCGGCGAGGCAACGGTCAGCATGTCGGTTGACTTTGGGGATTATAATGGCGACGGGCTATTGGATATGTTCGTTTCAGACGATTCATATTGTTCGCTTTACGAATGCCTGGGCAACGGCCTTTACTCGGAAAAGGGTGTTTCTTCGGGTATTTCCATGGCTGCTGCCCAATTTGTGGGTTGGTCTTCCTCTTTTTTTGATTATGACAATGATACTGATCTTGATATTTTTAAGACCAATGGCGCCCTAAAGCACCTGTACGGTCAGGAAGACCAGATATTTGAGAACGATGGCCAGGGAAAGTATAAAGATGTTGCACTGGAGCTGGGCAGTTATTTCCACGAAGAATTAGTTGGACGGGGAGCATGCCTGGGCGACTATGACAACGATGGCGATCTGGACATTTTTATTGTGAATCTGAATGACCGTGGAATATTCCTGAGAAACAACAAGGGTAATCAGAATAACTGGCTGGTTTTAAATCTCATAGGACATGCCAGCAACCGGGATGGCATTGGAGCCCGGATAAAACTGACAGCCGGCGGTAAAACGCAGACAGCCCAGAAAAAAAGCACCACCGGCTATCTTTCACAAAATGACCACCGGATGCATTTTGGACTTGGCAAAGCGGATAAGGTTGAAAAGATTGAGATCATTTGGCCTTCAGGTAAACTGCAGGTATTGGAAAATGTTAATGCCAGCCAGATTCTTACAATAGAGGAGCCCTTATAAAAATGTGTATTGATGAACCGGAGCAAACCATTTTTATTCATTTCTGTTATAATCGGCTTTTGTACAGCCTGCGCTTTCTTATTATCCTGTACGGGAGAATTCAGGGATGGTATGATTGCCGTCACACAGGTTGCAGATATGGCAAAGCCTGGCAGTGCCGGCGAACCCCGGTCACGCATTGTTGTTCTGGATACTGAAAAGCCTGCAAAATCAGTAAAAGTGATTTCATCAGCGTTCTATTCTGCCAGGTCGCCGGAAATTTCATTTGATGGCAAATCACTGCTGTTTACTGCCCGGCAAAAGCAAAATGATCCATGGCAAATTTGGGAAATGAACATTGGGAACGGCAAGATCAGGAAAGTCACTTCTTCCCCTAAAGATTGCATTGATCCTGCGTACCTGCCGTCAGGCCGCATTGTCTTCAGCCGGCCTGCCGAAAGCAGCAGGCAGATAAGGGAACACGCTTTGTTTACCTGCAATCCCGACGGATCCGACTCCAGGCAGATTACATTCAATCCTGTAAATTATTTGGCTTCGACTGTATTAAGAGATGGGCGCTTACTGGCAATCAGCAATAGAATT
>Ga0105092_10000744_pt1 | contig 17158 bp, 14 predicted proteins | sample PPLLak2March2015_FD_87021 | JGI IMG/M metagenome (GOLD analysis project Ga0105092, IMG submission 87021) | Freshwater sediment microbial communities from Prairie Pothole Lake near Jamestown, North Dakota, USA - PPLs Lake P7 Core (1) Depth... | ecosystem: Environmental > Aquatic > Freshwater >... | reverse complement strand
TGAAACTTATGCAACGATTCCGGCGAAAGCAGATCCATCTTGTTCAGAACAACGATCCATCGCTTTTCCCTCGCTTCAGGCAATGCCCGGATCTGGTTCCGGAAACGAACGATTTCATCCGGCTCGCTTTTTGCATCCACTACCTGAATAATGACTGCAGCCTGGTTGATTTTTTGCCAGGTTTTTTCGATACCCAGACGTTCGATCTCATCATGGGTATGCCTGATCCCCGCCGTATCGATCAGCCTGAAATGTATACCACGGATACTGATCACATCTTCAATGGAATCCCGGGTGGTGCCTGCAATTTCCGATACAATTGCCTTTTCTTCGCTCAACAGAAGGTTAAGAAGCGTTGATTTGCCTGCATTTGTCTTGCCGACAATGGCAACCGGTATTCCGTTCTTTATGACGTTTCCAAGCACAAAAGAGTCTTTCAGATGGTCCAGCACATCACTGATCTCCGCAAGCAACTCCTTTAATTTCCTGCGGTCTGCAAATTCAACATCCTCTTCGCCAAAATCAAGCTCGAGTTCCACCAGGGAGGTAAAGGTCAGCAGCCTGTCCCTGAGCTTCTTTATTTCCCGGGTGAATCCGCCTCTCATTTGATTCATGGCTACCCGGTGCGCTGCCGTTGATCCGGATGCGATCAGGTCCGCCACCGCTTCAACCTGTATCAGATCAAGCTTACCATTAAGATATGCCCGCATGGTAAATTCACCGGCTGTGGCCATTCTGGCACCCGATTCCACAAGCAGCTCCAGGATACGCTTCTGAATATAAGGCGAACCATGGCAGCTGATCTCAACCGTATCTTCCCCGGAGTAGGAATGCGGTTTGCGGAACAGGCTCACTACAACCTGGTCGAGCAACTGTTCTCCGTCATTTACATTACAGAAATGAAGTGTATTGGCCGGCTGATCCGGTAAATTACCTTTGCCGGCCGGAAGCCGTATGATCCCCGAAGCGATTTCCAAAGCCTTCGGACCACTGCACCTTACAACGGCAATTGCACCCCGGCCGGGTGGGGTAGAAATGGCACAAATAGTATCTTCCTTTGAATACATGGATTATTAAGCATCAGGATGATTAAGACAAAGGTAATGGTCAGAATTGAATTCGCAATATACCATAAACTGGGTATTGAAATATACCGCAAAAAAGGGATTTTATATGGGCAAAGTTGTTGTCATCTTTGGACTATAATATTTTGAATATTTGTTTCCATGCAATTCCTGGTGAAAAATAAAGGTATGTCCTCATTATGTTGCTGTTGCTGTTGCTGTTGTTAATCATGCTACAATCACACGCATTCCAAAGCTGTTTTTAAAGTAGCGTCCTTCCAGACTAATCAATACAATTTTCCGGATTTTTCAGGTTTTTGAGCTGATTTTTTGGCAGTATTATGAATAAAGCTGTTTTGAATAAGGAATTTATGCCTGTGGCCCTTGACATCCTGGGCAGGAAGATCCTGCTGATCGGCGGAGGCAGGATTGCCATGCACAAAATCCAGTCCCTTCTTCAGTACAGGGCAAACATTCATGTGGTGGCAAAGGAAGTGAGCGATGAAATAAAAAATCGGGGTATCGCCTTTACTGAAAAGTCATATGAAAAGTCCGATCTCCTGGGAGCATTCCTTACTTACGCCTGCACAAACATCCACTCCTTGAATGAACAGGTTTACAATGACTGTCTGGCCTCGGGTATACTGGTAAATGTGGTGGATAACCCGGCGTTGTGTGATTTTGTTTCTCCCGCAATCTTTAAACGCGGCTTTATAAGCATAGCGGTCACCTCCAATGCACAATCCGTATTCAAATCCATCGAAGTCAGAAACAAGATTAAGAATCTCCTTGAACATGATAACATACTGCCAGTATAGCATTAGGGAAATACCTGATATAGAATCAGTTATTAAGCGTTTACCGGAACAGCAATATCCGGGCCGGGTGACGGTGAGGACCTGCAACCGCCTGGAAATATATTGGGGTGACGGAGAATTTGATATTCCCGTGGTATTGCACTTGTTCCGTCTTGTTTGCGGACTGGAATCGGTTTTTACAGGAGATACTGCCGTAAAAGCGCAGGTTAAGAATGCATACATCCGGGCTTCACAAAAAGGATTCCTGTCAAAAAACATGCACAGAATGTTTCAATGGGCTCTTTCTGTCGGAAAGCTGGTGCATTCAACGACTGACCTTGCTGTAGGTGCTGTCAGCTATCCGCAGGCCGTAATTAATATCATGAAAAGGTTCAATGCCGATTTGCGCGGTCTTACCGTGACGGTTGTCGGAATTAATGAAATCACCTTGAAACTATTGAAATGGCTTACCCAAAGCGGAGTGACGAATCTGTATATTGTAAACAGAACCCTCGAAAAAGGGGAAAATATTGCCGGCAATTTCGGAGCATCAGCCTGTCAGCTGGAACAATTGCCCGGGATTGCTTCCCTGTCAGATGTTCTGATACTGTGCACCTCCTCACCGGAATACCTGCTTAAAAAAAGTGATATCACGGACAAAAAGCCACTTTGTATCATTGATCTTTCCTGGCCACAAAATGCAGATCCCGGAGTTAATGAAATAGCTAATGTACAGCTTTTTACACTTGATTATATTGAGCAAAGCATTAATCAAAACCTGGAAAGGAGAAAAGAATCGGTTAAGCTGGCTGAATTAATTATTGAACAGGAATTATGCCGCATTATGTCGTGGCAGAATAAACAGAAAATAATCCGGGATCAGATTCCGGAGCAAAAAATGGAAGTAGTATTATGAATACGATTCGGATGGTTTTTCGTGACAGCCGTCTTTCGGCCATTCAGGTTGAGGAAATAAAACAACATTATCCCGATCTTTTAATCCATAAGATCCCTATGCAGTCTTATGGCGACAGTCATCCTGAGATCTCACTGCTGGAAAATACGCGTCCCGATATATTCACTTACGAGCTTGATCAGGCTCTTCTTAATGACGAGGCAGATCTGGCCGTGCATTCTGCCAAGGACCTCCCTTATCCTTTGCCTGAAGGACTTGAAGTTATTGCCCTGACGGAAAGAATATATCCTGAGGATGCCCTGGTTTCAAATGACCGGAAGAAACTTTCTGAGCTGCCTCCCGGCGCAAGGGTTGCAACCAGCTCCGCCCTACGCAAACAGCAGCTTTTAAATCACCGTCCTGACCTGGTGATCCAGTCCGTACGGGGAACAATTGAACAGCGCATCAGCCTGGTGACCCAGGGAAAAATAGATGCCCTTGTTGTGGCACTGTGCGCTTTGAAAAGATTGGAGATATCTTATCTGGCATCCGAAATTTTACCGTTCGAGACCCATCCGTTACAGGGAAGCCTCGCCCTTGTCGCCAAATCAAATAATGCCTGGCTCAAAAGCCTGTTCCATAAAATAGACATAAGAAAGACTTTTGGAAAGGTGTACCTCACAGGTTTTGGTCCCGGAAGTGCAGATCTTATTACAATTCAGGGATTTAAAGCCATGAAAAAGGCAGAGATCATCTTTTATGATGACCTGATCGATCAGTCTTTCCTCCAGAATTTCAATTGTAAGAAAGTTTATGTAGGAAAGAGAAAGGACAATCATAGTTTTAACCAGGATGAAATAAACTTAATGCTCTATAAAGCTGCCCTTGAAGGCAGGCAGGTAGTACGACTGAAAGGAGGCGACCCCCAGATCTTCGGAAGGGGAGGTGAGGAGTTTGATTATCTCCGTGAGAGGCTGATCCATGTTGAGATCATACCCGGAATTACATCGGCCCTGGCAGCAGCTTCCCTTACCGGGATTCCCCTTACCCAAAGGGAGGAATCATCTTCCGTGGCTTTTTGTACTGGTTACCCCGAAGAAAGAATTACGGTTCCCCAGGCAGATACACTGGTTTATTATATGGCCGCATCCAACCTGAACCGCATAGGTCAGAAAGTGATCGAATCGGGAAAATCTCCGGATACACCGGTGGCACTGGTAAGCAATATTTCAAATCCGATGCGCAAAACATTGTTTACAACACTGGGCAGACTGGTGGATGAAAACATATCACTTCCCGCTCCCCTGATCGTTATTATCGGTAAAACAGCCCATAGCCGTAATTATCCGCTTGCTTCGGGAAACCGCAATAAGATCCTCGTAACAGGGACCAATCCTGGCAAATACGAATACCTTGGAGAAATAGTGCATACCCCGCTCATTGAAATAATGCCCTTGTGGGACTATAGCTTTATCCGTAATGAATTGCCTCCGAAAAACGATTTTGACTGGATCATATTCACCAGCAAACACGCAGTCAGGTATTTTCTCCAGGCTTTATCTGACAATGATATCGACATTCGCTGGCTGACAGGCTCCAGGATCATTTCAATCGGTGCGGCAACCTCAAGGGAGCTTAAGTCCTGCAGGCTATTATATGACCTTGAAGCAGAAAAGGAATCCACTGCCGGAATTGTGGATTTGTTTATAGACAGAAATCTTACCGGTTCCAGAATATTGCTTCCCTGCTCCGAAATTGCACCGGATACTTTACCCTATTACCTGGAAAGCAGGGGATTCAAGGTAACTCCGATTGTGGTCTACAGGAATGTGCAGCCAAAGGACATGCAATATGTTGACCTGGATGAAATTGATATTGTTGTGTTTTCATCCCCTTCGGGAGTAAGGAATTTCAAGAACATGTATAAAAAGCTTCCCGGGCACATTCAGGTGATATCTTCGGGTGAGGTTACCAACAAAGCACTTAACGCTACGGGACTGGTCGAATACAATGATTGGGTGATTTAAATGGATTCATGTATGAAGCGATTAAGACTTTTGAGGAGCAGCCAGGACATAAGGGATCAGTCAGCAGAAGTGTTTCTTAATGTGGATCAGTTCATAGTCCCGCTTTTTATCGTGGAAGGGAAAGGCTTGCGCAATGAAATATCCTCCATGAAGGATGTTTATCATCTTTCTGTTGATGAGGCCATGGATCAGATCGATACCAATCTGAAAAAGGGAATTCAGAAACACCTTCTTTTTGGGGTTATTGATTCAGAACTAAAGGATGACAAAGGAAGTGCGGCATATATTCGCAATAACCTGATATCAAGGGCTATTAATGAAATAAAATCCAGGTTTGGAAATGACGCGATCCTATTGTCCGACGTATGCCTTTGTGGTTATACATCCCATGGTCATTGCGGATTAATTCGGAATGGTATGGTGGACAATGACACAACCTTACCCCTGATTGCAGCCATGGCCCTTGAACATGCCCGGGCAGGCGCGGATTTTGTGGCACCATCAGCCATGATGGACGGTCAGGTGGAGGCTATCCGGAATGTATTAAACAACAACGATCTTCAGAATGTACGGATCATGAGCTATTCTGCCAAATATGCCTCTGCTTTTTATGGTCCGTTCCGCGAAGCTGTGAAAAGTGCCCCGGCCTTCGGGGACCGCAAGACATACCAAATGGATTACCGCACGATAACACAGGGAATCGAAGAAGCCGGAGCTGATCTCTCCGAGGGAGCTGACTGGCTGATGGTAAAACCAGCCCACGCATACCTTGATATGATCCAACGCATAAAATCACGCTTTTCGGATACCAAACTGGTAGCCTATCATGTATCCGGAGAATACATGCTTTTGAAAACAGCCGCATCAATGGGTCTGGTTGATGAACTTACTGCTTTTTCGGAAGTGACTACGGCCATCAGGCGTGCCGGGGCCGACTATATTATAACCTATTATGCCGGCCAACTAGCCGACTCACTTAAGAAAGCCGCCCTGTGAACCATCCTGTAAATTCTCAAAATGCGTTTCGCGAGGCCCTTACACTTATGCCTGGTGGCGTCAACAGTCCAGTCAGGGCATTTCGGGATATATCCGGCCATCCGCTATTTATTTCGGGCGCCCGCGGGAGCAGCATTTTTGATATTGATGACAACGAATTCATTGATTACTGCCTGTCATGGGGTGTATGCATTCACGGTCATGCCCACCCCGAAATTCTGCAGGCTGCCCGGGAAGCCCTTGAAAAGGGATCTTCCTTCGGTGCGCCAACCCTGGGGGAATCCGGGCTTGCCAGGCTCATTATTTCCATGGTGCCGTCTATTGAGAAAGTAAGGCTGGTCAACTCAGGCACAGAGGCTGTAATGAGCGCAGTGAGGCTGGCACGTGGCTATACGGGACGTCCGCTGATCCTCAAATTTGACGGCTGTTACCATGGTCACAGCGATGGAATGCTGATCTCTGCAGGATCAGGAGTGTCAGGAATATTCAGCGCGGGGAGCAGGGGTATTACATGGAATACAATGAAAGATACGCTGAGTGTTCCGTTTAACAGCCCGGATTCCGTTTTGCAGGTCTTTGAAAAACAAGGCAGTCAGATTGCGGCTGTTATAACTGAGCCGGTAGCTGCCAATATGGGACTGATCCTGCCCGAACCCTCCTTCCTTCCAATGCTGAGGCAAATTTCGAAACACTATGGTGCTCTTCTGATCTTTGATGAAGTCATTACAGGCTTTCGGATTGCCATGGGAGGTGCGCAGGAATGCTACCAGGTTCTTCCCGATCTGACCATCCTGGGAAAAATTATCGGGGGAGGATTTCCGGTTGCCGCTTATGGAGGGTCAGCCGAAATCATGGACCTGATAGCTCCTTCAGGTGATGTATACCAGGCCGGTACGCTTTCAGGGAATCCCGTTGCAGTGGCTGCAGGAATTGCGGCACTCGGAATGCTGAACAGACCGGGTTTTTATAAAAGTTATGCTGAACTAACCCGCTCCTTTGATAAGGAATTGCTGCTTATCCGTGAGAAATTCCCGGTTACTATAAATAGTTTTAACGGTATGTTCTCTATTTTCTTTGACCAAAAACCACCCCGCAATTTTCAGGAGGTAAAAGAGACCAATACGTCGATATTTCCGGGTTTTTACAATCGGGTCCTGTCAGAAGGAGTTTATCTTTCTCCCGGATATTTCGAAACAAATTTTATTTCCTCTGCCCATACAGAAGCTGATTTTCAAAAAACAACAGATGTATTTTACAATTCACTTAAAACAATTTATCAACGTGAAAACAAATGAATTTCCCTTTGATAGCCAGGAAAGTGCGCTTATAGACAAGCTTTTTGAATCGCTGGATATTTCAAAATTATACTGGCTGCACGGCTATATTCAGTCCATGATCCGGGCAAAACAGGAAAATACGCCTCAAAGCCAGGAACAACAGGCAATGCAAGCGAGATCCCTGATACCCGGTATTCATCCGAAGATGAAATCCCTGATCACTGTCCTTTATGGTACACAATCCGGAAATTCAAGGAAGGTTGCCTCTCAATTGTTCAGGCAGCTCGAAAGCCTGGGCCATTCAGCCCGGCTGTGTGACCTGGCCGATTTTAAATGCAGGGAAATCAAGTCTGAAAGGTTAATTTTTCTGGTCATCAGCACGCAGGGAGAAGGCCAGCCGCCATTGGCCGCGGAGGAATTCTATGAATATCTGCATGGCACTCATGTTCCACCGCTTACAGATCTTTCTTTTGCAGTTCTTTCCCTGGGCGATAAAAGCTACTTCAACTATTGCAAGACCGGAGCTGACGTTGATCTCCGGCTTGAACAACTGGGTGCAAAAAGGCTTATTCCAAGGTCGGACTGTGACCTTGACTTTAAAAAGCCATCAGAACAATGGATTAACGTCGTTATTCAATCATTGTCGCATGTTTTATCCCAGGCTGCACCTGTAAATAGGTCCGATGCCAGGCTTCCCGAAGTCGGACTGCCTGAAAGGAATAATCCGGTAGAAGCCATCGTAGTCAATAAAATCAGGCTGAACGGCAGGGGTTCTGAAAAATACACATATCATGTTGAACTTGAGCTGCCCTCCGATCAGATTGCATATGAACCAGGCGATTCTGTAGGCATCATTCCGGCCAATCACAAATCACTTGTGAGTGAGATCATTCATTTGCTGCGGGAAACACCGGAAACGCCGGTGATATTCGGGAATTCTTCGGGATCATTGGGCAATGTACTCACCAATGAGGTGGAACTGACAAAACTCACCCGGGAAAACCTGGAAAGTTACAGGCAGTTTTCCAGGGACAAGGCTTTAAATGAGCTGTCACAGGATTTGAATAAAACAAGCGCCCTGCTGCAGGGTTGCACATGGGCAGATTTATTACGGCTGTTTCCCGGCAGGATCAATGCCGGAGAATTTTTGGCTATTGCCCGGCCCATTCAGCCCAGGTTGTATTCAATCTCATCCAGTGCGCGGGCTTACCCCGGGGAAGTGCATATTACTGTCCGGCAAGTCAGCTATAATCTGCATGGAAAAGAGCATTTCGGAATATGCTCAACCTACCTTGCAGACCTGCCTGAAACGGAAGACAGGGTCAGGATATTTTTTGAAACAAACGAAGTCTTCAGGCTTCCATCCGATGATACCGATATTATCATGATAGGACCCGGAACAGGAGTGGCGCCGTTCCGCGCTTTCATGCAGGAAAGGGAAGACAGGGAAGCCAGCGGAAAAAACTGGCTGTTCTTTGGTGACTGGCGTTTTACGACGGATTTTCTCTACCAGACGGAATGGCAGGATTGGCATAAAAAATCATTGCTTCATCGCATTGATCTCGCTTTTTCAAGGGATCAGAAACAGAAAATATATGTTCAGCACCGCCTGGTTGAAAAATCACGTGATCTGTTCAAATGGATTGAAAATGGTGCGAAAATTTATGTATGCGGTGACATGAAGAATATGGCACAGGATGTAAACAAGGCTTTTGTTGACATCATCAGCCGGGAAGGAGGGATTTCGGTGGAAAAGGCACAGGAATATCTTAAAACGATGAGAAAGCAGAAGCGATACCTCGAAGATGTCTACTAATAAGGATTATAATTTTTTTGGTATGGAAGACACCCGCAAACAGGAAGTTCCCCTCACCGAGGTGGAACACATCAAGGAAAACAGCCGGTTTCTCCGGGGAACCATTGACGAAAGCCTGATTGACAATATAACCGGCGCCCTTCGCGCTGCAGATACCCATCTGATCAAATTTCACGGATCATACCAGCAATCTGACCGGGATGTTGAAAGTGAAAGGAAAAAACAGAAGCTGGAACCACTGTACTCATTTATGATCAGAATACGGGTGCCGGGGGGGATTGCAAGTCCGTCCCAGTTTTTACGGATCATTGAACTGGGTGACGTATATGGGAATGGCACGGTTAAATTAACTTCCCGTCAGGCATTTCAGCTTCACGGAGTGTTCAAGCACAATCTGAAACAGACTATCCGGAAGATCAATGATACTTTGCTGGATACCATTGCCGCCTGCGGGGATGTAAACCGCAATGTGATGTGCAATCCGCTTTCGGAACTTTCCGGTATTCATAATGAGGTATATACCGACGCAGTCAGAACAAGTATTCACCTGACACCCCACACAAAGGCATATCACGAAATATGGCTGGATAAGCAGCTCGTGGCAAATACCAGGGATGAAGATGAGGAGCCTATTTACGGAAAAACATATCTGCCCCGAAAGTTCAAAATGGCATTTGCCATACCCCCTGATAATGATGTGGATATTTACGCAAATGATCTGGGCTTTATAGCCATCAAGGACCAGGGCCAACTGGCAGGTTATAATGTGGTGGTCGGCGGTGGAATGGGAATGACCTTTGGCAATGCGGATACATATCCCAGAATTGCGAGCAACATTGGTTTTATTCCAAAAGAAATGGTCTTACGTGTCTCGGAGGAAGTTGTAAAGATACAGCGGGATAATGGTAACCGCAGTGACCGGAAACTCGCCCGGCTTAAATACACAATAGACAGGCTCGGGCTTGATTGGTTTATCAATGAGCTTCAAAAAAGACTGGGATTTAAATTACAGCCCTGGCGACCATTTACGTTCACCTCGAATTCGGACCGGTATGGATGGTCCCGGACAACCTCAGGCCTATGGCACCTTGCTCTATTTATTGAAGGAGGACGGATATGGGACAGCAATGCTCTTCAATTAAAAAAAGCGCTTGTGGAAATAGCCCTGATTCACAACGGCGATTTCCGTCTAACAGGCAATCAGAATCTTGTCATCGCAAACATTTCATCTTCAACCAAACCCAGGATCACCGCCATTCTGAATAGGTACGGTATAAACCAGGCTTCAGTATTTACCGGAATGCGGATAAATTCCCTGGCATGTGTAGCCCTTAATACCTGCCCCCTGGCATTCGCGGAAGCAGAAAGGTATCTACCGTCGCTTATTGATAAACTTGAGGAAATTTTAAAGGAAAACGGCCTTGAAAAGGAATCCATAAGCATCAGGATGACCGGATGTCCGAATGGCTGTGCAAGACCTTACATCGCTGAAATAGGACTGGTAGGCAAATCAATAGGCCATTATAACCTGTACCTCGGTGGAAATACCACCGGAAGCAGAATAAACGTATTATACAGGGAAACACTTAATGAGCAGCAAATTATAGGTGTCCTGTCACCGATTTTCAAATCTTTTTCACAGGAAAGGATAAAAAATGAACCTTTTGGCGATTTCGTGATCCGGAGAGGTATTGTATCCGAAGAATCTTAACACCGAACATCGAACACCGATTTAAGAATCTCGAAGTGTTTTCCGTTTTTCATATTGATCTTTCGATTTTATATAAATTATTGACCCCCATATATTATTATTCAGGGTTTTATTCTATTTTTAGCAGGTTATGTAAACCTGCATTATGAGTGTTTTAATCAATAGGAATTCCAGGGTTATTGTCCAGGGTTTTACGGGAAGCGAAGGTACTTTTCACGCGCAACAGATGATTGCGTATGGAACCCAGGTAGTAGGAGGTATTACGCCCGGAAAAGGAGGAAAAGTCCATCTTGAAAAACCGGTTTTCGACTCGGTTATAGATGCTGTGAGGGATACGGGAGCAGATACATCGGTTATTTTTGTACCTGCAGCTTTTGCTGCAGATGCCATTATGGAAGCAGCCGAGGCAGGGATCAGGGTAATCGTGTGCATTACCGAAGGAATTCCCACGCAGGATATGGTTAAAGTCAAGGAGTTCCTGAAAGATAAGAATTCCAGGCTCATAGGCCCCAATTGTCCGGGCATAATTACACCCGATGAATCCAAAGTCGGAATCATGCCTGGATTTATCCATAGAAAAGGTGGAATAGGAATTGTTTCCCGCAGCGGAACGCTGACCTATGAAGCGGTGGACCAGGTAACCCGGGCAGGGATGGGTCAGTCGACATGTATAGGCATCGGGGGAGACCCAATCATCGGAACCTCTACGCTGGATGCAGTGCAATTGTTCATGAATGATCGCGAAACCGAAGGAATAATCATGATCGGTGAAATTGGCGGCAGTATGGAGCCCGATGCGGCAAGATGGATAAAGGATCATGGCACCAAGCCCGTGGTGGGCTTTATTGCAGGGCAGACTGCCCCTAAGGGAAGAAGAATGGGGCATGCGGGGGCAATTATCGGTGGTGCGGAAGATACGGCAGCAGTTAAAATGAAGATCATGCGGGAATGCGGCATCCATGTGGTGGAATCCCCGGCCGACATTGCCAGGACCATGCATGATGCACTTAAAAAGTAAGTTGCATGAACGTTAAAGGTACAGCGCTGAAAACGACACGTGATTTTATTAAAACACAATTTCCGGATCAATACAGCAGGTGGCTTGAATCCCTGACCCCTGAATCCAGAAAAATATTTTCATCCTCTCTGGATGCCACCGCCTGGTATCCATACAGGGAAGGATATCGGATACCCGTTGCCAGAATAATGGAACTGTGCTTTAACAATGACATGAAAACCGGCGGGGATAGGTTGGGAACTTATAGCGCTGAAACCGCGCTGAAAGGCTTTTATAAGGTATTTCTGCTGGTTGCATCGCCCCAGTACCTGATGCAGAGGGCTTCCAAAATATTTACAACATACTACGATCCCAGTCAGGTAGAAGCTGAGATTACCGGACAAACCAGTGCCATTCTCCGAATTATTAAATTTGATGAGATCGATGAATCCATTGAATACCGCATTGCAGGCTGGATAAGAAAAGCCCTTGAACTTGCAAACTGCCGCGAGACCGGGTACGAGATTAAAAAAGCTTTATCAAAGGGGGATCCGGTTACCGAGATCCATTTTAACTGGATTTAAGGGCATCATGCAGATCCGGAAGTTCTCGCAGATTTCGCGGATTTCGCTGATTGCTTCTGCGGCTTTTCGACCCTGCCTACCGGCAGGCAGGTTTGCGGGAAAATCTATATTCTGCGTAATCTGCGTAATCTGCGAGAAATCCCAGCTTCTTTTCTGCGTCATCTGTGGGAACATAAAAAATCTCTGCGGGAACCCTATTGCTCCAGAACCTTAAAATTCCATTTCGAAAAATCGGAACTGCCTTCTACTTTCTGTTCCAGGTTATCGGGCAGGGAAGGAAAAAAATCCAGCCCTGTAATTTTTTCGAGATCATCCACGGAAACGGCGAATGATTTGGGCGTTCCGCTCGCCACGTTGTTGCGGAAAAGAAACCCGATCGCCCTTTCTCCGTTAACATCAAGCACGGCCTTATAATAACGGGTCGGTATGCTGACCTTGTTCGGGCCGAAGCTGCCAAACGGGGCATCTGCAAGCACGGGTCCGCTTACGATATAAAGTGTATTGCCTTCCTTTGCCCACTCCCGGATTAACTTTGCATTGGTTTTCCAGATGTATTTATTAAAGGCCGGTTTCTGGGGAACAATATTCGACATCAGGAACGATTCAGTGACCGCCTGCGGGGATATGAACATATCCTCAACGGGGACAAGCTGAGCCATAATGAAACCTGCATCCCGGTAATCCTTTGTTGAGGATGTACCGGTAGCTACCATGGGATCTTCATCGTATTTCTCACGGAAGGTGCCTGTTGCCCTGGCCTGATCCGGAGTAAGCTGCCATGCAGCCCATGAGGGCAGTTCATATCCTTCGCTGTATGACAATCTAAAAAGGGTATGCTTTACGAGTTGTTCACGGGAAGCCTGGACCGGCAATTCATATGTTTGGGCTGAGGCATATGCACTTAGCAGTGAAGCGAATATAAACAGAATATTTTTCATAGTGTCATGAATTGCAGGTAATACGTAAATTTAAGAAAAGGGTTTGAGAAGGAGATTAAGGAATAAAGGAATAAAGGGATTAAGGGATTAAGAGGGGGACACAAATACCCCCCGCTGGGCGTAGTTTGCAACTACGCCCTAATATCTCGGATCCTTTTTATATGGCAGTTTTGCCATTTTCTCCACGGTGATGCTTGGAAATCCGAACTCTTCGGTCACCAATCCCAGAATGAGGTATACACCATATCCGCGGAACGGGTAGTTTTTCAGTGAATTGGGGAAATTGACCGTATCAAAGAATTCCCCGTCGATATCAAGAAAACAGCCAAAGTGCATCCATTCTCCCTTTACGGTATGCACATATTTAATAGTGACCAGGTTTCCGAGCATCCTGACTTTCCGTCCCACGTGGCTTATCAGGTCCCGCGCACAGGACTTTCCCCTGAATCCTGTCTCCAGCAGTTCGAAATTGCTGAGCGTTACTGGAAAACCCAGGAGTTCAATTTCATCATAGGCATCTTCGAGCCGTGTCTGTTCAAGTTCAGGCAGGATGAATTCACGGGGTTTTTCCACGAACAGCATGGGCATTTCATTTTCGTGCGTATTCTTTCCCAGCATAAGATGGGCTTCCCACAGCAGTTGTTTCTTGGTTTTCCCGGTAAACCGGAAAGCATCGAGCCGGATCAGGATCACAAGTTGCTCAATGCCGGCCGGCACCCGGGTGATGAAGTCTTCCAGGCTTGCATAATCACCGTCGGCCTCACGCCGGCTGATGATCATGTCGGCGACTTTTGATTCGAGGTTCGCGATGTGGATGAGCCCGACATACACCTCGCTGCCGTAAATACAGGTTTTATACCTGCTTTTGTTGACGCAGGGCAGGGATATGCCGGCACCGCAACGGCGTGCTTCATTGAAGTACACCCAGGTATGATAAAAACCCCCGAAATTGTTGATCACCGCGACCATGAATTCTTTCGGAAAATACGTTTTAAGGTACAGGCTTTGGTAGCTTTCCACCGCATAGGAGGCAGAATGTGCCTTCGAAAACGCATAGCCGGCGAATGAGGCCACCTGGCGCCAGACTTCTGCTGTAAGCGTTTCCGGGTACCCTCGTTCCCTGCAGTTGCAGAAGAACCTTTCCTGTATCCGTTCAAATTCCTTTTTTGAACGGAATTTTCCGGCCATGGCCCGCCTGAGGATATCTGCATCGGCCAGGTCGAGTCCGGCAAAATGATGGCATATCTTGATCACATCTTCCTGGTAGACCATCACACCGAAGGTTTCCTTCAGCTGTTCTTCCATTACCGGATGCAGATACTTGAATCCCTGTGGATTATGAAACCGGTGGATGTATTCCTTCATCATGCCTGATTTTGCCACCCCGGGCCGGATGATCGAACTTGCCGCCACCAGCATAAGATAATTGTTGCAGCGTAGCTTTTTGAGCAGTCCCCGCATAGCGGGACTTTCGATGTAGAAACAGCCGATGGCTTCACCCTGGTACAGCCGTTCGTTTACCAGTTCGTCCTTCTTAAAATCAGGCACCCGGTGAACATCTATTTTCGTCCCCCGGTTCCCGGCGATGATCTCCACGCATTCATTAATATGCCCGATGCCCCGCTGGCTCAGGATATCGAGCTTTTCAAACCCGATGGCCTCGGATACATACATATCGAACTGGGTTGTGGGGAACCCCTTTGGAGGCAAGTCAAGTGCCGTATATGCGGTTATGGGCTCTTCCGACACCAGGATACCCCCCGCATGAATGCTTCTCAGGTTGGGAAAGTCAAGCAACTGATTTCCCACCTGAAAAAGCTGTTCCGTAATTTCATCCCGGACTGCCGTGGATGGACTGTCAACGAGGCGATCGATATCTTCCTTGGGAAGACCATAAGTTTTTCCCAGTTCGCGAAAGATGGACCGGTCATGAAAGGTGCTGATGGTTCCCAGCAGGGCAGTGTGTTTTTTACCATACCGTTTAAAGATGTAATCCTGTACCTCATCGCGGTCCCTCCAGGAATAATCGATGTCAAAATCAGGGGGAGAGGTACGCTTCGGGTTTATAAAGCGTTCAAAGTACAGGTTAAGTTCAATGGGGTCCACATCCGTGATTTTCAAACAATAGGCTACGATACTGTTGGCACCGCTGCCACGCCCCACATGGTAAAAACCTCGGCTCATAGAATACCGGATGATGTCCCAGGTAATCAGGAAATAAGATGAAAAACCAAGCCTGTCAATTACTTCAAGCTCATGGCTTATTCTCCCGATAGCCTCACTGTTCGATTTCCCATAGCGGTAATGCATGCCATCGAGAGCCAGTTTTTCGAGCAGAAGTTTGTCATCGTAACGGCTTCCGGTAAATGTGCGCTTGTTTTTGATCGTATTGAAGTCCATTTCAATGGAGCATTCATCCGTCAGCCGTTCCGTGTTTTGAACGATTTGCGGGTAATCGGAAAAAATGATCTGCTGGAAATCGGCCGGAAGGAAGATCTCCCTGGGAGATGCCAGGTCATCCGGGGTAAGTTTGCTCAGCAGTGTATTTTTTCCTATGGCACGCAGGTGACGGTGAAGATCAGGCCCGCCTTCATCTCCGAAAGTTACCGGCAGCATTGCAATAAGCTGCTGCTGGTTATACCTGAACCGGGAAGTGACCAAACGGTTGATATCCTCCGGCCTGATGCCGATCAGCTCATTTTCTGAAGGTTTTGCGGGGGGATTACCCGCAAAGGGATAGATCACATAGGTATGATCAAAGGCAGGCGCGCGCACCGGCAGGGGAGACTTCTCCAGGTTATGCCCGGTGAGAAATTCGTTTATTTCCCTGAAACCATGATTATTCCGGGCCACTGTTATGTAAAGCAGCCGGTGGTCATCATCCCTGAATTCCATACCGGCTATGGGTTTGATGCCGTTTATCCGGCACTCGCTGATAAAATCCATCATGCCCGTGCCGTTGTTTATATCGGTAAGCGCTATGGCCCGTACATCATTTTTGCGGGCTGCGGCAACGAGCTTTTCCACCGGCATGGTTCCGTATTGCAGGCTATAGTATGAGTGGCAGTTGAGATACATATTGGTCTGTGAATATAAAATAACATCGAACATCGAACACCGATTTAAGAATTTCGAAGTGCCAGTTTTGTCTCCAATAAATTAAAATCTTCAAAATTCATCCTTTGGTATTCGGAGGTTTGAAATCTTCATTATTCATCATTCGGTGTTCGGTGTTATTGAAATCTTCATTATTCATCATTCGGTGTTCGGTGTTATTGAAATCTTCATAATTCAACATTCGATGTTCGGTGTTCGGTGTTTTAAAATCTTCATCATTCATCATTCGGTGTTCGATATTCGGTGTTATTAAAATCTTCATCATTCGGTATTCGGTGTTATAGAATCTAAAATAACATCGAACAAGGAACACCGATTTAAGAATTTCGAAGTGTCGTCTTTTGCATATTATTTTGAGCGGTTTCTATGCTTTTAACAAATATGGATATGAGTTCATTCGTTTCATTATTAGCTTGTTTAATGGATTCTTTTGACGGACATAAATTGGTTCTGCTTATAATTTTAAGACATACAGAAGTTTCCCTTAATTCTTTCAGGACTATTTTCAACTTATGAATGAAATCCTTGCGGGATTCGCCACTTTGGGCCTCCGCATAATTTAATGCAGGCGATGTACCCGAGCGAATCAATTGTCCCGCATAATGATTCCCAGCCCTGCTGTTTGATATTGTTTCAACAATTTCTGTGATTAAAACAGAATAAATTATTAGTCTTTCTTCCAGATCAAATCTTTTAATCTTGGGAGATGCTTCATTATTTATCATATAATATTTGGTTGTATTTAAATCTTCATAATTCATCATTCGGTGTTCGGTGTTTTAAAATCTTCATCATTCGGTGTTCGGTGTTCGATGTTCGGTGTTATTAAAATCTTCATCATTCATCATTCGGTGTTCGGTGTTCGGTGTTTTAAAATCTTCATAATTCAACATTCGATGTTCGGTGTTTTAAAATCTCCCTCATTCGGTGTTCGATGTT
>Ga0105092_10000743_pt1 | contig 17169 bp, 16 predicted proteins | sample PPLLak2March2015_FD_87021 | JGI IMG/M metagenome (GOLD analysis project Ga0105092, IMG submission 87021) | Freshwater sediment microbial communities from Prairie Pothole Lake near Jamestown, North Dakota, USA - PPLs Lake P7 Core (1) Depth... | ecosystem: Environmental > Aquatic > Freshwater >... | reverse complement strand
TTAGTAGGTATTTAAGCCCTTCAACAGCTATATTGATGCTTTGGGCTGCTTCAAGATACATGCCATTAGAGTCCAGGGTAGGTATCAAGTCATCAGCACTGGCCATGCCATTCATGAATTTTGTATAGCTGTGTGGCAGGTCGTCTTCTACGAGGCTATCCGATGCGTGCAAACTTATTTCCATACTAAATTATCTCAGGTCTAAAATAATCATATTTCCGGTTTTTGGTCAATTGTCGAAATTGCGTAGATTAAGCTATTAGTTTATAATACCCCTGCTCTTGGCATGGGTTATTTACTAGGGAGAACTTCCGTGTATTTTTTCTAATTCATCCAAAAATTCTGCTCTAATTTTCTCGCTTCGGTCCTCCTTGGAAAAGTAATCTATTCTCGCAGCAACCATTATTTTTGAGGCAAGAAGCCGCGCGATTTTTCCCTTGTTGCCTTTCGCATCCTGTATGTAAGGCGAAAGAAAGATGATTCCGTATTTTGGAGTCTTGCTGTCCTTTCCTTCTTCTTTCTCTTTCAAATACCTGAAAAGCGATTTCTCAGCCCCCAAAATCTGGATTTTAGAGACTGGCATTTTTGACAGTTTCTCAAGCCCATTAGCTTTTGCAAGCAGCCGGGCGGTAAGAATTGGCCCTAAAAGAGCCGAGGTATTTGGGGCAATCCGTTCAGACTTTTCTCTGATTTTTCTTTCAATTTTCTCTTTGAGCTTTTCAGTGTTTTTGAAAATCGGGCTGAAGCTATCATAATTCTTCAAGATTTCCTCGCGGTTTTTAAGGACTTTTGAAAAGTGAGATATTTCTTCGTAAGTCCGGGCAAGGATGATCAGGCTTTCATCAGGCTTTTCATCCATTTTAATTTTTATTGCAGCCATTTCGATCGAAAACTGGCTAAGCCACTCAGGGTAATTCTGGAAAGGGAAGAGCTTTTCGATATCGTCTCCAGTAATTCCTGCGGGAACTGGGCTATTCAGGAACTGCCTGGCGGCTTTTTTGGGATCTTTTGAAAAGCTCTCTGCTAATTTGCCGTTTTCAATTATTCCAAAGGGAACTTTAACCTTTGCCTGCGTATTTTTTTCTTCCATAAATCATATATAAGTAGTCTTCTTAGAGTAATTATGCTCTGGCAGCTTGAGGAGATAAAGCAAATCAGCCCTGAAGTGAGGACTTTGTTTGACATGAAGGAGATAGTCTTTGATAAGCGTTGGCTGCAGAGGAATTTTGGCAAGGTGAGGGAGGAGGAGTTATATTACACTTATCAGAATGTATTCCGGCCTGAGGATGAAGCGGCTATAAAAAAATCAGGCTTGAGGTATGATATCCTGATTATTCCGCCGCTTATGCTTGGAGACGAGCCGGTAAAGACTGCAGGGCAATACGACCCGATAGCTATTGATGAATTGACTTACCCGGAAGTTTACCAGGTGATTGAGGGCGAGGCAACGTTCCTTATACAGAAAGTTGATAATTTTGACAGGCATAACCTGATTGATGTTGCTTTTGCAAAGGCCAAGGCGGGAGAAGTTTTTGTCGTGCCGCCGAATTTTGGGCACGTTATAATAAATCCCTCTAAAAAGAGGGCGGTCCTATCCCGATGGGTTGCGGATGGTTTTGAGCCAATATATGAGCCTATGGAACGGATGTGCGGAGCAGCTTACTTTTTCACAAAAGATGGCTGGGTGAGAAACCAAAGGTACGGGCTTATTCCGCAATTGAGGGAAATAAAAACCAAGAAAATGGAGGATATGTATGCTTATGTTGCTGACCTAAAAAGGCTTGGCTTTTTGAGAAACCCTCTGTCAAGGCCTGAAAAGACTGAACTGCCTGCGCCTAAAAAAGCAAAAGAGGAAGGTGAGAAAGTTACACCTGAATCTACAAAGGATGAAATTAAGGAGGATTCGCATGAAATCGAGCAGAAAGAAGAGGTGCAAACATTCAAGCCCGTGGAATCTGAAGCGGACGCTTCAGAGCCAGCCGAGGAATCACCAGCAGATGAGCCTTCTGCAAGTAAGGGTGGCTATTCCCCAATAGGATTCTAATTAAACGCTTTTCAATCCAAAGCTTATTTTCCTAAAATTCTAAATAATAGTATAATGGAGGAATCTCAAAATCCGCAGGCGGGTTGCATCAGCCCTTCTGAGCAGAAGTTTTTGGAAGAGCTTTGCAGGCTGTCTGAAGAGATGGCAGTTAGTGGCAAGGATATTGGCCATACTTTTCTAAGTTCACTCATCCCTTTCCAATTGGCGGTTGATATTGCAGAGTCTGGAGGAAGGCCGACACTAAAAGTATTTGATGAATTGAGATCATATGATTTGCTAGAGCATATAATGCAGGATGTCAAATCCACGAAGCCAAAAGAAGCGTTTACCTCTGCTGAGCCTAAAGATATTGTTTCTCTAGCCAAGCAACTGGCCAGCCAGCAGAAAGTTGGTTCAGAGAGGATGATTGATATATTTATCACCGCTATTGATTCGGGGGTATTTGTGGATAAGCTTTCCTTGCGATGCAGCAAAAGCGCTCATGAAGTCAGCCAGAGGCTAAAGGCTTATGGATATTTTATGCCAGTTGGAACTGGATACAGAATAAATAATCTGGAAAAAGAGGCGACTGGTGAAATAGTATCTTTGAAGGTTGAAGATTTAATAGATACGGAGGCAAGGTCTTACGCATCAGATATCATGAAGATACAGCTAACATTTCCTGAAGGTGGCATTGTTGTAGATAAAGGCCAGTGGCAGGCTGTAAAGGACCATTTTGAGTCAGTGGCTAGTTCCACTGCAAAAAGAAGTTACAGCTATCGTGGAAATGTCCTGGAATATTTTGATAAGGAATTTAGAAAGGAGATGAAATTTTATGATGAATATATTGCAAGGGAATTTACCCAAAAAGGAAAGAAAATGGAATATTTCATCTCTTCGGGAATTGGAGGAAATGAGATGTTCTCGCGCCTGCTTGCATCTTTGCATGAGGCATTTGGAAAATCAGGAATCTCCTGGATAGTCATAGACAGTCCGATGGATATAAAGTACCTTCCTAAAGAGGCAAATGATGATAATACCTTTGTTGTAGAATTCAGCCGCAGCGGCGAAACACAGGAGACGCTGAAGATAATGGAATTAACCTATAGGCGATTTACAAAAAGAATTGCATATGCAAATAAAGGCCCTTTGCGCGAAATGGCAATAATGCTGAAAAGCAGAGGCTTAACTTCGATTGAAGTCAGAGATCTTGAATCGAGGATTGGAGGAAGGCTTATGAGGCGGCTGACACAGATGACCTATGGGCCGATGTACCTGGCGGGAATGGACGCTGAAAGCTATGCCCGGTTCACTGATAAATTTGATAAGGAATTGGATTTCTCAAGAAAGGAAAAAAGCCTGGCTGTAGCATTGGCAAGATTTTTATTTGTTTGCACAGTTCTTGATAAGAGGCATGACTTGAGCGGTTTGTATAATCATAAGGAAATGCTTAAGCACTCTTTCTATGAGCTCAGGCAGCTAATCATGGAAGGGGCGAATAAAAAGCCAGATATACCTCTGGTTATGAACCTGAATGAGTTTCCAAGGGATGCGCATGTTTCCATTGAAGGAATTTTTGGCCAGGCAAGACATCAAGTTGCCTTGGGGATTATTGCTCATAGGTCAGGAAGAGGAGAAGATGATTTTAAGCTAAAGAAAGAAGATGCCTATGATGCCAGGCATGAAGGATTAACCATAAATGAGGTGGATTATTGCTTTGCCCATCCTAATGTGGGAAAATGCCAAAGGCTAATGCCTACAATATCCATAGAAATTGATGTGATGACTCTGCAGATAGCCGCAGCATTGTCGAGCCTGTGGGAGGACTTGGTAGTGCACTATTGCGCATTGACTGATCAGGATCCAAATTCAAATTTTGAGGTAAAATCTGTAAGGGAAGTCACAGGAAACCTGCTTGTGGACTTGGCAGAAGAAAAGAAAAATGCTTAAATGCGGGACAATTTTTATTTAATTGCAATCTTTACTGCGTTGTAGACTTTCTCAGCATTTTCCTCGATTGAATAGGGGTTTTTGCCGTCACTTACCTCTATAACTTGCCAGCCTTCTTTTTTGGCGACATAGAGATATGCTTTCTCGGCGCATTCAAGGTGGTTTAGGTCAGACTCATGCGCATCTTTTTTCTTTCCGTTAGTGTAGATTCGATTGCCTTTCATTTCCACAAGGCCCTGTCCGACTTTTGCCGGCATGTGGAGGAAAATTACTTTGTCTGGCCGGGGTATCCCAAAGATATTATACTCCAAATCATCCAGCCACTCCAAAAATTCATCAATTTTTTCTTTGTCCCTGATTTTTGCTGCCTGGTGGCCTTTGTTTGAAGTGGAATAGCGATTGCAGATGATGATTTTTCCTTCATTAAGCCACGTCCATAGCTCCTTGCTTTTGCTAAACCTATCAAGGGCGTAAAATATGGAAGCAGCTTTTGGAGAGATTTTGTTAATTGGGCCAAGCTCTCCATTAAGATACTGCTCTATCATTGAGGCAGAGGGCTTGCCGTACTGAGGAAAATCAACAAGCTCGACAGAGTAGCCTTCTTTTTTAAGCCTTTCAAAAACAATGCTTGAGTGGGTGCCTTTTCCAGACCCATCGGTCCCTTCAATAACTATTAGTTTCCCCATCATCATAAGTTCCTTGGTTTTGCCCTTGCTGAGCGTTATTAAAACTGCCAAAGGTCTGGTCCTCCCCTTGCGCGGAAGTATTCTCTTCGCCAATCGCTGACGCAGTGGGCTCTTTTGACGGTCCGTTCATGATATAATCTTTCAGGATTTTTTTGAGCTTTCGAAAAAGGTTCTCTGTCCGTTCGATATGGATTGCGAGCATTGTGTCGTCTCCGCTAGCTCTTAGTCTACAAGCATAAATTGCATCAAGAGAGAAAAGCTCGCTTGCGCTAATTTCTCCGTTCTGCACGAATTTTTGAAGGTAGATCTTAGCCTCAACAATTGTTTTGATTTCCTTATTTTCAAAAGATGCGATTCCTGAAATAACCAGGTTAAGAGCTTTCCAGAGAGAAAGGCAGGCTTCACTATAATCGCCTGAGCGGTAAAAACGGTCAAAGCTTTCGTAGAAATATTCTGCATTCCTTTCTTTTACGGCAAGATTGCTGAGGTCTGGCATAATTATAGATAGTAGAATATTTGGGCTTATAGGTTAGCTTGCTGCAGGCATTACAATTGTAATCTTACTGGATAAATCGCACTTATAATTTGCAGGAATCTATAGTTATTGTGCAAAATATGGCAGAAAGTCTTGAAGTAAATTTCCTCGGTAAAATTCTGGAAAATCCATTTGTGCTTGCTTCGGCTCCGCCAACAAGAGATTATGAAAGCATAAAGAAAGGATATGACGCTGGATGGGCTGGAGCTATTACAAAAAGTGTTGTTTTAGAGCCTTTGATTGATAAAACCCCACGAATAGGACACATCAAAAATAAAGGGCGCGTCATAGCGACTCAAAATTATGAGATGGGCTCAGAGTATCCAGTTGAAGCCTGGGTTGACTGGGCCACGAAATTGAAAGAAAATTTCCCTGAAAAGATGCTTTATGTAAGCCTATTTGGAACCGCTAATCCCGATGACTGGAGAGTGCTATCCGAGCCATTTAGGAATACTGGAATTGATGGGCTTGAATTGAATTTTTCCTGCCCACATAGCAGCCATAATGGAAAAGGCTCAGTAATCGGTGCAGAGCCAGAATTATGCGCAATTCTTACCAAGGCAGTGAAAGAAACCATTGGAGGCAAGCTAAAAATCATGCCTAAGCTGCCTTATTTATCTCACCCTAATGAGGGATTAGTTGCAAGAACGTGCATAGAGGCTGGAGCCGATGCTATAGCAGGAATCAATACCGTTGCTGGGCTTTGTGAGATCGACCCTTATTCGCTTAAGCCAAAACTCCAGACTGGAGGCAAGACTACTACAGGAGGAATCTCTTACGAAGCTATAAGGCCGTTTGGAAGATTATTTGTTTCACAAGTTGCGAAGCATATCGATTGGAAGAAGAATCCTATTTCGGCAATGGGCGGAATAAGCACCAACATTGGGTCAATTGTAGACTATCTGGCGCTTGGAGCAAACCATCTTCAGGTATGCACAGATGTGATGAACAACGGATATGAAGTTGTGCAGAAAATGGAGGATAACCTGAAGGATTATCTGAAGAGATCTCATAGGACCATTAAAGATGTCCGAGGCGCAGCATTGGATTCCATCGCTTCTTGGGATAAGTTAGATGAGGTTAAGAGAGTCGCAAGGGTATCCCCTGAGGAATGTGTTCTGTGTTATCGCTGTGGGCCTTACTGCGGCTATAATGCCATTGAAGTTGAATATGACTCGCCGCCGGTTGTTACCGAGGATTGCGTCGGGTGCGGCAGTTGCTATTCTGCCTGCCCGAGCAATGCAATAGCAATGATAAGCCTAAAGGAGGGATAGGTTCTACTTGCCAAAATTCTTCGCGCTAATCTCAAGCGCTTTGATACCGGGTAATTCCACTCCTGTCAGGAATTCAACAAATGCGCCGCCGCTTAGGCTGACATAGGTGTAAAATTCAGGAGGGATTTGAAGAAGCTGCATCGCGTCGGTGGAATTGCCGCCGCCTATTAATGAAATGCATTCGGAGTCAGCGATTGCTTCGAATAATTTCTGCGTGCCAAAGGCAAATGCTTTTTTCTCGTAGACTCCGGCAGGGCCTTTCATACAAACGACATTAGCCTCATGTATGATTTTCCTGTAAACCTCGACTGTTTTTGCGCCGATGTCAAGTAGCCTATCATCAACCGGAAGTTCTTTGATATCAATCTCCACTCTTTTTCCGTTTCTTTCAACAGCAAAATCAAGTGGCGTGTAGATTTCCTTTTCCGCGGCGAATTTTGAAATCTTGTCCATATATTTCAGATAGCCTTTCTCTTGCAGGAAGTCTTCAGTTTTTCCTAGGTTGTAGCCGCGAGCTTTCAGAAGCATCAGGGAGATTACTCCTGTTGTGATAATCTTTTCAACGCCTTTGCCAAAAAGCCGTTCCATTAGGTTCAATGGCTCATCGGGCTTAGCGCCGCCAAGAACAAAAACGTCATTATCAGAAAGCCTTATTTCTTTCATGAACCTTTGCAAGAAATCATATTCCCTCAAAAAAATTGGGCCTGCAATACATGGCTTTGTGGTGCAGAATCCAACTACACTTGCATGGCCTCTATGCGCAATCGAGAAAGCATCAAGGATAAAATAATCTATGAGTGGAGCGAGTTTCGATGGAAGCGCGCTTTTTGAATGCTCCTCTGGCGTAAGCTCTTTTGTCTCATCATCAAAAATCCTGACATTGTCAAGGAGAATGACTTCGCCAGGCATCATATTTTTGATATCGGAAAAGTCAGAATCAATTTTTACAAATTTCACTTCTTTTTTGAGCCTTTTTGAAAGAAGGTCTGCGTGCATTTCGAGCGTTATAAAATCCTCATCGCCTTTTCTTCCCTGGTGGGCCAGGATTATAGTTTTGGCGCCTTGGTTTACAAGTTCAAGGATAGTTTTGGCATGGTCAACAAGGCGGGGAGTTTCTGAAATTGTTTGGGTTTTTGGGTCATAAGGGGCATTTAAGTCAACCCGTATTGCAACTGTCTTATTATTGTAATTGAAGTTTTCGAAGCGAAGAATCTTCTCCATATAATATAATAGACTTTATTAGAAAGTTATTGCTCTCCAGCTAAATGAAGGTAGAGTTCCTCCAATTTATCGAAAGTTTCTTCTTCATTAAGCTCATAAAGCCGAACCTCTATGTCATCAGGAAGATAGAAGTCTACCTCATGATTACCGCCCATAAATAAGATTCCTAACTCTCCGTCTTTTAGAGTTTTATCAATGATGCAGGCAATAGCATTATCCCTTTTTCCGATAAGGAATTGCTCTATAGGTTCTAATATTCTTTCAGGCAAGATAGGCATTCTATATAAAACATAAGGAATTCTTGTGTAGAGTGTATAGCAATTCCACCAAATGGGACTCTCAGTAACCTCCAAAGTAGCTCCTTTTTTTAGCAGACTGCAAATAGTTTTTGCATTTTTTGATCCCTCAGCATTTGATTTTTCTAGATTTTTGAGTAAAAGTGGAGGGGTGTTATAGTTTTTTTCAGAAGGGTATTTGATTTTTTTTGGAACTCTTATGACGGAATCCTGATATACTTTTACTGCCGAATATACATCAAAATCTAACCTTTCTAGTTCATTGTTGAAATATTGCCACATATCCTCATAGATGTGTTCTATTGCCTCCAGAGTTTTCATTCTTTCTTCTTCAGGTACCGAGGAATAACCCGGATGCCTGGCTATCACTTTATCCAGACCCGTCTCTGAACTTTGGTGAATTATCTCGAAATAAAGCAATTCTCGTGACATAAAGTACTTTTATAACTTAATTTATGCTGGGGTGGCGGAGCGGCTAACGCGCATGCCTGCTAAGTATGTTCCCTTTGGGAGCCCGGGTTCATCCCTTCTTTCTTAGAAACAAGAAAGAAGGTCTGAAAACCCCAAGAAAGAATACGTTTCCAACGTAAAACCTCTGGAAGGCGTGACCTTCCATTGAGCTTTCTTGTAGGTTTAAAGCTTTGGCTGAAAGCCAAGGTTGCCGGTATCGAATCCCGGCCCCAGCGTTAGTTTTTATATTTTAGTTTGGTGAGCTTGCGCTATATCCATAGTGTAGTTCCCTTTATGGAATACTATTGTAGTTCTAGTGTAATTTCTGGTTAAAGTATATATACACAAGCTTGGAGTATTAACTATGGAGCGTAAAATGCCTAAAATTATCCCCGTAACTTCTGGATTTGAGCTTGGCTCTGCGCGGGAGCTTCCTCCCGATGTAAGAAATGCAATGAACTACTGGAAGAATCCAAAGAAAAGGCATTTAAAAAATTCTTCTTCCAGGGGGCGCTTGGACAACCAAGACCGTCCTGCGGGAAAATATCCTGTTAGGAAAAATATCATTCCCATGCTTGCGGCTACCGCAATTGTTGCAACAGTGGCTCTTTCCTCAAGCGTCCTTGCTAAAGATACTTCTTTTACAGATGATATATCTCTAGCAGGCGGCCCTATTGGCGACCTATATCCATATGAGGCACCATGTGATTACCAAGGTCCGCTGTATTCAAGCTATGAAGAAATTCAGGCTTTTGGGGAAGGCAGGCAATATGTTTGCAATGTTGTAAACAACAATCTGCGAGTCCTGAAGCAGACGGGAAAGTCTGCTAAAGACGCAGATTCTATCCTAAATGCCTATAAGCAGATCATGATTGATGGGGACGGAATAAGCACCATAGGCGACGCAGTAAACAGCAATTTGCTTAACCTAAAAAAGAACCCTTCTCAGGCTGCAGTCTTACTGATAAAGGCTTATGAAAATGTCAGCTTAATAAATGACGGAGTAAATACATTTGGTTCTGCTGTTGACAGCAACCTAAGAACAATATATCAAACAAACAGCACTACTGGCGATGCCCTGGCTCTAATAAATTCCTATAAAGCTGTAAGATGCGATGGCGATGGAGTCAATGCTGTTAAAACCGCGGTTGACAGCAACCTAAGAACCATCTATGAGACAGATAGCTCGTCTAAAGATGCTGCGTCTTTGGTGAACGCATATAAGCAGGTTAGGCTGGATAGTGATGGAGTCTACACGATAAGCACGGCTGTGGATAATACTTTAAGGCTTCTTAACCAAAAGGGCATGTCGGTTAAATCAGCCATAGATATAATAAATCGCTATGGGAAAGATGGGAACAAGGGCGTAAATTGGGTGAATGGCAAGATTGGTGAAGAGTTAAATGGCCAGATATAAATCCCAAAGGAAATTGTTTGAAGTTAGATAGGTGTAGTTTAGGCAATACGTTTGAATTCTATTTGAGAATTATATGTAAGCTGAGTCTTGATAGTATTTATTGGATTTTGAAATAGTCAACTATGAAAGATATCAGGAAGCCTGCAGAAAATAATTCCGGTTATCCAAAGTTTGGCCTAAAGACTGGTCTGGAAAGCCCGGATGTGAGAAAATCAGTAAATTACTGGCTTAATCCAGAAAAAGGCTCTCGAAAAGGGCAAGCCTTTCAGAGGGAAGTTAGCACAACTTTTATGCAAACCCGTGGAAACTCCCTACTTAGTAAAAATAGGCTCGCGGGGCTTACAGCTATAGCTATTCTAGGAACCGCCCTGGTAGTTTCTGGATGCGCGGCTATTGAAGATAGTCCGTCTTTGGTGAGCAATAATGGCCTATCAGGAGATCATGCTTCCTATAGTTGTCAGGATACGATATTTTCGAGCTATGGTGACATTGTCAGTTCCTATGAAGACAAGAAAAATATTCCTGAGGCTGTAAATAAAAATAAACGCGTTTTGAATAGGACTGGAAAGACTGCGTGTGATACAGAACTGCTGCTAAAATCCTATAGGCCCTATAAAGATATGTATGAGGGAGTTGAGGTTGCGAGCAGTGTAGTAGATAATACTTTGCTCAATCTTAAAGGCGTGCCCAGTGTAGATGTTAAACTCCTGCTGGACACATATAGACCTTATAAGGACATGTATGAAGGGATTACCACCGTTGGGGGTGTTATCCATAGCAACCTACAAACCCTCCACCATACAAATAGCAACACTGGGGCGGCTGTGGCTTTAATAAATACCTATAGGCCATTTAAGGAGGGAAATGAGGGAATTGGCATAGTTGGAAGCACAGTGAATGGCAATTTGGAGACCGTTCATGAAACGGATGGAACTTACAAAGATGCAGTGGTTCTCATAAACGCCTATGGGAAGGTTAAGGGGATGTGGGATGGAATTAAAATAACTGGGACTGCTGTGGACAACACTCTGCTAAAACTCCATCAAAATCACTTGCCATTGAAAGTGGCGCTTGAGAGGATAAGTTATTACAATAATCAGGGGAATTCTGGTATTGGATATATTAGCGAACTTGTCTGCCAAGATTTGGATAATTATTAGACGGTTGCTGTTGCGGGTAGTAAATGTGACAATTTCTGCCAAAACCATCTAAACTCTGATATTTATATATTTAGCATATACTTTTATGTTGAAGCGAATTTTAGGTAAAGGGGCACCTAGCGAATCTGAAAGCGATGAATACATAGATTTGGACCAGATTATTGAGGAGCCAAAGAAGCAGACCGGGAAAATCAGGATAAAAATCGAAAAATTGATGGAATTCAGGGATGCTGAAAGAATCCAAAAGCTTGTCAGGGAAGGAAATATCGTCCTTGCCGAGACAATGGAGATGAAAAATAAGGATGTCGCAGAGCTAAAGAGGTCAATTGAAAGAATCAAAAAGACTGTAATGGCAATAAACGGCGATATCGTTATGGGACCTCAGTCAGTGCTTATCATCTGCCCGCCTAATGTGATGGTTTCGAGGATTAAAGAAGAATGACATACACTTGCGTTAAATGTAAGGGAAAAGTAGAGAAAATCGAAGAGAGCGTAATCTGCCCAACCTGTGGATTTAGAATCCTTATGAAGGATAGAGTTCCAGAGGCAAAGACAGTTATAGCAAGGTAGAATAATACTTCATCTTCGGGTTTATTATGGACTGCTTGTTTTGTAATATTGTTGCGGGAAAAATCCCCACATTAAAGGTAGCAGAGGACGATAATCACTTGGCGTTTCTTGATATACATCCATCCTCACCAGGGCATACCGTTATAATCCCCAAAAAGCATTACTCAAAATTAGAGGAGATGCCAAAGAAGGAGGCAGAGGCTATTTTTGGATTTATCCAGGAACTAACAAAATCAGTGATGGCCGCGATGGAGACTCAAAACTGCAATATTGGCCTTAATAACGGCAAAATTGCGGGCCAGGAAATACCTCACGTTCATTTCCATATAATTCCTCGATATGAGGGTGATGGGGGAACTGCGTTGCAGGGAATTGTCCGGTTGGCCGTCAAAAAGGAGGAACTGCCAAAGATCGTTGAGAAAATAAAAGGCGCTATTGGCGGTGCAGGAGATGTCAAAAATGAAGAGCCCTGTGCGGTAAAAGCTGAGGAGAAAAAGCCTGAAATTAAGGTTACGGCAAAGGCTGAAAACCCTGCGGTTAAAAAGGAAGAAAAAGCCCCCGAGCAGGTGAAAAAGACGCTCTCTAAAAGCCCAAACCGGGACTGGCAGGAATTTAACATTAAGCACCAAGACGATGTTGAGAATATTGATGAGGCGAGGAACATTTGATTCCAAAGGGTTTAATTATGTTGACAGAAAAAGAACAGGCGTTTATTTTGAAAAATTCGACTAACTGGTATCATCTGGTTGATTGCAACGCCCATCTTTTTGGAGAGCCATTCATCGAGGACAATTATGTCTACTATTTCGATGGCAGGATTGTTACTTTTATCCCCAACCGTATTTCGGAAAAAGCGGATTTGGCAAGTATCAATTTGACTATCAAAAAAATAGCTGACCTGCACAACCCGGATAACTTGATTGTCTGGGGCGAAGTTCCTTCAAAAGAAATAGACCTGGAAGGCTACAAATCACATAAGAGGGAAATTCCTATCTGGAAAAATGAAATGCGTTTTAAGACAAAAGATTTTGTTCCCACCCACGCATTCAAAAAAGCGCTTAAAAAGGCAAAATCTCTTGGGCTTGAATTGAAGTTTGTAAGGCCGGGATTCTACAAAAGTGAATATACAAATCTGCTTGCCGAAACTCACAAAAATATGCTGGATCTAAAGTCTTCTTCTTACTATTCCATATATCCACACATCCCTTATGTAAAGTTTACTGAAATATGGAAAGATGGAATATTGATCTCTGTCCATATACTCTCTGAGCTTCTTCCAAAATATGTTGTTCTTGCCGAGATAGGGTATAGCAAGGATTTTCCAAGAATTTCTGCCCTAGACAAAGCTCTGCTAATAGAGCATTATAAAGACAAGGCGGAAATTATAAGCCTTGGCGGCTGTGCAAGTGAGGGCATATTTGAACATAAAAAGCAGCTTATCGGTGAAATTCCATTTTATGAATATCCTGCCTTCATTTGGTACGAGTTCTATAAAAACGAACAAAGCTGTTGGTGGCTTGAGAGGATGGCCAATAAAAAGTAGCCTTCATGAAAATCGATCAGTTAATTTTTGAGCTTTCCGGGCCAAAAGCTGTTTGGTGTATTGGCCAGAATAAATGGCTTATCGATAGAATAATTCTATTAATGAGCCTAAAGATGTTTAGGGTCGGTTATGGCGTTTTTGAGAGAATAGCGGCAAGCGAACAGGAAATTCTTGCCTGCCTGTACAAAAAAGAAAGGCTTTGCTGCAAGGATTTAGCGGAGCAAATCTCGATGAATCCAAAGACATTAAATAAGAAAATAAAACACCTTGAAAATCTGATAATGGTCTCTGCAGAAGGCTACCCAAAGGAATATCAGTTGACCGAGGAAGTAAAAGGGGTTTTTGATGCACTTTATTCTCACGCAGATAGTGGCCTGGTTTATGTGGCGGATTATTATTTGACGGGTAATGATAAAGGCTTAGATCGGGATAAAGGAGGAAAGCGCCTAGTTTGTACTTTGGAAGAATATGGAACGTTGCTGAAGAGAGCAGGCGTATATATAGAATGAGTTTTGATCTCTTTCAAGGGGTAAACTTATATTTTGGGTCAGTTTAATTAATTTCCTATAGAATTTTATGCCGGGGTGGCCAAGTGGTTAAGGCGCTGCGCTCATAGGGCAAGACTTTCTTTACAAAAGAAAGTCCTGCACGTCAAAGAAAGTAATTCCTGCTTGCAGGATAAGCTTTCTAGTTAAATGAGCTTTGAGAGAAATCGATGACAAATGGCGCTTAAATCTGAGAAACGCAGAGATCGAGGGTGACCCTTTTTCTTTGGGAAAGAAACCTGCATTTTGCCTTGCAAAATGAGGCCTCGTTTTTCGACATGAAAACGAGAAAAACGCAGGAAGTTCCATGACCAAAAAGAAACCAAGTTTCCGCTTTGCGGAAATATTACCCTGAATTTGGTCAGGAAAGAAGAAGGTTTCCTTGAATTCAAATCCCTCCCTCGGCATACAGTTTTAATTCAAATCCCCTACTATAGTAAAGGACTCTCCAAATATGACCTGGTTGGTAATAGAATTACCAAACAAAAACCGGGCTTTATTGGTTACATGCGCCATAATTCACTGCCTTAAAATTGTCCCGGGCCAAAATTTGTCCCCCTTACTGTTTGTCAGGCCTCGAAAGGATCAATGAGAGCATCTTGAGGGTTATAACTGGTAGATTGAGAAAACTGGAGGGGTGAGTATTTTAGAATATTTGTGCAAAATTAGAGTTTTGTATATATAGTCCGTTAGTGAAGGAGAAGTATGAATACTAAATATCTTGGGAGTGAGTTGAATAATTTTGTCAAAATGTTTGTTCTATTATTTGGAATCATGAGCTTATTTGTTTTGCCTATGAACACAGTGCATGCGGCAACTCCGCAATCAGCTGTTGATCTAGGAACCGCAGGCAATTTTGTAATACTTGCAAAATCAGGAATCTCAACAACTGGAACCACTTCAATTACAGGAGATATTGGTGTGAGCCCAATCGCAAGCACAGCTATCACAGGATTTGGCTTAGTAATGGACTCTTCTAATCAATTTGCGACATCTTCCAGAGTAACCGGGAAAGTATATGCCTCCAACTATGCGGCGCCAACCCCAACTAAAATGACTACTGCTATAAGCGATATGCAAACTGCTTATACGGATGCTGCAGGGCGAACTTTACCTGATTATACTAATCTTGGATCTGGAAATATTGGTGGGCTGACACTCGCTCCAGGCCTTTATAAATGGACTACTGGAGTGATAATCCCCGCAGATGTCACCCTCTCGGGCGGCCCAAATGATATATGGATATTTCAGGTAGCTGGAACTCTTAGCATCAGCTCTGGAAAGAAGGTCATATTAAGTGGCGGTGCGCAGGCAAAGAACGTCTTCTGGCAAGTCGCTGGGAAAACAACACTTGGAACATCATCTGTTTTCAATGGAAATGTTCTTGATCAAACAGCGATAGTTCTTAATACTGGCGCAAGACTGAATGGAAGGGCATTGGCGCAAACCGCAGTCACATTAGATTCTAATATGGTTTCATTGCCACCAAGCAATTCTTCTAATAATACCTGCACACCCAACCAAACCCAAGGCTGCAAAGTCTGCAATATAAATGGTACCGCCTGGATAGATAATTCCTCGAATTGCTTAATTAACCAAACTTGCATAAATGGCACCTGCACTGCCAACTGCACAACTCATTCAACACAGAACTGCTTTAATAATGATATCTATTGGTTTAATTCCTGCAATATAAAAGAAGGAATCTACCAGGACTGCGGTAATAACGCCAGCACAACAAACTACCGCTGCAACGGTAATTGGACGCAAAGGCAGATGATGTCAAAAGGCTGCCTGAACAGTCTTTGTTATAATAATATTGTGTGGAAGGACACGCAAAACTGTGCCAGTGTTAGCAAAGTGTGCCTGAACGGCGCTTGCGTTACCTGCACACCCAATCAAACCCAAGGCTGCAAAGTCTGCAATTCTGCAGGTTCCGCCTGGGTAGACAATTCATCAAAATGCTCAAGTGGACAGGTTTGCAGAAGTGGGAGTTGTGTCAGTTCATGCACCCCGAAAACTTGCTCCACACTGGGAAACTACATCTGCGGATCGTGGTCCAACGGCTGCAATGGAACAATAAACTGCGGCACTTGCTCTGCGAATAAAACTTGTTCTGTCGGCAAATGCGTTTCTAACTGTAACAATGAATGTTCGGTTTCTGGCGCTAAGCAGTGTAGCGGAAGCACAGGCTACAAAATCTGCGGCAACTATGATACGGATACCTGTTTGGAGTGGTCAACTGCTACTAACTGTGGAAAGGGAAAGATATGCCAAAATGGAAGCTGCAGAGATACTTGCACTTGCCAAAATGATTGCACATCTTCCGGACTCGAGCAATGCTCGGGAAATGGCTACAAAACCTGCGGCAATTACGATTCCGATTCATGCTTGGAGTGGTCTGAGGTTACAACATGTTTAGAGAACCAGACCTGCTCGAATGGTGCCTGCCTGAACGTAAATGCTTCCACAAATGGCACAAGAACCATCCATGCAAAAATAACTGCCGGCAAGTGGGATGCTTATGAAAAGAACGGAGCTATGTCAGTTTCAGCCAAAATTCTGTCTACGGGAAAATACAGGACTGTCACTTACCGATCAGGATATATATTTACGAACCTGGAGATACCAAAGGGAGCAACAATCCTAAGCGCAAAGCTGCTGGTTCCTTATAACTGGAGGAGCGGCGCCAACGCAAACACAATATTATATGGAGAGGCAGTGGATAATTCTGGCAAGTTCACAAATACTGTGAATAATATAACCAACCGGCAGAAGACATCTTCCTCTGTTTACTGGAATAACCTGCCTTCAGCAAACTGGGGCAAATTCATAACTTCTCCAGATGTCAGCGGCATAGTAGGGGAGATTACTGGCAGGGTAGGATGGACAAGCGGAAACTCCCTGGCAATTCTCCAGTACGAAGCGGCAAACGCGACAAATACTTGGGAAGCTGTTTCCTATGAGGGCTGTGGAGGGGAAAATTGCACAGCAATCCTTCAGGTCCAGTATTCAAGTTAATTTAGTTTTTTGGGATTATAATTTTCCATTCCTTTAGCGCTGTTTCAAGTGTTTCTGGATTATCAAATGGCCAATGGATAGTATCTTCTGACTCTGTTTTAAGTATAGCTGTATTGCAAATGTAAGGCTCTGCTCAAAATTTATTTGAATGAATATTTTTCCTTTTATAGAATGAGCGCGGGGTGCTATGTGGATGGGCCTGACTACTCGGAGTTTAAGTACCTGGGTTCCGGACATAAGATAGAGACTTTGAACTGGCTTGGCGAAAAGGGCGGGCTGATAATTTCCGAGTATCGTAAGGGAAGCAGTTTCGGGAAGTGGGCTTACCTCGAGACAGAGAAATTTATCTCTGAGGTTTTGGAGGGAAGGCACTGCTTAGGGGTTCAGAAAAGAGCAGAAATTCTGAAGGATATTTTTGAGGCTTTCAGCCATAATGGCAAATCCAATCATTATGAAGAAAATTTCTTCAGGGAATACA
>Ga0105092_10000742_pt1 | contig 17183 bp, 12 predicted proteins | sample PPLLak2March2015_FD_87021 | JGI IMG/M metagenome (GOLD analysis project Ga0105092, IMG submission 87021) | Freshwater sediment microbial communities from Prairie Pothole Lake near Jamestown, North Dakota, USA - PPLs Lake P7 Core (1) Depth... | ecosystem: Environmental > Aquatic > Freshwater >... | reverse complement strand
TTCAACACCCTCGCTGTGTCGGCGGCGGCGCGGCTCTGAGGGCGGTTGCCCCGAGCACGGCGTGAGAAATCCGGGCTACCGACCTCAGGCACATCAAGGATCTAAGAAAGAATCGCCTCCTTGCCGTCCTTGAGGTCCTTGAGGTCCCTGCGGTCCTTGGGGTCGGCTCCAGCCAGGCATTCTCAGCTGGTCTTTTTCGTGGCCTTGCCTTCCATCACGACCTGAGACGGCCCTCCGTCGGTCGACAGCTCGTACTTCATCGTGTAGGAAGTCGGAGAGACTATCTTCATGGTGAAGCGGCCGCTGAGAGCTTTTCCACCCATCGTATCCTTGTGGGACCAAGTCCAGGTGTCTCCGGCATGGGTGCCTTCAGCCGACATCTGATAGCCCATTGAGCTGACCATGTAGTAGGTGTACTTCTTCGTTTCGGAGTTGTAACCCAGGACAGAATAGCCTTTGCTCTCGCCCATGGGGCCCATCGAATCTGACCGGCTGACCACGAAAAAGCCTCCCGGAAACCATTCGGCTGTTTCGGAACCGGAGAACTTACCCCCGGGTCCGAATGGACTGGGTTTTTCTTCGCCTTCGAAGGCCCAGGTCCCGATGAAGTAGTCGAGGGCCTTCTGCTCGGGTCCCGGCTTGGGCGGCCCGGCAGGCGCCTGCGAGAGAATCGGCGAAACCAACAGCGAGACGACGACAATAGTGGTGACGATTCGTTTCATGAGGGATCTCCTCCTGTGGTTGGCGGCGATCTGCCACCTGATTGACAGTATTATGCGCCAAACAGGAAGTCAGGGACAAAGGGGCAGAGGGACAAAGGGGCAGAAAGACAAAGGGGCAAAGGGGCAAAGGAACAAAGGGGCAAAGGGGAGACCAGGAAGCGCAGAGTGAAAGGATTCTTCCCCTCTTTCGCTCTACCCCTTTACCTCTTTGCCCCTTTGACCCTCTGCCCCTTCCGCGTTACCGCTGTGACATCACTGGCTGGGTTGTGCCCGCTTGCCATCCAAGCGCGGCCAGCATGATCCCGAACAGGTCGCTGTTGGCGATGAAGCCCCGGACCATCTCGGCACCAGGACCCTTCGCCGCGACCAGAACCTGTTCGCCGGTGTGGCCGTCGTCGACGCGGATGAAAGGTTTCAGCGGGTTGCCTCCGTCGGCCGGGATCTCGCCGTTAAGCATCGGCTTCCCTGGCTGGCCGCCCCGCACCCGAATGTCAAACGAATGATCTGCGGTGAACATGACGAGCGTGTCCCCACCGACGCGCTCGGTCACTTCGCGAACGATGCGATCAAGCACGGCCACGTGGTCGAGTCCCAACTTGAGCTTGTCGGTGTGTACATCGCACTCGACCATCAGGAAGTATCCTTTGGGATTCTGGGAGAGCGTTTTGATCGCCTGCTGCACCAGCGGAGGCAGGTCGAAGTTCATGGTGTTGAAAACCGCGACCAGCCGTCCGTCAACGCCGGCTGCCTGTTCAGGTGTCTCGTGATAGCTGTAGCCGCGTTTCTTCACCTCTGCCGGAAAGTCGATTCCGAGCTCTTTGGCGGCGTCCGAGAGCTTTTGCAGCCCGGCACCAACGACGAAGTCGGCACCGTCTCCAAAGCGAGGCGCCAGCAACTGCCTGACGATCTCGGGGGTCTTGGCACGGTCGTTCACATGAGCGTAACAGGCGGCCGCCGTCGCATCGGTGACCGGCACGTTGGTCATGACGCCGGTCGAGAGACCGCGCTCCTCGGCATACTCGAGGATCGTTTTGAGTGCTGTTCCATCCTGCGTGCCCCGGGCGCCGTCGGCCGCCTGGGAGAGGACTCCGTTGTTCGTTTTCTGACCCGTGACAATCGCCGTCATTCCGGCGGCCGAATCGGTCACCCAGACATTAGCCGCCGAGGTATCCATGAGCGCCAGGTGCGGCATCGTGTGAATGAACAACCCGTTCGGTTTGCCGTGGTGATGGAGGCTGGCAGCGTGCAGCGCGGGAATGCCGCCGGCGTCGCCGATGATCAACACCACGTTGCGCGCTCGCCCCGGTTGCTGGTCGTCAGCGCCTAGGGTGGTTCCGGAACAGACGATCAAAAGGATCAGGCCCCAGCCGGCCACAAGACGTCTCGCGTTAATAAGAAGTAATGCCGTCATTCTCGACTCCTTGTACTTAATGTGACTCAGGCAAAGTTTATCAGGTTTTTTGCCTCTTCCGATTGCGCAGCGCTACACGGCACTGGAGTCAAGGTTCTCGCGCGGTTTGATCAGCAGGACAAGCACGATAGACAGGATCGCGGCGCTGGCGAATACTCCGAAGATACCGAAGAGAGGGACCTGCCGATCCCGCATGATGCCGAATCCCCAGTCCGCAAAGCCTCCACAACTGATGCTGACGAGATTCATGATGCCGTAGCCGGTGGCCCGCAAGTCCGGCCGGGCGATCTGGCACAGGATGGGCATGTTGTTGGAGTCGAAAAACCCCCATCCGAGTCCGAACAGGATCAGGAAGAGTATCGCGACCCAGAGGTGGCCGGTCTGGGGCGCATAACCGGTGCCGAACATGGCCGGGACGATCAGCGACATGCCGATGGCACTGACGAAAATCCGCCCGCGTTTGGTGCGTCTCATCCAGCGGTCCGCCATCCAGCCACCGATAATCGCACCCGCTATGGCCGCGACCTGCCAGTAGAGGGTTGCGGATACTCCCGCCTTGCCCTGGCCTATGTTAAATTCCGCCTTCAGGATTGCGGGCATCCAATCGCGAACGACCCAGCCAGCCAGCGCCGGCAGCGTGAAGTACAGAACCAGCAGGATGAACGAGCCGTTACTGAGCAACTCACGCAGAGCCCCACCCGGCGAGGTGCGTGGGCTGGTCGGGGATCCTGCGGGTCGGACAGGGTTGCGCAACATCAGGAAAAGCGGAATAGCGTAAAGCACGCCGATAATCCCGCAGACGTCGAAGGCAAACCGCCACCCGAAGGTGGGGTTATCGGCGAGGTAGCCGCTGAATCCGCCGAGTATGACCCCGGCGTAGATACCCATCTGGTGAAGACCAATCGCGCGCGAGCGGGTCGGTCCGAGGTGAAAATCGGCGATGAGGGCCAGTGCCGCCGGGATGTAAAACGCCTCGCTGATGCCCATGACCGCTCGGGCGGCGAGCAGTTGTTCGTAGCTCGTCACGTGGCCAGTGGCCCAGGTCACCGCTGACCAGATCAACAGGCTGCCCGCGATGACCCGGCGCCGGCTGTAACGGTCGGCAAGATATCCGCCGATGGGACTCAGGAGCGCATATACCCACTTGAAGAGCGCCAAAATCTTGCCCCAGTTTTCCTCCAGCGCGATGTCGGGAATATCCTGCATCACGGAGTACTTCATCGAGGCCAGCATCTGCCGGTCGAGGTAGTTGAGCAGCGCCACCGGGACCAGCAGCGCCACAATGAGCCACGCAGTGCGGGAAGGGGAGGAAGATGAAGCAGTTTCCATATCAGCGCGGCGTCAGGCCCGGATCATACCACCCGGACAGGGGAGCGACAAGCTCGTCGCCGCCGGCTTGTTTCCGCGCTGGCGCGCTAATCGCCGTTGTGAGGGCAGACGAGGGAATATGAAGGATAAAGCGGTAAGCCGGAACACTAAGGCGCGAAGGATATGGGGTCGTTAGATCCTCGCGTTCTCCGCCTCGTCGCGTTCCGGCTTCTCCGTTTGCGACTGGACAGCCCGAAACGGGTCCACTCCCCCGGAAGACCCCTCATCGGTTTCGAGCTTCTTGGCTTGCCGTACAAAAAATAGTTCGGACGACAAGCGTTCTGCAAATTTTTTTGGCTATTACAAAAAACTTCCATAAATAGTTGATTATAAATGTTGTAGCGAGCCGACCGGGAAGCAGTTTCGCGGCAAAGAGGGTCAAAAAGGACAAAAAAACGAGCATCCGATCGGTCGGATCCGCCGGAATCAGTCGGATCCGACTGATCGGATGCCCTTTTACTTGGCTGCCGCTGCGACGGTCGGTTCCCGCGATGCTTCAAACTCCGCGAGGGCTACAGGGCGGTGCTCTTTGTGTGATCTGGCTGCGGCGAGGGCCATCGCGACCGGGATCCGCGCGTCCGCTCCGGAGACGGGCACGGGCGTGTCGCCCAAGACAGCTTCGACGAACTCCGATACCTCCGCCACGAAACTCTCCGTATAGCGTTCCATGAAGAAGTTCAGCGGCAAGTCCCGTCTGATCGTTGTCCCGTCGCTGATGATCGCCTGGTTGGGGTAATTGTTCAGCGTTGAGATCCCCCCCTTGCTGCCCAGGACTTCCACCCGCTGGTCGTACCCGTAGACGGCCTTGCGGCTGTTATCGATGGATGCGATCACGCCTCCTCGAAACCGGAGAGAGATCAGCGCGGTATCGAGATCACCCGCCTCGCCAATGGCCGGATCGACGCGCACAGCCGCCATCGTGAAAACTTCCTCGACTTCGTCACCGACCAGGTAACGGGCCATGTCAAAATCGTGAATCGTCATGTCGAGAAACATCCCGCCGGAGGTCCGAATGTAGTCAACGGGGGGTGGTGCCGGGTCGCGGCTAATGATGTGCAGGAGCCATGGCACTCCGATCTCCCCCGATTCAATGCTCTGGCGGACACGTCGGAAGTTGGCATCGAAACGACGATTGAATCCGACCTGGAACTTCACTCCGGCCTGATTCACCACCCGGAGCGTCTCGTCGATTTCCTCCAGCGAATGCGAGATCGGTTTTTCGCAGAAAATGTGCTTACCCGCCCGAGCCGCCTCCTGGCACATGCTGGCATGGCTGGTAGTCGGGCTGCAGATCAGGACTGCATCGATCTGGGGGTTGGATAGTACCTCCCGGTGGTCCGCGAGGACGAGACCGGCACCGGACAATCTGGCGACTTCGCGTGCCGCCCGCTCATTGGGATCCGCCACGGCGAGCAACTGCACGTTTGGAATACGATGAGCCAGATTCTGAGCATGGACCCGGCCGATGCGTCCCGCACCGATCACACCAACGTTAAGCATTGCGCGCATGAAAGTTTCTCCTTCTTGTTTTTCCGTTGGTCCGACTTCCAAGTCGGGACTTGGTCACCACAGACAGCTCGCGGCGGCTGCCGGAGATGTCCGACTTGGATCGGACCAACCCATCTAGATCCCCAACGAACGCAGGTAGTCGCGGTTGCGCAGGGCGCTTTCCCGGGGTGAGCCCATGCCCGGGAGGACGTCCTGTTCGACGACGATCCATCCTGTGTAGCCGTTTTTGCGCAGCCGGCTGATCGCGGTCGGAAAATCCACTTCCCCGCATCCCAGCTCGGAGAAGACTCCGCGCTGCACCGCGTCGAAATAGTCCCAGCCTTCCCGCCGTGCGGCCCCCGCAACGGCGGGCTGGCAGTCTTTGAAGTGCACATGCCAGATGCGGTCCCAAAACCGGTCGAGCCCCTCGGTCACTACGCTCGCCCCGCCCGTTCCCGTGCCGTAGGCGTAATGACCTGTGTCAAATACCAGCCCGAGGAGCTCGGGATCGGTCAGCTCGAGCAGCCTGGCGATCTCCGCGGGCGTCTCCACGTAGCCGGCGCAGTGATGATGAAACGCGGTTCTGAGCCCGGTCTCCCGCCGAACCGCCGAAGCGATCCGCTCGGCCCCCGCCGCGAAGACTTTCCATTCGTTATCGGCGAGTGCCATATCCGGTGTCACCCGCCCGGCGTTACGGGTGCGCGACGGATCGGTTCCGTTCTGGTCGGCTAGAACCAGAAAGGGTCCTTGGTTGGACGGCGCATCCGTCACACCGGCGAGGAGACGGGCCACCTTGACGGCTTCGGCCTCCCCGCCTGCGTGAGCCGCCCGGTCCTTGAGTGCCACCGGGACGAACGCCCCCACCATGGCGATCTTGCGACTGGCGAAGGCCTTGCGAAGCACGGCGGGTTCGGTCGGCATGAATCCCCAGTCGCCCAACTCGGTGCCGATGTATCCGGTATCCCGCAACTCATCGAGCATCTGCGTCCACGGGATGCCCTTTCCCTGCATCCCCTCGAACTCCAGGGCGCCCCATGAACAGGGGGCATTGGCTATCCTGATCTTGCCTGCTTGTGTTGTCGTATCGGCCGCCATGTGTGTCTCCCCTCTGAAAAGGACAACAGTAAGTCAGTCGTTAGTTGTCAGTCGTAGTAGCGCTACATGCCCTAGAACCCGCTTACTCCGCTGAAAAGCGCTGCGTGCGCGGCTCCGACAAACGGCGAGCGGCGCTCGACATCGAAACTCAGAACTTACGCGACCATCGGTCCATCCAGCGTTCGACGACCACCTTGGTCTGGGTAAAGAATTCGACCGCGTGCTTCCCCTGAGCGTGCAAGGTCCCGAAGAAGCTGTTCTTCCAACCGCTGAAAGGGAAGAACGCCATCGGGGCGGCAACACCGATGTTGATGCCGATGTTTCCCGCTTCGGCCTGGTAACGAAACTTGCGGGCGGCGGCCCCATTTGTCGTAAAAACGCACGCCATGTTCCCGTATTCGCCGCTGTTGACCAGGTTGATCGCGTCTTCCACCGTTTCGACACGAATGAGTCCCAGGACGGGGCCGAAGATCTCGGTGGTTGATATGGCCGTTCCCGGCTTGATCCCGGCAAGCACCGTCGGGCGCAGGAAATTGCCTGCCTCGTAGCCCGGAATCACGGCGTCGCGTCCGTCCACCAGGACTTCCGCTCCTTCGTCAAGGCCCTTACTGATCAAACCCCTGATGCGCTGCCGGCTCTCTGGCGTGATCACAGGACCCATTTGGACCCCAGGCTCCAGACCATAGCCGACGACCCGTTTGACTGCGGCCTCGGCCAGTACCGGCTGGAAGATCCGATCGGCTTCTCCCACCATCACGGCGAGCGATGCAGCCAGACAGCGTTGGCCCGCGTTCCCGAAAGCGCTGTCGGCGACGATGTTGGTGGTGGTCTCCAGGTCAGCATCGGGCAGGATGATCAGCGGATTCTTCGCGCCGCCCTGTGCCTGCACCCGCTTCCCGTTCGCGGCCGCGCGGCTGTAGATGTGGCGGGCAACCGCGGTGGACCCGACGAAGGTCACCGCCTGGATGGCTGGATGGTCGAGCAGGGCATTGACCGTGGAAGCGCCACCGTTCACGAGGTTAACGACCCCCGCAGGGACGCCCGCCTCCTCAACCAGCCGAACCAGCTTGTGCGCCGTGATCGGCGTGCGCTCGGACGGCTTGAGAATAGCGGTGTTGCCGCAAGCCAGAGCGTACGGTAGATACCAGAAAGGAATCATGGCGGGAAAATTGAAAGGACAGATGATAGCGGCGACCCCGACCGGTTGCCGGATCATGTACTCATCAACACCCGGGGCGACATCCTCGGAGAAGTCACCGAGCATCATCGTGGGGATCCCGCAAGCGACCTCCACGTTTTCAATCGCCCTGCGAACTTCGCCGCGCGCGTCATCGAGGGTCTTTCCGTTTTCCAGAGTAATCGTGCGCGCGAGGTCTTCGAAGTGCGATTCGAGCAACCCCTTGAGCTTGAAGAGCAACTGTATGCGGGTCGGAGCAGGAACTCGCCGCCACGCTGCAAATGCCGCGAGGGCGCTCCTGGCCGCCCGGTCTACTTCTTCGGGAGGAGACAGTGGTACGCAGGCGAGGACCTCTGCCGTTGCGGGATTATTGACTTTCAAATACTCGGCCCCTGTCGGGTGGGACCAGGCACCGTTTATGAAGTTCTGGAGCCTCTCGGTATCAGCCATAGCGTGTCTTCAGTCTCCGGATTCGAGGAAATACCGTTCCTTTGCCCGCATCTCTTCCCAGGCTTCTCGGGCTTCACGGACCGAGGCCATATCGCTGACCTCGGCCACCTGCACATCCCACCAGCAGTCGTAGCCCGGCACCCCGACGTAGCGGTCGCTCTTGATCGTGATGACGGTCGTCCGGTCCGTCTTTACCGCGTCCCCGAGCGCCGCGGTGAGCTCGTCGTAGGATTCACAGGCGATGACATGCGCTCCAAGACTCCGGGCGTTCATCGCGAAATCGATCGCGAGAGGCTGGACACTGTCGCCGGCCGAATCGCCCGGCAGGGCACCGTCCTTCGGGTAAACGAAGCGGGTGCCGAAGCCCTCCTGTCCGAGGGATCGGCTGAGCGAGCCGATACTCTTGAAGCCGGCGTTGTCGATCAAAACGACGATCAGCTTGTAGCCCTCCTGGATCGAGGTCACCAATTCGGACGAAAGCATCAGGTAACTGCCGTCGCCCACGATCACGTAGACGTCCCGCTCGGGTGCGGCCATCTTGGCTCCCAGCCCTCCGGCAATCTCGTAACCCATGCAGCTGTAACCGTATTCCATGTGGTAATTCTTCGGGTGGCGTGTCCGCCAGAGCTTGTGGAGGTCTCCAGGCATGCTGCCCGCCGCGTTGAGCATGATTGCGTCCGGGCTGGACAGTTCGTTGACGGCCCCCAGAATTTCTCCCTGGCTCGGCAGCGGCCGGTTGCGGATCGCGTAGATGCGGTCCACCTCGGTTTCCCACTCTTCGTGAAGCCCGCAGCTCTTCAGCCTGTATTCCGAGTCGACGTGGTATCCCTCCAGGAGGGTCGTCAGTTCCTCCAGCGTGACCATGGCATCACCGATCAGCGACAACCCGAAGTGCTTTCCGGCATCAAAGGCGGTGACGTTGACGTTGATGAAGCGGACGGCGGGGTTCTGGAAAGCGGTCTTGGAAGCTGTGGTGAAGTCGGTGTAACGGGTCCCGATGCCGATCACCAGATCGGCGTCCTTAGCAACGCGATTGGCTGCCAGCGTCCCGGTTACACCGATCGCCCCCAGGTTCAGCGGATTGTCGTAAAGGAGGCTTCCCTTGCCGGCCATCGTTTCGCCGACAGGGATGCCCGTCCGGTCGACAAAATCACGAAGCGCGTCTGTCGCGCCTGAATATATGACCCCGCCGCCGGCCACGATCATCGGCCGCTTGCTCGAGCGAATGAGTTGTGCCGCTTGTTCCACTGCCTGGCGGTCGGGGCGGTTGCGCGGGATACGCCACACGCGCTTCCGGAAGAAGGCGGCCGGGTATTCAAAGGCCTCGGCCTGCACGTCCTGCGGCAGTGCCAGGGTGACCGCGCCCGTTTCCGCTGGGCTGGTCAGGACGCGGATCGCCTCGGGAAGCGACATGAGCAACTGGTCGGGACGGTTTATTCGATCCCAGTACCGACTGACCGGTTTGAAGCAGTCGTTGACCGACATATCCTGCGAATGCTCGGTTTCGAGCTGCTGCAGAACCGGGGCGACGTTACGCCGGGCGAAGATATCCCCCGGGAGGAGCAGGACGGGAAGGCGGTTGATCGTGGCGACGGCTGCGCCCGTGATCATGTTCGTGGCGCCTGGTCCGATTGAAGATATGCAGACAAACGTCTGCAGACGGTTTTTCACCTTGGCATAGGCGGCGGCGGCGTGGACCGCAGCCTGTTCGTTACGCACCTGGTAGTACCGGAAGTCGGGCATCTGCTGCAACGCCTGGCCAAGGCCCCCGATGTTGCCGTGGCCGAAGATCCCGAAGCAGCCGGCGAAAAACGGCGTTTGCTCTCCGTCCCGTTCCACATATTGCTGTTTCAGGAAAGCGAGCAGGGCCTGCGACATGGTGAGGCGGCGTCCGGAATTTTGACTCATCGTTTGGTTGCCTCCGTGACATCGTAGAGGGGCACGCGCGGATCGCGACCCCGATAGGAATCCTTGATCCAGGCATATTGTGGATCGTCGCTGGCGGCAAGGCTCTGAGCACTTCCCGCCAAAACGTTCAGGTAATACGAGGTGAATCCGACCGGACTGGAGACGGGATGGTAGCCCTCCGGGACTAAGACGACGTCGTTCTCGCGTGCTGAAACCGTGGCGTCGATGGGAAAGCCGGCTTTGGCAAGCGGTGAGTCCTGTCCGGTGTAGATGCGCTGAAGCGCGTAACCTTCGGGGCGATCGAATCGATAGTAGTAGATCTCGTCAAGATCCGCTTCTACGAGCCTCCCAGCGGCGTCGACCCTCTCGCGATCGTGCTTATGTGGCGGATAGCTCGACCAGTTTCCTCCGGGAGTGTAGACCTCGACCACAACCAGCCGGTCGCACGGGAATCCGGGAGGAATGATGCTGTTGATCTGGCGTGTCGCGTGATCGCCGCCCCGGATTTCGACGCCGACTTGCTCGGGGCGGACTTCGCGGGGCGGGAAATCACGATTGGCCTTGACCCATGCGACGGCGAGTTCGCACTCGTTTTTGGCCGTCACTTTGGCCCTCGTGCCCCTTGGCAGGTAAAGGGCGTGCGGCAGGCCTGCGAAGACGTTTGCACGGCCGCCGATTACCCAGTTCCCCCGATTGGACGCCACGCTCAGTTGACCACCCAGGGGAACCAGAGCGAATTCGCAGTTTGTCGTGTCCAACTCCCAATTCTCGCCGGGCGCCGCACGTCGGACCTGGAAGGAAATCGTGTTCCAGCCGGCCTGCTCGGGGCGCACCTCCACGATCACTCCCGGGTCGGTCGAGCCGCCTGGGTGAATCACCAGGTTGTCTGCCCCGTACTGCCTCATGGCTTGACGTCCGGGTTGGGGAGCATGAAATCGCGTACGACCGCCATCAAATCATGGACGGCTTCGGTGAAGCCGCGAAGCGTCCGCACCGTCGCTCCAAAGCCGTCGAATTCCGACACCGTCATGCCGTCCGGATCGTAAGCCCTCCGGAAATCCGGTATCTTGCGGTAAAGCTCTTCCACAATCTCCGGCCGAACGGGTTGTGCGATGGTGTTTTGGATCGTGATATCGGACGCGTTTGCTTTGCGCGCCCATCCACAGGGCATCGAGTGAATGAAATGACCGCCGATGAGTTCCGACCAGTGACCCAGGTGCCTGTATGCCGCCACCAGCAGTCGAGCGCGGTAGCCTCGTGCCTGAAAGATCCCGTATGCCCGCTTGAAGGTGGCAATGCCCGGCCATGTCAGATAGGACGGATCAATGTCGATCGCGTCTCTCTTGGCCATGATTTGCATCCAGTCATCATTACGTCCGACCATGATGGTGCATACCGGCGACATGTCCAACGTGTCTGTCCCGGTCACTTCCCGACGGTGGAGCCCCCGCTCGACCGCCTCCGCCACCGCGATCGCCTGCGGGACTGAGAAGCTGACGGTCGCGTTGATACTCGCCCCGTGGAAGGTCGCTTCCTCGATGGCCTGAATCCCAGCGCGAGTCACCGGGAGTTTCACCTGCATGTTGGGTGCGAGGGAGTGAAAGCGAAGCGCCTGTCTGACTAACGCTTCGCTGTTTCGATAGTTGGCCGGATCGGTCTGTATCGATAGGCGTCCCTTCTTGCGCCCGTGGCGCTCGAATACGGGCTGAAGCAGCCGGGCGCCGTTGACTGCCATTTCCTCGATGAGCTTCCAGGTTACGTCGGTCTCGGACCAGGTCGGGTTGTCCACTATCATCTGGCGGATTCGGTCCCGCCAGAGATGCATCTCCTTTTTCAGCACGTCGTGCACGATGGTCGGGTTCGTCGTTGCCCCGACAGCTCCGTGCTCGATCCCGTAGGTCAATTCCTCCACCGAACAGGAATCGTTCCAGTAATCGGTTGGGGTCGTTGAGACCATCTGCTGAAGCAGGCTTAGCGCGACTTCGGGCATGCGTCCTCTCAAAAGGTTGGTGTGCTCCTCAGGGCAGCACACTTTTGTATTTAACCAAAGGTAACTCACCCGGGGACGGAATTTCAAAACCTTTCGATTAGTTTCGAGGACATATTACTTGATTTCTGGCTGCTTTGCGTTTGCATACGTTTGCACGAACAGAAGCGCGTTGCACGCTGTTGCGCACGTCGAATCAACTGAGCTCGAAAGACCCTATCGGCAGGTTTGAGTGCCGTTCTCAGGTGCAGAAGTCGCCGTTTGGCGAGACGTATTCGCAGAGTGACTTTAGAATAGGCGCCGGGAAGGGGTGAACCAGATGAGAGAATCGAGGAGGTCCTTTTTGACGCAGGTGGCCGGTTTTTCCGCCGCCGCAGTCTCCGCCCGGGTCGTCCACGCCCAGGCGCGCCGGCCGAATATCCTCTGGCTGACTGCCGAGGACTTCTGTCCCGACCTGGGCTGTTACGGCAATAGCGAGGTGCGGAGTCCTAATATCGACAAGATGGCGGCGGAGGGCATGCGCTTTACGAACGCGTTTACGGCTTGTCCGGTCTGCTCGCCGTCGCGCTCGGGTTTCATGACCGGGATGTACCAGACCTCGATTGATGCGCACAATCACCGGAGCCATCGCGATGACGGGTATCGTCTGCCTCAGGGTGTCCGGGTTATCACAGAGTGGTTTCGCGACGCAGGTTACTTCACAGCAAACGTGAGGACCGCCGCACCGGGAGTCCCCGGAACAGGGAAGACCGACTTTAACTTCACCCCGGCCGAACCGATTTTTGACGGGACAGATTGGAACCAGAGAAAGAGCGGGCAGCCGTTCTTCGCTCAAATCAATTTCTCGGAGACCCATCGGGCTTTCAAGAAGAACGAGAAGGATCCGACGGATCCCAGCAAGATCACCCTGCCGCCGCAGTACCCCGATCATCCGATCACTCGCGCCGACTGGGCGGCTTACTGCGACAGCATCGGCTTTCTCGACGACAAGATCGGACGGGTCATGAAGCGGCTGGCCGACGAAGGACTCCTCGAAGAGACAATCATCTTCTTCTTCGGGGACAACGGACGACCTCACGTCAGAGGCAAGCAGTGGCTCTATGACGAGGGCATTCACGTGCCCCTGATCATTCGCTGGCCCGGGGGATTTCGCGCCGGCGAGGTGAACAACCAAATGGTCAGTGCCATCGATTTCGGCGCCGAATCGCTCGACCTGGCCGGAATCCCGATCCCGCCCAAAATGCAGGGACAGCCATTCCTGAGGTCGGGTGGGAAACGCCCGAACTACATCGTGGCGGCCCGAGATCGTTGCGACGAGACTGTCGACCGAATCCGGTGCGTGCGCACAGCTCAGTTCAAATACATCCGCAACTTCTACCCGGAACGGCCTTACTCGCAGCTGAACCGGTACAAGGAAACGGAGTACCCGGTTATGCGCCTTATGCGGCGCCTGCACGCTGCCGGGAAACTGAATCCGATCCAGGCGCAATTTATGGCACCGGTTCGACCTCCGGAGGAGCTGTATGACATCACGAGGGACCCGAATGAGATCAAGAACCTTGCGGGTTCGCCCGGGTATAAAGAACAGCTAACCGAGTTGCGCGGGATCCTGGATCGCTGGATTGCAGAAACAGGGGACCGGGGTGAGACCGCCGAAGACCCGTCGATTGCTTTGCATTGGGAACAGCAGGCGAAGAAGAACTACGACGAGCGGCTTCGGAAGCTGTATGCCGATGAAGGGATGGCGCTGCCGGATTGGCTGAAGTAACGAGAGGTTCGGAGTACCGACCTGCTGCAGACGCGAGATTGAATGGAGCCGCCCCGCTCGCTGTCGAGGCTTTCGAAAAAGTTGGCGGGCCTTCTGGAGTGCGGACGGGACGTCCGCGCTCCAGAAGGCCGTCGCCGAGCGCGGCTCCTTGCGATTTCGCATGCGGCGCGATTCCTGCCGAGTCCCGCCGGTTGGGCAACGAACATCTTACTCGTGGGGTGCACTTTTCCGAAACTGCGGCTAGAATAGCGGCGCGAAGGCGAGCAGTCAGCCGCCTCATCAACAAGGAGAAGGATGCATGTCTAACAACTGGGTTCCTCCTGTACCGCCGGGACAGGCTTCGGTGCAGCCGCCGCCAAGGAAATCGAAGTGGTGGCTTTACGCCTTGATCGGCTGCGGCGGACTTATCGTGGTTGTCATAGTGGTTGTGGTCGCCCTGGGCGCCTATGTGTGGAACAAAGTGCCGAAGACAGGGGCGCAGATGGCTGCCAAGGCGATCGAGATGGCAAACCCCGACATTGAAGTCGTGAAGCTCGACGAGGCGACGGGCAGCATAACCGTCAAGAACAAGAAAACCGGCAAGACAACGACCATGACCCTGGACGATGCCAGGGAAGGGAAATTCTCCATTGAAAGCGACGACTCCAACGAATCGGTAACCTTCGGAGCGGGTGCGGCAGAGCAGCTACCCCCCTGGGTGACGCCATACCCAGGCGGAACCGCCCAGGGAGGTTTCACCGGCCAGAAAGAGGGCGGGAAAAGCGGTTCCATCAACTACACCACTGCCGACTCCGTGTCGCAGGTGACGGAATTCTACAAGCAGAAGATGAACGACCAAGGGTTCGTGTTGCAGGATGAATCCCAGCTGCCGTCCTCTGACACGTTTGCCATGGTTGTGGGCAAGTCTGCGGACGAGAACAGGACCCTGACCGTCACGGCCAACAACACGGATGGCAAAACGACGATCCAGCTGAGCTTCGAGGAAAAGTCCGAGTAGTCCTGCGAACAGTGATATTTTCACTGTATGGATGCGCGACAGCCGCTATGGGCCGCCGAAGATCAGGCGGCCCGGTTGGCCGAGCTGACGAGTCTAAAGAGTCCGGAAAAAGAACTCCCGCTGCGCCGCGACGTTCGGTGCCTCGGCAAGCTGCTCGGCGAAGTCCTGAAGGAACAGGGCGGGGAGTCACTGTTTCAGGCGGTCGAGGAACTCCGCACTTGGGCCATCCGGCACAGGGAGGAACATGCCGCGCGACCCGGTCCGCAGTTCACCGGCGAAGATCAGTTTACGCAGCTGGGCGCTCAACTGGCCACTCGCCTCGCGGCTTCAGCCGCATACCGCCTTACCAAGGCCTTCTCCATCTACTTCGAACTGACCAACCTGGCCGAGACGAACCACCGAAAGCGCCGGCGGCGGGCGGCCGAGCTCCACGAGGAGAATCCCCCTCAGCCGGGCTCCTTCCGCGGTACCCTGCTCCGAATGCGGGAAGCCGGCATTGACGGCGAGCAGGTTCTCGCCTGGCTTCGCGGTATCGAGATCACCCCGGTTTTCACCGCTCATCCCACCGAAAGCGCCCGTCGCACGGTCCTGCTCAAGCGACAACGAATCGCTTCGGCCCTCGAACGTCTGGATGAACTGCCCCTCACCGGCTTGGAGGCCAGGCGCGAGGAGTCAACCATCTCCGCCAGTATCACCGCGCTTTGGCAAACCGATGAAGTCCGGCGCCGGCGCCCCACGGTCGCCGATGCGGTGGAGATGGGGCTCGATTACTTCGAGAGCACACTGATCGAATCGCTGCCAGGCGTCTACCGGACCCTTGCCGCCGATTTCGCCAGCGTTTTCGGCTTGGACGTCGGCGCCCGGTTGCCGCGCTCAGTCACTTTTGGTTCCTGGATCGGGGGCGACCGGGACGGCAATCCGCACGTCGATGCGGGCGCGACGAGGCACGCCGTTGTGCGGGCTCGCGAAACGATCCTTTCGTTTTACATCGGCCGGGTAAACCTGCTTTTTCAACGATTGAGCCCTTCGGAAAAGCAGATCCCGGTTTCAGTTCACCTGCTCGAGGAACTCAATCGCTACGAGCAGTCCTACCCCGGGGGACGTCGCGGCGCTCCGGAAGAACTGTACCGGCGTTTCCTGTGGTTCATTTGGAAGCGCCTGTCGGCAACCAGGGAACAGCCCGATCTTCCCGAGGCGTACCGTTCGGCAGCCCAGTTCCTGTCCGACCTGGAGACGATCGCTACTAGCCTGCGTGAAAACCGCGGGGAGAAAATCGCCGGAGTGCTCCTCGATCCCCTGCTCACGCAGGTGCGAGCCTTCGGGTTTCATCTCTGCACGCTTGATTTTCGTGAACACCGCAAGGTCCACAGCGAAGCGCTCGAGGAACTCGGCCGGGCCCAAACGATCCTTGCTGGGGCACTTCCCGGACCCCCTTCCGAATCCACCGATCGACTCCTCCAGTCTCTCCGCGAAGTCGCGCAGTTGAAGCGAAGCTACGAGCCTGCAGCCATTCGCACGTACGTGATCAGCGGATGCCGGGCCGAGGAGGACATCCTTGCGGTTCTGTGGCTCGGCCAGTCAGCAGGCATCCAGATGACGGCCAGCGACGATGATCCGGGCCTCATGCCCGTCCCCCTGTTCGAGTCAATTGAAGACCTGCGGAACGCCGCGGGGATCTGCCGAAGACTCTGGACGCACGAGGACTACAGGCCTTTTCTCGAATCCTGGGACGGCAACCAGGAGGTCATGCTCGGCTACTCGGATTCCAACAAGGACGGCGGGATGCTGACGAGCACCTGGGAAATCTTCAAGGCCCAGCAGGAGCTGCACGGGGCGGCGGCCGAGTGCAAGGTGAAGCTCCGCCTTTTCCACGGACGCGGCGGGACGGTCGGGAGGGGCGGGGGCCCCACTCACCGCTCCATCATTGCCCAACCGCCTCGGTGCTTTTCGGGGGCGCTGAGGATTACGGAGCAGGGAGAGGTTTTGAACTGGAAGTACTCCGACCCGGTACTTGCCGAGCGGAATCTGGAATTGATGATCGCTGCCTCACTGGAAGCCGCAACCGCGCACAAATGGCGAGCGACCCCGCTCGAGGAGAGCTGGACCGAGGCGATGGAGTGGATGTCCGCCGGTTCATTTCAGTTCTATAGGGAGAAGATTGCCGATAACCCGGACATCGTGCCCTATTTCGAGCAGGCGACGCCCGTCCTGGAGCTGGAACAGGCCAAGATCGGCTCCCGGCCGGCGCGTCGCGGAGAGGCGCGCGGCCTGGACGACCTCCGGGCCATTCCGTGGGTTTTTGGCTGGATGCAGAGTCGACATGTCCTGCCCGGCTGGTTTGGCGTTGGGCATGCCTTTGACGCTTTCGTTGTCCGGTCGGACCGGAATATCGGCTTGCTAAGGGAGATGTACGCGGACTTCCCGCTCTTCACGGATCTGATCGGAAACGTCGAGATCGCTCTGGCGAAGGCCGACCTTGGAATAGCACGGCTCTATTCCGAGCTTGTTTCCGACAAGCCGCTCAGGGACCGAGTCTTCGGTCTTGTCGTCGAAGAATTCGAGCGAACCGTGGGCATGATCCTCGAGGTAAGCGGCCAGGCGACGGTGCTGGAGCGAAACCCTGTGCTGGCTCGATCGATCCGGCTGCGAAACCCATACGTTGACCCGATGAGCCTGATCCAGGTGGCCCTCCTGGCGCGCAAGCGTCGCGGAGAGCAAGGAGAGGAACTGGACTATGCCCTGGGCGCGACGATCAACGGAATCGCCGCAGGACTCCGGAATACCGGGTAGGCCGAATGCGGAATGCGGAATG